>Ga0081538_10003512_pt1 | contig 14772 bp, 16 predicted proteins | sample TabmetS5T2R1_FD_71022 | JGI IMG/M metagenome (GOLD analysis project Ga0081538, IMG submission 71022) | Tabebuia heterophylla rhizosphere microbial communities from the University of Puerto Rico - S5T2R1 | ecosystem: Host-associated > Plants > Roots > Rhizosphere ... | reverse complement strand
GGTGGACGCGGTGGTGCAGGAGCACCCGCTGTACAGGGTGCTCCAGGAGTTGCGGGGGCGTGGGCTCTGCGACGAACTGGCGCTCGAGCTGCTCGGCCCCGCGGAGGTGCGGACGTATGTGGCGGCGCGGCTGGGCGGGGAGGCAACGGCCGAGCTGGCGGCGTGGCTGTATCACCAGAGTGAGGGGAACGCGCTGTTCATGGTGAATGTGCTGGAGCACCTCGTGGCGCAAGGGGCGGTAAAACAGGAGGGTGAGCAGTGGACGATACGGTCCCTCCAGCCTGCGGTGCCCAGTCTGCCGGACGCCCTGCAGCTGCTGATCACCAAACGGTTCGAGCTGCTCGCCAGGGCCGTGCAGCGCGTGCTGGAAGTCGCCAGTCTGGCGGGGGACGTGTTTGCCACCGCGGCGGTAGCGGCGGGGCTGGAGGTCCCGGTGGCCCAGGTCGACGCCATCTGTGACACGCTGGGGCAGCAGCACGCCTTTCTGGAGCCCGCGGGCCTGGAAGAGTGGCCGGATGGGACGCTCAGTGGGTGCTACCGGTTTCAGCATGCGCTCGAGCGCCAGGTGCTGTCCGAGCGGCTGGGGGAGCTCCAGCGGGTGCAGGTGCACCGCCGCATCGGGGAGCGCCTGGCGCAGAGCTATGGCCCGCAGACGCCCACGATTGCCACACAGCTTGCCCTCCATTTTGCGCATGGGCGCCTCCCCCACCGTGCCGTGCAGTATCTACACCAGGCTGGGGAGCAGGCGATGCACCTCAAGAGATATCACGAGGCGCGACGGCGCTTCGAGGCGGCGCGACAGCGCTTCGAGGTGAAGCCCTAGCTGCTCACGAGCCTCGCCGACACGCCGGAAAAGACCCGCTAGGAAATAATGCCGAGTTCGTCAAACATGCCAGCGACAAGGCCTAGGTGATCTAAGAGCTGCGTGCGGTACGGTTGCGGCTTTGGCGGGATGTCAGGGCGGCACGATGATCGCATAGGAGTCGTCCGCAAATAACTCTCTCAAACTTGGGTTGTTCTCGGCGTGATAGTATAGTTCCACTCGCCGTGAAATGCTGCTGATTCTAGTGCGACTTCCTGGAGCTCTTGGTCGGTCACTTTGATGCCGGTGGGGTAACAGCCGGTGTCTAGTTCCGCTTGAATCTTCAAGCCTTTGTCGGTCGTTGTATTCGCCATCAAGTTGACGATCACTTCATGGCTGGTCAGCGGCTGGCCCCGCCCGTTCATACTGATATGACTGAACATCCGATGTTCGATCTTGTTCCATTTGCTGGTCCCCGGTGGAAAATGGCACACCGAAATGCGTAAGCCTATGGCATCGGCTAGACCCTGCAAGGCAACCTTCCACAGGCGACTCCGGCTGCCATTGCTGCCTCCCCCATCGGCCGTAATGAGCAATTCCGTAGCGTCTTTATAGCGGCACGACCCCATCTTGGCCCACCAGCGCTGGATACTCTCGACGGCAAATGCGGCGGTGTCATGATCCACACCCACGCTCACCCAGCCAACATTGGCGGTCTGATCGTAGACCCCGTACGGATTCACCTTGCCCAGCGTCTTGTCGGCAAAATCATAGGTGCGCACCAACTCCGGGTTGCCTTGGGGGCGCCATGCACGGCCCCCATTCTTAAAATCTCCCACCAATTCTTTCTTCTTCGTATCAACTGAGACTACGGGTTGCCCGCGCTTTTGGAATGCCGCCACCTGCGCATTAATGTGCTCAAATTGCGCATTGCGATCCGGGTGCGCTGTGCCTTCCTTGGTCTTCCGATTGCCTTGGAGACTGTAGGCCAAGTCGGCCAGCAGTTCTGCCACCTTTTGCCGCCCCACCTTGTGCCCTTGCTGTTGCAACTCCGCTGCCAGTTGCCGCACACTCTTGCACGTCCACCGCAAGGGCGACTCGGGGTCGCCACGGCTCGTGGGCTCGACTAAGGCTTCCAGGGCGGCCAACAATGTCGGATCGTGATAGGGCAGGGGTTTGCGGCCCCCGCCGGGACTCCGCACTCGCTGCGGGGCTTCCTGGTTTCCCTCGGAGCGGTGCGCTAATTCTCGTAGGCCTTGGTAAATGGTGCGACGCGACAAGCCCGTGGCTTGGGCGACGAGCGTTTGCCCCCCATGACCAAGCGCTCTGGCTTCCGTCACAGCCCAGAGGCGGCGGCCTCGCTCATCCAGCACCGCCTCCAAGACGGCAAACTTTTCACGAAGTCGTGCTATGATGGCTTCTTGGCTCATGCCCTCAGTATAGGCGATAAGGATAAGACCTGCATTAAAGTGGGCAGTTTATTTATGGACGACTCCTAAAGACCTCCCCACCACTCTCCACTTCCACCCCTACCGCCCGCGTGCCTTCGAAGAGGATACGCCGAGTCAGAGCCTGAGAGCGGATGGTCAAGTTCAGCCGATGGCGAGCTGGATTGAGGTGCGTCAGGGCCGTACTCATACGGATGCCGTCGGGGTTATTCATCGGCATGGCACCGATGCCACCTGACTCGGGGCCGTTCATGTCCGGGTCTGCGGGGAAGCCTAAGGCCAGGGCGGCCTGGTGAAAGGCCGCCTGAATAGTCGGCCAGGGCTCCTGCTGGCGGCGCAGGATAGGGATAGGCCCGTCCGTGCCATGCACATCATCCTGGATATCCAGATCGCACTCCATCTTCTTGAAGTACGGCAAAACCTTGCGGTAGCTCCACTCGTCGTTTCCCCAGGCGGCCCAGTCTTCAAAATCTTCGAGCAAGCCCCGTAGCATAACCTGTCCGTTGATGGCCCCGGAGCCGCCTACCACCTTACCCTGGGCCACATGGATGGCGCCCTGGAGGCGGGTAATGGTACCCTGCAAGGCCCAGTTGTGGGGGGAGTTCTCGGCTTCTGCCGCCCTGGTATGCCCGTACTTCAGGTGATCGGGGAGCACATCCAGGGTAGGATAATCAGCGCCGGCCTCTAGCAGCAACACAGACCGCCTGGGATCCTCAGAGAGCCGCGCCGCGAGCACACATCCTGCCGATCCACCCCCCACAATGATGACATCGTACTGCATCTTTCCCTCCTACTCGTACTGTGATGTTAAGGGCGTGCTCCCTGCCCTGCTGCGAGCCGCTTGACGAGCCGGGCCCAGCGGGCGCCCCAGGTCCGGCAGAAGTGGAAGAGTTCCTCCGTCGGCTCGCCCAACGCTACGGGTCCGTAATGTGGACCAAAGGGCTCGCCCTGGATGATCATGCCGTGATTGAGCAGGATATGCAGGACGTTGAGCAGCGTCAACTCCGCGCCGCTCCCCGCCCGCCCTCCGGCAGTGAAGGCGCCGCCGACTTTGCCTTCGAGCGGCCCTGGATAGCCTTCGATGGTGATCTCGTCGAAGAGCCGTTTCACTTTCCACTCCACCGCGCCAAAACGGGTGGGTGATCCGATGATGATGCCATCGGCCGCGGTCATGTCTGCCATCGTCACCTGCTCAACCTGCATGATCCGAGCCTCGACCCCTTCGGAACGAATACCCTCAGCCACTGGCTCCACCATCGTGCCCGTCTTACCACGCAACGTCGTGTAGATGATCAGGATCTGCGCCATCTCCCCTCCGATCGTCCAGAGTGTCTGCCAGACAGCAGTAAAAATACTGGTCTTTTCGTATCAGGCTGGATGGGGCGTTACTGGGCTGTTCTGCCTCCATCAATGACCAATTCTGAGCCGGTCATAAAGGACGCCTCGTCAGATGCCAGATACAGCACGCCGTAGGCGACTTCTTCAGCGGTCCCGAGGCGTCCCATGGGGACGCGCTCCTGGAGGGCTGCCAGTCTGGCTGGATCGGTCTCCGGGCCGCGCACCATTGGTGTATCGATCGGGCCGGGATGCACAGAGTTACAGCGGATGTGATCTTTGGCATGCTGCATCGCCGTTGCCTTGGTGAAGAGACGCACACCGCCTTTGGTCGCGGCGTACGCCGCTGAGGTGTCTGGAGCCGGCGCAATCCCGGCTCCGGAAGAAATATTGATGATCGAGCCGCCGCCCGCCCGGCGCATGGCCGGAATGGCGTATTTCGTGCCCAGAAACACACCTTTCATGTTAATGGCCATGATGCGGTCCCATTCATCTTCACTGGTCTCCTCAATCGCCCCGCGGATGGCAATCCCGGCGTTGTTCACTAAAATATCCAGCTTGCCATACGTGGACTCGGCAGTGCGCACTGCTTGCTGCCAGTCCTCTTCACGCGTCACGTTCAGATGCACGTAGATTGCGTCACCACCCTGGGCGCGGATTGCCGCCTCGACCTGCCGGCCTTCCTCGTCCAGGATGTCACCAAACACCACTTTGGCGCCTTCCTGGGTAAACATTTTGGCTTCTACAGCGCCCTGTCCTCGGGCACCACCGCTAATCAGCGCTACTTTGCCTGCAAGCCGTGCCATGTCTTTCTCCTTGGTAAGAGCTTGAAACGGGGATCAAGCACGCACACTATTACCGCACTGTGTGTGCCAGCGCGAGAGCGCCGAGCACACCAGCCCGGCCCCCCAGTGCTGGCGGTACAATGTAGTCGTCGAGCTGAGCGTGGAGTTCGGAGACTTGTAGATAGTTGTTGAGCAACTGTTGTACCTCGTACCGCACACGTGGGAATACATGCTCCTGATGCAGGATACCACCTCCCATGATGATGCGTTGTGGCATCAGTGTACAGATAAAGGCAACGAGACCCAGGGCCAGATAACGGGCTTCCAGCGACCAGGCAGGATGGTCTGTGGGCAGGCTATGGGCCGGCTTGCCCCAACGCGCTTCCAGGGCCGGACCAGAGGCAAGCCCCTCCAGACAATCGCCATGATAGGGGCATAGACCAGGAAAGGGATCCACCTGCCAGTCGTGGGGAATGCGGATGTGCCCCATCTCCGGGTGCAAGAGGCCGTGGAGCAGGCGCCCATGGACTATGGCACCACCCCCGATACCAGTGCCGACGGTGACGTAGAGAAAAGTATCAAGGCCCAGTGCTGCCCCCCAGCGCTGCTCAGCAAGCGCTGCGGCGTTCACATCAGTGTCGAAAGCTACTGGCAGGCTGAGCGCCTGGCTGAGCGTCCCCGCCAGGTCAGTGTGGGCCCAGCCTGGCTTCGGTGTTGAGGTGATAAAGCCAAAAGAGGTGGAGTTGGGGCGAGGGTCAAGTGGTCCAAAGGCAGCAATGCCCAACACCAGCAGCCCAGAACGATACGCTTCAAAAAAGGCCACAGCGCGTGCCATAGTCTCAGACGGTGTCGTCGTCGCAAACTGTATGCACGCGCGTAGGTCGTCAGGCCCTGTGCCGACGGCGCAGACACACTTGGTGCCACCGGCCTCCAGGCCAGCATAGAGTAGCCCGCTATCGGTTGCATGGGGTGCATGCGTCATAGCTCCTCCTCTACGCTGTGTCTGGCGAGCACGGCATTGCCATCGCCGTACTCACGGCGTAAGCTCACCCTATCCTCACCTGGCCCCCTCTGCTTTCTCTGGGCGGGAGAGCAGAGGAGCACCTCGCAGGGTGTCAGGCCCATCTCAAGTCATGGTTGCTCAGCGGCAGTGAGCGGATACGCTTGCCCGTGGCCTTAAAGATAGCATTACACACCGCCGGGATAATCGTCGGGACGCTCGGTTCGCCGATACCACCCCACTTGTCACCACCACTGAGCGCCAGGTGCGTCTCAACCTCAGGCATGGCGTTGAGGCGGAGCATCTGGTAGGTATCGAAATTGCCTTCGGCGACGCGGCCCTTCTCGATGCTGATCTGGCCATAGAGGAGCGCCGTGAGACCATAGACCACGCCGCTCTCCATCTGTTCCTCAATGGTGCGGGGGTTCACCACGTGCCCGCAGTCCACTGCGCAGACCACGTGCTCTACTCGTACCTCACCCCTCTTGCTCACCGAGACCTCGGCGATCTGGCCCATGACTGAACCATAGCTTTCGAAGATGGCCACGCCCTGGGCAGAACCCTTCGGCAACTGCTTCCCCCAGTTGGCCTTCTGGGCCATGGTGTCGAGCACGAGGAGCCAGTCCGGACGGCCCTTGAGGAGCATGCGCCGAAACTCCACGGGATCCTTCCCCGCCGCATGCGCTAGCTCATCCATAAAACTTTCGATAGCAAAGGCATTTTGGGAGCCCCCGACCGAGCGCCAGAAACCCACTGGCACGTGCGTCCCATAGTTCACCTTACGCCCCGACGCCGCGTGCACTACCGTGCCGTTTTCGGCCTTGCACTCACTCGCCGGCACGCCCCATTGCTGGGCCGCGGCTATCACGCAGGACCCACAGCAGTGGGATCCCAGGCTCAGCGTCGACCTGATACGTTTTGCCATTCACGCGCAAGGTAACCACGGCCAACCTCCTTCTGCACAGGGTTTTTGTACCCTAGGATACGCTCTTATTGGCTAACTGTCTAACGGCGTTGCAAGAAGCCCCATGCCTGGACGAGCGGGGTTTGCCCGTCTTCAGGCGCAGGGCAAGACGAAGATGCTATGTTAACCGCGAAAGATCAAGGCAAGGCCAGGCTCATCAGGAGCTGAGATACTCTGATCAGGGGGTCATGAAGCATGACAAAAAAGTATTGACGTTACCGAGAGTTTTACATATTATGCGATACATTCAGATTGTCCGGCAGCCGTATTGCATACCCGCCTGCACGTTTCTGAGACGCTCTGAACTGCGTCGAACAGCAGAGTATGCAACTTGAAAGCGCACGCGGACAATGCCCTGCATACAGGGGAGGTTTGGAGGCGTTTTCTGGTTGCTCCATTGTACAGGAGAACTTATCAGTCTGCAGAGTCTTGCTATATGCATGGATAGTGGGTCCAAAGGAGGTGTCATAGCGAGCATGCCTAGCTGTACTGCTTGTCGATTGCCCCAGCCAGTGTTGGTCACGTAGGATCAGCAAGCCTAGTGAATGTAAGGAGAAGAGAAATGGCAGACGAATCTATTGCTCTCATGGCTCACTTGATGCGCCGCGCCGGATTCGGAGCACCCTATGCCGAGTTGGAAGCCCGTGCCAAGAAAGGCTACGAGGCGACTGTAGAAGAATTGCTACACCCTGAAACGCAGCCGGGCCTCGACGAGGATATCATGCTGCGGTACAAAGCCGAATGGGTGAACAAGAATGCCCTCGAGGGGCAGCAGGAAGAGTGGGTCTTCCGCATGATCAACACCAAGAGGCCGCTGGAAGAAAAGATCGCCCTCTTCTGGCATGGCGTCTTGTGCACTGGCCACGCCAAGTGCGAAAACCCCAGGCAGCAAAGCCTCCAATTTGATATGTTCCGCCACAAGGGGATGGGGAACTTTCGCGACCTGCTGATGGAACTCGCCGTCGACCCGGCCATGGTGTTCTATCTGGACAACTGCATGAGCCATAAGGGAGCCATCAACGAGAACTGGGGCCGTGAGCTGCTCGAGCTGTTCTCGCTTGGCGTCGGCATGGACGGCAAGCTCAATTACAGCGAGGATGATGTGAAAGAGGCGGCCCGCGCCTTCACCGGCTGGACGGTCGTCAACGCCATACCGCGCTATCCCTATGGCAGATATCTGTCGAAGTTTGTCTATGACCCCAAAGACCACGATGATGGCCCGAAAACCTTCTTAGGCGAAACGGGCAACTGGAATGGCGAGGATATTATCAACATCATCGTCAAGCAGCCGGCCGCTGCCAGATTCGTCGCACGTCACCTGTACAACTACTTCGTTGCCGATGAGCCGCAAGTACCGGCCTGGCAGCATACCCCACCGCAGGACCCGGAAGCGATCAAGCAACTGGAGGCGGAGTATTTCCGGTCGAATTACGACATTCGCTCCATGCTGAAGCTCCTGTTCAACTCTGATTTCTTCAAGAACGCCCGCTTTGCCAGGGTCAAGAGCCCGGTCGAGACAGTGGTCGGCACGACGCGCCTGGTCGGGGATTTCACCTTCCCGAAGCCTGGTTTCAACGGCCTGACGTTGACGATCCGCTATATGGGTCAAGACTTGATGAACCCGCCCACGGTCGAGGGCTGGCACACCGGCAAGGAGTGGATCGATAGCGGTACACTGGTCGAGCGCATTAACTTCACGGCTGACCAGGTGGGCAATGTCAACCTCCCGGGCGTGCGGGATATCATTGCGCGGCTGCGTGCTGAGGGTCCGACGCTGTCGCCGGAGCGCCTGGTGGATGGCTGTCTGGAGTTGCTTGGTGGGTATAAACTGGCAGACGAGACCCACAGTGAACTGGTGGCGCTGGCCCGGAATGGTGGCGAGATCCGGACTGGGGATGCCGGCTTCCCGCAGAGAGCGGCTCAGATGCTTCAGTCGATTGTCGCGACCACTGAATACTTATTCGCCTAAAAGGCAGAGAGGGCACATTATGGCAGCAAACACGAAAGCTCCGGTTCTGGTTGTCCTGCAGTTGTCCGGGGGCAACGACGGCTTGAATACCGTGATCCCGTACAGCAACCCCCTGTACCGTGATAATAGGCCGAAAGTCGGCATTCCCGAAGACCAGGTGCTGGCGATCAATGACTCCATCGGCTTTCATCCCACGATGGGACCGATCAAGAAGCTCTATGATGAGGGGAAGGTGGCGATCATTCAAGGTATTGGCTATCCCAAACCCAGCCGCTCGCACTTCCGCTCCATGGATATCTGGCACACCTGCGAGCCGGAAAAGGTGGGCAATGAGGGCTGGCTGGGCCGGGCCATTCGCGACATAGACCCCCAAAAGGAGAACGTGCTGACTGGGGTCAACTTCGGTCGTGGTCTGCCGCGGGCCCTGTCGGCGCCTGGCGTACCAGTGGCCTCTGTGGGCAATCTGGAGACCTACGGTGTCCTCACTGGCATCGAGGCCGAGGACCAGCGCACGATGGCCTTAGAGACGTTCTCCCGTACCTACGAACCGATGCTTGGCAAAGGTCCGGTGTTGTCCTACTTCGCCCAGACCGGCCTGGATGCCTTGGAAGGGGCGGACATCCTCAGCACTGCCGCGGCGAACTACTCCTCGTCAGTGAAGTACGGCAACGACGATGTGGCCCAGTATATGCGGAACATCGTCCAGACGCATCTGGCGAACCTGGGGACGCGTATCCTCTACACCACGGCCCCCTATAACAGCTTCGATACGCACGCTGGACAGTTGGCGAACCACACCCGGCTGTGGACCCAGACGTCCAAGGCCATCGAGGCTTTCTACGATGACCTCAAAGAGCACAACGCTACCGACAATGTGGTGCTGTTTGTGTTCACCGAATTCGGCCGGCGCGTGCATGACAACGGCTCTGGCACCGACCACGGTGCCGGCGGTTGCGCTTTCGTCATCGGCGATGCGGTGAAGGGTGGCCTGTACGGCGAGTATCCTTCCCTAGAGGCAGGGAAACTCCTGGAAGGCGATCTGCACTACAATAACGACTTCCGCGGCACCTACGCGACCCTCCTGGAGCGGTGGTTGGGCATGGATTCCAAGCCCATTGTGGGTGGCACGTTCGAACAGCTTGACTTCCTCTAATACAAAGAGTGCTTAGTGGTTCGTGGTTGGTGGTTTGAGAAAAACTGCCTGCCACTAGCCACTAACCACGGACCACTAACCACTGAGTTTAAGAGGTGCATATGCCTGCCGTAGCTTCTCACATCAATATCCAATACGGTTACACTATTGGCCGTGGCGAGCAGTTCGGACCGGGATTCACCACGCCGGTCTTTGTCGCTCGGGGTGAGGGCGACCTCCTATACGTGCTCTGCCGGGCCTCGGAGTATCGTCCCGAAGGCACACGGATTACCGTCTGCACGGTGGACGAAGAGTACGTCACCGCCTTCGCTCGTGGCGTACCATCACAGGGGCCGCACGAATTTAACTTCGACGATGGCTCTCTGGTCTGGCCGACCTCTATCGCCTTTGACAAAGACTGGAATGTCTACGTCTCCGACGAATGGCTCAATCGCATTTCCATCTTCAGCAAGGATGGGGACTATATCAGCAAGTGGCAGGAGCGTCCTGGCTCAGGCGACGGGGAACTCAACCGTCCTTCTGGTCTGGCCTTGGATGCCGATGACAATGTGTACGTGGTGGACAGCGGCAATGACCGCATTCAGAAATTTACCAAAGATGGCCGGTTCCTGGCGAAGTGGGGCACGACCGGCAGCGGCGATGGCCAGTTCAATATGCCCTGGGGTATCGACCTCGACAGCGAGGGCAATGTGTACATTGCCGACTGGCGCAACGACCGCATTCAGAAGTTTAGCCCGGATGGCCGGTTCTTGATGAAATTTGGCTCGTCTGGCTCAGGCGAAGGCCAGTTCAATCGTCCCTCCGGTGTGGCCGTGGATAACGATGGCATTATCTACGTGGCCGACTGGCTGAATGACCGGCTACAGGTCTTCGACCCTGATGGCAACTTTGTCACTGCACGGACTGGTGATGCGACGATCTCCAAGTGGGGGAAGGAGAAGCTCGACGCCAATGCGGAGATGTGGCAAGAGCGCGAGCGCGCCTACGGCATGGAGCGGGAAAAGGATTTCTGGGGGCCAACCGGTGTGGCAGTGGATGACGATGGCCGGATTTTCGTGGTTGAATCGGCCCGTAACCGCCTCCAGGTGTATCGCAAACTCTCCCCGACCTTCGTTGGTCCTCGCCTGTAAGCCAACGTAGCGATCAGTGGTTCTGGGAAGGGCCCCATGGCATGGCAAAGCCAGGTTTGACATTGGCTTTGCCGACCATGGGGTCTTCCTCATTCTATGACTGAAATGTGTCCAGGCAGGGCTTGCTGTGAGATAGGCGTGCATCTCAAAGCTGCATCTGCCCTGGAAGGGATTGACATACATACATGAAAGTTGGTCGCACTCCCTACCTGAGCTGTGAACCCTTCTACTTCGAGATGGAGCGCCGTGGTCTCCCCCTGTACGATGTGGTACCCAGCGCCATGGCTGGAGCTATCGCTCAGGGAGACATCGATGCCGGACTGGTACCACTGGCAGACTGTGCCCAGCTGGCAGACCAGTGCCGGTATCTGTCAGGGTTTTGCCTGGCTATCATACGGAAAGCGGGCAGTGTCCTGCTGCATGCTAAGCAACCCATCGAGGCATTGACCGGCGCTCGCATTGGGATCCCTGGCGAGGCTGCTACTTCTTGCCAACTCCTCCAGATCTTGCTTGCCTTGAAGTACCATATCCAGGTGGAAGCATACGCGACACTCGATGATACCTGTGCTGCCCTCCTCACTGCAGGGAATGAGGGACTACGCCGTCGCGGTGGCTTCCCACAATATCCCTACATCTACGACCTGGGGGAAGAATGGTATCAGTGGACCGGTTTGCCCTTTGTGTTCGCCCGCTGGATGGTCCGGAAGGACCTCGTGCGTCAAGAGGCCCTCGTCCTGGAAGATACCCTGTACACTGGCCTACAAGACTGGGCCGACGGCCTGTTTCGCCCCTCCGTCAAGCGGGACGATGTGCTGATGCGTCCACGGGATATTCTGGAGTACACGCAGGGCATTCGCTACTTTATCGGTGTGACGGAACAACGGGCTATCGACCGGTTCCAACACTATCTTGACCAACTCTCTCTCCCGTAGGGTACACAGCACTTTGGAGATATGGTGATGGACGATGGTCAGCACCCTGCTCAGCCTGTCTACTGGCCCAGAGTTAAAACCATCTTAGATGGCATTATGGCGCGGTGGGAAGCACGGTGGGGGCGCGAGCCGTACCCAGGCATCCATGAGTATTACTGGGACACGCCGCAGCAGCTCGCCCAGGCTGTCCTGTCAGGGTATCGCGCCATTGAGCCCGGTGTGCCAGGGCGGGAAACACATCTGGTGCGTTCCCTGATACGTGGTGTCGGAGGCTTTGGCAAGATGCCTCTCAATGGCCCCTTCCTGGCCACTGCTGAGATCGAAGAGATTGTGGCCTGGATTGACGCCGGCATGCCCGCAGGCCCGCCGGCAGATACGACAGAGGGCGGCTGAGGTGGCGGGGCAGTTTCTGTGTGAGGTGTGTTTTGACACGCTGACGAACCATATGACGGCAGCGTGGAACGGCGTTGACATAGCGGTGTGTGAGGATTGCCTGGCTCCCCCAACAGACCATGCCTGTTGGCAGGAATTGGCAGAAGCGTACCGTGGCGTGGAGTTGTGCCGCGACGAGTGTGGGCAGGGCTACCTTGTGCGCCTCAGAAATGGAGCGATCATCCACTTTCGGTGGGGCCAGCCCCTACCGTCCCGCAGGATACGCTAGTGCTGCGCCCCGGTGCTGCGCACGGCTAGTTACCCCACCAGTTTGGCGGGGTGGAGCAAGTAGAGGAGGTCTCGTATGCCCGCATCCATCCAAGCCTCAGCGATATCGCATATCGCTCTCTGTGTCCGTGATCTCGAACGTTCGCTGCAGTTTTATCGTGATGGCCTGGGCTTTCAAGTCACCAAGGATGAGGTGCAAGACACCAGTCGGGGTGGCTTGCCGTATCTCTATCACGACCGCCACGCACGGCGACGCGTTGTCCACCTGCGCTATGGCGATACTCAGTCTGTGCCCTTCCTGGTACTGACTGAGCACCCAGGTGATACGGTGAGCGGCACGCCTATCATGCTAGATCAGATCGGCATCAGCCACGTGTCTTTTACGGTCCCTAACGTTGAAGAAGTGACGCAACGCCTGCTCACCCATGGGGTACAAACCTGTGGGCCAGCCGATGCGTTTCGCGATGCTCATGGGCACATTCGCACAGTGTTTTTCCGCGACCCGGATGGCATCCTGGTGCAGTTCGATGAAGGCGGGGAAGGCTAGTGTGAAGCAGGCCGCCAGGAAAGCCAGATCGGCTGTCTTTCCTCCCGGAAACCTGGAAAGCAATACTCATAGGAGTAGTATGCGCATCGAGATCATATGCACAGGCGACGAAGTGTTGACTGGCAAAATCGTCAACACCAATTTTAGCTATATGAGCCAGAAGCTCGAAGACGTTGGACTGGCGGTACAATGGGAGACCACCGTTGGCGACAACCGCGAGGAACTCTTGCGAGCCTTTCAACTTGCCGGGCAGCGTGCTGACGCCGTGATCGTCAACGGCGGCCTGGGGCCAACCGTGGACGACCTATCGCAGGAAATTGCTGCCCAGGCTGCAGGGGTAGAACTGGTGTTGCACGAGGGCTGGTTGGCCCGTATGGAAGAAATGTTCCGGCGCCGCAGTCGGATCATGCCACCCAATAACCGCAAGCAGGCCATGCTGCCAGCCACGGCAGAAATGATCGATAACCCCGTCGGCACAGCCTGTGGCTTTGCTATCGACATCGGCAAGGCGCGCTTTTTCTTCACCCCTGGTGTGCCTCGGGAATTGCGTCGCATGCTCGAAGAGCAAATCCTTCCGCGCCTCCTGGCCCGCAGTGGCACTCAGACCACCATTTATTTAAAGCGCTTTCACTCTTATGGTCTGGGTGAGTCCCACGTTGACGCGCTGCTCAAAGGGGTGGAAGACCTCGTGCCCGATGGCAGCGTGAAGCTTGGCTTTCGGGCACATTATCCGCAACTGGAAACCAAGCTGACCGTGCGCGGCGCGGATATGGACAACGTACGTACCAAATTAGCCCCGGTGGAGCATGAGGTGCGCAAGCGGCTCGGCAATTTTATCCTGGCCGAAGATGATGAAACCCTGGAAGGGATCATTATAGACCAGCTCACAAAACGTCAGGCGTCCCTGGCGGTGGTTGAGACGTTTACCAGTGGCCAGATAGCAGCACGTGTTGCTCCTCTGCCCGGCGCCGAAGCGGTGTTTCGGCGTGGTACCCTGGCACGCAGCGTGGCTGAAATTTACAAAGCGGTTGGTCTGGAAGACCCGCCCCCTGCGGGTGAGATTAGCACGGCCATGGCAGAGACCGTTGCTACTGCGGCGCGCTGCCAGACCGGCGCTACGCATGCTCTGGCAGTGCTGGTGGATCTCGACGCAGGGGCCGACCGCATCGACTTTGGTGGGACGATCTGCCTGGCCATCGCGACTGCGCACGAGGTCGCCTCACGCCGTAGCCGTATTGTGGGCGGCCGCGACTGGGTGCGCCTGGGTGCTGTCGAGATGGGGCTGGACTGCCTACGCCGGTATTTACAGGGTTTGCCTGTACACGAGCGTATCGATTTCGAAAAGACCGACGACAAGTCGTAGCTGCCTTGCCTCATCCCAACCCTTGCCCTTACCCGTCAAGGGGGAGGGGAGTGGTTTGCAGCAGAATAGCGACGCATTGCTGGACTGCAACCTCGGCTTTGGCGCGGAGAACCGTGTCATCGTTGTTACTGATCGGGTGTGGAATGACGGCAAACGGGAATCCTGGCCGCCCCGATACCTGGGCCATTACCTGGGCCGTCTGCACAAAGCGATCCGTAATGATGGCGGTGGCAGTGATGCCGGCGTTCTCGGCGGACACGGCGTCGTGCAGACTACACGACGAGCAGCTCCCTCAATCGCCCACGGCTGCAATAATCGCCTCACAGCGCTGCATGTCGGCCAGCATCTCCGACGGTGCTGGCCGACTCGCATCAGGCTTGCGGAAGCGCAGCACCTGTGCCACGCCAAAGCGTGTACGCAGGATTGCTTCGACATGGTCGAGCAACTCACGCACACGAAATTTGCCGTTATCCAGCAGGCCAATCGTCCGGCCGGCGAGAGACGTCAGCCGACCTGCCCCAGGGCTTGTCGTTTGAGCGTCCTCAGCTGTGGGGTCGAACACACGAATACTCATCGCGCCGTACTCCTCAGGGTGTGCGTACCTCAATCGCCTGGGTGATGGCCTCTGATTTGGCGCCAAACCAGGGTGGGATGACCATGCCAAAGCCGCCAGCCGGCCCTCCT
>Ga0081538_10003511_pt1 | contig 14773 bp, 12 predicted proteins | sample TabmetS5T2R1_FD_71022 | JGI IMG/M metagenome (GOLD analysis project Ga0081538, IMG submission 71022) | Tabebuia heterophylla rhizosphere microbial communities from the University of Puerto Rico - S5T2R1 | ecosystem: Host-associated > Plants > Roots > Rhizosphere ... | reverse complement strand
AGCGGCTGCTGGCCGACCTCGGGGTCACGGCCGTGTTCGTCACCCACGACCAGGAGGAGGCGTTCGTGGTCGGCGACGAGGTGGCGGTGATGCTGGCCGGCCGGGTGGTGCAGCAGGCCACCCCGGCCGAGCTGTACCGGGCGCCCGCCTCCCGGGCCGTGGCCGGGTTCCTCGGCGACGCCAACCTGCTCCCGGGGGTGGCCACGGCCGGGCTGGCCGACACCGCCATCGGCCGGGTGCCGCTCCGCGACGGCCTGGGCGGCGACGTCGACGTGCTCCTGCGGCCCGAGCAGCTGCGGGTCAGCGCCGGGGCGGCCGCGACCATCGACTCGGTCCAGTACTTCGGCCACGACGCCGTCTACCTGACCCGGCTGGCCGGCGGGACGGCCCTGCGGGTCCGGGTCCTGGACGTCCCCGAGTTCCGGCCGGGCGACACCGTCGACCTCACCTACGTGGGCGGGGCGACCGTCGGCTACCCGCGGAACGGCGCTGGCTGAGCCGGCCGACCTGATCGTCCTCGGCGCCGGGCCGGCCGGGGTCGGCGCCGCCTACCGGACGGCCCGGGCCGGGCACCGGGTGGTGGTGCTGGAGCGGGCCCCCGGGCCTGGCGGGGCCGCGGCCAGCTTCGAGCTCGACGGCATCCGGGTCGACCACGGCAGCCACCGGCTGCACCCGGCGATCGACCCCCGCATCCTGGCCGACCTGCGCGGCCTGCTCGGCGACGGCCTCCAGCGGCGACCCCGCAACGGCCGCATCCACCTGGACGGTCGCTGGATCCGGTTCCCGCTGCGCCCGGCCGACCTGGCCCGGCGGCTGCCGCCGTCGTTCGCGGCCGGGGCGGCCGTCGACGCCGCCACCGCCTGGGCCCGGCGGCCCCGGGCCGACACCTTCGCCGAGACCCTCCGGGCCGGGCTCGGGCCGACCATGTGCCAGCGCTTCTACTTCCCGTATGCCCGCAAGCTGTGGGGCCTGGACCCGAGCGAGCTGGCCGGCGAGCAGGCCCGCCGCCGGGTCTCGGCCGGCTCCCCGGGCCGGCTGCTGGCCCGGGTGGCCCGCGCCGCTCGCGGCGAGCGTCCCTGGTTCTGGTACCCGAGGGACGGCTTCGGGGCCATCTGCGAGCGCCTGGCCGCCGCGGCCGCCGAGGCCGGGGCCGAGCTGCGCTACCGGACGGCGGCCGAGCGGGTCGAGCTCGGCCCCGAGGGGGCGGCCGTCACCCTGGCCGGCGGCGAGCGGCTGGCCGCCCGGCGGGTGTGGTCGACCGTTCCCCTGCCCACCCTGGCCAGGATGACCGACCCGGCCCCGCCCGCGGCCGTCCTGGCCGCCGCCGGCCAGCTCGGCTTCCGGGCCATGCTGCTCGTCTACCTGGTCCTGGGCGGCGGCCGCTACAGCGACTACGACGCCCACTACCTGCCCGACCCCGGCACCCCGGTGACCCGGGTCTCCGAGCCCCCCAACTACCGCGACGGCGACGACCCCCCGAGCCGGACGGTGCTCTGCGCCGAGCTGCCCTGCTCCCGCGACAGCGACCTGTGGCGGGCCGGCAACGACCGGCTGGCCGGCCTGGTCCGGGCGGCCCTGGCCGACCGGGGCCTGCCCGACCCGGGCCCGATCCGCCGGGTCGCGGTCCGCCGCCTCCCCAACGTCTACCCGGTCTACCGGGTCGGCTACGCGACCCCGTTCCAGGCCCTCGACGGCTGGGCGGCCGCCCAGCCGTCCCTGCTCAGCTTCGGCCGCCTCGGCCTGTTCGTGCACGACAACACCCACCACGCCCTGGCCATGGCCTGGGCCGCGGCCGACGCCCTGGCCCCGGACGGCGCCTTCGACCACGCCGCCTGGTCGGCCGCCCGCGAGTCCTTCACCACCCACGTGGTCGAGGACTGACCAGACCCCTCAGCCGCAGCCGTTGCGCCGCCAGGTCCGGATGGTGTTGCCGTCGGCGTCCAGGGCGGTGATCCGGACCGGTCCCAGCGGGCGCATCGAGGGCGGCTCGGCCAAGCGGAGGCGACGCCATCTCCACGTCCGGGAGGCCTCCCAGGTTCCACGGGCACGATGATGCCGTTCCAGCTCGCGCCAGACCGCCGGCAGGACCCGGCGCAGGTAGCGCAGCGGCCGGACGAACGACCGGCCGGTGGTGCGGAACTGGTAGCCGATCGGGACCTCGAGGTAGCGGTAGCCCTTGGCCAGCAGGTCCAGGGTGAGGACCTGGGCGTAGTTGTAGTCGTGGACGATCTCGGCGTCGGCCGCGGCCGCCCCCGACAGGGCCCGGAAGCCGCTCTGGCCGTCGCCGATCGGGGCCCTGGCCACGAAGCGGAGCAGGCCGGTGAGGGCCAGGTTGCCGAGGCGCCGCTGGGGCAGCATGCGCCGGATCTGGCCGGCGAACCGGGAGCCGACCACGTAGTCGGCCCGCCCCTCCAGGATGGGGGCGACCAGGCGGTCGAGCTCGGCCGGGTCGTACTCGCGGTCGGCGTCGCAGAAGGCGACCGCGGCCGCGCCCCGCTCGACGGCGGCGGCCAGGCCGGTCCGGACGGCCGCCCCCAGCCCCCGGTTGGCCCCCTCCGAGAGCACCGTCGCGCCGGCCGCCGCGGCCAGCTCGGCCGTCCGGTCGCCCGAGCCGTCGTCGACCACCAGGCACTCGACCCGGCGGCCGAGCACCAGCTCGGGGGTCCTGGCCACCACCTCGGCGACCGTCGCCTCCTCGTCGTGGGCGGGCAGGAACAGCACCACCGGCCCCGGCCCGGCCTCCGGTCCGTTGCCGGGAGGCGCCGGCGGTGCGGGCAGGCGAAGGGCCATGTTGGAGCAGCTCACTTCCTCGACTTGGCCGCGCGTGGGCGGGCCGACTAGGATTTAGTCGAACCTAAACATGGAGGCCGGATGTCCCGCAAGACGACCATCGCCGCCCTCGCCCTCCTGCTGGCGCTGGGGGCGGCGGGCTGCGGCAGCGACCGCGACGCCCTCACCATCTACTCCGGGCGCACCCAGAACCTGATCGGGCCGCTGCTGGAGCGGTTCAACAAGGAGACGGGCATCGCCATCGACGTCAAGTACGGCGACTCGGCCGAGCTGGCCCTGCTGCTGGACGAGGAGGGCGACCGCACCCCGGCCGACGTGTTCCTGTCCCAGAGCCCAGGGGCGACCGGCTTCCTGGCCGGCAAGGGCCGCCTCGGCCAGCTCGAGGGCGCCGTCCTCGACAAGGTCGATGAGCGCTTCCGCAACGCCGACGGCCGCTGGGTCGGCGTCTCGGGCCGCCAGCGGGTCCTGGTCTACAACTCCGAGCGGGTCACCGAGGCCGAGCTGCCCGACTCGGTGCTGGAGCTGACCGGCGACCGCTTCGCCGGCAAGGTCGCCGTCGCCCCCTCCAACGGGTCCTTCCAGGACTTCGTGACCGCCATGCGCCAGCTCGAGGGCGAGGAGGCGACCGAGACCTGGCTGAAGGCGATGGCCGCCAACGAGCCCCGGACCTACGCCAACAACAACGCCATCGTCGAGGCCGTCAGCCGCGGCGAGGTCGAGATGGGCCTGGTCAACCACTACTACAACTACCGCTTCCAGCAGGAGAGCCCCGACACCCCGAGCCGCAATCACAGCTTCGCCGGCGACGACGTCGGCGCCCTGGTGATCCCCTCGACGGCCAGCGTGCTGGCCGGCACCGACAAGACCGAGGAGGCGACCCGCTTCGTGCAGTTCCTCCTCAGCGAGGAGTCCCAGCGCTACTTCAGCGACCAGACCTTCGAGTACCCGTTGGCCAGCGGGGTCCCGGCCGCCGAGGGGCTGCCGCCGCTGGCCAGCCTGCGCTCCCCCGACTACGACGTCGACGCCCTCGGCGGCGGCCTCCAGCGCACGGTCGAGCTGATCCGGGCCAGTGGCTTCAACGGCGTCTGAGCGCCGCCCCGGGCCGGCCGGGCCGCCCGTTCCGCCAGCCGGTCGCCGGCGGGCCCCGGCGTCCCTGGTCGCGGTCTCGGCCGTGGTCGCCGTCCTGTTCGCCACCCCCCTGGCCTACCTGGCCGTCCGGGGGCTGACCGAGGGCGGGACGCTGGCCGCCTGGACCTCGCCGGCCACCCTTGGCCCGCTTTTCCGCACTCTGATCCTCGGCGTCTCGGTGGCCGCGGCCTCGGCCGTGCTCGGGACCACCCTGGCCTGGCTGGTGGCCCGGACCGATCTGCCCGGCCGCCGGCTGGCCCGCCTCCTGCTGCCCCTGCCGCTGGTGATGCCGTCCTTCATCGCCACGTTCGCGCTGCTGGCCGCCTTCGCCCCCGGCGGGCTGCTGGCCGGGCTGCTCGAGCCCCTGGGGCTGGACCGGCTGCCGGCCTTCGAGGGGTTCTGGGGGGCGCTGTACGTGCTCACCCTGTTCACCTACCCGTACGTGTACCTGCCCGTGGCCGCCCGCCTCGGCCAGCTCCCGGCGCAGCTGGAGGAGAGCGCCCGGCTGCTCGGGCGGAGCCCGGCGGCGGTGTTCCGGACGGTCGTCGCGCCCCAGGCGGCCAGCGCCGTCTGGGCCGGGACCCTGCTGGTCTTCCTCTACACGATCAGCGACTTCGGCGCCGTCCAGCTGCTGCGGTACGAGACCCTGACCAGCTCCATCTACGCCTCCCGGGTGTTCGACCGGTCCGGGGCGCTGGCCCAGAGCCTGCTGCTGGGGGTGCTGGCGGTGGCGGTGGTGGCGGCCGAGCGGTCGGCCACCCGGGGCGGCGGGCGGGGCCGGCTGGCCGCCGGGGCCCGGACGCTGCGGGTCCCCCTCGGCCGCTGGCGGACCCCGGCCGTCGCCCTGATCGCCGGGGTGGTCGGCCTGGCCCTGGTCGCCCCGGTGGGGGTGCTGGCCTTCTGGGCCGGCCGGGGGCTGGTCGCCGGCTCCACCCGGGCCGGGGCGCTGGTCAGCGACGCCGGCGAGCTCGCCCTGCCGGCGGTCAACACCGCCACCATGGCCGTGCTGGCGGCGCTGGTCGCGGTGGCCGCCGTGCTGCCGGTCGCCTACCTGACGGTGCGCCACGCCAGCCGCCTGGCCGGCGCGGCCAACGCCGTGATCGTCGGCGGGTTCGCCCTCCCCGGGCTGGTCGTCGCCCTGGCCCTGGCCTTCTGGACCCTGCAGGCGCCCTGGCCCCTGGCCGCCCTCTACCAGACCCAGGCCCTGCTGGTGTTCGCCTACGTCGTCCACTTCGGCTCCCAGGCCCTACGGGCCGCCCAGGTCGCGGTGGCCGCCGTCCCCTCCCGGCTGGACGACGCCGCCCGCACCCTCGGCGCCGGCCGCCTGCGGCGCCTGCGCACCGTCGAGCTCCCCCTGGCCACCCCCGGCCTGGTCGCCGGGGCCGGCCTGGTCCTGCTCTCCACCATGAAGGAGCTGCCCGCGACCCTCCTCCTGGCCCCACCCGGGTTCGAGACCCTGGCCACCCGGATCTGGAACGCCACCGAGGACGCCTTCCTGGCCGACGCCAGCCTGGCCGCCCTGCTCCTGCTCGCCCTGTCCGGAGCCCTGACCTGGTTCCTGGTGGTCCGCCGTGGCGGCACGCCCAGCTGAGCCCTCCGGGGACAGCCCCGGACCTGTGGCCCCCGGACCCGCGGCCTCCGGGCCTGTGGACAACCGGACGCACCGTGGTTCGGCATCGGCTACCCTCCCCCACCGGGGGCCTCGGCTCGGACCCGAGTCGCTGCCGGCCGCCCGGGTCTGGTGGGCCATGCTGGCCGTCGGGGTGTTGGCCTTCCTGGCCGCGGCGGCCGGGGTCCTGGTGCCGGCGACCCATGAGACCCGGACGACCGCGGATGAGCCCCAGTACCTGCTGACCGCGATCAGTCTGGCTGAGGACGGCGACCTGGACATCGCCGACGAGCAGGCCGACGGCCGCTGGCGGCCCTTCCACGCGCTGCCGCTGCCCGAGCAGACCGAGCCGCTGGCCGGGGGGCGGCGGCTCAGCCCCCATGACCCGCTGCTGCCGCTGCTGCTGGCCGGGCCGGTGGCGGCCGCCGGCTGGGTCGGGGCCAAGCTGGCCATGGCCGTCATGGCCGGGCTGATGGCCGCCCTGCTGCTCTGGACGGCCGTGCGCCGCCTGGGGGTGCCGCTGGGGACCGCCGTCCTGGCCGCGGCGGTGCTGGCCTGCTCGCCGCCCCTGGCCGTCTACGGCAGCCAGATCTACCCCGAGCTCCCGGCGGCCCTGGCCGTCCTGGCCGCCGCGGCCGCCCTCACCGTCACCGGCGTCCCGAGCGTGGGCGCGACCGTGGTGGTGGGCGTGGCGGTGGTCGCCCTGCCCTGGCTGGGGGTGAAGTACGCCCCGGTGGCGGCGGCGGTCGCCCTGGTCGCCTGCTGGCGGCTGGCCCGGGAGGGACGGGCCCGCCGGGCCCTGGTCCTGGCCGGGTCGCTGGCCCTGGCCGGGGTCGTCTTCCTGGTCCTGCACCGGTGGTGGTACGGGGGCTGGACCCCGTACGCCGCCGGCGACCACTTCGTCAGCGGGGAGCTGTCGGTGGTCGGCACCGACCCGGACTACCTGGGCCGCGGCCGCCGTCTGGTCGGCCTGCTGGTGGACCGGGGCTTCGGGCTGGCCGCCTGGCAGCCGGCCTGGCTGCTGGCCGTCCCGGCCGTGGCCGCCCTGGCCAGGCGCCGCCCGGCCGGCTGGGCGGCCGTCGCCCTGCCGCTGGCCGCCGGCTGGCTGGTCGCCACCTTCGTCGCCCTGACCATGCACGGCTGGTGGTTCGCGGGCCGGCAGGTGGTCGTGGTCCTGCCCCTGGCCGCCCTGGCCGTGGCCTGGTGGACGGGCCCGGACCGGCGCCGGCGCCTGCTCCTGGGCGTGGCCGGCGCGGCCGGGGTCCTGGCCTTCGGCTGGCTGGTCGCCGAGGGCGCCGCCGGGCGGGTCACCTTGGCGGTCGACTTCGCCGCGACCGCCAACCCGCTGTACCGGGCCTGGCGGCTGGCCCTGCCCGACTACCTGGCGATGAGCCGGTGGTCCTGGGTCCTGCACGTGGCCTGGCTGGCCATCCTGGCCGGCCTGGCCGCCCGGGCGGTCGTGGCCGCCCGTCCGTCTCGGCAGTCTCAACCCCGCCTTCAGCAGCCTCGCGGTCGCGAGCTGACGGAGGCCTGACATCCCACAGGAGGATGAGCACGTGCGCGATCGGAACAGGCTTCGGCTGGCCGGGCTGGGGATCACCCTGGCCGTGGTGCTCGTGGGCTGCGGCAACGACGACGGGACCGGGGTCCGCAACGTCGACGGCACCCAGGCGGCCAGCGGCAGCGGCACCGCCTCGGGCAGCGACACCGCCTCGGGGAGCGGCACCGCCTCCGGGCAGGCGGCCGCCTGCAAGCCGGTCGGCGACGCCGGCAGCGCCGACGCCACCATCGCGGTCGACCTGAAGGAGTGGTCGATCACGCCGGCCCGGGCCGACGTGCCCGCCGGGACGATCGCCTTCGAGGCCCGCAACACCGGCAAGCTGGCCCATGAGCTGGTGGTGGTCCGCGGCGACGACCCGGCCGCCCTGCCGCTGGCCGCCGACGGCACGGTTGACGAGGAGAAGCTCCCCGAGGGTGCCTTCGTCGGCGAGATCGAGGCGTTCCCGGCCGGGCAGACCTGCACCGGCGCCTTCGCGCTGCCCGCGGGCAGCTACGCGCTGTTCTGCAACCTGCTGGACGCCGACACCAAGGCGAACCACTACGCCAACGGGATGCGGACCCGGTTCGAGGTCCGCGGGTAGCGCTCCGGCTGGGCCCGGCGGCCGATCGTGACCAGCGCGACCACGCCGGCCGCCAGGTACAGCACCGCCTGGCCGTTGAGGACGGCAACGACCCCGACGGCGTCGCCGAGCAGCCCGGCGGCCAGCATGCCGAGGGCCATCAGGCCGTTGAAGCCGCCGTAGTAGGTGGCGAACACCCGGCCCAGGTAGGCCTCGCCGGTCCGCTCCTGGACCAGCGAGGTCAGCCCGGTCATGACCCCGACCCCCGGGATCCCGGCGGCCACGAACAGCCCCAGGTACAGCCAGCCGGCGGTGGTCACCAGCGGCCCGTTCCAGATGGCCAGGTCGACCAGCGCGAACACCAGCAGGCTGGCCCCGAGCAGCCGCCCCGGCTCCAGCCGCCTGGCCAGCCCGACCACCAGCACGCCGCCGCCCAGCCCGCCGATCGCCTGCACTCCCCGCAGCAGCCCCACCTGGGCCCCGTCGCCGCCCAGCTCCCTGGTCACGAACAGCACGAACAGCACGGTGAAGATCCCCTGGGCGACCGCCGCCATCCCGTCGACCACCAGCCCCCACCGCAGTCCATGGTCCCGGACGGTCACCCGCAGCCCGTCAAGCCATTCCCGCAGGAGGTCGCGGGCCGAGCCGGGGTCCGCGGCGCCGCGGGCCGCGTTGGCGGGCGCCCCCGGAAAGGCCGGGCTCGCGCCCGCGCTCGAGGACCCGCTCGTGCTCGGCGTCGTTCGCCGGCCGACCAGCGCGAGCAGCCCGGCGCCGGCCAGGAACGACACCGCGTCGCCGATGACCAGGCCCGGGAGGCCGGCCAGGTCGACCAGGACGCCGCCGAGGGGGCTGCCGGTCAGGCGGGCCAGGTTGCTGGTCAGGCCGATGAGAGCGTTGGCCCCGACCAGGTCCTCGCGAGGGACCAGGGACGGGACAAGGGCGTTGCGGGCCGGGTCGTTGAGCTGGCCGAGGGCCGCCTCGACGGCCATGACCAGGTAGACGACCCAGAGCCGGTCGCGGCCGTCCACGGCCAGCAGGGGCAGCAGGAACGCGGCCTGGGCCAGGCTGACCGCGACCAGGGTCCGGCGGCGGTCCCAGCGGTCGACCAGGACCCCGGCCAGCGGGCCCACGACCAGGCCGGGCAGCAGCCCGACCAGGAACACGGTCGCGGTGACCAGGCTCGACCCGGTGAGCTGGAAGACCCAGACCGGCAGGCCCACGAGCAGGAACCAGTCGCCGGTCTCGGAGATGAGCCCGCCCGCCCACAGCAGCCCGAAGTCGCGGCGGCGCAGCAGGGCCCAGCCGCCCTTCATGTCAGGGCCTCCGGCCGCAGGAACGCCTTGAGGTCCAGATGCACCGGCTCGGCGTCCTCGGGCGGGTCGGTGCGGGTCAGCCCGATGTACGGCCGGATCGCCGCGTCGAGCGTCCTGACCAGGCCGGCCAGCTCCTCGGCGGTCAGGCGCAGCGAGTAGCTGGCCCCGGTGCCGGCCTCCCGCCACTCCCTGGGAGCCCGCTGCTCCAGGCGCAGGTACTCGCGGGCCAGGCGGGCGTGCTCCTCGATCTCGGCGTTGGCCAGCGCCGCCCGGACCGCCCGGGCGGCGGTCACCACCTCCGGGTCGGGGTCGTCGACGGCCGGGCGCAGGTCCAGCCCGGTGTAGACCGACCGCCAGGGCCGCTCCCGCCCGTCGGCCGCCTCGTCCCTCACCACCAGCCCCACCTTGGCCAGCTGGCGCAGGTGGTAGCTGCAGTTGGCCGGCGTCTCCCCCAGGGCCTGGGCGCACTGGCTGGCCGTCCGCGACCCGAGCGCGTTGAGCTGGTACAGCAGGGCCACCCGCAGCGGATGGGCCAGCGCGGCCAGCACCGCCCCGTCGGTGACCTCCATCCGCCGTTCGGCCCTGGCCATCCCGCCCGCCTCCCGAATGTGAAAGAACTCTTTCAGGTTCCAGGGAACCACAGCGCCCGGAAACCTGCAACAGTTCTTTCAGATCATGCCGGGGCCGGCCAGGGGAGGCCGACGGCGGCGGCCATGGCGTCCAGGTCGGGGCGGACGCGGGCGATCTTGACCACGGCTCCGGCCGCCTGGGCGCACAGCATGCCCAGGCCGTCGGCGGCGGCGGCCGCGCCGGCCGCGCGGGCCGCGGTGACCAGGCCCTGGCTGGCCGGGCCGTAGTTGCAGTCGAGCACGCGGGCGCCCGGGCGGAGGCGGTCCTGGCCGGGGACGGGCTCGCCCCGGGCGGTCAGGGTGGTCGCCTGGAGGAGCACGTCGGCGCCGGCGACCAGCTCGGAAACGCCCTCCCAGCCGACCGGCCGGGCGTCGGGGCCGGCCAGCCCGGCCACGGCGGCGGCCCGGCCGGCGTCGCGGCCGGCGACCTGGAGCGGGGGGACGGGCAGGCCCTGGTGCCGGCGCGCCCTGGCCAGCTGGCCCCAGGCGAACGCCACCGCCAGGGCGACCCCGCCGGTGCCGAGCAGCACCGCCTGGCCGGTGCCGTCCCAGCGGTGGTCGCGGAGGGCGAGCTGGCTGCCGAGGGCCCAGACGGCCCCGGCGACGTCGGTGTTGCCGCCGACCAGCCGCCCCTCGCGGACGAACACGGTGTTGACCGCGCCCAGGCGGTCGGCCGGCCGCTCCAGGACGTCGACCAGGCCGGCCGCCGGCTGCTTGTGCGGGGTGGTCAGGTTGACCCCGGCGAGCGCCCCCGACCTGACCTCGTCCAGCGCCGCGGCCAGCTCCTCAGGGCGGGTCGGGCGGGCCTCGTAGGTCCAGCCGTCCAGCCCGGCGGCCCGGTAGGCGGCCTGGTGCAGGGCCGGGGACAGCGTGTGGGCCAGGGGCCAGCCGAGCACGGCGGCGACCGGCACGGCTACCACCGCCCCTCGGCACCCACAAGCTCCCCCGCCCCGGGCACGACTACAGCAGGCCCTTGGCCTTGGCCTGGGCCTTGAGCTTGACGAACTCCTCGTAGCTGTCGGTGAAGGCGTGCTCGCCCTCCTTGGTGGCGAGCACGTAGTAGAGCCAGTCGCCGTCGGCCGGCTTGAGGGCGGCCTCGATCGCGGCCTCGCCGGGGGCGGCGATCGGGGTCGGGGGCAGGCCGTCGCTGGTGTAGGTGTTGTACGGCGAGTTCGACCTGAGGTCCTTGGCGGTCAGCTTGGAATGGCCGGCCGCGTACTCGACGGTGGCGTCGATCTCCAGGTTCTTGCCGGCGGCCAGGCGGTTGTAGATGACGGCGGCGATCTTGGGCCGGTCGGCGTCGACCTTGGCCTCGCGCTCGATCATGCTGGCCACGATCAGGACCTGGTAGGGGTTGCGGCCCTGGGGGGCGGTGGACAGCTGGTAGCGGGACAGCACCACCTCGAGCTGGTCGGCCATCTCCTGGAGCACGCTGACGGCGGTGTCGTCCTTCTCGACGCCGTAGGTGTCGGGGAACAGCAGCCCCTCCAGGGAGGTCACGCCCTTGGGCCGGAGGGGGACGATCAGGTCCCTGCTCTTGAGGGCCTTGTCGACCTCCTCCTTGGTGAACTGGCCGGTGGCGGCCAGCTTCTCGGCGATCTGGGCCTCCGTGTACCCCTCGGGGATGGTCAGGGGGATGCCGGTGCTCGGGCCCTTGGCCAGGATGTCGAGCACCGCGTCGATGCTCATGCCGGTCTCCAGCTGGTAGGTGCCCGGCTTGAGGCGGCTGTCCAGGCCGCGCTCCTGGGCGACGTCGCGGAAGCGGTTGACGCTGTCGACCACCCCGGCCTCGCGCAGAGCGCGGCCGATCTCGACGCTGCCCTGGCCGCTGCTGACGGTGATGGTCACCTCCTGGCCGGGCGGGACGGGCTTCTCCTCCCTGGCCGCGCTCCACTGGAGAGCCTGGAACACCACCAGCCCGACCAGGGCCGTCAGCGCCCCCATGACCAGCACCCCCCGGCGCCGCCGGCGCTTGCGCAGCCGCCGCTCGACCCGGCTCATCGCCGCCGGTCCAGCCAGGTCTGGAGGAACACGCTGGCCGCGACCTGGTCGACCACCTGGCGGCGGTCGCGGCGGCGCACGCCCCCGCCGACCAGGGCCCGCTCGGCGGCCACGGTGGAGAGGCGCTCGTCGACCAGCTCGAAGGCCAGCCCACCCAGCAGGGGGCGCAGCTCCTCCAGGTAGGCGCGGACGGCCCTGGCGGCGGGGCCCTCGGCCCCGGCCATGGTCACCGGGAGGCCGGCGACGACGGTGGTCGCGTCGTGCTCGGCGGCCAGGGCGGCCAGGGCGGCGGCGTCCTCGGCCGGGGTCCGGCGCGGGATGGTGGCGAGCGGGCTGGCCACGGTCCCGGACGGGTCCGACACGGCGACGCCCAGCCGCCGGGTCCCGACGTCGAGGGCGAGGACGCGACCGGTCATCCGCCGGCAGCTCCCTGCAGGACGTCCAGCGCGTCCGCCCGGGCGATGCGGAGGGCCTCCTCCAGCTGGCCCGGGTCGCGGCCCCCGGCGCTGGCCAGGTCGCCCTTGCCGCCGGCGCCGCCCCCGACCGCCTTGGCCGCCCGCTGCAGGACGTCCCTGGCCGCGGCCCCCGAGGAGACCAGGTCCGGGGTGAGCAGGGCGACCATGGCCGCCTTGCCCTGGGTCTCGGAGGCGAGCACGACCACCCCGGGCCCGGCCCCGACCCGGTCCCGGACCGCACTGGCGATCCGGCGCAGGTCGTCGCCGCCGGCTGCCGGCACCCGCTCGACCACCAGCCAGCCGCCGGCCTCCTTGACCACCCGGCCGGCCAGCTCGCCGGCCTGGCGCTCCAGCCCGGCCACGCGCAGGCGCTCCAGCTCGCGCTGGGCGTTGGCCAGCGCCTCCAGCCGGCGCCGCAGCTGCTCGGGGGCGTCCTCGGGCCGGGTCTTGAGCAGGGCCGTGATCTCGGCCAGGAGCTGGCGCTCGCGGTCGACGTACTGCAGCGCCTCCAGGCCGGTCAGGGCCTCGATCCGGCGCAGGTTGGCCCCGATCGAGGCCTCGCCGACCACGTGCACCGGCCCGACCTGGCTGCCGTGGCCGACGTGGGTGCCGCCGCACAGCTCGCGGGAGAAGTCGCCGACCTCGACCACGCGCACCACCGACCCGTACCTCTCGCCGAACAGCGAGATCGCCCCGGCCGCCTCGGCCTCGGCCAGGCTGCCGTGCCACACCTTGACGTCCGGGTCGGCCAGCAGCTGGCGGTTGACGATGGCCTCGATCTCGGCCAGCTGCTCGGGCGGGACCTGCTGGAAGTGGGCGAAGTCGAAGCGCAGCCGGCCGGCGTCGACCAGCGAGCCCTGCTGGCGGGCGTGCTGGCCCAGCTGGTCGCGGAGCGCCCAGTGGAGGGTGTGAGTGGCGGTGTGGCTGCGGGTCACGGCCTCGCGGCGGTCGGCGTCGACCTCGGCGTGGACCTGGTCCCCGACCCGGGGCTCGCCCGACACCACCCGGGCGGTGTGGACGAAGAAGCCCTCCAGCCCTGGCCGGGTGTCGGTGACCTGGAGCACGGCCCCGTCCCCGGTCTGGACCAGGCCGGTGTCACCGACCTGGCCGCCGCCCTCGGCGTAGAACGGCGTCCGGTCGAGGATCAGCTCGACCTCCTGGCCCTCCGTCGCCGAGGCCAGCTCCTCCCCGTCGGCCAGCAGGCCCAGGATGCGACCGTCGGCGGCGGTCGTCTCGTAGCCGACGAAGCTGGTGCGGCCGTGGCGGCTGGAGAGGTCCCGGTAGGACTCGAGCCGGCGCAGGTCGGTCTCCAGCTCCCGGCGGGCCTCCTTGGCTCGGCGTCGCTGCTCCTCCATCAGCTCCCGGAAGCGGTCGGCGTCGACGTCCAGGCCGGCCTCGGCCGCCGCCTCGAGGGTCAGCTCGTAGGGGAAGCCGTAGGTGTCGTGGAGCTGGAACGCGGTCTCGCCGGCCAGGGTGGCCGCGCCCTGCTCCCTGGTGCGGCGGATGGCCCCCTCGAGGAGGTTGGAGCCCTGGCGCAGGGTCCGCGAGAACGACTCCTCCTCGCTGGCCACCACCTGCTCGATCAGCGACCGCTGGGCGACCAGCTCGGGCCAGGCCTCGCCGAGGGTGTCGACCACCTTGAGGCCGACGCGAGCAAGGGCGAGGTCCTCGACCCCGAGCAGGCGCAGGTGCCGGACCGAGCGGCGCAGCAGCCGGCGCAGGATGTAGCCGCGGCCCTCGTTGGAGGGCAGCACCCCGTCGGCGATCAGGAAGCTGGCCGTGCGGCCGTGCTCGGCGACGATCCGCAGCGACCGGTCCACCCGGTCGTCCTTGCCGTAGCGGGCGCCGGAGACCTCCTGGACCTCGTGGAGCACGGGCGCGAACAGGTCGGTCTCGTACATCGAGTCGGCGTCCTGGAGGACCATCGCCACCCGCTCCAGGCCCATGCCGGTGTCGATGTTCTTCTCCGGCAGCTCGCCGATGACCGGGTAGTCCTTGCCGTCGCCCTCACCCCGGATGTTCTGCATGAACACCAGGTTCCAGATCTCCAGGTACCGGTCGGACTCGTTGGCCGGGCCGCCGTCGGGGCCGAAGCCGGGGCCGCGGTCGTAGAAGATCTCCGAGGACGGGCCGCAGGGGCCGGGCACGCCCATGTCCCAGAAGTTGTCCTCCTTGCCGAGGCGCTGGATGCGCTCGGCGGGGACGCCGATGGCGCGCCACAACCCGGCCGCCTCGTCGTCGTCCAGGTAGACGGTGGCCCACAGCCGGTCCGGCTCCAGCCCGAACCGCTCGGTCACCAGCTCCCAGGCATAGGCGATGGCGCCTTCCTTGAAGTAGTCGCCGAAGGAGAAGTTGCCCAGCATCTCGAAGAAGGTGCAGTGGCTGCGGTCGCCGACGGTCTCGATGTCGGAGGTGCGGGTGCACTTCTGCACGCTGGTCGCCCGCCGGTAGTCGGGCTCGACCTCGCCGAGGAAGTAGGGCTTGAACTGGTTCATGCCCGCGTTGGCGAGCAGCAGGGTCGGGTCGTTGGGGATCAGCGGGCTGGACGGGATCAGCCGGTGGTTGCGTTCGACGAAGAAGTCGGTGAACCGGCGTCGGATGGCTGTGGAGTTCATCGTGTGGACCTCGCGTTCATGGGTCGGGAGCCGGGCCTCCCGCCGAACCGGGCCAGGGCGCTAACCGGCCCCGCTCCCCGGCTCCCCCCGCCGGCCGCCGCGCCCCGCCCCCC
>Ga0081538_10003510_pt1 | contig 14773 bp, 15 predicted proteins | sample TabmetS5T2R1_FD_71022 | JGI IMG/M metagenome (GOLD analysis project Ga0081538, IMG submission 71022) | Tabebuia heterophylla rhizosphere microbial communities from the University of Puerto Rico - S5T2R1 | ecosystem: Host-associated > Plants > Roots > Rhizosphere ... | reverse complement strand
CTCCCCGGCTTCCGCCCGGCCGTCCACCCCCCTCGACGACTCGGGGTACGTGGGGATCGGCATCGAGACGCTGCAGCACGCGATCGGCGGGTCGAGCGCGAACCTCGTCGTCGCCGGCGCGGCCGTGCTCATCGTCCTGCTCCTCGCCCTGCCGGTCCTGGCGCTGCTGCGCGTAACGCGGATCGCGGCCGGCCACCGCGCCTGGGCGCTCCGGGCGGCGACGGCGCTGGGGGTGCTCTGGGTAGCCCTCCGCGTAGTCGGCGCGCCGGTCGCCTCCTCGAGCACGGCCGCCCTGGCCGTCGACCATGTGCAGGCTGTGCGGGCCGGCCTGGCGGATCGCGCGGTACTCGCCCGCGAGATCGCACACGACCGCTTCCGCGCCACTTCCGGCAACGGGCTGCTGATGGGCCTGCGGGGCAAGGATGTCCTGCTCGTTTTCGTCGAGAGCTACGGGAGGGTCGCGCTCCAGGGCCCGTCCATCTCACCCCGCATCCACGCCGTGCTCGAGCGCGGCGACGCGCAGCTCCGGGCCGCCGGCTTCTCCTCCCGCAGCGCCTTCCTCACTTCGCCGACCTTCGGGGGTCTCAGCTGGCTGGCGCATTCCACGCTGCAGGCGGGGGTCCGGGTCGACGGCCAGCGGCGCTACGACCAGCTCGTCGAGAACGACCGCCTCACCCTCACCCGGGCGTTCAAGCGGGCCGGGTGGCGGGCGGTCGGCGCCATGCCGGGGAACCGCCGGGCGTGGCCAGTGGGCTCGACGTTCTACCACTACGACCGGGTCTACGACCGCCGCAACTTCGGCTACCGCGGCCCCGGCTTCGGCGTGTCACCCATGCCCGACCAGTACACCCTGCTGGCCCTGCAACGTCGCGAGCTCGCCAAGCGCCACCGGCCGCCACTCTTCGCCGAGGTCGACCTCATCTCGAGCCACGCGCCATGGACGCGTATTCCGCGGTTCATCTCATGGGACGACGTCGGCGACGGCTCGATCTTCGACCGCCTTCCGGCGGCGAAATCCACGAAGGCCTCGCTCTTCGGCGATGCCGAACGGGCCCGGGCCGCCTACCGGCACTCGATCGAGTACTCGCTGAACACGATCTTCTCGTTCGTGCAGCGCTACGGTGACGACAAGCTCGTGCTGGTCGTACTGGGCGACCATCAGCCCGCGACGGTCGTCACCGGCCATGGCGCCAGCCACGACGTGCCCATCTCGGTCATCGCCCGCGATCCCAAGGTGATGGACCAGATCGCCGGATGGAGATGGCAGGACGGCATGTCGCCGAGCCCGCGGGCACCGGTCTGGCCTATGGCCGCCTTCCGCGACCGCTTTCTCGACGCGTTCGGCTCGTCGCCGGCGAGCGGCTGACCCGGTGCCGACGGTGGCGCCGTCGTGAGGCAGGACGACCGCGCGTCCTTCGACCGGGCGCTGTACCGCGCGCGCGTGTCGGCGTACGCTCCGGGCGAATTCGTCGGGCAGGAGAGCTTCATGACCGCCGACGAGATCCGGGCCCTGGCGGCCCAGGCCCGCATCGGCCCCGGGGTCAGCGTGCTGGATCTGTGCTGCGGCATCGGCGGCCCCGGGCGTTTCCTCACGCGCGAGCTGGGCTGCGTCTACCTGGGCGTGGACGTCAGCACGAGCGCCGTCGCCGTCGCCTCCGAGCGCGCGGGCGACCTGCCGTGCCGCTTTGCGACCGCGCACGTCCCGCCCCTCCCAGCCGGCCCCTTCGACGTCGTGCTCCTGCTCGAGACGATGCTCGCCTTCGAGGACAAGGACGCGCTGGTGCACGAGATCGCCGCGGCGCTCCCGGCCGGCGGGCGCCTCGGCTTCACCCTCGAGGAGGGGCCGCCGCTCACGACGGCCGAGCGTGCGGCGATGCCCGCCGCCGACACTGTCTGGCTCACCCCGCTCGACGAGATGGCCACGTCCCTGGAGCAGGCTGGGCTCATCGTCACCTGGCAGGAGGACCGCAGCCACGCGCACCGCGAGACGGCGTATGCGCTGGCGGACGCGTTCGCGGCGGACGCCGAGGCCATCGCCGCACAGATCGGCGGCCGGGCACTGGACGAGCTGCTCGCCGCACATCGGCTGTGGATCGAGTGGCTGGATGATGGACGGGTCCGGAAGCTCGCGGTGGTGGCGGAGCGCCACTAGCCCGCCCCGATACTGAGCGCCGGGGGTGGGGCGGCGCCACACACATAGAAGGCGCATCGCTGTGACTCGGCAGAGACCTGTGTTTCGCGCAGAGGAGAGCGAGCGTGAGCTCCGGCCATACTCCGTTCATGCCCGCACCACTCATCGAGTTTCCGGCCGACGATCCCGATCGCGCCCGCCGTTTCTGGCACGGAGTGCTCGGGGTCACCCTCGCGCCACGGCACGCCGAGGCCGGATCTGGGTGGCAGACCGACACCGACGGCCTGCGCCTCGGAGTCCACGAGCGTGGACCGGGCCCAGGCGATACCGCCTCGCTGCCCTACTTCACCGTCCCCGACCTGGCGACGACGCTCGAGCGCGTCCGCGAGCTCGGCGGCTCGATCATCCACCCGGGCGATCGGTGGGCCGTATGCCGGGACTCCGAGGGCAGCCCGTTCGCGCTGGCCTCGACGCCTGGACCCGGTGAGTAGGCCCGCCGCGATCGCACCTCGCGAAGCTCCCATCAGCCTCCCTCCCAGGTGAGGTCGAGCTGCCAACATGGCAGTCGGTCCGTAGCGATAGGTGAATGGGGGAGCACATGGCGCTGCTGTGGACGCAGAAACAGGACGTCGGTCCGGCTGGTCGCATCTTCCCGGCCATGACGTTCGACGCGTCTCGGGAACGCGTGGTGCTCTTCGGCGGTCAGGTTGCGGACGGTTCCAATACGGCGGACACGTGGTCGTGGGACGGCGCCGACTGGACACAGGTCTCCGACATGGGCCCATCGGCACGAGCTGGGGGCGCGATGGCCTTCGATGCCAGACGCGAGCGAGTTGTGCTGTTCGGCGGTATTCCGGTTACAGGCGCGATCGCGGACACATGGGAATGGGACGGCGCCGAGTGGACGCAGGTCGCCGACACCGGCCCGAGCGCGCGGGCGCTGAACGGGCTCGCGTACGACGCCGTTCGCGAGCATGTCGTCCTGTTCGGCGGGGCCGACAATACGACCCCCCTGCTTGACGACACCTGGGCCTGGGACGGCACCGAGTGGACGCAGGTCGCCGATAGCGGCCCGGAGGCGCGGTACACCCACGCGATGACCTTCGACGTCGCCGCCGAGCGCGTGCTCGTCTTCGGCGGCCTGAGCGCCGCCCCGGCCCAAGGGGAGCTCGCCGACACCTGGGCGTGGGACGGTGCGACCTGGACCGAGGTCGCACACTTCGGGCCACCAGCGGCCATGGCCGCGTCGGCCGAATGCGACGGACACACCGTGTTGCATTTCGGCGGTGGCATCGCGACGTCCAGTCCGATCGTGCCGTTCGGTGGCACCTGGCAGTGGAACGGCCAACACTGGACACAGCGCCAGGACATGGGCCCCCCGCCCCGGATGGCGGCCGGGCTTGCATTCGACTCCACCCGGAACCGGTACGTGCTGTTCGGTGGGGCGGGTGCGCCACCGTCCGGCTCGACCGACTACCCCTCGCTCAGCGACACGTGGGAGACCTTCGATCCGGCCACATCCTCGTCCTGAGCTGAATGCTCCGCGGCGTGTTGGAGCTTGTCGATGACTGAGCCTCGATGCCTTGTGTGCGGGTAGCGCATAGCGATAGTCGGCTAGCCGCGGTGCCTCGGCCGGGCTGAGCGCGGCACGTCGCGGATAACTCAGCCTGCTCGGCTAGTCAACGCGCTCGAGCACGATGACCGGGATCTCCCTCTCGGTCCGCCGCTCGTATTCGTCGTAGGGCGGGTGGTAGCCGGCCATCGTCCGCCACAGCTCCGGCCTTTCCTCGGGAGTCGCGTCCCGCGCCCGGGCCTTGAACCTCTCGGCCTTGATCCGCACCTCGACCTCGGGGTCTGCCTTCAGGTTGAGGTACCAGGGCGGGTGCTTAGGCGCGCCGCCGTCGGACGCGATCAGCACCATGTCGTCGCCGCGGCGCCCGTATATCAGCGGCGTGGTCCGCTTCTCGCCCGACTTGCGGCCGGTGGTGGTCAGCAACAGCACGAGGGCCTCGCGCCAGTAGTGGCCCTCCGCGCCGTCGGTGTCGCGATAGCGCTCGACGTGCTCCTGGCCGTAGAGCTCGGGCATGACACGATCATCGCAGGCAGCAGATCGCGGCTTGGCGGGTGGTCTCGCGGCGTCGTGCCGAGGGACGGGAACGCCCGCGCCGAGCCTGAAATTGTCCGATCTACCAGTAGGCCAGCGCGTCGCAACCCCGGCTTGCGCTCGTGTGAGATTATGGCCGCGCTGGCCCGCGTGCCGGGGCAACCTGATCGGGAAGGAACGACATGGAGGTCCTAGCAAGAGGCGGTCGATCGCGGACGCTCGCGGCGATCGCAGTGGTGGCGACAATCGCGCTCGTCGCTGCGGGCGCTTCGCCGGCGGAGGCGGTCCCGATCAACCGGGGGCAGTCAACGCTGACCTTCGACCAGAACATTTTCTCCGGTCTGGACCCACTGGGCATCGGCATCCTGCCGATCGCGCCCGCGGAGGCAAGCAGTGGCGGCGAGTCGTTCCCGATCACTGGCGGCACGGTCAGCCGTAACGGCCAGCGCGCGCGGATCAACCATGGCGGCGGCATCGTGTTCGCCGGTGACCAGGCGGAAGTCAGGGTAGTGCGGCTCAGGGTGCGCCTCTGTTGTCCTGATTCCGAGCTGAGCGCGTCGGTCGATGGTCAGCGCATGTCGTTCCTGTCCCTCGAGGGCGGGTCCGTTACCTCCCGCGGACGCCGCCTCACCTTCCGCGGGATCAACGCGTCTCTGACTCTGGAGGCGGCGGACGCGCTCAACCAGGCGTTCGCAACCGACTTCTTCCAAGAGGGCACGCGGCTCGGCAAGCTGCGCATCCGCATGACCCTGGTCCTCTAGCACGACCGACGCCGGCCGGGCGGGGGTCCTGGAGGGAGGCGTCGGCCGCCTCGCAGATGCAAGCGGCGTTAGCCGCCGACATCCTTGTTCTCTGGCGTAAACCTGCTCGCGGTGAAGGTCGCGCCCTGCGGGTCGGCGAGGATCGTCATCCGGACCCAGGGCGCGTCGAACGGCGGCACGAGCACCGTTCCGCCGAGTCGGGTCGTCGTCGCGGCCGCGGTGTCCGCATCGTCGGCGGCGAACGTGACGCTCCAATGCGCGGGCGTATCGGGCTGGTCGTCCCCGATTCGGTTGATGGTCGCGACGACGTCCTCGAAGCCCGGCGGCGCACCCGCCTCCGCCCACCGCCTGCGAAGGTCGGGGTGGTGGCGCTCGACGAAGTCGCCGTAGCCGTCCAGCGCCCACATCTCGAGCCCGCCGTCCATCGCGAACGTCCGCCAGCCGAAGACCGATCCGTAAAAGGCCTTCGCTCCCTCGACGTCGCGCGTATTGAGGCCGTTGAAGTTCAGAGACCCGGGGTCGTTGACCACCTGCGCGCCCCTATGCTTCTTCGCCTCCCAAATACAAAACGCCGCCCCCTCCGGGTCGGTGAAGACAGCCGTCCGGCCGGCGTCGGCGAAATCGAAGGGCTCCACCACCACACCCCCGCCGGCCTCGCGGACCTCGGCCGCGGCCTCATCGGCACTGTCGACCGAGATGTAGGTGTTCCACACCGCCCGCGGCAGCGCGCCCTCGGGCATCGACGTGATGGCCGCGACATTGCCGCTACGCGGCTCGCCCGACATGTCGAACAGCGACCAGCCGCGCGTCTCACGCCAGGCGATGAAGTAGCTGCCCTCCGCGCCCGCGGGCATCACATCCCTGAACTCCCAGCCGAACAGGCCGCCGTAGAAGTCGACCGCCGCCCGCGGGTCGGGTTCGCTCGCATCCACCCAGCACGGGACGCCGGGGACGTATCCGTCGCGCTCGGGCATTTGCTCTCCCTTCGACTCTTGGCGGCTCGAATCAGCCTATCTCCAGGGTTGAAGATGCCTCACCGGAGGAGAAGGCACACGTCCAAGAGCGAACAGACGGCCGGACTGCGGCGAAGCAGCTGTCACACCCACGCCGGGTGGACTTTCGCTCGGGACGCCCGTGTTAGCTCGCCCGATCGCTCAGTCCGTGCCCGTCTGGTCCGGCGGGCTGCTGGCTTACGTCCTGGAAGCGTTCTCGCCGCTGCGGCGAACGAACGCGGCCGCGGCTTCGGCGCGGCGCTTGAGGCCGAGCTTGGTGAGGACGCGGCTGACGTGGTGCTCGACCGTCTTGACGCTGAGGAAGAGCCGTTCGGCGATCTCGCGGTTGGAGAGCCCGGCGGCGAGGAGTTCGAGGACCTCCTCCTCGCGGTCGGTGAGCGCACCGTCGCGGCGCGCGCCGGGGCGCGGGCCGCCTCCGAGCCGGCGCATCAGCTCGGCGGCCCGGTCGGCGTCGCGCGCCGCGCCGACGCGGTCGAATGCTGCGAGCGCGAGCTTTGCTTCGCCGAGCGCGAGCTTGGGCCGCGTGTCGGCGAGCGCGTGGGCGAGCTGGAGGCGGGCGCGGCCGGCTTCGTATGGCAGCTCGAGCCGTGTGAACAACTCGAGCGCCTGCTCGAGGTCCTCGATGCTGTCGGCGCCCGCGGCGCGACGTGCCAGTCCGACCGCGAGCCGAGCCTCGGCGTCGAGCGTCGCCTGGCCGGCCTGGTGCGCGAGCTGCGCGAGAGAGGACGCGGCACGCTCGGCGCTCACCGGGTCCCCGACCGCGAGCTGAGCCTCGACCAGCAGTGACAGCAGCGGTGCGGCCAGCAGCGAGTCCGCTCCTACCTGCTCGAGCCGCCGCTCGAGCGTTGCGGCGGCGAGCGCCGCCTCACCATCGAGCAGCCACAGCCCCACCGTCGGCCCGAGCGCGAGCGGGTGCTCCTCGTACCCGGACAGCAGCTGGCGCGCGTCCTCGACCCGACCCTGCCGCAGGCGCAGCTCGGCGAGACGGGCAAGCGCAAGCACCCGCATCGCTCGGTGCCCGGCGCTGAAGGAGTCCAGGGCGAGGCCGAGCTCCTGCTCGGCCTGCACCCAGCGGCCGGTGGCAGCCAGGATCCCGCCATAGACGACGTGGCAGAACGGGAACAGCGGCTCGCAGCCGTGGCTGCGCGAGAACTCCGCGATGATCCGCAGCCACTGCTCGGCCCGTTCCATGTCCGCGGCGCGCTCGCAGGCCAGCAGCGTGTTGCACGACACCTCCGCGATGCACCAGAAGTCCTCGAGCTCGCCGCCGGTGGCCGCCGCCATCGCCTCGTCGAGGCGCACCATGCCCTCGTTGACCCGCAGCGCATAGACGAGCGCCAGCCCGAGCAGGCTTGAGCCGACCATCTCCAGCTCGCGCTCGCCAAAGCGCCGCGCCAGCGCGATCGCCGCCTGAGCGTGGCGTTCCATCGCACCCGGGTCGAGCGCCAGCCTGCCGCGCGTCAGCTCCAGCCAGGCCGCCTGGGGGCACGCTCCCTCCTCCTCGAGCAGCGACTGGGCGCGGGCCAGCCAGCCCGTGGTGGCGGCGAGGTTGGCGTGCACCAGGAAGTACTCGCGCGCCAAAAAGACCGCGATCCCGATCGCCGGGGCGCGCTCGCCGCGGCGGATGTACTCCGCGTACGCGCGCTGGCGCAGCTCGAGCGCACGGGCCGGGTCGTTCCGCCACCACAGCGCCTGCCCGAGACCATCGAGCGCCTCCGCCGCCTCACCCTCGGCGAGCGCCCGCTCGAACGCCGATCTCGCCCCCGCCCAATCACCAGCAGCGAGCGCCCGCTGCCCGATAGCGATCAAGTCGACGGCTGCCACAGGCCGATCCTCTCACGAATAGGGGGCGGAATAGGCGGAATCCCCGATGCGCACCGCGGCCACCCGGTCGATCATCGCCTGAACTCCACGCCGCGCCGGTCAGGCCGAAAGGAACGACTGCGTGACCACCGCAGCATCGACGGATTACGCCGTGATCACGCAACGCCAGCAGCGCACCTGGGTCCGCGGGCGACTTCGCGCGCATCGGGTCGCCGGCCGCGCGGCGGGTTGCCGCCCCGTTACCGGGCTGTTGCCGGGGCGCAGGCGGTCGGCTCCATGATCGCCAGCGTGCCGTTCCCCGTTAACACCACAGGGCGAGCAGGCCGGGCGGCTGCCTTCCGCCGGGGGGCGCGACCCGGGGCAGTCGATAGCGCCGGGCGCCCGGGCTCGATCGAACTCGACTCGCTTCGGAGGGAGTAGCCGTGTCCATACGCGGTCCGCACAGGGTTGGGCGACGTCGGGCCCGGCAGGCGCATGGACCGGCGCGGCTCGCGGCCGCTGTTGAGCCGGCCGCCGAGCGCGCGGCTCGCCCCGGCGTTGGGCGCGACGCGGCGGCTGGGCCGGGGATGAATCGACGGGAGCGGCTGATCTTCTGGGTCTATGTCCTGCTGGCGATCGTGGTCGTGCTGTTTTTGGTCGCGACCGGCGTGCTGTGGTGGCTGGGCGGGTGACGGTCTCCGTGGAGGGCATTGGCAGTCGTTCGTCGTGGCGCCGTTCGGCGCCGCACGGGCGCCGCGGGGTTGCGGCGACGGCTCGTGCCGGGCGGCGGCCGCGGAGGGAGGGGTTGGCGCGAGCGCCGGCCGCGCCGGCTTCCGATCGCGCCGACGCGCTCGCAAGGCGCCTGCTTGGCGCGGCCCCGCTTCGGGCGTCGGTCAAGGGTGTCTGGGTCGCGGTCTACGGGCTGGTGGTGGTGCTCCCGCTGGGGGCGGTGCTGGCCGACGCGCCGCCGCCGGGCCGTGGCATTGTGCTCGAGCTGGCGTCGGCGCTAGGGATCGTCGGACTGTCGCTGTTGGCGCTGCAGCTGGTGTTGCCGGCAAGGGTCGGACCGGTCGCGCGACCACTGGGGGCGGACGTGGCGGTTCGCCTGCACCGCCACCTGGCCGATGTGCTGGTGGCGGTCATCGCCGCGCACGTCGTGCTGGTGGTGATCGGCGACCCCTCCAACCTTGGGTTGTTCGACCCGCTGGGCGCGCCCTGGCGGGCCCGGGCGGCGGTCGCGTCGTGCGTGGCGCTTGCGGCGCTGATCGCCAGCTCGGTGCTGCGTCGGCGCATTCGGCTGGCGTACGCCCGCTGGCGCGGGCTACATGTCGGCCTCGGGGTCGGCGCGCTTGCGCTGAGCGTCGCGCACGCCGTCGGCGTCGATCGCTATCTGGCCTCTGCGGCCGGGCTGCTGGTGGCCGCGCTGGCGGCGGTCGGGCTGCTGGCGGTGCTGGAGCTGCGCGTTCTGCGTCCGCGGCGGCTGGCCGGGCGCCCCTACCTGGTCGAGCGAGTCGTGCCGGAGCGCGGCGGCGCCGTCACGCTGGCGCTGCGGGCCGAGGGCCACCGCGGGCGGCCGTTCCGGGCGGGTCAGTTCGCCTGGCTGAAGCTCGCCGACGCCCCACGCGCGCTGGCCGAGCATCCCTTCTCGTATTCCTCGAGCGCCGGCCGGCCGGAGCGGCCGAGCTTCACGATCAAGGCGTACGGCGGCTTTACGCGGCGGGCCCCCGAGCTGCGGCCCGGCACGCGCGTGCTGCTGGACGGGCCGCACGGCTCCTACAGCGCCCGCCCGCACGCCGAGCGCTTCGTCCTGATCGCGGGCGGCATCGGCATTACGCCCAGCATCAGCCTGCTGCGCAGCGCGGCCGACGCCGGCGATTGCCGCCCCTTCCTGCTCGTCTACGGCAGCCTGTGCTGGGAGCAGGTGACCTTCCGCGAGGAGCTCGAGCGCCTAAGCGAGCGCATCGACCTGCGCGTCGTGCACGTCCTGACCGAGCCGCCCCCCGGCTGGGAAGGCGAGGCAGGCTTCATCGACGCCGCCCTGCTCGAACGCCACCTCCCCCCGAATCTGAGCGGCGCCGACGTCTTCGTGTGCGGGTCGCCACCCATGCTGGCCGCCGCGCTCGCCGCCCTCGAACGCCTCGGCGTGGCGCCCGAGCACGTCCACGCCGAACAGTTCGTGACCGTCTAAGGAGAACCGCCATGCACCACGACGAAACCCGCTGGATGACCGCCGCCATCGAGCTCTGGTGCCTGCTCGCAGCGCTCGCCTTCGCCGCCCTGCAGAGCACCTGACCGCGCCCACCGATGTCCCCCACACCCAGCCACCCCCGACCATCACAGGCGCGCCGCCGGCTCGGCTCTCTGCGCCCCGGCAGGGCGACCACCATCGCCTGCGCCATCGTCCTCGCGCTCGCCGCCGCCGACCAACGCCGACCGCCCGATCTCCAATCCGCGACCAACTCCACCGCCGACCGAGCCTCCCCCAACAGCGATCGGTCCCCCACGGCCGGCCCCAGTCCCGACCCCAGCAAGGGATGTCGTCGCACACCGGACCGCTGCTCATAGCGGCGGCACCTCCGCGGGCGAGCTGGCGCGAAAGTCCAAGCCGTTCGCCGAGGCATCCGGGTATAGCGAAGTGAGGACATGCACACCGCGGCGCCGGGCACCGCTCGCCTGCCCGCACGTCCTGGGGGGCGCGCGTGGGCCGCCGGGGGTCCGTGGGCGCCTGCTCGCGGGAGCTCCCCCTCGGCAGCCGGAAACAACCGAAAAGGAGGAGGGATGCGCAGGATCATTCTGCTCATTGCGATGCTGGGGCTGACGCTGGCACCGTCGGCCTTCGCAGGCGACAACTTCGTGGCCAAGCTCAGCGGCGACGAAGAGGTCCCGGCGCGAGACACCCGGGCCGTGGGCGTGGCGAAGTTCAAGCTGAGCGACGACGGTACGGCGCTGGACTTCAAGGTCAACGTGGCCAACATCCACAACGTCGTCGCGGCGCACATCCACTGCGGTGCCGTCGGGGCCAACGGGCCCGTCGGAGTCACCCTGTTCGGGGCGCCAGCCGCGGGGGGAAGGGTGAACGGCACGCTCGCAGAGGGAACGATCACCGCCCCTGACCCGGGCAACGCATGCGGATGGGCCGACCTGGCGGCGGTCCTGGCCGCGATTAACAGCGGCGACACGTACGTCAACGTGCACACCAACGACGGAGTGCCGCCAACAAACACGGGCCCGGGGGACTTCCCCGGCGGGGAGATCCGCGGCCAGATCAAATAGCTACACACATCCTGCGGTAAGGGGTGTTTCGGGGTGGCGGCGCCCGACCCCGGCTAGCGCGGCGCGCCCACGAGCGCGGTCAGCCGGAAGCCGAGCGCCGCCAGCGCCAGGTCCTCCATCACGTTGAGCTCGAGCGCCTGGCGCACGTCCTCGCAGCGCTCCGCGGCCTCGCGCAGGCGGCGGGGGTCCCGGCCGCGCGCCTGCTCGGCGAGCGAGCCCGAGCGATCGCCGGCGAGGACCGCCTCGGGTGCGTCCTCCGCCAGGCACACGAGGTCGCGGAACGCGAGCCCCGTCAGGCTCAGCGCCAGGTCGAGCACCTCGGTGCGGGCCCGGCGGCCGTCGCGCTTGGCCGCATCCTCGAGCTCGCGCTCGATCGCCCGTCGCTCGCGTCCCTTGGGCTCGAGCTCGAGACGCTCCGCGCGCTCGGTCGCCGCCGCATCCTCGGCCTCCAACCGGCGGCGCTCGGCGCGCTCGAGCAGGGGTCGCCACGGCTCCCCGCCGCGGCCGTTCCCGGCAAGAGCGGACGCCACGACGTGCTCGACATCGGCGCGCAGCTCCTCGCCCGCCGGCGACGCCAGGTAGCTCGCCCGCGCCGCGTTGCCGAGCGCCAACCGTGCGCAGGCGCGCGCGCGGTCGGCGGGCACGCCCTCGGCCTCGAGCGCGGCGGCGATCCGCGCCGCCGGCAGCGGCTCGAAGCGCACGAGCTGGCAGCGCGAGACGACCGTCTCCATCACGCGGCCGAGCGCTTCGGTGAGCAGGATGAGGTGGACGAACGCCGCCGGCTCCTCAAGCGTCTTGAGCATCCGATTCGCCGCCTGGTCGTTGAGCACGTCGACTCGCTCGAGCACGAACACGCGCCGACTCGCCTCGAACGGTGTGCGGGTGGCGGCCGCTACCACCGGCTCGTTCACGTCCTCCACGCGCATCACGTGGGCGCCGCTGGGGCGCACCCAGGTGAGGTCCGGGTGGGTGCCGTGCTGGACCCGCAGGCGGACCGCGTCGGGGTCGTCCTGGCCCTCCGCGAGCAGCTCGGCCGCGAAGGAGCGCGCCACCGTGCGCTTGCCGGTGCCGGCCGGCCCGTGGAACAGATATGCGTGCGAGGGTCCGCTGGCCAGCGCGCTCGATAGCACGATGCGCGCCTGCGGGTGATCCTCCGTGCCGGCCAGGGCGGGCGCGCTCACGCCTTGGCCCCGCTGCGTGCCGCCTCGACCTCTGCGAGCACGTCCACATGGATCTCCGCCGGCGAACGGGTGGCGTCGACCCGGCGCCAACGGTCCGGATCGAGCTCGATCAGACGCTCGTAGGCGGCCACGACCGCCTCCTGGAGAGAAGCGCCCTCCTCCTCGAAACGATCGCGCTCGCCGTCGCGGGCTGCCGCTTCGGCGGGGCCGATCTCGAGGAGGAAGGTGACGTCCGGTCGCAGCGCGCGGGTGGCGAAACGGTTCACTCGCTCGACATCCTCGATCCCGAGCCCTCGCGCGCCGCCCTGGTAGGCGAGCGAGGAATCGAGGAAGCGGTCGGAGACGACGACCCGGCCCTCGGCGAGGGCGGGGAGGATCACCTCGCTCACGAGCTCGGCGCGGGCGGCCGCGAACAGGAGAGCCTCGGTCTCGGGCGAGAGCGAGACGGACTGGTCCTTGAGGATCGCCCGCACCCGCTCGCCGGCCGCGGTGCCGCCGGGCTCGCGCACGCCGAGGGCGTCGTCGCCGAGCGCCTCACAGAGCAGGCGGGCCTGGGTGGTCTTGCCCGAGCGGTCGATTCCCTCGAAGGTGACGAAGAGGCCTCGCATTCGCGCGGCGACGGTAGCAGCGCCGGCGGTGGCCCCGGTTTTACCGAGTCCTAACCAACGCTTGGAGGGGCCCTGGCGCGACGTTTTGCATGCTGCCTTCCATGCGAAAAGCGATCACATTGACTCTCTCCATCGCCCTGCTCGGGATATTTGCCGCGGTCGTCGTGGCGGCCGTGGGACCCTCGGACGGGACCTCCAGGCTCCCGACCGAGACGGACCGAACCGGCACCACGCCCGACAACACCGCGATCGACATCTCGGGCCCCTGCGACGAGGCCGAGCACGCGAACGACCCCCGCTGCTCCGGCGTCCAGGCGCCGACCGAGACCGCGCCCGCGGAGGACATCTCCGGCCCCTGCGACGAGGCGGAGCACGCGAACGACCCGCGATGCACGGGCGTCGGCGTCGGTGACGACGACAACTCCGGTCCCGGCAACCGCGGCGACCTCGACGAAGACGACTCGAGCGGGCCCGGGCCGGGCGGCGACGACGACTTCGACGACCACGGCGGGGACGACTTCGACGACGACTCGAGCGGCTCCGGCCATGGCGGGGGTGGCAGCTCGGGCCCCGGCTGAGCCCAATCTGGCGCCGGGAGACTCCTCACCGGGGCCGGCTGAGCCCAATCTGGCGCCGGGAGACTCCTCCCGGCGCCAGTGGAAGAACCTCCCGCAAATCCGCACCCGAGGCACCACTAGCATCCAAGGCAGATGCCCGCGGGAAGGCGCACGATCCTCATGGTGGAGGACGAGGAGTCCATCACCGTTCCCCTCGCCGAGGCGCTCGAGCGGGAGGGGTTCGACACGCAGGTGACCGGCACCGTCCAGGAGGCGCTCGAGCTGACCGAGGGCGCGCTTCCCGACCTCGTGCTGCTTGACGTGATGCTCCCGGACGGCTCGGGCTACGACGTCTGCCGGCGGCTGCGCGAGCGCTCCCGGGTCCCGATCATCATGCTCACGGCCCGGGGTGAGGAGACGGACCGGATCGTCGGCTTGGAGCTCGGGGCGGACGACTACGTGGTGAAACCGTTCAGCGCGCGCGAGGTCGCCGCCCGCATCAGGGCGGTCCTGCGCCGGGTCGACGCCGAGGGGCCCGCGACGCGCGACGGCCGGCTCGAGGTGGGGCCCGTGCGGCTTGATCCCGACCGGCGCAGCGCCAGCGTCGACGGCCGCGACCTCGAGCTCACCCGCAAGGAGTTCGAGCTGCTGGAGCTCCTCCTGCGGGAGGCGGGCAACGTCGTTTCGCGCGAGCGCCTGATAGACGAAGTCTGGGACGTGAACTGGTTCGGCTCCACGAAGACCCTCGACGTGCACGTCTCAAGCCTGCGGCGGAAGCTGGGCGACGACTCGGCCGATCCCCGCTTCATCCACACCCTGCGCGGCGTGGGGTTCCGCTTCGCCGCGCCCGAGGAGCTCGAGTGAGCCTGCGGGCGAGGCTGCTGGCCGCCTTTGCGTACGTCCTGGTGCTGGTGATCGTCGCGCTCATGGTCCCGCTGGCGCTCAACCTGTCCCGCCGGGTGAATGCAGAGATCAAGAGCGAGGCACAGGGACAGGCGCAGCTGCTCGCCGCCGGTGCGGCCGGGCGTCTGGACGATCCGGACCAGCTGGAGGAGCTCGTGCGGGGTGCCTCCGAGCGTCTGGGTGGAAGGGTGATAGTGGTCGACCGAGGCGGGCGCCTGCTGGTCGACTCCGCCGGCGCCGGACTCCGGTCGACCTCGTACGCGACCCGGCCCGAGATCGCCCGCGCGCTCACGGGGCAGCCCTCGCAGGGCACGCGCCACAGCGACTCGCTCGGCGAGGACCTCCTCTTCACCGCGGTCCCCGTGGTGCGAGCGAGCCGGCCGGCCGGGGCGGTGCGGGTGACCCAGAGCGTCGACGCCGTGCAGGGCGAGGTCCGCAC
>Ga0081538_10003509_pt1 | contig 14773 bp, 13 predicted proteins | sample TabmetS5T2R1_FD_71022 | JGI IMG/M metagenome (GOLD analysis project Ga0081538, IMG submission 71022) | Tabebuia heterophylla rhizosphere microbial communities from the University of Puerto Rico - S5T2R1 | ecosystem: Host-associated > Plants > Roots > Rhizosphere ... | reverse complement strand
CGTTCGCTCGTGATCGCAAGCAGCCGAACGGAGCCGCTGCTTGCGTGTGACACCACATCGGACAGGAGCGCGAAATAGACCGGAACGTGACCGCCGACGAGATCGGTCATCGGCGCCGCGCCGCCTTTGTAGCCCACCGGGACCATCTCGATCCCGGCGCGTTTGAGGAACAGGACCATGGTGAGGTGGCTTAAGCCGCCGACGACCGGGGCCGCGTAGGTAATCTTATTGGGCTGGCCGCGAACATGATCGACGAATTCCGCGACCGTCCTGGCCGGGATGCTGGAATGAACGGCCAGCACGTATGGATTGGTGCCAATGACGCCGATGGGCGCGAAGTCCTTCACCGGGTCGTACGGCGCCTTGGCGGTGGCCGGAAGCAGGGCGAGCTGCGTCGGCGTCGCCATGAGCAGTGTGTGGCCGTCAGCCGGGGCGCGCGCGACGGCCTCGGCCGCCAGGGCGCCGGCGGCTCCCGGCCGATTCTCTACTACCACGGGCTGCCCGAGCGTCTCGCTGAGCGGCTGCGCGATGATGCGCGCGAGGCCGTCGGTATTTCCGCCGGGCGCGAACGGCACGATGATCTTGATCGGTCGCTGCGGCCACGTCTGCGACAGCGCCGGCGGAGCAAGCCCGAAAGTCACGGCGAGAATGAGCAGGAACCACGTGAATCGCAGGCGCATGACCTAACTCCGCTCGAAAATTCTTAGAGACGCGCCAATTGGTGCACGTTTTGATTGAGAATGCTATAGGGTTATAGTCTACTTCCCGGTGCACGCCGCTGGAGCATGTTTTCATGGCGCGAAAGATCGATTGGGAAAGTCAGATCGGCCGCCGCCTCAGGTTGCGGGACCTGCACGTGTTCTTCACCGTGGTGGAGCGCGGCAGCATGGCCAAGGCGGCGGCGCAACTGGGTGTCTCGCAGCCTGCCGTGTCGGAGGTCATCGCCGATCTCGAACACGCGCTCGGCGTGCGGCTCCTCGATCGCAACTCGCAGGGAGTCGAGCCGACCGTGTATGGTCGCGCGCTGCTCAAGCGCGGCACGGTCGTGTTCGACGAACTGAAGCAGAGCATCCGGGACATCGAATTCCTGGCCGATCCGACGGCGGGAGAAGTCCGCATCGGCTGCGCCGAGTCGCTGGCGGCCGGGGTGCTTCCACCGGTCATCCAACGCTTTTCCGCGCAATATCCCCGCGTGGCGATGCATTTCAACCAGATGATCACGCCCACGCTGGATCTGCCGGAATTGCGTGCGCGCAAGCTCGATCTCGTCATCGCGCGACTGAGAATGGGAAGGCCGCTCACCACCGAAGGTGACGATCTCAACATCGAGACCATCTATCACGACGATCTGGTGGTCGCGGCGGGGCTGCAGACGCAGTGGGCGCGCCGGCAGAAGATCGATCTGGCGGAACTGGTCGACGAGCCGTGGATCCTGCAGCCGGCCAACAGCTGGAATGATGCTATCCTGGGCGAAGCTTTCCGCGCCCGCGGCCTGCCCATGCCGAAGGCAGCCCTCACGACCTTCTCCGTCCATCTGCGTGCAAGCTTGCTGACGCTGGGACCCTTCCTGACATCGTTCCCCGGCTCCGTCCTGCGGGTCAACGCCGGCCGGTTCTCGCTCAAGGCGCTGCCGGTCGATTTGCCGAAGCAGCCGTGGCCGGTGGCGATCGTGACATTGAAGAACCGAACGCTCAGTCCGGTCGTCCAGCTTTTCATCGACCACGTGCGCGCCTTCGGGAGCTCGCTCGGGGTGGCCGAAAATGTCCCAACACGCCTGCCCGCGGCGCGGGCGCGCAGCTCGATTTGACGCGCGGCCGACCCGCGCCGGAATAGAGCAGCGTCGACCATGGCCGCCTCGGCGGCCATCTTTTTGCCCGCCAGCAGCGCGCGATGCGCTACCATCGGCGGTGCGATCACCTCGCGTTGCAAGCTGACGCGACGAGGCGACGCAACAGGAGGGTGACATGACCGAATTCACACGACGGGCCGTCGTGACGGGTGCGGCTGCCGTAACCGCCGCGGCCATTGCTCAGCCGCCGATCAGCAGGCCGGCTCGCGCCGCCACACCGCCCGTCGGGAAGCAGGCGCCGAGTTTCTATCGCCACAAGGTCGGCGACTATGAGCTAACGCAGATTTCTGATGGCGCCCGCACGATCCCGATGCCGGAAGGCTTCGTGCGTAACGTTCCCAGGGAGCAGGCGCTGGCAGCCGCCGAGGCCGCCTACATGCCGAAGGGCCAGGTCACAATCCCCTTCAACCCGGTGGTCGTCAATACCGGCCTCAAGCTCGTCCTGATCGATACCGGCTTTCCGCCCGGCACCAGTCCTACCACCGGCTTGTTCCAGGCAAATCTGGCGGCGGCCGGAATCGACGCGAAGGCGATCGACATCGTCGTGCTCTCGCATCTGCATCCGGATCACATCAACGGCGTCAGGACCGCCGAGGGCGGGCTCGCGTTTCCCAATGCCGAGATCAAGGCGCCGGCGCCGGACTGGGCGTTCTGGATGAGCGACGAGAACATGAGCAAGGCGGCCAACGATATGATGAAGGGCTACTTTGCCAACACCCGCAAGGTCTTGTCGGACATCGCCGGCAAGGTCACGAGGTACGAGTGGGGTCAGGAAGTGGCGCCCGGCATCACGGCGCTCGATGCCAGCGGCCACACGCCCGGCCACACCGCCTTCGCGGTGGCCTCGGGCTCCGCGCGCATGCTGGTTCAGTCGGACGTGACCAACATTCCCGAACTGTTCCTGCGCAATCCCGATTGGCACGTTGCGTTCGACATCGATCCCAACAAGGCGATGGCCACGCGGCGCAAGTTCTACGACATGGCGGCAGCCGAGAAGGCACTCATTGCCGGGTTCCATTTCGCCTTCCCGTCGCTGGGCCATGTCGAGAAGGACGGTGCGGGCTACCGTCTGGTGCCGATTGCCTGGAAGGCCGTGTTCTGATCGGCTAGCATAGGTTGGCTTCGGCAAAACGAGGCCTGAACAAGAGGGAGCGACATGTCCAAGATTACGCGCCGCGCCGCACTCGCCGGTGTCGCCGGAGCCGGTGCTGCGAGCGGGCTCCAGCCGAGCGCGTCGGCTCAGGCGGCCGCGCCCGCCGCCGCCCGGCAGGCGGCAGGCTTCTACCGCTACAAGATCGGCGACTATGAGATCACCGCCATCAACGATGGCGTGCGCCAAGACAAGCTCGAGACGAGCCCCTACCGGAACGCCAAGCTCGAGGAGGTGCAGGCGGCGCTCGAGGCCACCTTCCTGCCGAAGAACCAAATGTCGATCGTGTTCAACCAAGCCCTCGTCAACACGGGCTCCAAGCTCGTGCTGCTCGATACCGGCAATGGGCCCGGCCGCGGCCCCACGGTCGGCATGCTGCCGGCAAACCTCGCAGCGGCCGGCGTTGACCCAAAGACGATCGACACCATCGTCATCTCGCATTTCCACGGCGACCATATCGGCGGGTTGCGCACCGCCGATGGTCAGCTGGCGTTTCCCAACGCCGAGATCAAGGTGCCGGCCCGCGAATGGGCCTACTGGATGGATGACGGCAACATGAGTCGTGCGCCGGAGGGATCGAACCTGGCGAATAATCATCGCAACGTGCGCCGCATCTTCGCCGGACTCGGCGACAAGGTGACGAAGTACGAATGGGGCGCCGAAGTCGGCCCCGGCATCACGGCCATGGACACCAACGGCCACACGCCCGGCCACACGTCGTTCGTGGTCGCCTCCGGACCCGGCAAGCTCATCGTGCAGTCGGACGTGACGGCGCACGTCGCACTGCTGTTCTTGCGCAATCCGGAATGGCACGCCGGCGGCGACATGGACGGTCCGCAGGCGGTGCGCACGCGGCGTAAGCTCTACGACATGGTTGCGACCGACCGCATTCTGCTCGCAGGCTATCACCTCCCGTTCCCGGCGGTCGGCTATATCGAGAAGGACGGATCGAGCTATCGGTTCGTGCCGGCTGCCTGGAGTCCGGTGCTCTGATCGCGCTGCCGAAAAGCCGCCCGTCGCGCGGCGGCTTTTCATCATCGGAGCTTTGCGACGGCATGCTTGACGCGCCGGTGCGCCGCCGGTAAAGCGCGCGCGCATCCACGACGGGCATGCGCGCGTTGCGATGGTCACCAAGGTCAAGACCGGAGTCCTCGGTGCGTCGGGCTATACCGGCGCCGAGCTGGTGCGGTTGCTGTTGGGGCATCCGCGCGTGGAGATCGCGCTGCTCACCGCCGACCGCAAGGCGAACCGCGAGATGCGCGAGGTGTTTCCGCAGTTCTCGCCCTTTGCACTGCCCAAGCTGGTCGCGGCCGATACCGTCGACTGGGTGAGCGCGGGACTCGATCTGGTGTTCTGCGCGCTCCCGCACGCCGCCACGCAAACGGTGATCAAGCGGATTTTTGCCGAAGTCCCCGCCCTGCGGGTGGTCGACCTGTCGGCTGACTTCCGCCTCAACGACGTCGCCGCCTATGCGCGCTGGTACGGCCACGAGCACCATGCGCCCGAGCTCGCGGGCGATGCCGTCTACGGTCTGGTCGAAATCTACCGGCGCGAAATCAAGCACGCCCACCTGGTCGCCAATCCCGGGTGCTACACCACCTGCGCGCAGTTGCCGCTCGTGCCGCTGCTCAAGACCAAGGCCATCGATCCCGACGAGATCGTGATCGATGCCAAATCGGGAATGACCGGCGCCGGGCGAGCCGCACGAGAAGAGATGATCTTCGCGGAAGTGTCGGAGGGCTTTCACGCGTATGGGGTCGGTCATCACCGTCACATGGCCGAGCTCGACCAGGAATTTTCCAAGGCCGCCGGCCGTGCCGTGACGGTCACCTTCACGCCCCATCTCGTGCCGATGAACCGCGGGATCCTGGCGACGATCTACGTGCGCGGACGGCGGGGCAGGGGCCCGCAGGAGCTGCATGCGATCCTGGCCAAGAGCTATGCCAAGGAGCCATTCGTTCATGTGCTGCCGTTCGGAGAAATGCCGCAGACGCGTCACGTCCGCGGGTCGAACATGACGATGATCGGCATCGCGGCGGATCGCATCGCCGGCCGCGCCATCATCATCTCGGCGCTCGACAACCTGACCAAGGGAGCGTCGGGCCAGGCGGTGCAGAACATGAACGTGATGTTCGGCTTTCCCGAGACGCTGGGCCTCGATCAGGCGGCGCTGTTTCCGTGACCGTTGTTGGCAGTCGTCGAGCAAGGATCGGCGACGGCGTGCGATCGCGAAGCATCTAGGCCAAGTTCAATGGCCAAGAGACGCCATAGCGTTCGCGAACCCACGCGAACTGCCGGCTGGGCCGCAGTCGCCGAGCGGCATGAGCACGGTTCCGCCGACCGCAAGGGCGTTCGCGAGCCGGCGAACGTCTCCCTCCGAATCGCAGGCGACGAACAGAGAGAAAGCCGCTGTGAAAGGTGAAGTCGTGCTTCACGACGCTTCCTGGCACATCACGGTCAGGCCGCCATCGAGAAGCTCGCCTTCATGACCGATCCTTCGGCGCGCGAACATCAGGAAGGGTCGAACCTCCGGGCTCATATTCCTGCTCCTTGGTCACGCGAACGCGGGGCTAGACGATGCGGAAGATCGCCAGCACCAGGATGATGAGCGCGGCCCAGGAGGCGAGGAAGCTCAGGGTGCGGAACAGCGGAACGCCCCAGGCATAGATCACCGCATGAGCGAGGCGGGCGGAGAAATACAGCACGCAGGCAGTGATCGTCAGGCCGCTTGAGATGTTGAGCAGGTGCAGGATGATGACGAGCGGCGCAAACAGAACGAGATTTTCCACCGCGTTGGTGTGAGCCGCCATCAGCCGCTGGGCCCAGGGCGACTGCGGGATCGCGTTCGGGCCGGGGTTGTCGAGCGTCGCCTCCAGGCCGCGCACCAGCACTCGGTCGATCATGTAGATGACCCAGAGCAACCCGGTCATGATGATCGTCAGCACCAGCCAGAACAGTTCATGGGTCATGGGAGGCCCTCAGAAGCACGCTGGGTGCACACTGTAAAAACGCCAAATCCGTTGCTGTCCTGCAACGTTGGTGCTCCTGGCTGAGTCGTCTCAGCCATGTCAGTCCCCGTTCGATCTGCCGCGCGAGCAAACCGCCCGCTTCAATCGCGCACCTTCACGTAGCTTCCCGGCGCGTCCTCGATCGGCGCGAGCTTGCCCCCGCCAGGCGAGCGCGCCGCAACCTCGGCGGCATCCTGCTCCTTGATCCACTGCAGCCAGTCCGGCCACCACGAGCCCGGGTGCTCGTGCGCCTTGGCGAGCCAGCGGTCGAGGTCTCCCTGCGGCGGGCCGCCGCTCCAGTATTGGTACCTGTTCCGGTCCGGCGGATTGATCACCCCGGCGATGTGGCCGGAGTCCGCGAGCACGAAACTGACCGGGCCGCCGAAGAAATTTGAGCCGAGGAAGACTGATTTCGCCGGCGCGATGTGGTCTTCGCGCGTCGCCAGGTTGTAGATCGGGATGGTGATCCGGCTGAGATCAACCGGCTGGCCGGCGATGACCATCTCGCCCTTGCTCAGGCTGTTGTTGAGATAGCAGCTGCGCAGGTAGAAAGAATGGTTCGCCGCCGGCATGCGGGTCGAATCCGAGTTCCAGTAGAGCAGGTCGAACGCTAGCGGCTGCTGGCCCTTGAGATAGTTGCCGACGATATAGGGCCACACCAGGTCGTTTGACCGCAGCATGTTGAAGGCGCTCGCCATCTTGGCGCCCTCGAGATAGCCCTGCTCCTCCATCCGGCGCTCCAGCGCCTGAACCTGCTCTTCGTCGACGAACACCTTGAGATCGCCCGCATGGGTGAAGTCGACCTGCGCGGCGAACAGCGTTGCCGAGGCCACCCGGTCGTCTCCGTTGGCCGCCATGTATGCCAGCGTAACGGCGAGCAGCGTGCCGCCGACGCAGTAGCCGATGGTGTGGACCTTTCTCTCGCCGGTCACCTGCGCAATGACATCGAGGGCCTGCAGCGGACCCTCACGCATGTAGTCTTCGAAGCCCTTCTTGGCGAGGCGCGCGTCGGGATTGACCCAGGAGATGACGAACATGGTGAGGCCATGATCGACGCACCACTTGATGAAGGATTTATCGGGCGCAAGATCGAGGATATAGTACTTGTTGATCCACGGCGGGACGATGAGGAGCGGCACCTTGAGCGCGGTCTCCGTCGTCGGCGCATACTGGATCAGCTGCATCAGCTCGTTCTGGAATATGACCTTGCCCGGCGTGACCGCGAGGTTTTTCCCGACCTGGAACACCGCCGGGTCGGACTGCCGGATCTTGAGCGTGCCGCGCCCGGCCGCGATGTCCTCCGCCAGCATGTGCATGCCACGGACCAGGTTTTCCGCATTGGATGACAGCGTGGTGCGCAGGAGCTCGGGATTGGTGAGCACGAAGTTCGACGGCGAGATCGCATTGGCGATCTGACGCACGTAGAACTCGGCCTTGTGGCGGGTATGAGGATCGATCCCCTCCGCGTCCCTGACGATGTGATCCGCCCAGCGGACCGTGAGCAGATACGCCTGCTTGAGGAAGTCGAAGAACTGGTTCGATGACCATTCCGGGTCGGCAAAGCGCCGGTCCCTGGGGTCGGGTGCCGCGACCGGATCGGCCGCTTCTCCGGCCATGCGCTTGGCGGCCGTGGCCCACAGATCGAGATAGTCGCGCGCCAGCCCGGCCTGCAGCTCGAACGCCCGTTGCGGCTCGCGCAGCCAATATTCGAGCACGTGGCCGAGAGTCTTGATAATTTCGGCGACCTCGCCCGGCATCTCGCTCTGGATCTGTCCTTCCTCGCGCGGCTTGAGATAGGCGGCCATTGCCTTGCCGCCTTGCTCGATCATGCGGGCGACGTTCTTGGCGAAGGCTTCGATATCCACCGCGTTGACATTGGTGACAAGGCTGGTCCCCTGCTCGTTCAGGGCTCGTTCCCTCGTCGGTGTCGCCGGCGTCTTCACGCCGCGTCTGGTCTTGCCGGACATTCCTGGCCGCCTTTCTCGACGGCAAGTTTACCATCCTTGGTTAGGACACATCAGGGGTTTAAGTTGCGTTTCCACCCGGGTCTATGCGGTCGCCGCGAAAGAGAAGATTCGCCGATGAATTTCAGGTGGTTATGATGGGGTTCGGGCGATTTCGACGGGCCTCTTCACAGCGCCGGTGGCTGGCGGCCGCGCTGGCGCTCGTCGCCGTGGCGAGCACGGGCTGTACGTCGCAGCTGGCCGACTTGGCGGAACCGGCGCAACCGCCGCGGCCGGCGGCGGCGCCGGCGTATCCGGCCGTGCACGACATGCCTGCGCCTCGCGATACCAGCCCGCTCACTGAGGCGGAGCGGCAGCGGATCGCCGACGAGCTTTCCGCCCTGCGCGAGCGCCAGCAGGCGGAAACGGCCGCCGCAGCCAAGAAGCCATGAGGAGCCCTGACGCATGGAAGATTTCTATCGCATCCGCCGCTTGCCGCCCTACGTTTTCGAGCAGGTGAACCGCGCCAAGGCGCAGGCGCGCAACGCGGGTGCCGACATCATCGACCTCGGCATGGGCAATCCGGACCTGCCGGCGCCGCCGCACGTGGTTGGGAAGCTGAAGGAGACGCTGGGCAAGCCGCGAACCGACCGCTATTCCGCATCCAAGGGGATCGCCGGGCTCAGGCGCGCCCAGGCCGCCTATTACCAGCGCCGGTTCGGCGTGAAGCTCAATCCGGAGACGCAGATCGTTGTCACGCTCGGCTCCAAGGAAGGCTTCGCCAATGTCGCTCAGGCGATTACGGCGCCCGGCGACGTGATCATCGTGCCCAATCCAAGCTATCCGATCCACGCATTCGGTTTCCTGATGGCGGGCGGGGTCATGCGTTCGGTTCCGTCGCAGCCGACGCCGGAGTTCTTCGAAGCGCTCGAGCGCGCCGTGATGCACTCGATTCCCAAGCCGCTGGCAGTGGTCGTGTGCTACCCGTCCAATCCCACGGCTTGCGTCGCCGACCTCGATTTCTATCGCGATCTCGTCGCGTTCGCCAAGAAGCACGGGATATTGATCCTGTCCGACCTCGCCTATGCGGAGGTCTATTTCGACAACAATCCGCCGCCGTCGGTGCTGCAGGTTCCGGGCGCGATCGACGTCACGGTCGAGTTCACGTCGCTGTCCAAGACCTTTTCCATGCCCGGATGGCGCATCGGCTTCGCTGTCGGCAACGAGCGCGTCATTGCGGCGCTGGCGCGGGTAAAGTCCTATCTCGATTACGGCGCCTTCACGCCGATCCAGGTCGCGGCGACCGCGGCGCTCAACGGCCCCGAGGACTGCATTCGCGAGATGCGCGACTGCTACCGGCGCCGGCGAGACGCCCTGGTCGACAGCTTCGGTCGGGCCGGCTGGCGGATCCCTCCGCCCGCCGCCTCCATGTTCGCCTGGGCGCCGCTCCCGGACATGTTCCGCTCGGTCGGCAGCCTCGAGTTCTCCAAGCTCCTGGTGGAGAAGGCCGAGGTGGCGGTCTCGCCGGGGGTTGCGTTCGGCGAGCACGGGGAAGGGCATATCCGCATCGCGCTGGTCGAGAACGAGCAGCGCATCCGCCAGGCGGCCCGCAACATCCGCCGCTTTCTTGAATCGGCGCCGGAAACGTTGCACAACGTCGTCCCCCTCGCCAACCGTCGCTGAGGGCACTTTTTTCCGGATTTTCCATGGTGGCGCCGCTTAAAGTAGGTGTTGCCGGGCTCGGCACGGTCGGCACCTCGGTGGTGCGCCTGATCGAGCGCCAGCGCGAGGCGTTGGAAGCGCGCTGCGGTCGGTCCATCGAGATCGTCGCGGTCAGCGCCCGCTCGCCGTCCAAGCAACGCGACATCGAGGTCGGCAACAGGCGTTGGGTCACCGACCCGATCGCGCTTGCGCGCGATGGCGAGATCGACGTGTTCGTTGAGCTGATCGGCGGCGGCGGCGATCCGGCCAGGAGCGCGGTCGAGGCGGCGCTGGCGGCCGGCAAATCGGTGATCACGGCCAACAAGGCGCTGCTCGCCCGCCACGGCGTGGCGCTTGCGGCGCTCGCCGAGAAGCAGCACGTCGCGCTCAATTTCGAGGCTGCGGTCGCCGGCGGCATCCCGATCGTGAAGACGCTCCGCGAAGGCTTGGTCGGCAACAAGCTGGCCCGCATCTATGGCATCCTCAACGGGACCTGCAACTACATCCTGACCCGGATGGAACAGGAGAAGCTGTCCTTCGCCGAGTGCCTGAAGGACGCGCAACGGCTCGGCTATGCGGAAGCCGATCCCTCGTTCGATGTCGACGGCCACGACACGGCGCAGAAGCTCGCGATCCTGGCGAGCTTGGCGTTCGGCACCAAGGTCGATCCCGATGCGGTCTATGTCGAAGGCATCAGCTCGATCACGCCGGCCGATCTCGCTGCCGCCGACGAGCTCGGCTACCGCATCAAGCTGCTCGGCGTTGCGGTCGTGACGGAAAAAGGCATCGAGCAGCGGGTGCACCCGACCATGGTGCCGAAGGATTCCGCCATCGCGCAGGTCATGGGCGTCGTCAATGCCGTCACCGTCGATGCCGATGCGGTCCATGCTATCACGCTGGTCGGTCCCGGCGCTGGCGGCATGGCGACCGCCTCGGCAGTGGTCTCCGATATCGGCGACATCGCGCGGGGCGTGCGCACGCCCCCGTTCGGCCGGCCGGCCGCGCGCCTGACGATCAGCGAAAAGGCCCCGATGCAGCGCCATGAAGGCGGCTATTACATCCGCCTGCTCGCGGTCGACCGGCCCGGCACCGCCGCAACCATCGCGCTGCGCCTGGCCGAGCAGCAAATCTCGATCGAATCGATCGTCCAGCGCCACCCCGGCGGCCGCCCCCATGGCGGGGACAACCCGGCGAGCGCGGCCGAGCCGGTTCCGGTCATTCTGATCACTTATGCGACGACCGAAGATGCGGTACGAAAGGCGCTGGCCGCGGTGGAACGGGACCGGGTGATATCGGGCGCACCGCAAGTGATCCGCATCGAGAAGAATTGATGACAGGGGTCAGTAAATCAGAGTTCAGTAATCGGAAAGGACGATGCCCTGGCTGCCCGCTGATCACCGAGCCCTGATTTCTGATACCTGATATCTGATACCTGATACCTGGCAGGGAAGGCCGGACAATGCCTGCACGAATCGTGAAGGAGAAGGCGTCATCCGTCATCATCCAGCCGCACCAGATGCTGGAGCGCATCCTGTCGCTCGAGATCGTGCGGGTGACGGAGCGGGCGGCGGTGTCGGCCGCGCGCATGCGCGGCCGCGGCAACGAGAAGGCCGCCGACCAGGCTGCCGTCGACGCCATGCGGCGTGAGCTCAACAACCTACCGATCCGTGGCACCGTGGTGATCGGCGAGGGCGAACGCGACGAGGCGCCGATGCTTTTCATCGGCGAGCGGGTCGGGCGCAACACCGGCTTCGAGGTCGACATCGCGGTCGATCCCCTGGAGGGCACGACCCTGTGCGCCAAGAGCATGCCCGGTGCGATCGCCACGCTGGCGGTGGCCGAGGGCGGAACGCTCCTCAACGCGCCGGACGTCTATATGGAAAAGATCGCGATCGGGCCGGGCTATCCCAAAGGCGTCGTCGACCTCGACGCGCCGGCGGAGGAGAACATTGCGGCGCTGGCCAAGGCCAAGGGCGTGCAGCCGCAAAACATAACGGCCCTCGTTCTTGACCGGCCGCGCCACGCCGACGTCATCGCCAGCGTCCGCCGGGCGGGCGGTGCGGTGCGCCTCATCACCGACGGTGACGTCGCCGGCGTGATCCATACCGCCGATCCCGAGGGCACCGGCATCGACATCTACATGGGCATCGGCGGCGCGCCCGAGGGCGTGCTGGCGGCGGCGGCGCTGCGCTGCATCGGCGGCCAGATGCAATGCCGGCTCGTGCTCGATACCGAGGAGAAGCGCGCGCGCGCCGCCAAGATGGGCATCAAGGATCCGCGCATGAAATACGAGATCGAGGACATGGTGAAGGGCGATTGCCTGTTCTCCGCAACCGGGGTGACCGACGGCTCCATGCTGCGCGGCGTGAAGTTCCGCCGCGACGTCATAGAGACCGAGACCGTGGTCATGCGCTCGGTCACCGGCACCGTGCGCTGGATCCGCGCCGAGCACCGCCAGCTCGACAAGTTCCATCTGGATTGACCTTGCGGCGCACTGGTGCTGTGGTCGCGGCGCCGCCGTCGCCGCCGTCGCCGCCGCCGCCCGGCGCCGCGTCGGAGGACTATTCGTGATCAGAGCCTTGGAGGCGCAGGCGCGCCGCGCCGGGATTTGCACTATTTGGCTTGGGACCGACGCCGACTTAGCGGCACGAACTTGTTCCGAACCGATCTCTATCCCGACGTGCTCGGGCATCTTCGCCGGCTCGCGCGCGTGCATGGGCCTCCATATGCGTTCTATCATCGACTCGGTTATACGGTGGTCGGGGTGCTCCCGGATGTCGACGGTTTCGGCAAGCACGACATCCTGATGGCAAGCGAATCGAGCAGGTCGCAGCGGAAAGACCATGACCGTTCTCGCCACGGCAATCTCGCCGGAACGGCGCCTCTTTCTCGGCGTCGAGCGCTCGGTTTGCGGCCGCGCCTGGCGCGACCGGCTCGACGACCGCGCCTCCGCCCGCGCGCTATCGATCGTCCAGCGCCACGGCATGCCGGAGCTGCTGGCGCGCATTGTCGCCGGTCGCGGCGTCGAGGCCGAGGACGCCGAGGGCTTTCTCGACCCGACCGTCCGACGGCTGATGCCGGATCCGGCGCGCCTCAGCGACATGGCGGCGGCGGCCGCGCGCCTGGCCGATGCGGTCGCGCGCGGCGAGCGGGTCGCGATCCTCGGCGACTATGACGTCGACGGCGCGACCGCGGCGGCGCTGCTGGCGCGTTTCCTGCGGCATGGGGGCGTCGATCCGATCATCCACATTCCCGACCGCCTGTTCGAGGGCTACGGCCCCAACGTCGAGGCTGTGCGTGCGATCGCCGAGCGTGGCGCAACGCTGCTCGTCACCGTCGATTGCGGGACGACCAGCATCGAGCCGCTCGCGGAGGCGGGCCGGCTCGGCCTCGATGTCATCGTCATCGACCACCATCTGGCCGACGAGCACCTGCCTCCAGCGCTGGCGGTCGTCAATCCCAACCGCCTCGACGATCTCTCCGGGCTCGGCCATCTCGCCGCGGTCGGGCTGGTGTTCATGACCGTCGTGGCGGTGAACCGCGCGCTGCGCCTGCGCGGGTTTTGGTTCGAGGCGCGGCCTGAGCCCGATCTGCTCGGGCTGCTTGATCTCGTGGCGCTTGGCACCGTTGCCGATGTGGTGGCGCTCAAGTCGCTCAATCGGGCTTTCGTCGCCAAGGGCCTCCTCGCCATGCGTCGCCGCGAGGGCATCGGGCTCACCGCGCTGATGGATGCGGCGCGCCTGTCAGGTCCTCCGGAGCCGTGGCACCTCGGGTTTCTGCTCGGTCCGCGCATCAACGCCGGCGGACGCATCGGCCGCGCCGATCTCGGGGCGCGCCTGCTGCTCACCGATGATCCGGTCGAGGCCGCGACCATTGCGGCCGAGCTCGACCGGCTCAACGGCGAGCGCCAGGTCATCGAACAGGCGACGCTGGCCGAGGCCGAGGCGGAAGCGACCGCCGCGCTCGGGCTCGAGGACAAGGGCGCGGTCGTCGTGACCGCGGGCACGGGCTGGCATCCCGGCGTCGTCGGCTTGGTGGCGGCGCGGCTTAAGGAGAAATTCGGCCGGCCAGCGTTCGCCATCGCGCTCGATCCCGGCAACGTCGGCACCGGATCAGGTCGCTCGATCGCCGGCGTCGACATCGGCCGGGCGGTGCGCCGCGCGGTGTCCGAAGGCCTGCTCCTGAAGGGCGGTGGACACGCCATGGCGGCGGGCGTGACGCTCGAGGCGGAACGGCTTGCGCAGTTCCGGGCGTTTCTCGAAGAGGTGTTGGGCGCCGCGGTGGCGGCGGCGCGGCGCGACGACGTGCTGCTGATCGACGGCGCCGTGACGGCAGCGGCCGCGACCCCCGACCTCCTGGCGACGATCGCCCGCGCCGGCCCGTTCGGCGCCGGCAATTCCGAGCCGGTGTTCGCGCTGCCGTCGCACACGATCGTCTATGCGGAAGCCGTCGGGCAGGCACATGTGCGCGCACGTTTGCGGGCGGGCGACGGCGGGGTCATCTCCGCCATCGCGTTTCGCGCCGCTGGCCAGAAGCTGGGCGACGCGGTGCTCGCCCGCCGCGGGGCGGCGGTGCATGCGGCCGGCACCCTGTGCATCGACCGCTGGCAGGGCACCGAGCGCGTGCAGCTGCGGATCTGCGACCTTGCGCCGGCCGAGGTGCCCGGCGCGCCCTGAAGGTCGGTCTGTTCCGGTTGCCGCCGGCATGATGCGGGCATGACGGGGGCGTACAACGCCGGCGCGAGCCGCCCGGCGTCTCGGTCCATCCGAAATATGTACGGCAGTCCAAGACGGCGTGCGCGACGCCATGGCACCCTGTTCGCGCCCGTAGAGCCGCGAAGGCGGATGCCACCCTAGCCGCATGGAGTTTTTCGGCTTAGCCTGGAGGGAAAGAACATCATGAGCAATCGATGGAAGGCCGCGCTGGTGTTGCTTCTGCCCAACGTCGTGCCGACAAGTCTCGCATGTTTCATGCAGGCGTCGGCGCTCGGCTAGTCGGTTTGGCGGCGAGTGGGGTCATGATCTGCATGGGCGCAAGCTTGGGCATCTCGGCGCCCGACCTTGAGCTCGGCCTTTACCTCGCGTCCGAATGCGTGACCTGCCACCGGACCGCCACGGCGACC
>Ga0081538_10003508_pt1 | contig 14777 bp, 16 predicted proteins | sample TabmetS5T2R1_FD_71022 | JGI IMG/M metagenome (GOLD analysis project Ga0081538, IMG submission 71022) | Tabebuia heterophylla rhizosphere microbial communities from the University of Puerto Rico - S5T2R1 | ecosystem: Host-associated > Plants > Roots > Rhizosphere ... | reverse complement strand
TGGATCTTCGAGAACCTACTGGGCAACAAGGGCACCAACGCGATGCTGGTTGCCGGAGCGTTGCTCGGCTGCGCGGCCATCGCCATGCTGTGGGTCAACCCGCCGCACTCGGATGAGGATTCTCCGGTCATGCCGCTCGGTGCGCACCGGCACATCACGGCCTATGACCGGGTGATCGTCGGTTCGGACGGCTCCCCATCGGCGATGCACGCCGTCCGCAGGGCGCACGAAATCGCAGCGGCTGGCGAGGCCAGCGTGGTCGTGGTCACTGCTTACGACCCGGGGGAGGCACCGGAGTCAGGGAACCTCGTGGGCGGCCGCCAGCTCTTGTACGGCAAGGAAGCTGCAAGGGATGCCATGCATAGAACGGTGGCGGAACTGACCTCAGACCGGGTTCGCGCAGTCGAGCAGGACATTGTCGCCGGCGAACCGGTGGAGGCACTGCTAAGAGTTGCGCATAGAAGCCCCGGCAACAGCCTGATCGTCGTGGGCAACCGCGGTCTCGGCGCACACGAAGGCGAGGTGTTGGGATCGGTGCCCCGCGAGATCCTGAAGAATGCCGACTGCGATGTCGTCGTCATTCAGACCGATCTCGAGCAGAAGGTGTGAGGATCATGACCAAGATCAAGCAGATCGTCGTCGGCGTGGACGGATCGGATAGCAGCCGAGCCGCTCTGCAGTGGGCCTACGAGGAGGCCGCGCACCATGATGCCTCACTGGTCGCCGTCTCGACCTGGCATCCGCCGGCCTTGCCATTGGGCCCGGGGTACGGGTCGATGCCTCCAGAGGGCTATGAGACCCTGCCGGAGCGGGACGCCCGTGAGCTGCTCGAGAAGCTCACCGGTGAACTGGAGCCCCGGGAACCAGCCGTGGATGTGCGGATCTCGATTTCAAAAGGAAACCCAGCCAAGGTGCTGATCGACATGTCCCAAGGGGCCGACCTAGTGGTGGTCGGGTCGCGCGGCCGCGGAGGCTTCGCAGGCATGCTGCTTGGCTCAGTGAGCCAGCACCTCGTCGCGCACGCGGCCTGCCCGGTGGTCGTACTGCGCTGATCCCACCTGCGGGGATCCGCACGTGTGGCACTCACCACAACTGGATACCTACAAGGCGTGGGACAGGCAATACTCTTCGGTGCGATCGCTTCCAGCGCCTTAGTGCTGGGTGCCCTGGCCGGTGGGCGACTCCAGCTCCCAAAGCGGGTGCTTGCGGCGATGCTTTCCTTCGCCGCCGGAGCACTTATTACCGCCCTCACCTTTGAGATGTTCCAGGACTCCTACGAGCAAGGGGGCATTTGGCGAGCGGTTGTGGGCTTGGTGGTCGGGGCAGTGGTGTTCACCGTGGTCAGCCTGTGGCTGGACCGAATGGCCGAGGGCCACCGGAAAGATGATCATGGCAGCGAGAAGCTGGACCTCGACGCAGCAGCGCAGGACGCCGCACCCTCGCCAGCATCTGTCAGCGGCGCAGCCGGTCTGGCCCTGTTGGCGGCCGCCACCCTGGATGGAATTCCGGAGAACCTTGTGCTCGGCGTCGCTCTCGGGGAAGGCAGCGGCGGCGTAGCACTGCTGGCTGCCATCTTTGCCGCCAATTTCCCCGAAGCGCTGGTGAGTAGCGCCTCGATGCGCGAGCAAGGCCGCTCTCAGGCTTTCATCCTGGGCACCTGGAGTATTTGCGCCGTGCTGCTGATCTTCGCCGTGGTTCTGGGTGCCGGACCGCTGTCCCGTGCGACGCACGAGACGTTATCCCTGCCTCTAGCCTTTGCCGCCGGCGCCGTCCTTGCGGCACTCGCCGACACGCTTATGCCCGAGGCCTACGAGCATGGCGGCCCGACTGTTGCGCTGAGCACCGCCGCGGGCTTCGTAGTCGCTTACACTCTGTCGCTGGTGTAATGCGCATCAGGTCGTTGAGAGCGCAGAGGAGACAAGCACCATGAGCAAGGTTCTGTGGCATACCCAGATGAGTCTCGACGGGTTCATCGCCGGCCCCAACGACGACATGCGCTGGGCTTTCGAGGCCGAGTCAGGTGGACCGGATGAGACGATCGACGAGGTGCTCGAGCGGGTGGGGGCGTTGCTGGTCGGCCGGCGCACTCAAGACGTCGAGGACCGAGAGCAGCAGGGCTTTTATGGCGGTGCGTATAACGGTCCGTTCTTCGTGCTGCGACACGATCTGCCCGAGCAACCCCCGGTTGTGAAAGGTGTGACTGGTGTCGTCCTCGATGTCTCGATCGAGGAGGCCGTGGAGCGCGCCCTAAGCGCCGCAGGTGGAAAGGATGTCGTCATCCTTGGCGCGAACATCGCCAGACAGTGCCTTGCCGCCGGGCTGCTGGATGAGATCATCATCCACCTGACGCCGGTCCTGCTGGGCGGAGGAGTCAGGCTTTTCGATCAACCCGACGGGCGTCCGGTCAAACTCAAACGAACTTTCGTCGCGGAGAGAGGACAACTCACCGCGCTCGGCTTTGAGGTCATCGATTGACGCTCGGTAGCTCTGCCACCTCTCGAGCTGCACGCGCGACGATCTCTGTGTCCTGCGGTGAGAGGCCCGTGATCAGAGTGAGGCTCCTCACCTCGTCGATCGCCTGCTTGGCGCCTGCGGCGTCATCGAGGCGGACCCGCAGCTCGGCCAGGTACGCCCATGCACTCGCCCGCTCGGCGACCGGCGCCTCCGGATGGCGTGCCAGTGCACCCGCCAGCAGACGGTGGGCTTGAACCTCATCGCCGTGCGAGTCGGCCATCACAACGGCATTCTCAAGCGCCCGTGCAAGCGGTCCACCGCCGGCAGAGACCCACTCGGTCCGGCCGTCGACGGATCGCGGCTCGTGGGCGTCGTCGGAACTGCGAGTGACACGGATCCAATTGCCCGCCGGGTCAATGATGCTGAACCCGCTCAGCCCGGCGTTGTTCGCCCGACGCCGCGGCCTGGTGATGCGCGGTAGCCCGTTCAGTGGGACTCGACCGTACCGGGCGCGCAGGCCTTCAACGAACAGCTCGTGCAGCGGGGCTGTGTCGGAGACAACGATGGCGCAGGTCGAGTGGCTCTGCTCAGGATCGATGTCGTCCATGGCGTAGTAGTGCAGGTCTATCGCGTTGCGCCGCAGAGCGAGGTACGGGTTTGGGTGAACCTGGCGATACGTAACGGCCAGGCCCAGCGACATCCAGAAATCCGCCATCTCATCAATGTCTCGACAGGGAAGCATGGGCACCATGCGCGCGTCTTCCGACACGTCAGACACCCGCGACCTCACGTCGCCCATTACACCCGTTCGGCTGGCAATCTCTAAGGAATGCATCGACAATCACCCTTTGGTGCAGTTTCGGCCGGGACTGGCCGGCCAAGGCTGAGCAGGCATTATCGATCTGCGGACAATGGGGACTGTGACGCGGCGGCTGGGAAGGCCAGAAGCCCGGTTCTGGGTGACGCTGGCTATCGCGATTCTCTGCCTTGGCACGGTGATCAGCGTCGCCGTTGTTCGCGCGTACGGGTTCAGCGAGCCGCAGACCGTGACTGTCATGACCCGCAACATCTACCTCGGCGGAAACGTTTACCGGCCGATCCGCGCGGCCCTCGACCGAACCGGCACGGACGGCGTGCTCGCGCTAGGCCATGCCAACTACGAGTTGCGTAGGGTGGTCGACCGCACCGACTTCAGGACGCGCAGCAAGTTGCTCGCCGAGGAGATTGCGGCGGCGCGGCCCGACCTGGTTGGACTGCAGGAGGTTGCACTTTGGCGCCACGGACCCATGCAGCTGGACCAGATTGGTCGACCTAATGCGACGGAGGTCGAGGATGACTTTCTCGCCACTTTGGTTGCAGATCTGGCCGAGCGCGGAGTCAGTTATCAGATCGTCCACGTACAGGAGGAGTCTGATGTCGAGGCGCCTGCCTTTACCGGCAACCCCTTTACCAGCATTCCCGGCTCAGCGGAGGACGTACGCCTTACCGATCGTGACGTGATCTTGGCCCGCACTGGAGCCGAAGTCCGTATCGAGGGCAGCGGCGGCGACCAATACGGTCAGCGAATCGACGTCGAGCTTGGAGGCACCACGTTCCCGTTCGTGCGCGGCTACGCGTGGGCCGATATTGCCGTTGGATCGGAGCGCCTGAGGTTCATTACGACTCATCTTGAATCCCAGAGTTCGAGGGTGGCACGCGCGCAAGCCGAGGAACTGCTCAATGGACCGGCCGGTAATACCGAACTGTCGACGATCATCGCCTGCGACTGCAACTCCAACCCAGCCAGCCCAGCGGCACGGGCCGCGATCCCCATAGGCTCGGGTGCCGCGTACCGGCTGATTACCAATGAACACGGCTTCAGTGATCTTTGGCTGCAGCAGCCAAACCGTACTGGTGCAGGTCACACCGCGTGGCTGAGTGAGCTGGTAGACGACGAAAAGCCGGACTTCGAGCGCCGTATTGATCTGGTACTCGCTCGGTCAGCGCCATCGACGCAAATCGTGGTCAGCCGAGCGGATGTGACCGGGGATGAGCTGACTGATCAAGACCCAGTCAGCAAGCTCTGGCCGTCGGATCATGCCGGTGTGATCGTCGAGTTACAGGTTGGCAGAAAGTGATCATCAACTGATGCTTGACGGCCTGTCACCGCAACGACGCCGCCTGATGCTGGGGGTCGGGGCGGTTGCGCTCTTACTGATCATCACGCTCGGTGTGATCAGTGTTCTCCGCATGACGGCGACGTCTGGGAAACCTGCGGCACAAGAGACTCCTGGGCCTGTGTTGTTGGTGCCAGGTTATGGAGGCAACGTGCAATCCCTTCAGCCACTGGTCGCCACCTTGCGCTCGGCCGGGCGTGCGGCCGTCATTGTGGAGCCGGTTGGCGACGGTACCGGTGACCTTCGAGAGCAGGCTGAACATCTGGCAGAGGTGGCTGATCGGGTACGCGACGATGCCGGCGCGGCGTCGGTTGACGTGATCGGCTATTCCGCGGGTGGCGTCGTTGCCCGCTTGTGGGTCCGAGATGAGGGAGGGGACGAGGTAGCGCGCCGCGTCCTTACGCTCGGCTCACCCCATCACGGAACCAGCCAGGCGGCCCTCGGCGCCGAACTTGCCGGCGGGTGTCCCACCGCCTGCGAGCAGCTGGTTCCGGACAGCGACTTGCTGCGGCGCCTGAACGCTGGCGACGAAACACCGACCGGGCCATTGTGGGTGACCATAAGGTCGAGAAGCGACCAAGTAGTGACGCCTGTCGATTCCGCCGCCTTGTCGGGCGCTCTCAACGTTGTGGTACAGGACGCCTGCCCGGGCTCGACCGCAGCTCACGGTGATCTTCCCAGCAATCCTGTGGTGCTGGCCGCTCTTGACTCGGTACTGGGCGCCGCGGCACCGCAGCCGCCAACCGCGGTGGCTTGCTGACCAAGGCAGTCGATGTCCTCAATCGTCAATGTCTTTAGTTCCGAAGTTTGCCCAGGCGGCCAGCGTGAATACGGTCAAATAGCCAAGCTGGATGGCAAGTCCGCGAATCACGTCCCGCCACAGGATGGGGTCCCGGAATAGGTCGACAAAGGCCAGCCAGTGTCGAGTGGGTAGGAATGGGTGCAAGGCGCCCGCGGCATCCAGGCCGAGCAGCACAGTGGAGGCGACCAGTACCCCGATAGTTCCGAGTGCTGCCCCGATCGCCGACCGCGTCAAGGTTGAGAAGAACAAGGCCACCGCAGCGACACCAAGCATGCAGGTGATCACGTAACCCAGGGCCATAGCGCTTCGCCAGGCGAGCTCCTGCTGGGTAAGCGTTGAGCCGCTAAGGCTGACAGTGCCGGTGGCGGGAGCACCTCCTAGCAGCAGGCGCCCCTCGGCGTACGAAACCGCGGTAACGATCAGCACGGCAAGCAGCACAAACACAACTATTGTCACGAGCTTGGCGAGCAGCAGGTGGGTGCGTCCCACAGGGCGTACCAGCAGATAGCGCAGCGTGCCGGTCTGACTTTCCCCGGCGATGGCGTCGCCGCCGAGAACCGCGACGGCGATTGGCAGCAGCAGCGGTAGCACCACGCCGAGTGCGGCCAGAGGGAACAGCGTGCCGTCGCTCAGAACCGCTGAAAGGAAAGGCGGGCCGGTGCCGGGTCGTGGGCCGAGATCAGTCACCGCCAGCAAGATCGCAACCAGAGTCGGCAGGGCGACCAGCATTCCAATGATCAACCAAGTCCGGGGCCGGTAGATCATCTTGATCAACTCCACGACGATCATGGCCCAGCTTCCGCCTCGAGAATGATCTCTTCCAGTGCCCGGCGGTAGGGACCAATCTCATCCACCCGCACGCCCTCACCGACCAGGTACGCGTTCAGGTCAGCGGTGTCGTTGGCGCGGAGCAGCAGTTGCTCACCTTCCACTGAGACCACAACTGGCCCGAGCAACTCTGTGCAGCGGTCGATGTCCGGCGTCCGGACCGCTACTAGGCCTGTCGGTCGCAGCAGGTTGTCTATCTGTTCTTGCAAGATCAGACGTCCGTCGCGCAGCACGCCGACGTGGGTACACATTTGCTCGACCTCGGCAAGCAAGTGAGAAGAGAGAAAGATCGTTGTGCCTTCGGCATTCAGCTCGAGCAGTAGCTGCCGGATCTCCAATGTGCCTTGCGGGTCCAGGCCGTTGCTTGGCTCGTCCAAGATCAGTAGCGTTGGCCGACGCATGAGGGCCGCCGCCAGCCCGAGCCGCTGGCGCATCCCTTGTGAATAGGTGCGTACCGGTCGGCGATCAGCGGGGTCTAGCCCGACTTGCTCCAGGGCATTGCCGATCTTGGTTCGACGCTCGGGTCGCCGGCTGCGGTCTGACCCGGTGGCATCAAGTAAGGCGAGGTTTGCGCTGCCGGACAGGTGGGGGTAGGCCCCAGGGCTTTCCACCAGTGAGCCGACGTGTGGCAGCACGCTGCGGCGAGCAGTTGGCATCGCCTTCCCCAGCACTTCCGCTTCGCCGGAGGTTGGCAGCACCAGGCCCAGCAGCATGCGAACAGTGGTGGTTTTGCCGGAACCGTTGGCACCCAGGAAGCCGTAGACCTCACCTGCGCGGACCTCCAGGTCCACTTCGTCGACGGCCCGCAGCTCGCCATATCGCTTGGTTAGGGCTCGAGTCCGGATGACGTGCCCGTTGCTGGCAGCGGCGGCGCTGGTCATTGGCGCTCCAGCAGTTCGGTTGCGGCCTGCCGCAGTGTCTCGGTTGTCACAGTGCCGGCCAGTAGGAACGCGCCGCCGCGGTCTCGGGGTGTGATCAACAATCCAACCGGCCCTGCCGGTACCAAGGTGCCCACCTCGGTTAATTGCGCGGAGCTACGATCCTGCAGCTGCCGGCGCAGCGGCCCAGCGACCTGGCCGCGCAGTGGCAAAGCGATCAAGGTTGTCGGGCCCCGGCCGTATATCCCAACCGGCCCAGGATCCTGGCCATCACGTGAGCTGAGCCCGGCAAGAGAAAGAGGCAAATCGTACGGGGCGAACGCGTTGGCCGCCGCAACAACGTCGACCGATTGCTCATAGACGACTCGTACGCCTTCGGCCAGGGTGAATCTGGTGGCGGTAGCCGGGGGTGCCCCGAGCTTCAGCTCACGAAGCGTCGTGGTGAGAATCGGACGCTTGTCGCCCATGCCGTACAGCTCCACCGTGACCGCGAGTCCGCTGGCGGGGTCGGCCCAGATATCGACATGTTTGACAGTGGTTGCCCTTTCCTTTGGTGTAAGGCGCAGTCCGGATGCGTCTACGCCAGCGACCCGCCGCGCTGGCAGCTGACTCAGTTCGTTATCGCGTACGCCATGCAGCAGCGCGCGGGCAAAGGTTGGTGGCAGCAGATCCGAGGCGTCGGGCAATCTGATCTTGGAGACCGGCGAATAGGTCGCGGTCTGGGACTCGAAGACCCAGCGAACCATGCCCCTGCCTTGACGAAAAATGTTGGTCTCTCCCGTACTGCGGAGGCGGTCGACCCGCCAGTCATCCGCGCTGCGCCACCAGACGCGAAGCTGGGTGGTCTCGCCCAGCAGCTCGCCCAAGGTGGCGAACGACTCACTATCGGGAATCTGAAGTGTGCCGACCGTTTCCACGAACCCGGACCAACCGACATTGCCGGATTGCTGTATCCGTACCGCAAGCTCAGTGGCCGAGATATCTGAAGGGGCCGCGGATCGGGCGCTGATCACCAGAGGCGTCGCGACGAACGCAACGGCGGTGAGCAGGACGACGAGCCAGCGCGCCGACATGGCGCCACTGTAGGTCGGCTGCAGAAAGCAAGCGAAATCACTCCCATGCGCGCAGGCGGCCAGTCAACGTTTGCCGTCTCTGGATGGCCAACGAGTGTCAAAGGCCGCCTGTAAGCCCCCGCCAGACGTCTCAGGACGGCCCGCCTTAGCTGACGTAGCACTCGGGAAGGCATGAGAAATGGTCATCGTTGCTGAGACTCCACGCCCGCAACGATGACCATTTCATTGAGTGAGCCTGTGGCGCCGCCGGGGCAGCGGCCCAACGGCGTATGGCTTACTTCTCTGAGACCTCCTCCAGAACCTGTCCAACGACCTCGTTCGGGAGGGCGCGGGCCACATCTGCCTGAGCCACGATGCCGACAAGCTGGTGTCCGTCGATGACCGGCAGGCGGCGTACCTGGTACTTCGCCATGGTCCTGAGGGTCTCCTCCGCCGAATCATCAGCACCGATCGTCACTGGCTTGCCCTGGGCGAGGTCAGAGGCCCGGACGGAATTGGGATCCTTACCCTCAGCAATGCACTTCACGACGATGTCGCGATCAGTCAGCATCCCCTTCAGCCGCTGATCTTCGCCGCAGATCGGCAGCGCGCCGACGTCGAGGTCACGCATCTTCCGGGCGGCTTCGACCAGGGTTTCCGTGGAGTTGACGCACTCTACGCCCTGGCTCATCAGTTCTCGGGCTGTTGCCATAGCAGACTCCTCCTTGAGTTGGGTTCGTCAGGCTCCTACCCCATGTGGCGGCTCACAAACGGGTTTCCGGCGCTTGACGATGCCGTGGGTCCCGCTACCCGGCCGTCGGGTCCGTAACTGATCTTCTGGCGGCCAGGTCCTGAGGTCAGCGTCGGCAGTTCGTTCCGGAGCGTTGCAATCTTCAAGGCAATCCCGAAACCAACGAAAAAGATCTTGTGCGGTCTCGCAACGAATCAGCAGTGGATCGGTGATTCCCGTCACAAACCGTCCATTTGCGGGACAGCACACTTTGGCGGTCCACGGCGGCTTCGGTAAAGTACCTCCGGACTCGCGAGCAAGCACTTAGCCCCGAGATGCGGCCGCACCAGTGTCGTGAACGTCGACCGACGCCAGTCGCTTTGGCAGGAAACCTAATGCCGCAAGCTGCACCACCAAGATCGCAACAGAGTTATCGGCACGAAGCGTTCATGTGGCGCGATGCAGATGACTACGCCTCGGTTCTGAGGCCATTTGTGGAAGAGGGGCTGGCCGCGGGCGAGGCAATCATGGTTGCCGTCGTACGACGTCATGCCAACTGGTTGCGTGAGAGCCTCGGCCCACAAGCCCGCAAAGTGAAATTCGTTGATATGGCGAAGTTGGGCCGTAATCCCGCTCGAATTATCCCGGCTTGGCAAAAGTTTGTTGATCAACATTCTGGTTATGGACGCCCGGTTCGCGGTATTGGCGAGCCTATTTGGGCGGGGCGACGCCCAGAGGAGATTCTGGAGTGCCAGCTGGATGAGGCCCTGCTGAACCTGGCGGTCGACCCAAAGATTCCGCTCTGGCTGATCTGTCCATACGATGTCCGCGGCCTGGATCCATCGGTGATCAAGGAGGCCCATCGCAGCCACCCGGCTGTCATGGACGGTGACAGCTATCAGGGCAACTCTGACTACGGCGGTCGCGCCCATGTCGAGGCCATGTTCAGCGCGGAGCTGCCCGACCTCAGCGCCGAACCGGCGGAGTACCCATTCAGCTCAGAGTCAGTGGATCGGGTCTTCAACATCGTGACGCTGGAGGCCTACGGCGCCGGACTTTGGTCGGACAAGGTGACCGACCTTGCCGCTACCTCACGCCGCCTTGCCTCGTGCAGCCTCCGGCGCGGAGCCGCCGTGGGGATTCTGCGGATCTGGGATCTGCCGTACGCGCTGATCTGTGAAGTGTCTGATGACACCATAATCGACGACGTGCTGGCTGGCCGGCGGGCGCTGGTGCCAAACGATCGTGATGGGCTGTCGTCAGCCAACCGGAGGTGCGATCTTGTGCAGCTGCGCTCCACTGCCTCCGGGACAACGGTGCGGCTCCACATGTGGAAGTAAGCGATCGCTCAATCTCTGGGTAGCGGGTCGTTCTGGGTCCGGAATGGAAAGCCACCGGTCACCACCTTTGCGACCACAATCCGCCACAAGATTCGTCAATGACTTATGCGGTCCACGGTCGTGATCGCCAATCAGACTGCGTTAAAAGAGCGAAGCACAATTTCTAGAGCTGCTCGCGCATCGCGCGCATTGATTCCGCCTACTTCGTCGTCGCTCCCAGAGGAAAAGCGCCTCAGCTCGCGCCTCCTCAGCACGGCGGGCGCGCGATTCCCGACGCTCGCAGCTGTTACACATTTGCGCATCGACTTTTGTCACTGGACGTGCGTACCCTAAGTCTTGGGGAAGGCTCTGGGACCTCTCGACCACCGGGTTTCAATCAACAACTGTGCTGAGAAAGGGGACTCAATGCCCGGCAAACGGGTCCGACCGGCCATCTTGATCGTTCTCTGCGCTTCCCTACTGATTTTCGCTAATCCTGTTACGGCATCGGGTGATGAGCCCGAGAGGCCGTCCTGTGATCCGGTTACGCCGTTTAGCGCTTTCAACTTTTCTAACCCAACCAAGATCGATAACAAATGGAATCCGCTGGTACCGGGGACCCAGTTCACCTTGAATGGTGTCGCCGACCGGGGTGGCGGCCTGCTGCCCCATCGAATCGTTACGACGGTGACCGACCTGACCAAGGTGATCAACGGCGTACGCGCAGTGGTCCTCTTGGAAAAGGACATCAACGAGGGTGAGCTGCAGGAAGCCGAGTTGAGATTCGAAGCACAGGACAACGCCGGCAATATTTGGAATCTTGGCGAATATCCCGAGGAGTGGGAGGACGGCAAGTTCCACGCAGCCCCGGACGTATGGCTTGCCGGTCTAGCTGACGCCGAGCCGGGCAACTCAATGTTGGGAAACCCGCAGCTTGGAACGTCTGAGTATCTCCAGGGCTGGGCCCCCGAGATCGAGTTCTTGGACTGTGCGACCGTCTCCGAAATGCAACAGAAGACCTGCGTCCCGGCCAATTGCTACGAGGACGTAATGATCATTAACGAGCGCAGTCCACTTGAGCCGGAGAGCGGCTACCAGCGCAAGTTCTATGCGCCGGGAGTGGGCAATGTTCACGTCACCGCTGTCAACGATCCGGAGGGCGAGACGCTGGTGCTCAGCAAGGTTTCCCAGCTGAGCGCTGAGGACATGGCCAAGGCTCGGGCCGAAGCACTGCAGTTGGAGAAGCGGGCCTACAAGGGGAACGCCGTCTATCGCCAGACTCAACCTGCCGATCCACCGGCCGTCGTGCCCGGGACTCTGGGCGGCTAGCGCCGCGCAGCGAGTCGCTCTACAAGGGCTTTGATCAACTCGTAAGGAATCGGCTTGCCTAATGGGAACTTTGCAGTGCCCTTGCCGGACAGATAGGGAGCCATGTCCGACTTCAGAGTTCCGTCGCCAAGATCAGGAATTGGATAGATGCTGATGTGCTTCTTCCAGCCGCCGAGGTAGACAACGTATCGGCCGTCGATGCTGAAGGTCGGAATTCCATAGCTGATCGACTCCTGCAGGCCAGGAGCGGCAGCGTGGATCGTCTCTCGTGCCGCTTGCAGGACCGTCTGGACCTCTGGTGGAAAACTGCTGATGTAGTCATCGACTGACTCAAATTGCGGTGCCACAGTGCGACCTCGCCTGCGTCTAGGAATTTCGCCGGTTACGCCGAACAGCGGTTGCCTCAGTCATCGCGGTATAGATCTCGATGAGGGCCCGGCGTTGCCTTGCTGTCAAGCCCGGGTCGTTGGAGATGGCCGCGACCAGCGAAGTGTGCTCGTCAGGCCGATACTCGGCTTCATGATCATGGCCGTTGCCGTCATGATCCTCGTCTGTCCTCCGCGGTCGCAGCATGTCGGCCGAAACGCCGAGTGTTGCGGCAATCGTGTCAAGTACCTCGGCCGAGGGGGCGCGTAACCCATGCTCGATCTGAGACAGGTACGGGTTTGAGATGCCGGCCATCGCCGCGACCTGTCGCATAGACAGCTCAGCTAACTCCCGTTGCCGCCGAATGAGATCACCAACCAGATTCTCCGACGATTCGGGCTCTGGATTCATGGCAACCATCCTAGGGAGATCTGGCGAGTCACCCTTCGACAACCTCAGGGCGCTGGTGTGATGCATCTCGCATTCGCTCCGCTAGCTAAGCTAGCGTTTTTTGGCTAACATTGAGTGCGTTGGACATCAACTACAAGGAGAAACACCATGGCAACGACCACAGCTTCCAAGAAGAGCACTGAGGCTATCAACGACTTTACTGAGGGCTTCGGCGACGTCAGCGAGCGCTACCGCGTCTTCAACGAGAAGTTGCTCGAGAGCGGCAAGAAGACCGGCAACGCTGTACTCGACGGCTACGAGAAGGCGATCGCCAGCTACGTGGACTTCCGGCTGCAGCTGGCAGAGGCCACGCAGCTCGACTGGGTCAGCACTGTCGTCAAGGCGCAGAACGACTTCATCACCGAAGTTAGCTCGGCGTACACCTCTGCTGTTCGGGACGCACTGAAGTAAACCGTATGCTCAAGCTGTGACAACACAGCAGTCGGCGGATGATCAGCTGAAACTCGGCGAGATCATCCGCCGACAACGTGAGCTAGCCGAGCTGTCGATGCGCCAAGTGGCCGCGATGGCTGGCATCTCTAACCCGTACCTCTCTCAGATCGAACGAGGGCTGCGCGCCCCTTCGGAAGAGGTGCTACGGGCAATCGCCGAGAGTCTTAACATCTCTGCTGATCTACTCCGCGGCGACGCGGCAAGTGATTCGGCAGAGGTGCTCGAGGCGATCCAAGCCGATCCTGACTTGACCGCTTCGCAACGACGCTCCTTAATTGAAGCCTACGAAGCCTTCCGCAAGGTCACTGTGAAACACCGAAAGGGTCGGGGGAGTCGATGAGCGAAGCGACAGTCCCGCAATCGGACGCGGACAATGACTGGGACACCATTGATGAGGCGGTCCGCGATCAATATGGCCACCTGCTAACAGCTGGCCGGGATCTGTTCAGTGGTAGCGAGCTCATTGGTCGACTTGATCCGCTCGCATTGTTCCAACCCATGCTGCGGGCGACTCTGTCTGCGGCATCCCGCCCCGACAAAGTGGCGGGCGTGTTCGGCCGCGCTGCCGGCGAAATGATTCGCGCTACAGGCGCCGCCACTGCCCGTGCGTTGGGCGGCACACCCTCTTATGAGCCAAAGCGTGGCAAGGACCGACGTTTCGGCGACCCCGCCTGGACCGGGAATGCCGGGTACTGGTGGCTCAGAGAGATCTACCACGACATGGAACAGGCGCTGCTCGATATCGTTCGTGATACCGACGCTCCGGCTGCTGTGAAGCAAAAGGCAGAGTTCGGCGTGCAGTTGCTGGTCGATGCGTTGGCACCCACAAACTTCATTCCTGGCAACCCAGCCGTGATCAAGAAGGCCCTGGACACCGGGGGTCTTTCGCTAGCTCAGGGCGCGCGCAACTTCGTCCACGATGTGCGGACCAATCGCGGAGTGCCACGTCAAGTGGTTGCTGGCGCGCACACGGTCGGTGAAGACATGGCTCTCACCCCGGGCAAGGTGGTGTTCCGAAACGACCTGATGGAGCTGATCCAGTACGCGCCCAGTACCGCCGAGGTGCACGAGATTCCCTTGCTCTTCAGCCCGCCCTGGATCAACAAGTACTACATCATGGATCTTGCTCCGGGCCGCAGTCTGGTGCAGTGGGCGGTTGATCATGGCCACACCGCCTTCATGATCAGCTATCGGAATCCTGATGAGCAGATGCGGCATGTCAAGATGGACGACTACTTGATCTCGGGCCCGATTGCGGCTCTTGATGTGGTCCGCGATATCACCGGTGCAGAGAAGGTCAATCTCCTCGGGCTTTGCCTTGGTGGCACTCTCACAATGGCAACCTTGGCCTATCTCGACGCCGTCGGCTTGGACTTGATCAACTCGGCGACGTTTTTGAACACCTTGATCGACTTCAGCGAGCCTGGCCTGCTTGGCGTCTTTACCGACGAAGCATCCATCCGACGGCTTGAGAGGACGATGAAGCGGACCGGCTTCCTGCCCAAGGAGGAGATGCAGCGCTCGTTCAATCTGCTTCGGACCAATGACCTGATCTGGAACTATGCGGTGAGTAGTTGGCTGATGGGAGAGGAACCGCCGGCCTTCGATCTGCTGAGCTGGAACAACGATTCCACTCGGATGCCCGCTGAGATGCACAGCTTCTATCTGCGCAGTTGCTATTTAGGAAACGAACTCGCTCGAGGGGTCATGGAACTGGCAGGACAGCGACTTGATCTTGAAAAGGTTGATCAAGATCTGTACTTCCTTTCTGCTGAGCAAGATCACATTGCGCCGTGGCGGAGCTCGTACGCCGGTGCGCTGCTACCAGGTGGGGAAGTACGCTTCGTGCTCTCGAACTCCGGCCACATCGCGGGCATCGTGAATCCACCCAGTCCGAAGTCGATCCATCATGTGCTGGAGGGAGACCAGCCGCTGCCAGACAGTCCAGACGAGTGGTTGG
>Ga0081538_10003507_pt1 | contig 14781 bp, 13 predicted proteins | sample TabmetS5T2R1_FD_71022 | JGI IMG/M metagenome (GOLD analysis project Ga0081538, IMG submission 71022) | Tabebuia heterophylla rhizosphere microbial communities from the University of Puerto Rico - S5T2R1 | ecosystem: Host-associated > Plants > Roots > Rhizosphere ... | reverse complement strand
AGATCGTGATCAGGAGCAGTACGAGCGCCGCCCAGTAGAAGAGGTTGATCTTGTCGAACGACTGCTGGAAGCTGATCGGCAGGCCCAGCGAGTCGTTGAGCGCCTGGCCGAAGCCCGGCGAGTCGATCGGGTTGATCCCGAACGTCCCCGCGGTCAGGTTGAAGCCGCCGAGGTCGTCCGCGTTGCGCACGAACTGCGGGATGATCTCGCCGAACCCAAGCGTGACGATCGCCAGGTAGTCCCCGCGCAGGCGCAGCGTCGGGAGGCCGATGAGGATGCCCGCGACCGCGGTGATGAGCCCCGCGACCAGGAGCACGATCCACATGTTCACGTGGATGCCCCGCAGGTCCGGCCCGACGCCGGACGAGAGGATGTGCACCTTCACCTGCTGGAAGTGCCCGGACGCGAGCCAGCCGGCGGTGTACGCCCCGACGGCGTAGAACGCGACGTAGCCGAGATCGAGCAGGCCCGAGTAGCCGACGACGATGTTGAGGCCGACGGCCATCATGATGAAGACGATCATGATCACGCCGGTCGAGACGCTGGGCCACTCTCGAACGATCGGGATCTCCATCTCGCCCAGCCACCACTCGTAGAACTTCGGGTAGAGGGCCGCGACCGCCAGCGCGGCGATCCCGATCCCGAGGCCGATCGAGGGCTTCGCCCGCTGCTTGCGAACGGCCGGCGCCGGCGTGGTCTCGGCGGTCGCCATCAGACCCCCTCCGGTGTCCGCTCACCGAGGAGGCCCTCGGGCCGGAAGACGAGGATCGCGATCAGGATCCCGAACACGATGGAGCGGGTCCAGTCGCTGCCCGGCATCCCGATCGGCAGCCCCTCGTTGAAGGCTTGGATGAACCCGATCAGGAGCCCGCCGAGCGTCGCGCCGGCGAGGTTGCCGATGCCGCCGAGGACGGCGGCGGTGAAGGCGATCAGCCCCAGCTCGAATCCTGTGTCGTAGCGCATCTGGAACTGGAGCAGATAGAGGACGCCGGCCGCGCCCGCCAGCGACCCGGCGAGCAGGAAGGTGAACGAGATCGTCCGGTTGACGTTGATGCCCATCATCGCGGCGGCGTCCTGGTCCTGCGCCGTCGCGCGCATCGCCTTCCCCTGCTTGGTCGAGCGGACCATCCAGGTGAGGAAGAGGAGCACGGGGATCGTGATGAGGACGATCCAGAGCTTGTTCCAGCTCATCGAGACGCCGCCGATCGTGAACGCCGGTTCGCCCGAGATGAGCTGCGGTGCGCTCCGGTAGTTCACGTCGTAGATCGCGAGCGAGATGTTCTGGACTATGAACGACATGCCGACCGCGCTGATCAGCATCGTCAGGCGCGGTTGGCTCCGCAGCCTGCGGTAGCCCAGGAGCTCGATCGTGGCGTTGATCGATGCGCCGAAGAGCATCGTGAGCAAGATGGTCCCAACGAGCCCGACGGCGATGACCCCGACTGCCTCGCTGCCGTCGAGGTTGAACAGGCTGACCATGATCGAGCTGGCGACGAGGCCGCAGAGCGCGAAGACGTCGCCGTGCGCGAAGTTGATCAGCTGGAGGATGCCGTATACGAGCGTGTACCCGAGCGCGACGAGGGCGTAGACCGAGCCCGTCGTCAGGCCGATGATCGCGACGTTGAAGAACTGTTCGGGATCGTCGATCAGGTTCACGAGCAGCAGAACCACGAGCCCGATCACGAACAGGATCCCGATGACCGACAGCACGTCCGGCCGCTTGCGCCGGGCGGCGAGCCGTCGTTCTCTGCCTGCTTCTACCGCCATCGGAGAATCTCTCCAGGAGAGATCTGGGGGAGGGCCCAAGCCCTCCCCCAGATCGTCACCAACTCGACGTTAGGTGCCCCTCGCAGCGTCGACAACTTCCTCCTGCGGGGAGAGGACCGTCTCGGGCACGAGCTCCTCCTCGCCCCTGTAGATCGTGAAGCCGACGACCGCGCCGCTCGCGAGCGCCGGGTCGCCGTTCTCGTTGATCTCGAAGTCGCCGAGGAAGCCGCCCGACACCTGGGTCGTGAACAGCTGCTCGACCACTCCGGCGCGCGTGTAGTCCGAGTTCGCGATCGAGTTGATCATGATCTCGGCCGCCTGGGCCCCGTACACCGCGTACGGGTCAACCGGCTCGCCTCCGAGCGTCGGCTCGAACTCCGCGATGAAGTCCGCCGCCGCGCCGGTGAACTCGTCGGTCGGCACGCCTGCAACCGAGAAGAACGCGTCCTGCGTGTTCTCCACGCCCGCTTCGTCGATCGTCTGCTGCGTCGTGAACCCGTCAGGCATGTACAGCTTCACGGCGCCGTCGTTCGGGCCCAGGACCTTGACCTTGTCCTTGATCACCTGGGCGCCGTTCTCGTCGATCAGGCCGCCCAAGAACAGCCCGTCGGCGCCGGAGGCCTTCACCTTGTTCATCAGCGCCTCGTAGTTCGAGGCCTTCGGATCCCACGCGTCGAAGCCGACGACCTCGATGCCGACGTGCTGGGCGGCGTTCTGAACGTTCGTCGCCACGCCCAGGCCGTAGGCCTCCTTGTCGTTGAGGATGTACAGCTTCGTCGTGCCCTGCTGCTGCATGAACTCGGCGAGAGCCGCGCCCTGGAAGGCGTCGTGCGCGACGACGCGGGCGTAGTTGCGCGTGCCGGCCGGGTAGTACTTGTCCGGCTCGTCGTCGGCGCAGCCCGGTCCGCCCTCGGTCAGGCAGACGTACGTATTGGCCGGCGAGATCATGGCGAGGCCGCCGCCCGGCGCCTGGTTCAGCACCGGGATGATGATCGCGGCGCAGCCCGAGTTGAACGTCCCGATTAGGCCGAGCATGCTCTGGTTCTCGGCATACGCGTTCGCGTTCTGGCTGCACTTGCCCGGATCCCACTTCCCGGCCTGTGCCGTGGAGTCGTCGCACGATTGGAAGCCGACGTTCACGTCCCCGGCCTTCCAGCCGTGTGAGGTCAAGACCTGCTTGATCGCGCCGACGATCTGCAGGGTCTGCGTCCGCGAGGACCCCTGCAGCGGAAGGTCGGAAGCGATCAGGACATCGGGCTCGCCTTCGCCCTCGAACTCGATGTCGGTGCACGACGCGGACGGAAGCGCGGTCACTTCCGGCAGGTCTGGGGCCCCGCCTCCGTCGGTGGCGGCTCCGGTGTCGCCGGCCGCGTCGTCGTCGTCATCTCCGCCGCAGCCCACCGCCGCGAAGGCGAACGCGCCGATGAGCAGCACGAGTAACGCCAAGATCGTCCTTCGTTTCACCACTCCTCCTCTTCGCCCGATTCCTATTTCGGCGCTGCACCCGGCGAGCACCGTTCGAAGGTGCCCGCGATTATGACCCCGGGTCCAACGCCCTTGCAACCCCTCCCGATACGATGAGCCGCAGTGGAGCGCGCCGAAGTGGCGGAACTGGAAGACGCGCTGGACTCAAAATCCAGTGGGGCTCTGCCCCGTGCGGGTTCGAACCCCGCCTTCGGCATTCGACGCCACCTCCTCACGCCCGTACTCGGTCCATCGCACTGGATGGGTACGTCCAAAGAGACGACCGACCCCCGTCGAAGTTAGAGCGAGATGAGCAAGCGGGTTGCACTCTTGACCGGGGGCGGCGACTGCCCCGGCCTGAACGCGGTCATCCGGGCGGTGACGCGGCGCTCGCTCGACCGCGGCTATGAGGCGGTCGGCGTCCGCGAGGGCTGGCGCGGACTGGTCGAGGGCAAGTTCCAGCCGCTCGACGACCGGACGATCTCGGGCATCCTCCCGCGCGGCGGGACGATCCTCGGCACGACACGCACGAACCCCTACAAGGTGGACGGGGGCGTCGAGCGCGTGCTCGAGCAGTTCGGCTCGGAACGGCTGGACGCGCTGGTTGCAATCGGCGGCGAGGACACGCTCGGCGTCGCCGCGCGCCTCTTCGACGAGCACGGCTTTCCCGTCGTCGGCGTTCCGAAGACCATCGACAACGACCTCTCCGCGACGGATTACACGTTCGGCTTCGACACCGCCCTGACCATTGCCACCGAGGCAATTGACCGGCTGCACACGACCGCGGAGTCCCACAACCGCGTCATGGTCGTGGAGGTGATGGGCCGGCACACGGGCTGGATCGCCGTCATGAGCGGCATGGCGGGCGGCGCCGACGTCATCCTCATCCCCGAGCACCCGATCACGATCGAGGAGGCCTGCCGCGACATCCAGCGCCGCCACGAGCGAGGCAAGGACTTCTCCATCGTGGTCGTCAGCGAGGGCTACGAGCTCACGTACGCCTCCGGCGAGACCCGCCAGGTCGCCCAGGCCCAGGCCGCCACCGATCAGTTCGGCCACGTTCGCCTGGGCGGGGTCGGGGACGTGCTCGCCGCGGAGATCGAGGAGCGCACCGGGTACGAGACGCGAGTCACGGTCCTCGGCCACGTCCAGCGCGGCGGCACCCCGACGCCCCGCGATCGCATCCTCGCCACGCGCTACGGCCTGAAGGCCGCCGACCTCGTCCACGCAGAGCGGTGGGGAATGATGGCGGCCCTCAAGGGCGACGACGTCGTCGAGGTCCCTCTGCGAGACGCCGTCTCGGAGCTGAAGACGGTACCGCCTGGGTTCTACGAAGCCGCGCGCGCCTTCTTCGGGTAGGCGCCCGGTATCCACAAGAATCCTGGTTGTCCACCGTGTCCCTAGCGGTCGGGATGTATGTCACAAGACCCGCGCAAGATCGTCTGCAAACGGACGGTTCGGGCAGGTCCCGGGGTCTGACCCCCCGGCATGTCCAGGACATGCCTGCTTGGGCCGCTGGCCCCCTCGGACTGCGCCGCGCGCGGTTTGCAGGCGCCGCCGAGCGGTCGGCGCTCCCCGCGCCTCCCGCCGCCGTTCACTGGAAAAGGAGCAGGAGCGCGTCCGTCGGCGCGTAGTCGTCCGTCAGGACGGGGACGTCCTCGGTCGGGATGAAGGCATCGTGGCGGTCGAGGATCGCCTGCCGAAGGTCCGGCGCTGACGGCGCCTCGGCCCTGATCTCGTCCCAACGGTCGGCCAGGAAGACCCGCTGGGGCGCGGCCTGCTCCGTCGCGACGAGGATGAGGTTGCGGAAGGTCTCGTCGCCCCGGTCACCGTCGAGGATCGCCGGATGCACGACGACCGTCGGGAAGACCGTGCGGTACGTCCTGTAGATCGACCGGAAGAGGCGCGACCCGGGCCCGGCGATCGCCCCGATCGCGTTCGTCACGATCACCCCGCCGGGATTGAGTCTCGTCTGCGCCAGCTGGAGAAACTCGCGCGTCACCAGGTGGAACGGGATTGCGTCCGCGAAGAAGGCGTCGATCACGATCGCGTCCCAGCGCTCCTCGTTGTCGGCGAGGAAGCGGCGGCCGTCCCCGATGCTCACCTCGAGCCGCGGATCGTCCCGCGGGACCTCGAAGTAGTCGTAGGCGACATCCGCGACGACCGGGTCGATCTCGACGGCGTGCAGCGAGACGTCGGGGAAGTCGTTCAGCATCCGCTTCTCGGAGGAGCCCGCGCCCAGCCCGATGAAGAGGATGCTCCGCGCGTCGGGGTTGTATGCCTTCGAGAGGTGGAAGAGGTCGGTGTAGACGAAGCGGGTCCGGAGCGGGTCGTCGATGTACATGGCGCTCTGGAGCGAGTTATCGAAGCGCAGGTAGCGCGTGTCCGAGTCCTCGACGACCGAGAGTCGGTGGTACTGCGTGTCCTTCGAGAAGACGACCTCGAGCTCGGGCTGGGCGATCGCGGCCCGCGGGTCGCGGGCGTCCAGGACGGTTTCGGAGCCTCGCAAGCGGTAGAGCGGGGACCAGTTCTGCGCGGCTGCGCCGGTGAGCGTCCCTCCCGACTCCGGCGCGAGCGAGACCGCGGCAACCACCGCACCTGCGGTGGCGAGGGCGGCCAGCGCCGCCGCCGCAGCGCGTCTCTCCGCCAGGGCGACGACGAGCACCGCGGCGAAGAGCGCCGCAGCGCCGATGCCGATGAGCTGGTCGACGCCGAACTCGGGGATGAGGAAGAAGGCAGTCGCGAGCGTCCCGGCGATGCTCCCGGCGGTCGAAACGGAGAAGAGGCCGCCGGCGGTCCTGCCGACGCGGGCGAGCGAGCGGGCGCGCAGGCGGACGGCGATCGGCGTCACGCAGGCCATGACGACGCTCACCGGGCCGAAGAGGATCACCGAGGCCAGGAGCGGGTTGAGCCGGGGCCCCGCGTCCCAGCCGACGACCGCTTCGAGCACCTCCTCGTCGACGAAGGGGATCGCGAGCACCGCCAGCCCGGCGCCCCCGAGCACGCCCAGGAGCAGCCCGGTGGCCGGGAGCCGGTCGGCGAGGACGCCGCCGAGCCAGTACCCGATCGCGAGGCCGGTCAGGACAACCCCGATCAGCGATCCCCAGACGTAGAGCGAGTTGCCGAAGAACGGCGCGAGGACGCGGCTCGCCGCGATCTCGACGCCGAGCAGGACCGCGCCCGCGATGAAGACCGCGGCCATGACCGCGGCGCCGTCGAAGCGGGCCGGGAACGCGGGTCGGGCGCGAGGCGGTAGGGCCTCGGGCCGGCCGTTGCCGTCCTGGGCCGCTTCGGCCTCGGCAGCGGCCGGGCTAGAGCCCGGCTTCAGGGCCATGGACGAGCTCCACGAGAGTCGCGCTGAATTCCGGGTCGCGCGCCAGGCCGTGCACCAGGATCGCGTCGACCCCTGCCCGCTCGAGCGCGAGCACCTGCTCGTACGAAACGATCCTCGCCTCCGAGACGACCAGCTTGCCGGCCGGCACGTCGGCCAGCAGGTCGAGCGTCCTCTCGAGGTCCTCCTCGTCCTCGTCGAGCCCACGCTCCGAGATGAGGAGGATCTCCGGGTCGATCCGCTCGAGCACGTCCTCGAGTTCCTCCTCCTGCCGGAAGTCGACGGCGACGTCGAGGTCGAGCTCCCACGCGAGGGCATAGAGCTCCTCCAGCCTGCCCTCGTCGGAGACGGACTCGTATGCGACCACGACGGCGTCGGCACCAGCGGCGGCGAGGGCCTCGGGATCTCCGTCTCGCGTCACGATCGGCAGCGCCGTGCGCGCGCGCACGCGCTCCACGTCCTCGGCGCGGACTGCGACCGCCTCGGCTCCCGCGGCCTCGGCGAGCGCCGCGAGCGCCTCGACGTCGCCCTCCAGCACCGGGATCACGGAGATGCCGTCGCCCTCGGAGATCGCCTCGCTGAAACGGCTCACGAAGACAGCAAGGTTAGACGCCGATCGGGTGCCAGACCGTTTTCAGCTCGAGGAACGAAGCGGCGTGCCACAGCGATTGCCCGTCGCCGTTGTGAACCACGCGCTTGACGCTGTCGGCCGCCAGGCGCTCGAGCTCCGCCACGTCGTCCGTCGCCCCCGCGAGGTCGATCGCATTTACGTCCATGTGGCCCGCCAGCACGGGAGCGAGCTCGCGCTTCCGGCCGGTGAGGACGTTGACGACGCCTCCGGGGACATCCGATGTCGCGAGCACCTCGGCGAGCGTCACGGCCGCGAGCGGCCGGTGCTCCGAGGCGATGACGACGGCCGCGCAGCCTCCGACCACCGCAGGGGCGAGGCGGGACACGAGCCCGAGGAGCGGCGGCTCCTCGGCGGCGACGATGCCGACGACGCCGGTCGGCTCCGGCACCGTGAAGTTGAAGTACGGTCCGGCCACGGGGTTCGAGGCGCCGAGCACCTGGGCCAGTTTGTCGGCCCATCCCGCGTACCAGACCCAGCGGTCGACCGCCTCGTCGACCTCGGCGGCATCGCCGGTCAGCTCCGCGAACTCCGCCTTCCGTCCCTCCATCATCTCCGCGACGCGGTAGAGCACCTGGCCCCTGTTGTAAGCCGTCATCCCCGCCCAACCCGGGAAGGCGGCGCGGGCCGCGCGGACGGCGTCCCGAACGTCCTTGCGCGACGCGAGCGCCACGTTCGCGCCCTCGACCTCGTAGGTGCGCCCCGACTCCGAGCGGGGGAAGGCACCGCCCAGGTAAAGCTTGTAGGTCTTCTTGACGGGGAGCCTGGTCATTCGTCGAACGTGAGGTAGGGCGCCAGCCCGTGCAGGCCGCCCTCGCGGCCGAAGCCGGACTCCTTGTAGCCGCCGAACGGCGAGGTTGGGTCGAAGCGGTTGTAGGTGTTCGCCCAGATCACGCCCGCCTTCAGCCTCTGCGCCATGGAGAGGATGCGGGAGCCCTTCTCCGTCCAGACGCCTGCAGAGAGGCCGTACGGCGTGTTGTTCGCCTTCTCCACCGCCTCATCGGGCGTGCGGAAGGTGAGGACGGAGAGCACGGGGCCGAAGATCTCCTCCTGCGCGATCCGGTAGCTCTGGGCGACGTTCGTGAAGACGGTCGGCGGGAACCACCAGCCCTTCTCCGGAAGCCGGCACGGCGGCTGGTAGACCTCGGCCCCCTCCTCTTTCCCGCTCGCGACGAGCTCCTTGATCCGGTCGAGCTGCTCGCGCGAGTTGATGGCGCCGACGTCGGTGTTCTTGTCCAGCGGGTCGCCGACGCGGAGCGTGCCCATGCGGCGCTTCAGCTTGGCGAGGACCTCCTCGTACACGGACTCCTGGACGAAGAGGCGCGAGCCGGCGCAGCAGACGTGGCCCTGGTTGAAGTAGATGCCGTTGATGATCCCCTCCACCGCCTGGTCGAGCGGCGCGTCGTCGAAGATCACGTTCGCCGCCTTGCCGCCGAGCTCGAGGGTCAGCTTCTTTCCGCTCCCGGCGACGGCCCGCATGATCTCCTTGCCGACCTCCGTCGACCCCGTGAACGCGATCTTGTCCACTCCGGAGTGACTCACGAGCTCGGCGCCGGCGCGACCGTCTCCGGTGACGATGTTGACGACCCCCGCCGGCAGCTCCGCCTGGCGGAGGACGTCGGCGAAGAGGAGCGCCGTCAGCGGCGTCGATTCGGCGGGCTTGAGAACGACCGTGTTCCCGGCCGCGAGCGCGGGCGCGATCTTCCACGAGAGCATGAGCAGGGGGAAGTTCCAGGGGATGATCTGGCCCGCGACGCCGATCGGCCGCGGCCTCCGGTTGGGGAAGGCGTACTCGAGCTTGTCTGCCCAGCCTGCGTAGTAGAAGAAGTGCGCCGCCGAGAGCGGAAGGTCGACGTCGCGGGACTCGCGGATCGGCTTGCCGCCGTCGAGCGACTCGAGCACGGCGAACTCCCGCGAGCGCTCCTGCAGGATGCGCGCGACGCGGAAGAGGTACTTGGCCCGCTCGCTCGGGGCCAGGTCGGACCAGCCGTTCGCGAACGCATCGCGCGCGGCGCCGACCGCGAGGTCGACGTCCTCGGCGCCGGCGTAGGCGACCTCCGCGAGCGGCTCCTCGTCCCGCGGCGCGACGCTCGGCGCGAACTCCTCCGAGCGCGGCTCCACCCACTCGCCGCCGACGAAGAGCCCGTATCGGTCCTCGAGCCGGACGATGTCGCGCGACTCCGGCGCCGTCGCGTACTCGAAGGCGGACGGAACCGGCGAGCGGTCCTGGCGTTTCTCGACCTCGGCCATCAGTCGATCGTGAAGTAGTCGGGGCTCTGGTAGCGGCCCGTGCGCTCCTTGCGGATCTGCATGAGCACGTCGTTCAGGAGCGAGGACGCGCCAAAGCGGAAGAGGTCGGGCGTCAGCCACTCGGGCCCGAGCGTCTCGTGGAGGAGGACGAGGTACTGCACGGACTGCTTCGCGTAGCGGATCCCGCCCGCGGGTTTCATGCCGATCCTCCTTCCCGTCTCCTCGTAGACGTCGCGGATGGCCTCCAGCATGACGAGGGTGACGGGCAACGTCGCGGCGGGCTGGATCTTGCCGGTGGACGTCTTGATGAAGTCGGCGCCGCCGGCGATCGCGAGCAGGCTGGCCCGCCGGACGTTGTCGTACGTGCCGAGCTCTCCCGTCTCGAGGATCACCTTCAGGTGGGCGCCGCCGCAGACGTCTTTCACGCGGCGCACCTCGTCGTAGACCTTCGCGTAGTGGCCTGAGAGGAAGGCGCCGCGGTCGAGGACCATGTCGATCTCGTCGGCGCCGAGCTCGCCGACGCGCGCGGCCTCCTCCACCTTCAGCTCGGTCGGCACTTGGCCGGAGGGAAAGGCGGTTGCCACCGAGGCGACCTTGACGCCGCTCCCGCGCAGGCGCTCGAGAGCGTGCGGAACGAGGTTGGGGTAGACGCAGACGGCCGCCACGGGCGGCACCGTCAGGTCCGACGGGTCCGGCCGCATTGCCTTGGAGCTGAGCGCGGCGACCTTGCCCGGCGTGTCGGCGCCCTCGAGCGTCGTCAGGTCCATCATCCGCACCGCGAGGTCGAGGGCGAAGAGCTTCGACTCGCGCTTGATCGACCGGGTGGCGAGGGCGGCCGCGCGCTGCTCGACCGCGACCTGGTCGACGGAGCCGATGCGCGGGAGCCGGGGCTCGAGTGGGAGCTCGAACCCGCTCGGCAAGGCAGGTGCCTGCGCCATGCACGAAGTGTAGCCCTCCCGTAATCTCGCTCCGTGCCGCCGTTTGCCTTCGCCGCAGGCCTCTCGGAGGCCGCCAACGTCCTTCGGGAAGCGGGGAACCGCGTCGTCGGCCTCCCCGAGATCGCGGGAAGCCTCGCGGGCAAACACCGGCCGAAGAAGCTGCGGATCCGCGTCGTGATCCTTCGAGACGAGCAGGGGAGCGCGGTGGCGACGGCGGAGGACGTCGAGCCGAGCCTCGTCGAGGCCCGCCAGATCCTGCGGGAGACCCTGGCGATCGACCTCCTCCCCGCCGCCGAGCCGCTCGTGCGCACCCTCGAGGTCCCTGCGCCGCCCTCGGCGCTCGACTCGCCGTGCGCCGAGGGCTCCTGGCGGGCCGACTTCGGTGACGGCGGCGCGTTCTTCCGGCACCACTCGGAGCGGGGCACGGTGACCGGGTCGCGGGGGCCGATCACGGTCTTCGTCGTCCGCGACGTGCTCGGCAAGGCCGGCTGCTCCCTCGGGCCGCTCGTCGACCACGTGACCGTCGACCGGAGCGCCCTGGAGGGGAAGCGCCTCCGCGTCCTCGCTCACGAGCTCGGCCACGCCTGCGGCCTGCCTCACTCGAGCGCTGCCGAGAACCTCATGCTCCCCAAGGCCATGGGCGACCGCCTGCAGCCGTGGCAGATCGCGATCTTCCGCAGCTCCCGGCACGTCACGTACCGCTAAGTAACACAGTGTCACTTAGAAGGACGCGGCCGGCTGGGACACGCTCGCCTCGCCGAAGCCGCGTTGCTCCTCGTTCCTCGGCAGCGCACGCCAAGTAACAGACTGTTACTTGGGGTCGGGGCTGGGCCTCAGCTCGGCTGCCGTTCGTGCCGATGACTTCGGCATGAAGCGCACGATGAGCACGAAGGCCGCCCTCGTCGGCCTCGCGGCTTCCCTCGCCGGGTTCGCGGTCGCCTCGGTCGCGTACTTCGGCCCGCGGCGCTAGCGGAAGCTCCCCCTCCGGTCCGTAGGATGACGGCTGTGCTGTGGACCTTCGTCCCAGTCGCGGTCCTCCTGAGCGTGACGCCGGGGCCCGGCATGGCCCTCGTCGTCCGCAACGCGGCCGTCGGCGGCACCCACGCCGCCGTCCGGACAACCTTGGGCAGCTCCATCGGCGTCGGGGTCTGGGCCGTTCTCTCGGCGCTCGGCGTCTCCGCGCTCGTCGCCGCCTCCGAGACGGCGTTCGTGGCGCTCAAGCTCGCGGGCGTGGTCGTCCTCGTCTGGTTCGGCCTGCAGGCGCTCCGCGGCGGGAAGCACGCCGCGGGCGAGCCGGCCGAGAGGCGTGACCGCGCGTTTGCGAGCGGCCTGCTGACCGCCCTCGCGAACCCGAAGCTCGCGGTGTTCTTCGTGGCGCTCTTCCCGCAGTTCATCCCGGAGGGCGCGCCGGTCCTGCCCTACGCCCTCGGGATGGCGGCAATCCTGATCGTCGCCGACTTCACGATCTACGTGTCGCTCGGCGCGGCCGTGTCGAAGGCGAAGCGCGCGCTGGCGAGCACCGCCTTCGTCCGCCGCGTCGAGCAGGTGACCGGCGCGGTGCTCCTGGTTCTGGCAGGACGGCTGGCCGCCCAGTCGCGCTAGACGGCCACGAGCTCCTCGACGAGCGGCGCCGTGTCGAGTGGATCGCGGCCGATGCGGTCGGCGATCTCCTCGCTCGTCGGCCGCGTGCCCTCCGCGAAGAGCGCCCGCAGCAGCTCGCCGGTCTCCGGCCGGCGCCACCAGTCGTCCCCGATCGTCTCCCGCAGGTGCGCGCGCAGCTGTGCCGTGCGGATCCAGGCGCGGAGGTAGTCGGCGGAGTAGAAGTCGCCGTCCATGTCGGCGAGGTACCCGTCCGGCCGGTAGCGGAAGCCGACCGCCGCCCGGAGGTAGTCGGCGTAAGTTTGCGCGTGGTCGCTGGCGTTCTCGAAGTCGGCCCAGAACTCGAGCTCGTACGCGAGCTTGGCCGCGTAGCGCCTGAAGAGGAGCAGCTCGAGGAAGCGAGTCGCCTCGGCACGCTCCGCCGCGTCGGCGTCGGAGAGCCCGAAATGTGCCGCGTGCCAGCCGGGCTCGCGGGTGACGGACTCGACGAGAAAGGAGTAGATCTCGGTCAGCGCATGGTCGCGCGAGAGCCGGCGGAAGGTGTAGGGCAGCTCAGCGTCGAGCCCGGCGTAGTGGAGGGCGTGGCCGGCCTCGTGCAGGAACGCTTGGTAGTCGTGCAGGCCACCCTGGGCCCGGGTGATGAGGTGGACGACCGCCGGCGGGTCCGAGGCGATCACGCATGCCCGCGGGCTCTTCTGCGGGCGGTCGTCAAGGTCGAGCCGGATGCCCTCGTTCGCGGCCAGGTCGAGCCCGAGGCCGACCAGCGTCGCCAGGCAGATTGGCACACACCGGTCCTTCGGGTAGCTCTCGGCGAGCGGCGACATCCGGCGCAGGTACGCGACGTGGTACGAGGCGGGCTCGGCCTCCCGCTCCGGCCCGAGGATGCGGTCGAGCCACTCCTCGCGCATGGCCTGCCAGGACTCGTCCTGCGCTCGGGTGGCGGCGGCGAGCGCGTCGGCGAGCGCGTGGAGGTCGATGTTCTTGCGGGCCGCGCTCCGCGCGACCGGATCGGGGTCGCCCGACAGCTCGGCGTCGAGCGCCTCGGCCTTCTGCATGAGCCCGTGGCGGGGGCAGTTGAAGCGGGCGGAAGCGTCGGAGGCCAGGGCTCCCAGCTCGTCTCGCGCGGCATACTCGGCCAAGATCGCGAGCTGAGCCTGCGCGGAGCGGAGCGGCAGCGCCTCGCCGCGGAACTCGACGCGCTCGGCGAGGACGGAGTTCTCGAGCTTGTCGGACTCCTCGGCCAGCTCGCCGACGATCACGCCCCCGGCGGCCGCCTCGCGGAGTCGGTAGAGCCGTTCGCGGGCCTCGCCCCGCGCCGCCTCCTCGGCCTCGAGGAGCGCGGCGTGCTGCTCTCGCGTGAAGAGGTGTGCGTAGCGAGCCGCGATCTCGGCCTGCTCGCTGGTCTCCTTCTCGCCGACCCGGACGGCGCGGCCCTCCTCGGCGCGCTCGTAGAGGTAGCGCGCGAGCTCCGCCTCGAACTCGTCCGGTGTCCTGACTCGAGCCATCCTCTACCCCCACTCTCGTTAGATTCCGAGCCTCTCGAGCGCCCCTTCATCCCGGCGCCACCTCGGCCTCACCTTGACGCGGAGATCGAGGAACACCGGGCGCCCCAGGAGCGACTCGACCTCCGGCCTGGCACGCGTGCCGATCGCGCGGATCATACTCCCGCCCTTGCCGACGACGATTCCCTTCTGCGACTCCGTCTCCACCCAGACCTGCGCGCCGACGCGGCCGCTCGCCGCATCGAGCTCCGAGACCTCCACCGAGATCGCATGCGGGACCTCGTCGCGCGTCAGCTCGAGCGCCTTCTCGCGCACGATCTCGGCGATCCGCGCCTCGAGGGGGAGATCGGTTCGGTCTCCCTCGCCGAAGTAGCGCGGGCCCTCCGGGAGCAGCGCAACGAGGTCGGCGCGCAACGGCTCCAGCCCGTCGCTGCTGCGGGCGCTCACGGGATGGAGCGCGTGGAAGTCCCCCAGCGCAGCGGCCTCGACGATCTGCTCCGCGATCCGCTGCGGCTTCAGGCGGTCGACCTTGTTTAGGGCGACGACCACGGGCGGGCCTGCGGCGAAGACGCGCTCTGCGATGAAGCGGTCGCCCGCACCGATCCGCTCGTCTGCGGCTAGGACGAAGAGGAAGCCGTCGACGTCGTGCAGGGACTCGTCCACCGTCCGCTGCATGCGCTGGGTCAGCGCATCGCGCGGGCGCTGGAAGCCCGGGAGGTCGACGAGCACGAGCTGGAACTGCTCGCCGTCGAGCTCGCCCTCGGCCACGGCCGAGATCCGGCGTCGTGTCGTCTGCGGCTTGTCGGAGACGATCGCGACCTTCTCACCCGCGAGCGCGTTGACGAGGGTCGACTTCCCGACGTTGGGGCGCCCGGTGACGGCGACGAACCCGGACTTCACAAGGCGAACGAGTCCGGCAAGAGCTCCTCGGGCCGCCGCGTGAGCACCTCGCCCTCGTGCAGGAAGACCACGCGGGGGACCTTGAACTCGGCGAGCCACTGGCGGCAGCCGCCGCACGGCGAGGCGGTGATGGCGACGACCTCGACGTCTCCGGGCCGCACGCCCTCCGCCGCAGCGCGGGAGAGCGCACAGCGCTCGGCGCAGACACCGAGCGGATAGGCCGCGTTCTCGACGTTGACGCCGGTGACCACCCGGCCGTCGTGCAGGAGCGCGGCCGCACCCACGTGGAACTTCGAGTACGGGGCGTACGCGTTCGCCGACGCGGCCTGCGCCAGCTCGAGCAGCTCCCGGTCGGTCACGCCAGCACCTGGAAGAGGATCATCGTGACGAGCGTACCGATCA
>Ga0081538_10003506_pt1 | contig 14781 bp, 16 predicted proteins | sample TabmetS5T2R1_FD_71022 | JGI IMG/M metagenome (GOLD analysis project Ga0081538, IMG submission 71022) | Tabebuia heterophylla rhizosphere microbial communities from the University of Puerto Rico - S5T2R1 | ecosystem: Host-associated > Plants > Roots > Rhizosphere ... | reverse complement strand
GCGGCTGGCGAGGTCGGGGCCGACCAGCCGCTCCAGCGACCCGAGCAGCGCCGCCACCACCAGCAGGCCCGGGAAGGTGCTGAGCACGCCGAAGAAGGCGAACTCCGCGGCCAGCCCGTCGACGCGGTCCTGATGGCAGGCCGCGGCCACGCGCCTGGCAAGATAGGCCATGCGCGCCAGCGACCGCGGCCGCACCCCGGAAGCATCCATGAGGACAGCATGATCTACCTGCTCCGGCACGCCCACGCCGGCAGCAAGAAGACCTGGAGCGGCCCTGACGACCGCCGGCCGCTGTCGGACACCGGGCGGCGCGAGGCCGCCGGGCTGGTGCCCCTGCTGGATGGCCGGCCGATCGCCACCATCCTGTCCAGCCCGGCGCTGCGCTGCGAGCAGACCGTGCGGCCGCTGGCCGAGGGGCGCGGCCTGCCGGTGGGCCTGGAGGGCCGCCTGGACGTGGACGCCGGCCTGGACGACGCGGCCACGCTGATCCGCCCCGACCTGGGCGACCTGGTGCTGTGCAGCCACGGCGAGCTGATCGGGGAACTGCTCGGGCTGCTGCGGGAGCGTGGCGCGCCGATCGACCGCGACGCCCGCTGGCCCAAGGGGTCGACCTGGCTGCTGCGCTTCAGCGGCGACCGGGTCGCCGAGGCGACCTACCTGCCGCCGCCGGCAGCGCCTCCGTCTCCCTGACGGCGCCGCCGCGCACCTCCAGCCGGCGGTCCAGGCGCAGGCCCTCCAGCAGGCGGCGGTCGTGGCTGACCACCACCAGGGTGCCGTCGTAGGCGGCCAGGGCGCGCTCCAGCTCCTCGATGGCGTCCAGGTCCAGGTGGTTGGTGGGCTCGTCGAGCAGGAGAAGGTTCGTGCCCCGGGCGACCAGCACGGCCAGGCCGGCGCGGGAGCGCTCGCCGGGTGACAGGTCGGCCTCGGCCCGGCCGGCGTGCTCGGCGCCGAGGTCGAACTTGGCCAGCAGGGAGCGGGCCTGCTCCACGTTCAGGTCGGTCCGCTCGCGGACCGCGTCCAGCGCGGTGCCTGGCCCCGCCTCGCGGTCCTGGCCGAGGTGGCCGACGACCACGCCGGCGCCGAGCCGCGCGCTGCCGGCGGCCGGGCGCAGCTCACCGGTCAGCAGCCCGAGCAGGGTCGACTTGCCGGCGCCGTTGGGGCCGGTGAGGGCGACCCGGTCGCGCCAGCGCAGCTCCAGGTCGACCGGGCCGAGCCGGAAGCGGCCGCGCTGGGCGACCGCGCCGACCAGGCTGGCCGCCACCGTGCCGCTGCGCCGGCCGGCGCGCAGCGACATGCGCAGGTCCCAGCCCTCCCAGGGCTTCTCCGGGTCGCCGAGCCGCTCGATGCGGCGCTCGATCGCCTTGGCCTTGGTGGCGCCGGCGGTGGCGCGCTCCTTGCGCCGGCCGGCGAGGGCTTTGTCGTTGTCGGTGCGCCGCTCGCCGCGGCGGCTCTGCGCCCAGTCCCGCATCTGCCGGGCGGCGGCCTCCAGCCGCGCCCGCTCGGCGCTGGCCTCCTCGTAGTCGGCGTAGGCCTGCTCGCGGCGGCGCCGGCGCTCCTCGACGTAGGCGTCGTAGCCGCCGCCGTACTCGCTCAGCCGGTGGCTGTGCAGGTCCAGCTCGGCGATGCGGGTGGTGGTCGCCGACAGGAAGGCGCGGTCATGGCTGACCAGCACCACGGCGCGCTCCTCGGCGGCCAGGAACCGCTCCAGGCGCGCCAGCCCGTCGAAGTCGAGGTTGTTGGTCGGCTCGTCCAGCAGCAGCACGTCGAAGCGGGCGAGCAGGACGGCGGCCAGCCCGGCCTTGACCCGCTCGCCGCCGGACAGCCGCGCCACCGGCAGGTCGAGCGCGTCCGCGCGCAGCCCCACGTCGTGCAGCACGCGCGGGGCGCGGGCGTCGTGGTCGTCGCCGCCGAGGGCGAGGAAGCGGGCCAGGGCGTCGTCGTAGGCCTCCAGCTCGGCGCGGCCGGGACCGCGCCGCAGCCGCGCCAGGGCGGCCTCCATGGCCGCCTCGGCCGCGGCCAGCCCGGTGCGGCGGCGCAGGTAGGCGGCGGTGGTCTCGCCGGCGGCCGGGTCCGGCTCCTGGGCCAGGTAGCCGACGGTCAGCCCCGGCGGCGAGCGCTCGACCACCCCGCCGGTCACCGCCTCCAGCCCGGCCAGCACCCGCAGCAGGGTCGACTTGCCGGCGCCGTTGCGGCCGAGCACGCCGATCCGGCTGCCGCCGTCCACCACCAGGTCGACCGCGTCGAGCACCACCTGGGCGCCGCGGACGACGGTGACGCCGCGGGCAGCGAGCATGGGCGGGACTCCGAGGGTCCGGGGACGGTCGCGCTCCAGCCTGGCACGCGCCGGGCCGCCCCGCACCCCAGTTACCGCGCCGGCCGCCCGCGCGTCGCCGGCGGATGGTAAGAAGCGCCTGCGGGTGCTGCGGACAGGAGGGCGGCGATGGCGGGTGCGGTGCGGCGGATCGGGACCCAGGAGCGGCGGGCGCGGCTGGCCGTGCGCCACCATCTCGCGCCGGCGGCCCGCGCGGCCGGCGTGGTCCGGGTGGCGGAGGACCTGGTGGGCCTGCACGGCACCGACCCGGCGTCGGTGTTCCTGGCCGCCGCGGCGCGGATGCGCCAGCCGGAGGTCGCCGCCATCGAGCGCGCCCTGTACGAGGAGCGGACGCTGCTGCGGATGCTCGGCATGCGCCGGACGATGTTCGTCGTCCCCGTCGAGCTGGCCCCGGTCGTGCAGGCGGCCTGCACCGACGCGATCGCGGCGGCGCAGCGGCGCCTGCTGCTCCAGATGCTCGCCAAGTCCGGCATCGGCGCCGACGACCCGGGACGCTGGCTGGAGGAGGCCGAGGAGGCCACGGTCAAGGCGCTGGCGGCCCGCGGCCAGGCGCTGGCCAGCGAGCTGGCCGAGGACGACCCGCGCCTGCGCGAGCAGATCCAGCTGGCCGAGGGCAAGAGCTACGCCGCCACGCAGAGCGTGGTGACGCGGGTGCTGTTCGTGCTGGCCGCGGAGGGGCGGATCGCCCGCGGCCGCCCGCGCGGCTCCTGGATCAGCGGCCAGTACCGCTGGTCGCTGATCCAGTCGTGGCTGCCGCAGGGGATGGCCGAGTGGTCCACCGAGGCCGCCCAGGCCGAGCTGGTCCGCAGGTGGCTGGCCGCCTTCGGGCCGGGCACCGCCGCCGACCTGCGGTGGTGGACGGGCCTGACGGCGGGCCAGGTGAAGCGCGCCCTGGCGGCGGTCGGCGCGGTCGAGGTCGACCTCGACGGCGTCCCCGGGCTGGCGCTGGCCGGCGACCTGGAGCCGCCGGCGCCCGCCGAGCCGTGGGTGGCGCTGCTGCCGGCGCTGGACCCCACGGTGATGGGCTGGTCCGGGCGCGGCTGGTACCTCGGCGACCACGGCCCGGCGCTGTTCGACCGCAACGGCAACGCGGGCCCGACGGTGTGGTGGGACGGCCGCGTCGTCGGCGGCTGGGCCAGCCGCAAGGACGGCGAGATCGCCGTGCGGCTGCTGGAGGACGTGGGCGCCGAGGGGGCCGCCGCGGTGGAGGCGGCGGCCGGGAGGCTGGCCGACTGGCTCGGGCCGGTGCGGGTCACCCCCCGGTTCCGCACGCCGCTGGAGCGCGAGCTGAGCGCCTGAGGGCCCGCTACCCGCGCGGCGGGACCAGCTCCAGGTGTGGCGCCAGCCCCGTCACCAGCAGCCGCCGGTAGGAGGCGGTGCGGCCGCTCACGCTCAGGGCCATGACCGCGCCCCGTTCCCGCCAGCGCAGCAGCAGGGCGTCGGCGTGGGGGCCGGACCCCGGCGGGCACTCGTACAGGCGCCCGCGCGCGCCGCGCACCTCGACCGGGGCGAGCGGCCGCTCCCTGGCGCAGGCCACCAGGGACGCGGTCCGCCTGGCCGCGGCGACCGCCAGGCGCGACCCGACGCTCTGCCAGTTGCCGACGTAGCCCGACGGCACCAGGAACCCGGTCGCCTCCAGCAGGAACCCCGACGCCGGCGGCTTGCACGGGCGTCCGCACACGGTGGGCGGCGGCGCCCCGGGCGAGCGGGCCGGCAGGACCGTGGGGCAGGGCACCGCCAGCCCCAGGCGGTCGGCGGCCCGCCGGCAGCGGTCGCGGAGGCCGTCCGGGGCCGGCAGCAGGTACACCCCGTCCAGCTCCAGTGTCCCGGCCGGCAGCGGCGCCCTGGGGTAGCCGGCGGCGGCGGCCTCCGCCACGGTGTCGTGGCAGGCGACCGGGCGGGCGCCGGGCGGCGGCTGGGCCGGATGGCCGGGCGGGTAGCTGCGGCCGTCGGAGGCGGCCAGCACCGGGCGGGCGGGCAGGCAGGCCATCCGCTCCCCGATGCGGTAGGGGGTGGCGGCGGTGGTCGGCGGCGGCTGGGACAGCTGGGCGGACGGCGGGGCCTGGCCGCCGTCCAGCGACCTGCCCACCGCCACCAGGGCGACGACCAGGGCGGCGGCGGCCACCACCCCGAGCAGCCAGGAGCCGCCCGGACGTCCCCAGCGCAACCGTCGCACGCGACCAGCATGCGCCGCGCCGACCGCCGCCCGCCAGCGGGTTCGGCGTCAGTCGTACAGTGAGCGGTACGGGCCGAGCACGAAAGGACGCGCCATGCTGCGGGAGGTCACCTGCCAGTGCGGCTGGCAGTGCCGGGGGACGCTCGAGGAGGTCGTCGCGCAGGTGCAGGCGCACGGGCGCGAAGCCCACGGCATCGAGAGCACCCGTGAGGAGATCCTCGCCATCGCCCAGCCGGTCGAGGCGACGTGAGCGGCGGCAGGCTGCCGCCGCCGGTGTCCAACACTCCGTGGTCGGCGCGGTTCGTGATGCAGTCGCTGGAGATCCTGCCGGTGTTCCTGCGCGCCGGACGGGTCTGCTGGCTGCGGCCCGAGCACGCCGGCTCCCTGCGGCTGGGATGGCCCGCGTCGGCGCAGCCGGCGCAGGTGGTGACGGACGCGCTGGCCGTCTACGGGATCGTGCCCCGGCTGGTGCACTCGACGTCGTGGCGCCACGAGGGCCAGCAGGTTGTGCTCACCTACGTCGCGGTCCTCGCGGCCGAGCGGGCGCCGCGGGAACCCGGCGGGCCGTTGGTGTCGCGCCAGCTCGGGCGGGTCGAACTCGCCCGCGGGGACGCCACCACGCCGCCGCCGCGGATCGACGTCGACCAGGTGCTGGAGCACGCCCTCCGGCACCTGAGCTGGCTGGCCAAGGACGACCCGGTCGTCGCCCAGGAGCTGCATGACTGGTCCGGCGTGCTGGACGCCTACGAGCCAGAGCCGTTCCGGTCCCTGTGAGCGCTACGCGGTCGACCAACGCCGCTGGAGCTCGGCCACCTCCTCGTCGGGCACACCGACAGAGACGTGCATGTGCAGCAGCCTGCACGAGCCGTCCTCGCGGCGCATGACGGAGGTCAGGCGGGTGCGTATGGAGGAGCCGTCCGGGAAGTAGAAGGTCGGCTGGTCGACCACCCAGCCCAGCATGCCCTCCTCGTAGCCGGCCGGCTCACCGGGCTCGATGCGGACTCCTTCGGTCTCGAAGCCGAACCGCAGGCGGTCCCGCTCGGTGACCCACTCGCCCGGGGCGGTGCCGATGACCAGGGTCGCCGGGTCCCGCGAGACGAGCTGCTCGAAGCTCTCGACGTCGCTGGCCGACAACCGGTCGTAGAACCGGAGCATCGCCGCCCGTACCGCCTCCGACTGCTGCATGGCGCTCCCCCCCTGTGGACGATGAAGCAGTAGGGAGCCTAGCTCAGGCGGTAGCCGAGCACCTTCACCGGCACGCAGTTGCCGAACAGCACGCTGTCGGCCTCCACGAGCGGGCGCAGCGCCTCCTTGTAGCGCTGGAACGCCTCGCCGCTCTCGTGCGCCTCGACCGCCTCCTCCGAGGCCCACGTCTCGTAGAGCCAGAACTCGTTGGGGTTGTCGACCGAACGGTGCACACCGAACGCGAGGTTGCCCGGCTCGCCCTGCTCGATCCGGCGAGGGTTCTCCAGCAGCAGCTCCTGCACCTGGTCCGCCTTGCCGTCCTTGGCGACCATCCGGACGAAGTAGCTGACAGCGGCCATCCGACCTCCTTCTCCACCATCACCTGCGCGGGCGCCAGCCTAGCGGCAGCGCTCCTGAAGACATATTCAGCGGCGTTCAGGGTCCGTTCAGCGGACGCGCGACAACCTGGCACCCAGGTCGACCGCACGGGGCGGTCGACCCCGACGAGGGGACCGCGCATGCATGGACAAGCTCCGCCCCGGAGGCGCAGGCCGCTCGCGGCGCTGCTCGGCGTCGGCCTGGCCGTGGCGTTGGCGACCAGCGCGTGCGGCGGCGAGTCGGCCCCGCCGGGCTCCAGGCAGCCGGCGCCCTCTGCCACCATGCCGCCCGGCCCGGCGTGCATCACGCCCGAGAACGGCGGCGGCTGCCTCCAGGTCGCGCCGGGCGACCGGCGCGTCGACCTCAACCGGCCGTCGTTCTCCAACCCCACCTCGATCACCAACCCGCTGCACCCGAGCAGCAAGCTCGCCCAGGTCATCTACGGCGGCCAGGTCGACGCCAAGCCGCTGCGGACCGAGTTCACCCGGCTCCCCGGGACCAAGACCATCACCTGGGACGGCCAGCAGGTCGAGACGGTCGTCATGCAGTACGTCAACTACCTTGGCGGACGCATCGAGGAGGTCGCGCTCGACTGGTTCGCGCAGGCCGACGACGGCGCGGTCTGGTACTTCGGCGAGGACGTGTTCAACTACGCCAACGGCGCCGTGGCCGACACCAAAGGCTCGTGGATCGCCGGCAAGGGCGGCCCGCCGGCGATGATCATGCCCGCCAGCCCCAAGGTCGGTAACGTCTACCGGTCGGAGAACATGCCCGGGGTCGTCTTCGAGGAGGTGACCGTCAAGGCTGTCGGCCAGACGGTACCGGGCCCGAGCGGCCCCGTCAGCGGCGCGCTCACGGCCAACGAGCTGCATTTCGACGGCAAGCGCGAGGACAAGATCTTCGCGCCCGGCTACGGCGAGTTCGCCACCGGCGACCCCAAGGGCGACCTGGAGCTCGCCTCCCTCGCGGTGCCCACCGACGCGCGGCCGGGTCCCCTACCAGCCAGGCTCACCGCCCTCTCCGGCGCTGTCCGGGCCGCCTTCGACCGGGTGGGCGCCAACGACTGGAGCGGCGCTGCCACCGCCACCAGGCGCCTGCGCCAGGCGTGGGACGGCTACCGGTCCGGCGGCGTCCCCGACCAGCTCGTCAGGCAGATGCAACGGGACATCGACACCCTCGCCGGGGCCGTCAGCGCCCGCACCACCGCCGAGGCCCACGCGGCCGTGCTGCGCGTCGCCCAGAACGACCTCGACCTCCGGCTCCAGCACCGGCCCGTGGTCGAGATCGACCTGGACCGTCTGCGGCTGTGGGCACGACAGCTCCAGGTCGACACCGTCGCCGGCGACGCCGGCGCCGTCGCCGGCGACGTCACCACCATGGAGTGGATCCGCGACCGGGTCCGGCACACCCTCGACCAGGCCACCGCCGCGCGCCTGGACGACCAGCTCCGCCAGCTTCGCGCCGCGGCCGACAGCCACGACCTGCGCATGGCGGCCAAGGCCGCCCCTGCGCTGCTGAAGACGCTGGCCGCCTGACCGGATTCAGCGGGGATTCATGTTCGGCGTGCCAGGATCGGCACCCCACCGCATGGAGGTGAGCGATGCGGGTGCTGGTGGTCGAGGACGAGAAGCGGCTCGCCGCCGGGCTTCGCAAGGGGCTGGAGGCCGAGGGGTTCGCCGTGGACGTGGCCCTGGACGGCACCGACGGGCTGTGGATGGCCAGGGAGCACGCCTACGACGCGATCGTGCTCGACATCATGCTGCCGGGGCTCAACGGCTACAAGGTCTGCGCGACCCTGCGGCAGGACGGCGTCTGGACGCCGATCCTCGTGCTCACCGCCAAGGGCGGCGAGTGGGACGAGGTGGAGGCGCTGGACACCGGCGCCGACGACTACCTGACCAAGCCGTTCGCGTACGCGGTGCTGGTCGCCCGGCTGCGTGCGCTGCTGCGGCGCGGCGCCCGCGAGCGGCCGGCGGTGCTGGAGGCGGGCGACCTGAAGGTAGACCCGGCGGCCAGGCGCGCATGGCGAGGGGAGGTCGAGGTGGAGCTGACGCCTCGGGAGCTCGCCCTGGTGGAGTTCCTGCTGCGCCGCCGCGGCGAGGTCGTCTCCAAGCGGGAGATCCTCGAGCACGTCTGGGACTACGACTTCGAGGGCGACCCCAACATCGTCGAGGTGTACGTGTGGCACCTTCGCGGCAAGCTGGACCGCCCGTTCGGGCGCGACGCCATCCAGACGGTGCGCGGTGCCGGCTACCGGCTGGTGGCCGATGGTGGCTGACCGGAGGTGGCCACCGGCGGCCACGGTGCGGGTGCGCACCGCCCTGGCCGCGCTGCTGGTGGTCGGGGTGGCCGTGCTCGTCGGCGGGGTGATGCTGGTGGCGGTGCTGCGTAGCGCGCTCACCGGCGAGGTGCGCGCCTCGGCCCGGTCGCGCGCCACCGAGGTGGCCGCCGTCCTGGAGGCGGGGGCCCGGCCCGCGGAGCTGACCGTCGGCGAGAGCGAGGACCTGCTCATCCAGGTCCTCGACGAGCACGGCCAGGTGGTCAGGTCCAGCCGCAACGTGGAGGGCCTGCCGCCTGTGGCGCGCCTGCGCCCAGGGGCATCGGCCAGCGTCCGTGTGCCGATCGACAACGACCGCTTCCTCGCCGTGGCGGTCGCCGCCGACACCCCGCGGGGGCGCCTCACCGTGGTGGTCGCCCGGGTCGCCGACATGGTCGGCGAGTCGGCACGGATCGTCACCGTCCTGCTGGCGGTGGGGCTCCCGGCGCTGCTGCTGGTGGTGGCCGCGACCACCTGGAAGGTGGTGGGCCGGGCGCTGGCGCCGGTGGAGGCGATCCGCCGGGAGGTCGACGAGATCTCCGCCGTGGAACTGCACCGGCGGGTCCCCGACCCGCCCGGCGACGACGAGGTCGCGCGCCTGGCGCGGACGATGAACCGCATGCTCGATCGCCTCCAGCGCGCCCACGAGCGGCAGCGGCGCCTGGTCGCCGACGCCTCCCACGAGCTGCGCTCGCCGGTCGCCTCCATCCGCCAGCACGCCGAGGTCGCCCTGGCGCACCCCGACCGCACCACCACCGCCGAGCTGGCCGCCACGGTGCTGGCCGAGGACCTCCGCATCCAGCGCCTGGTGGAGGACCTGCTGCTGCTGGCCCGCGCCGACGACCACGCCCTGCCGCTGCGACGGCGGCAGGTCGACCTGGACGACCTGGTGTTCGAGGAGGCTCGCCGCCTGCGGGACGCCACCGGCCTGCGCGTCGACGTCGGCGCGGTGTCGGCGGGCCGCGTCGACGGCGACGCCGACGGGCTCCGCCGGGTGTTGCGCAACCTCGGCGAGAACGCCGCGCGCCACGCAGGCGACCTGGTCGGCTTCGCACTCGCGGAGCGGGACGGCGCGGTGGTCCTGGCGGTGGACGACGACGGGCCCGGCATCCCCGCGGCCGACCGCGAGCGCGTCCTGAAGCGGTTCGTCCGCCTCGACGACGCCCGCGCCCGCGACGCCGGTGGCAGCGGCCTCGGCCTGGCGATCGTCGCCGAGCTGGTGGCGGCCCACGGCGGCGCGGTCCGCGTGGCCGGCAGCCCTCTCGGCGGCGCCCGCGTGGAGGTCAGCCTGCCCCGCGCCGGAGGACCGCCGCTCAGGTGAGCTGGACAAGCGCCTAGGCGCGGACGATCACGCCCGTGCCGGCGACGACGGGCGGGGCCGCACCTCCGCGAGATCGCCGCCGCGCTCACGGAGCTCGCCGAGCGGGTGCTGGGCCGGGTGGCGTCACGCCGGGTAGACGGTGACCTCGGTGGCCTTCACGGTGGCCCAGACCGGGCCGCCGTCGGCCAGGCGCAGCTCGCCGGCGGCGGCGGCGGTGACCTCGGCCACGATGGGGACGGGGCCGGCGACCCGCGCGCGGACGCGGTCGCCGACGATGTCGAGGGTGTCGGCGGTGCCGGCCCAGACGTTGCGGGGCGTGCCCTCGGGGGCGCGGCGGTGCAGGGCCACGGCGTGGGGGTGCACGGCGGCGAACACCTCGCCGTGGTGGTCGCCGGCGGCGACCAGGACGCCGCCGCCGTCCAGCTCCACGACGGCGCCGGTGGCGCGGCCGCGGAACAGGTTCACCCCGACCAGCTCGGCCACGTAGCGGGAGCGCGGGCGGGCGCTGACCTCGGCCGGGGTGCCGGTCTGGGTGACGGTGCCGCCCTCCAGGACCACCAGCCGGTCGGCCAGCGCGATCGCCTCCAGCGGGTCGTGGGTGACCAGCAGCCTGGTGCCGTCGAAGGAGGCGAGGTGGCGGCGCAGGTCGCGGCGGACCTCGGCGCGCGAGGCGGCGTCCAGGGCGGCCAGCGGCTCGTCCAGCAGCAGCAGCCGCGGGTCCGACACCAGCGCCCTGGCCAGGGCGACCCGCTGGGCCTGCCCGCCCGACAGCGCCCGCGGCCGCGAGCGGGCGTGCTCGGCCAGGCCGACCCGTTCCAGCCAGGCGGCCGCCCGCCGCCGCGCCTCGGCCCGCGGGGTGCCGCGGGCGCGCAGCCCGAACGCCACGTTCTCCAGCGCCGACAGGTGCGGGAACAGCAGGTAGTCCTGGAACACGAAGCCGACCGGGCGCCGCTCGGTGGCGACGTGGACGCCCGCGCCGGTGTCCTCCAGCACCACGCCGTCCAGCACGACCCGGCCGTGGTCGGGCGCGACCAGCCCGGCCAGGGCGCGCAGCAGGGTGGTCTTGCCGGCGCCGTTGGGGCCCAGCAGCACCACCAGCTCCCCGGTGGCGACCGCCAGCTCGGCGTCCAGCCGCAGGCGGCCGAGCGCCACCTCGACCTTGGCCTCCAGGCTCATGCGGTCGGGAACCAGCGGTCGCGCAGGGCGACCAGCACCGCCGCGGAGATGGCCAGCAGGATCAGGCTGAGGGCGATGGCGGCCTCCAGGTCGGTCTCCAGGGCCAGGTACACCGCCAGCGGCATCGTCTGGGTGACGCCGGGCAGGTTGCCCGCGAAGGTGATGGTGGCGCCGAACTCGCCCAGGGCCCGCGCCCAGCACAGCGCGATCCCGGCCCACAGCGACGGCGCGACCAGCGGCAGGGTGACCCGCCGCAGGGTGGTCCAGCGGCCGGCGCCGAGGGTGGCGGCGGCGTCCTCGAAGCGCCGGTCCATGGCCCGCAGGCCGGCCTCGCAGGTGATGACCAGGAACGGCATGGCCACGAACGCCTCCGCGAGGATGGCGCCGGCGGTGGTGAACGGCAGCGTGATCCCGAACGCGCGGTCCAGCCACTGACCGGCCACGCCGCGCCGGCCGAAGGCCAGCAGCAGCGCCACGCCGCCGACCACCGGGGGCAGCACCATCGGCAGGGTCGTCAGCGCCCGCACCAGGTTGCGGCCGGGGAAGTCGACCCGTGCCAGCAGGAAGGCGAGTGGCACGCCGAGCGCCACCGAGACGGCGACGGCGCCAAGCGAGCACACCAGCGACAGCCGCAGCGCCTCCAGCACCCGCGGGGTGGCCAGCTCCGCGGCCAGGCTGCCCCACGGGGTGCGGCCGAGCAGGCCGGCCAGCGGGACCGCCAGGAAGCCGACGGCGACCGCGGCCGGGACCACGAACAGGACCGGCGCCCTGCCGCCGCGCTGGGACGCGGACGCCCGGCGGCGGGCGTCGGTCACGAGGTGGGCGGCGGCAGGAACCCGTACTTGTTGAGGACCTGCTGACCCTCGGGCGAGCGGACCAGGTCCATGAACGCCTGCGCCTGCTCCACGGCGTTGCTCGCCTTGACGGTGGCGATCGGGTAGGTCGCGACCACGTTCTGGTCCTCGGGGATGTCGACCCCCTCGACCTTGCCGCCGCCGGCGGTCACGTCGGTGACGTACACGATCCCGGCGTCGGCCTCCCCCAGCGACACCTTGGTGACCACCGCCTTGACGTTGTCCTCCTGCGACACCGGCTTGACGGTGACATTGGCCCTGCCCAGGATCTCGGCCGCGTACCTGCCGGCCGGCACGTCGGGGGCGGCCAGGACCACCTTCAGGTCCGGATCGGCCAGGTCGTCAAGGCCCTGGATGGCCTTGGGGTTGCCCTGCTCGACCACGATCTGGAGCAGGTTGCTGGCGAACACCTGTGGGTCGCCGACCAGGTCCTCGACCTTGTCCATGTTGGCGGTGTCGGCGGAGGCGAACACGTCGGCCGGGGCGCCCTGCTGGATCTGGGTCGCCAGCGCCTGGCTGCCCGCGAAGTTGAAGGTCACCTTGGTGCCGCCGTTGGCGGCGGTGAACCGCGGGCCCAGCTCGTTGAACGCCGCGGTCAGCGACGCGGCGGCGAATACCTTGATCTCCTCCGGCGACCCCGCACCCGAGCCGCCGCCCGAGTCGTTGCCGCCGCAGCCGGCGAGCGTCAGCGCCACCGCCGCCAGCACGGCGGCCAGGCGGGTCCGGGACCGGGGCATGGGGCCTCCTCTAGCGGTGCGGCGGGAGCTCGACGACGACGTTGGTGGCCTTGACGGCGGCGACCGCCAGCATCCCCGGGGCCAGCGCCAGCTCGTCGGCCGCCTCCCTGGTCATCAGCGACACCACCCGGTGCGGGCCGGCCTGGAGCTCGACCTGCGCCACGATCTCGTCCTTGACCACCCGGGTGACGATGCCGGTGAAGCGGTTGCGGGCCGACTGCGGCATCGCCTGCTCGTGTTCGGGGGCGTGCTGCAGGCCGGTCACGAACTCAGCGAGCGCGGCCCCGTCGACCAGCCGCTGCCCGCCCTCGGTCCGGCGGGCGCCGAGCCGGCCGGTGTCGGCCCAGCGCCGGACGGTGTCGACGCTGACGCCGAGCAGCTCGGCGACCTGGCCGATGCGATAGCTCATCATGTGCCGGCGATCATAGCATGATGGTTCGCATGCGCACGGTTCTGTGCCAGGAAGCCCTGCATCTGCGAGCCCTAGCGACAGCGGCCCGCTCCGAAGGAGACTTGGACCGGCCGCGGGCGCGCGGCATTGGCGACCCACACCTCCAAGTCCACGCAACGGGGCCTGTCGACCAGGAAGCCGCCATTGAACTGGGTGTCGCCAACCTTGCAGGCGACGAAGGTGACCGCCGGGCTGCCGGCGCGGAGAGGCAGGTAGCCGTCCGCGGTCCACTTGCTGGCGTCATAGATCAGGGCGGCGTGAGCACGCTGGTCGGCGGTGACGGCCACGGTGACCGTCCGGCCCCGCTCCAGCACGGCGAGCACCTTCAGCGCCGGGAAGCGGTTGCCACGAGGCGCATAGTCGCTTGCCGGTGTGCCCGCGTATTCACGCAGGGCCACGAAGGCCAGTGGCCCGACGACGACGCTGCGACGGCGCCAGCCCTTCGCAAGCTCGCCGCCCCACTCGCCTTCCGCCTCGTTCTGGCACCTCCTGACGAACGGCGTCGTGCCGTCGGGCAAGGAGCGCGCGGATGCGGTGGCTGCCGGCGCCGGCCCGGCTGGGTCGTGTCCGGCCGAGGTGCTCGGGCCCCGGGTACAGCCGGCAAGCATGGTGACCGCCAGGGCCAGGCGCAGCAGTCGCGTCGCCCACTCCGGTCTCGTCGGCATGGCCATCGGTCGCTCCAGCCCGAGCGGTGCTTCTGCCTACCAGACGCTCGTCTGCGCTGCATCGTTCGGTGGCGGCACCCACAATGGCGGCGTGAACCCCGCATCCGCGGCCGACCGGGCCGCCCGGCGCGAGCAGCTCCTCGGCGTGCTCGCCGACGCCGTCGAGGCGGCCGGCGACGCCCCGCCGCTGCGCGTGGCGGTCGACTGCCTGGTCGCCGGGGCTGGTGCCGGCCTGGCCGACGACCTCGCCGGCGCGCTCGCCGCGCGCGGCCGCCGCTGCCGGCGGGTGTCGCTGGCGGCGCCGGTGCGGGTCCCGGACCCGCGGCCCGGTGGGGACGACGTGGTGGTCGTCGACGGCAGCCTGCTGCAGCATCCCCGGCTCGGGCGCCCCTGGGACCTGGTGATCTACCTGCGGCCGCCGCCCGGCCCGCCGGGACCCGACCCCGGCGGGGCCGTGGCCCGCTACCTGGAGCAGGCCGACCCCGAGCGCACCGCCGACGTGGTCGTCGAGCACGACCCCGTCTGGCCGGTGATCCGCGGCATCGCCCCGGCCGTCGCCGGCCGGCTCGGCCGCGACCCGCACCCGGCCGAGACCCGCGCGTTCTTCGCCCCGAGGGCGGCCACCTGGGAGGAGCGCTTCCCCGAGGACGACCCGGCGTACGCGGCGGCCGTCGCCGAGCTGGGCCTGCGCGCCGGGCAGACCGCCCTGGACGTGGGCTGCGGCACCGGTCGCGCGCTGCCGCACCTGCGCGCCGCGGTCGGCCGCGACGGGCGGGTGCTCGGCGTGGACCTCACCCCCGAGATGCTGGCCACCGCCCGGGCGTATGGCCGCCACCTGGACGGCTGGCTCGTGCTGGCGGACGCGCGCCGCCTGCCGCTGCGCGCCGGCGGCGCCGACGCCGTGCTCGCCGCCGGGCTCCTGCGGCACCTTCCCGACGCCGGCGACGGCCTGGCCGAGCTGGCCCGGGTCACCCGTGCGGGCGGGCGGCTCGGCCTGTTCCACCCCAGCGGGCGGGCCGCGCTGGCCGCCCGGCAGGGCCGGCGCCTCCGCGACGACGACCAGCTCGCCCACGCCAACCTGCGGCCGCTGCTGGAGCGCACCGGCTGGCGGCTGGACCGCTACGACGACGCGGCCGACCGGTTCCTGGCCGTCGCCGAGCACGCCGCCGGCCGAGGGGCAGCCCCCCCT
>Ga0081538_10003505_pt1 | contig 14783 bp, 17 predicted proteins | sample TabmetS5T2R1_FD_71022 | JGI IMG/M metagenome (GOLD analysis project Ga0081538, IMG submission 71022) | Tabebuia heterophylla rhizosphere microbial communities from the University of Puerto Rico - S5T2R1 | ecosystem: Host-associated > Plants > Roots > Rhizosphere ... | reverse complement strand
ACCACGAGCAGGGGGACGAGCGGGATGCGCACCGAGATCTGCGACCGGCTGGGGATCGAGTTCCCGATCTTCGCGTTCAGCCATTGCCGCGACGTCGTCGCCGCCGTGACCAAGGCCGGCGGGCTGGGGGTGCTCGGAGCGGTCGGATTCGATCCCGACCAGCTCCAGGTCGAGCTGGCGTGGCTCGACGAGCACGTGGGCGAGCGGCCGTACGGGGTCGACATCGTCATCCCCGGCAAGTACGAGGGCATGGACCTCGACATGGGCGCCGAGCAGCTCGAGGCCGAGCTGGCCAAGCACATCCCCCAGGAGCACCGCGACTTCGGTGCCAAGCTGCTCGCCGACCACGGCGTACCGGAGCTCCCGCCCGACCAGAAGCACCACGAGCTTTTGGGCTGGACCACGGCAACGGCCGAGCCGCAGATCGACGTGATCCTGCGCCACGACAAGGCGCGCCTGGTCGCCAACGCGCTGGGCACGCCCCCGGCCGACGTGGTGGCCCGGATTCAGTCCGCGGACAAGCTGGTGGGGGCGCTCTGCGGCTCGGTCCGCCACGCGCTGAGCCACCGGGAGGCGGGGCTCGACTTCGTCGTGTGTCAGGGCACCGAGGGCGGGGGCCATTGCGGCGAGGTGGCGTCGGTCGTGCTCTGGCCGCAGGTCGTCGACACCGTGTACCCGCTGCCGGTGTTGGCGGCCGGCGGCATCGCCAACGGACGCCAGGTGGCGGCGGCCATGGCGATGGGGGCCGCCGGGGTGTGGACGGGCTCGCTGTGGCTGACCGTCGAGGAGGCCGACGTGCCCCGCGAGCAGATGCAGTCCTACCTGGACGCGACCAGTCACGACACCGTCCGCTCGCGTTCGTTCACCGGCAAGCCCTGCCGCATGCTGCGCAACGATTGGACCGACGCCTGGGAGGGCCCCGACTCCCCGAGTCCCCTGCCGATGCCCCTGCAGATGATGGTGGCTCTGGACGCCGTCCAGCGCGGCCACCGCTACCCCGCCGCCGCCAAGGACGTGAACTTCAACCCGGTCGGTCAGGTGGTGGGGATGATGAACCGCGTCGAGCGGTCCGCCGAGGTCGTGCAGCGCCTGGTCGACGAGTACGTCGACGCCTGCGAGCGGCTGGCCAACCTCAATCAGCGGGCGCTCGCCTGACCGCGGTCACTCGCGGTCGCGGTCACTCGCACTCGCAATCACTCGCGGTCGCGGTCACTCGCGGTCGCGGTCACTCCCGGTCGCGGCCCCAGGGCACGCTCGACTCCGGCCCCTCGCGCAGCGGATCGACGCCAGCCAACCCGGACGAGTCGTCGCCGGATTCCCTATCGGGCGCGCCCTCGCCGGCGCCCCGATCCGTCTCTGCACGATCGCGCTCGGGCGGGCGTGTGCCTGCGTCTTCCCGCACCTGACCCGGGCTGCCATAGAGGATCGGCTCGTCGCCTCGGGGCGGACGGCGCGACGGCACGCGGCCGCGGCCCGGAACCCGCCGGCGCACGATGGGCACCTCGAGCCCGGACTCGGCCGCCCGTTGCTCGCGGCGGCGGCGGCGGATCTCCCGGACCCGGTCGCGCAGGCCGATCCGCTGGCGGGATGGCGGGATCCCGGAGGGACCCGCCTGGCCCAGTTCCTCCCAGCCTGGGGCGATCGGGCCCTGCTTGGCCACCACCATGTCGACCAGGTACCGGTTGAACAGCACCGGCTTGGACACCCCGACGAGGTCGCGCAGGCCGCCCTCCTCGTTGGCGGACTCGATGTGGAGCGTGGCGTACCCCAGCATCCGGCCCAGCCAGCTCTGGTCGAACGTGAGGTCGGTGACGCGCATCCACGGGATCGAGTGGACCCGACGGGTCAGGATGCCGGAGACGCGCATGATGCGGACGTTGGTGATGACGTAGCTCGTGTAGCGCTCGGACAACCGGATGAGGACCAGCACGAGCAGGACGATGGCCATCACCAGGAACGTGAGCAGGATGGCGGTGAGCGAGCCGTTCAGGACCACGCCCACGAACAGGCCGGCGGCCACGAACAGGCCCAATACCAAGAGAATGTGCTCGGTGACGAACGCCTGGAACGACGGGTGGTCGTTGTAGATCATGCGCTCGCCGTGGCCCAGGTACTCCTCGATGATCTCGTCGGGCAGGGGCAGCCACGAGCGCCGCCAGGCGCCCAGCCGGGTGCGTACCCGCCTGGTGAAGCTGGGCGGACCTGTGGCCGGGTCGAACCCGGCATAATCCGAATCCCGCAGCTCCGCCGGCAGATGGCTGGTGTATGGATCCGGGGCGTTCGGCGGGTAGTAGGAGTCGAGCGTGCCACCCAGGGCGTCGCGCTCGCGACGCCGGCGGCTGGTCACTCCGTGAGGCCCTGCACGAACTCGACGCTCTTGTCGAGGGCGTCTTCCAGCCAGGATCCGACGGTTCCGAGGAAATCGCCGAACGCGTTGGCGGTGCCGGAAGGGTTCTGCCAGATCGCCACGAGCACGAACAAGGCAGCGATCCAAAGCAATGCTCTTGTCCAACTCATCTCATCGGTCCTCCGGATCGTGGCTTCCCCCGGGCGGACGGAGTAAAAGCCGCGGCAAATCCTACCGATGTGATTCTCCACGTTCAATGACGAGATGGGTCGAGATCAATCGGGCATGACGCCGCAAGAAGCGTACTCCCGTTCTTGTTCCGCGGCCATGGGCGCGCCCGGCATTCAGCTGAAACGGGCCTTGCGCCGCAGGCGACCCCCGCCCGCGCTCGCCCAGCCAATGCGGCCATTTCGCCGCACGGCTGCAACCGGTTCGCCCGGCCGGCTCAGATCACCGGGCCCTCGAAGCGGTAGCCCATACCGGGTTCGGTGATGAAGTAGCGGGGGCGGGAGGGGTCGGGCTCGAGCTTGCGACGGATGTGCGCCATGTGGACGCGCAGGTAGTTGGCCTCCTCGCCGTACTGCGGCCCCCAGACGTCCTGCAGCAGCTGGCGCTGGGACACGAGCTTGCCGGCGTTGCGGACGAGCACCTCGACCAGCCCCCACTCCGTCGGCGTCAACCGGACCTCGCCGTCGGGGCCGCTGACCTTCTTTGCCGCCAGGTCGACGGCGAAGTCGGGGGTCTCCACCACGGCGCTCTCGGGCGCGGGGGCGACGCGCCGCAATGCGGCCCGCAGGCGCGCCAACAGCTCGTCCATCCCGAACGGCTTGGTGACGTAGTCGTCGGCGCCGGCGTCGAGGGCCGCCACCTTGTCGTGCTCGGGCGAACCCGAGGGCAACCCGCAACCCCAGGCCGACGCCGGCGACATGACCCCGGTCGCCGCCGACGGCTCCCTGCGAGGCGCCGTCCCCAGGCGCTGGAAGTGCTCGAAGATCAGCTCGCGCTCATCGACGGGGATGCCGGGGCCACGGTCGACGACCCGGATCAGACCTTGGAACCCACCTCTCCGGCCTCCACGCGGACTGGTGAGCCCTCGGGCGGGTGGGCCACCGCGTTGTCCACCAGGTTGGCCACCAAAACGAGCGCGGCCGCTTCTGACGCGTCGGGGATGGGCCCGGCGACCCGGCCGATCACACGATCTCGTAGTCGGCCGGGTTGGGCTCGCGCGTTTCGCGCCAGTAGTCGAGCAGCGTGAACGGCCAGTTCTGGGTGATCCGGCCCTTGGCGTTCTTGTACCAGGTGTTGACCGTCGACGCCCCCCACGCCATGTTGCGGTTCCCCTCGTCGATGCGCCGGTTGTATGCGTCGTGGACGTCGGGGCGCACGTCGAGCGCGCGCCGGCCCGGCTGGCTCAACAACAGCTCGAGGCAGCCGAGCACGTAGTGCACCTCGCACTCCGAGAAGTACGTGATGCTGCCGTTGATGACGATGTTGGTGTTGGGCCCGTAGAGCAGGAAGAGGTTGGGGAAGTGCGGCACGGTGATCCCGAGGTAGGCGCGGGCCTCGCCGTCCCAGTGCTCGTGGAGCTCGACCCCACCCCGCCCGACCACCTTCATCGGCATGAGGAACTGCGACGCGGTGAAGCCCGTGCCGTAGACGATCACGTCCACCTCGTGGTGCACGCCGTCGACCGTCGTCACGCCCGTCGGCGTGATCTGGTCGATGCCGGCGGTGACCAGCTCGACGTTGTCGCGCTGCAGGGCCTGGGGCCACACCCCGTTGTCGCGCACGATCCGCTTGGCGAACGGTGGATAGTCGGGCAGCACCTGGTCGATCAGGTCCGGGGTCGCGGCGAACGCCAGCTGGATGTAGCCGGTTAGCAGCTGGCGTGCGGCGTCGTTGAGCGGGCTCACCGACGGCCCGCCCGACCAGGCCGGATCGACGCGGGCGGCCGGCAGCACGCCCTCGGCGTACTGCCAGAACAGCCAGAAGCGGTACCACTGGGTGTAGGTGGGCACGTGGCGGAACAGCCACTGCTTCTGGGGAGAGACCTCACGGTGATAGTCCTCGGTGGGGACCAGCCACGGCGGCGTGCGCTGGAAGACCAGCAGCTCGTCGACCGAGGGGGCGATCTCGGGGATGAACTGGACGGCGCTGGCGCCGGTCCCGATCACGGCCAACCGCTTGCCGTCCAGATCCACGTCGTGGCGCCACCGTGCCGAGTGGAAGGAGACGCCGTCGAACGTCTCTCGGCCCGGGATGGCCGGGAACGACGGGCGGTTCAGCTGGCCGACCGCGCTGATGATGGCCTGGGCCTCGAGCGTCTCCTCGCCCTGCGACGTGCGCAGGCACAGCGTCCACGAGCCGCGTTCCTCGCTCCACTCGGCCGACGTGACCTCGGTCTCGAAGCGGATGTGGTCGCGCAGCCCGAAGCGATCGGTGCACGTCCGGAAGTAGTCGAGCAGCACCTCCTGCGTGGAGTAGTGCTGCGGCCAGTCCTCGCGCTGGGCGAACGAGTAGCTGTAGAAGTGGTTGGCCACGTCGACGCGGCAGCCCGGATAGGTGTTCTCCCACCACGTTCCGCCCACCTCGGGATCCTTCTCGAGGATCACGAACGGCACGCCCGCCTGCCTGAGCCGGTAGGCGGCCACGATGCCGGACATGCCGGCGCCGATCACCGCCACCCGGAACGGCGTGTCGGGGGCCAGCTCCTCCAACGTCCAGGTCGGCGCCCGCAGGTCGTCGCCGTGCACCGAGAGCTCCTCGAGGAACAGCGGGAGGTAGTCCTCGACCACGTCGTCCCCCACGACGAAGGCGAGGATCCGGCGCATGGCGTCCTCGTCCGGGTCGGGGGCCGCCACGCTGCCTCCGTCCCGAAACCTTGCCAACGCCTCGAAGGCCAGCCGCCGGGCCAGCGCCAGGCGGTCGCCGTCGACCCCGGCGTCGGGCTCGAGCAGCCGCGTCGGGTCCGGCCGCAGCTCCTCGCGCAGCACGGACAGGTCGCCGGTTGCGTACGCGACGGCGGCCAGCAGCGGGATCACCCCCGCGTGGGACACCGCATCCCTGATGGCGTCGTCGTCGACGTCGATCGGCGAGGGCGGTTGGGCGAAGCGCATCGCCGGGATTGTGTCATGCGGACGCGAGGCCGAGCCGATGGGCCCACATGTGGCACCGGACCGTCCGGGGCTTGCACGGTGAGCGCCGGCCGGCCAGCTCGGCCTCCCGGCAACACCGACTGCCGCGAGCCAGGATGAGGTGCCTGTGGTCGCAGCTCGTGAGGGGCGTTCGGAGTCGGAGGACCGCTCGATGGCGCGAGGCTGTCGATCGGGGCCCGCCCGTTCGTCGTCATCATGCCGAGCGACGGTCGCACGGAACGAGGAGGATGATCACGATGCGCTACCTCGCACTGCTGGGCGGTGACGAGTCCGTTGGTCCCGCCGCGGGAACGCCGGAGTTCGACGCGATGATGGAGGCGTACATGCGGTTCGGCGAGACCGCGGGCGACGCCATCGTCGGCGGCGAGGCCCTCCAGGGGGCGGCCACCGCCACCACGATCCGCCACGGCGACGCCGAGCCGCTGGTGACCTCGGGCCCCTACGCCGAGACCGCGGAGGCTCTCGGCGGCCTGTACGTCCTGGACGCAGACACGCTCGACGACGCCATCGAGCTGGCCCGCCAGATCCCCGCCGCACTCGACGGCTGGGTGAGCCTTCGCCCGATGGTCGAATGGTTCGACAGGGGCAGGCAGCCCGGTGGCGCCGCGTTGGCGCCACGCTACGTCGCCTTCATCTACGGCAAGGAGACCGACGGCGACCAGCCCGACACGCCGGCCTGGGACGATGGCCTGGCTGCGCACCAGCGGTTCATGGATGCGGTCGGCGATGCCGTGCAGGCGGGCGGCGCGCTGCACCCCATCGCCACCGCCACCACCGTGCGGGTTCGCGGCGGCGACGTGATCGTCAGCGACGGCCCGTTCGCCGAATCTGCCGAGGTGGTCGGTGGCTTCTACGTGCTGCGGGCCAGCGACCGCGACGCCGCGGTGGCCGTGGCCCGCCAGATCCCGGCGGAGGCTGTGGAGCTGCGGCCGATCATGGAGGTCGACGGCTGATCCCGGCGGACCGCGTCCTGGAGCGGGCGTTCCGCTCCGAGTCGGGGCGCGTGCTCGCGACGCTGGCCCGGCAGCTGGGCGACCTCGACGCCGCGGAGGACGCGGTCCAGGAGGCGTTCGTGGAGGCGATGCGCACCTGGCCGCGCCGCGGCGTCCCGGACAACCCGGGCGCCTGGATCACGACCACGGCCCGCAACCGCGCCGTCGACCGGGCGCGGCGCGAGTCACGGCGGGAGGCGAAGGAGAAGGCGGCTCTGGCCACCGGATCCGACCACGAACCGAGCGGAACGGCCGACCTGGCCGGCCCCTCGATCGAGGCAGCCCCGCCCGAGCCGGCGGACGACCAGCTCCGCCTGATCTTCACCTGCTGTCATCCTGCCCTGGCCTCCGCCGCACAGGTGGCACTGACCCTGCGCCTGGTGTGCGGGCTCCAGACCGTGGAGATCGCCCGGGCGTTCCTCCAGCCCGAGGCCACGGTCGCCCAACGCCTGGTGCGCGCCAAGGCCAAGATCCGCGCCGCCGCCATCCCCTTCCGGGTGCCGCCCGCCCACCTGTTGCCCGAGAGGCTGCCACCGGTCCTGGCCTGCATCTACCTGGTGTTCTCCGAGGGCTACGCGGCCACGGCCGGTGACGAGCTGGTGCGCTGCGAGCTGTGCGACGAGGCGATCCGGCTCGGCCGGCTGGTGGTCGAGCTCATGCCCGACGAACCCGAGGCGCGTGGCCTGCTGGCGCTGATGCTGATGCAGGACAGCCGGCGCGACGCACGTGTCTCGCTGGAGGGCGACCTGGTGCTGCTCGAGGACCAGGACCGCAGCACCTGGGACCACGACCGCATCGCCGAGGGCACCGAGGCGCTGGAGCGGGCCCTGCTTCGCCGCCGACCCGGCCCCTACCAGCTGCAGGCCGCCATCGCCGGCCTGCACGCGACCGCCTCGTCGTGGGCGAACACCGACTGGCCCCAGATCGCGGCCCTGTACGGGGAGCTGGCCCGGATGGCGCCGTCGCCGGTCGTCGAGCTCAACCGGGCGGTGGCGGTGTCGTTCACCGACGGACCGGCGGTGGGGTTGGAGGTGCTCGATGCCGTGGCCGACGACCCCCGCCTGGCGCGCACCCACCTGCTGCCGGCGACGCGCGCCGACCTGCTGCGGCGCCTGGGCCGGCGGGAGGAGGCTGCGGCCTCCTACCGCGCCGCCCTGGCGCTGGCCCGCACGGGCCCCGAGCGGGCGTTCCTGCAGCGCCGCCTCGACGAGGTTGCCGGCGTGTGACACACAAACCACGAACTTGTGGTGGTTAACGCCCCCATGAGGGCGGTAACCACCGCAAGTTCGAGGGTCTGGGGATCAGTTCGAGAGTCCGGGGACCGATTCGAGGGTCAGGAGACGAGCTCGAAGTCAGGGGACAACCCCGAGCCGGGCCAGGACGTCCTCGGCGGCGACGCTGCCCGGTGGCCGGCCCTCGGCCACCATCCGGTTGGCGAGCCGCTGCAGGAGCTCGTTGACGGGCGTCGGGACCCGGTGCAGCCGGCCGAGCAGCACGATCTCGCCGGTGAGGTAGTCGGTCTCGATGCTGCGCAGGCCCCGGGCCACGCTCTGCCAGGACGACCCGCCCTGGCGCTCGTGCCCCGGCACCGGCCGTATGTGGAACAGATCGCCGCGGCGGGTCTTGTCGTCCTCGATGGACACCGCGTCGATCCCGGCCGCCTGCAGGCACGCCTCGCCCTCGGCGCGGGCCATCCGCACGAGGGGCGTCGAGCGCGCCGCCTCCGGGCCGCAGAGCGCCTCGACGGCGTTGCCGAGGTTGAGGATCAGCTTGCGGTACTTCCAGCGCATGATGTCCGGTCGCGCCTGCGACCCGAACGTGGCGCGGGACAGGGCGGCGGAGACCTCCTCCGCCGCGGCGTCGACGCCCTCCGGATAGCGGCCCAGGTCGAGCAGCCCGGTCGTCGGCGCCAGGTGAGCCACCACCACACCGGGCTGAAGATGGGTCGCCGGCAGCATGACCGCGACGGCGTAGACGTGGGGGAAGAGCCGCAGCGCGACGCGCTCGTTGTTCACACCGTTCTGGGCGCACAGCACGCGGACTCCGAGCGGCGCGTGTGGCGCGAGGTTGGCGAGGGCGGCCGCGGTGTCCTGGCTCTTCATGGCCAGGATCACCACGTCGCCGTCGCGCAGGCCCGCCTCGGCCGGATGGCCCACGGCCGCCGGGCGCAGCGTGGCCGAGCCGTCGGGCGACGCCAGCGTGAGCCCCTCGTCGCGGAGCGCCCGCAGGTGGTCGCCCCGGGCCACGAGGGTCACGTCGTGCCCGGCCTCGAACAGCCGCCCGCCGATGGCACCGCCGATCGCACCGGCGCCGTACACCATGAATCGCATGTCGCCAGCCTGGTTCGCTAGGCCGCGGGCTGGGCCTCGTCGTCGCTGTCGGCGGCGCCGGCTACCGCCTCGGCCGCCGGCACCGCGGGAACCATGCGTTCGCGCGTGGGGATCCGCCAGCCCACGTACCAGGTACCGACCAGGCCGGCGCCCATGACGACGCCCGCCAGCAGCGCTGACCCCAGCGCCAGCGAGCTCAACGAACAGGCCGTGAGCATCATGGCGATGGCCACGACTTTGGCCCGCCGGGGCATGCCCAGGCCGGCGCGGTGGTCGCGCACGAGCGGGCCGATCTTCGGCAGGCCCAGCACCCACTGCTCGAACCGCGGGCTCGATCGGGCGAAGCAGGCGGCCGCCAGGACGAAGAAGCCGGTCGTCGGCAGGCCGGGCACGACGATGCCGAGGCCACCGAGCGCGACGGCGACCCAGCCGAGCGCCAGAAGACCGAGCCGTCGCATGATGTCCTAGGCGACCAGGTCGAGGATGTCTTCGACCATCAGGACCAGCAGCAGTGCGATCACGGTCAGGGCGACGGCCGTGTAGGCCCAGCGCCAGCGGTGGTCGGCGGCCCAGAAGCGGCGGATGGTGAGGATGTTGCAACCGATGGCCACGACCCCGATCGGGATGCCGATGGCGGGTCCCACGCCCGCCGCCAGCCCCAGTGCGGGCGCCACGAAGGGCAGCACGATGTAGGTCAACAGGCAGCGGGTGCCCGACACCAGAATGGACGTCGAGAAGGCCCGGTGGGCGGCACCTTCCGGGGCCGGCGGCCCGTCGGGGATGCGGAGCAGGCGCCGGACCGCGCTGTCGGCGGCCGGGCGGGGGGCGGTGGCCACGTTGTGCACGCCACGAGGCTACGCGGTGCGTCCCCCGCCGGCCCAAGCGCCCTACCGGGCCGAATTTGGGCCATAGGTCCCGAGACAGCGGGCCGGCCCGGCGGCTACCGTCGTGCTGAACGGAGCAACAGCGTCGGCTCTTGTCAGGAGAAGACGAATGAGCAACCGTCACCGCACCGGCGATGTGGTCCTCCCACATCCCGAGGAGCGTCGGGTCCACGCCCGTTCCGAACGCCACCGGGTCAACACCGCCCTGGCCGACATCACCGGTCAGATCCAGGGTGGAGCGGAGCCCGACGAGGTGATCGAGCCGGGCATCGGCTTCCGGGCCGAGCGGCACCACGATCCGGCCAAGGCCCGGCCGTCGCAGCGCCGCCGCCGGCACTGGAAGCTGAAGATGTGGAAGCGGCGCTCCGCCGCGCGGCGGATCAAGGCCGCGATGGAACGGTTCACGCCCGGCTAGACATCACACTCACTTCGCCAGCGCGGCCACGCGGTGCTGGCGCGGGCTGACACCGCGTACGCGCTTGAACGCGGTGCTGAGGGCGAACGGGCTGGCGTAACCGACCTGCCGCGCCACCGCACCGACGGTGGCGTCGGGCTCGCGCAGGAGGTCGGCCGCCAGGGTGAGGCGCCAAGCCGTGAGGTAGGCCATGGGCGGTTCGCCGACCAGGTCGGTGAAGCGCCGGGCCAGGGCGGCGCGGGAGACGCCGATCTCCGTCGCCAGGCTGGCGACGGTCCAGGGGTGGTCGGGGTTGTTGTGCATCATCCTGAGCGCCCGTCCCACCACGGGGTCGTCGTGCGCCCGGTACCACGCCGGCGCCTCGGCCTCGGGGCGGGAGAACCAGGCCCGCAGGACGGCGATGAGCAGCAAGTCGAGGAGGCGGTCGAGCACCGCCTCCTGGCCGGGCTCGTCCTTGACGACCTCGTCGGCGAGCAGGGGAACGAGCGGCGAGGACCAGGCGTCCTCGTGGAGGACCAGCAGCGGGGGCAGCGCGGCCAACAGCCGTTCGCTGATCTCGCCGCGCATCTGGTAGGCGCCGACGAGCATGACGGTGGACCCGTCGGGGCTGTTCCCCCAGGTGCGCACCCCCAGATCCATCGCCTGGGCCAGGTCCTGGCCGTCGGGTGTGGTGCAGCGCTCGCCCGGGTGGATCACGACCTGCGGCCGCGTCGCCGGGTCGTCGGCGAACGTGTAGGGGTCCGGGCCCCGCGTGACCGCCACGTCGCCGGGGCCGAGGTGCACGCGCTCGCCCAGGCGGTCGGGCATGACCCACGCGTCGCCCCGGACCATGGCCAGCAGGCTGAGCGGCGCCTCGTCCTGGACGCGCACCGACCACGGCGGATCCATGAGCACCCGCAGCAGGAAGGCCCCCCGAGCCCTCGGGCCATCGAGCAACCCGACGATGGCGTCCATGCGCGCCGTATCGTAGACGCAGGCACATGGAATCGAGCTTGTCGGCTATGGCTCGTCCAGCGGCCGGGGTCTTTACTGACCGCATGCCTGAACCAACGCACTACTCGCCCGACCTGGACAACGTGGTCAAGGCCGTTACCAGGCGGTCGTTCTGCATGCTTGCCACCGTCTCGCCGAGCGGGCGCCCCCACGTGGCCGGCGTCCTGTACCAAGCGATCGGTACGACCCTGTACGTGAACATGTCGCGCGACGGCCGCAAGGCGCGCAACATCGCCGACAATCCGCACGTCGCGGTGTCCATCCCGATCCGTCGGCTGCCGGTGGGCGGCCCGCCGTCGACCGTGCAGTTCCAGGGCCGCGCGGAGATCCTCGGCTTCGACGCCCCCGACATCGTCCGGATGGGCGCGGCCGGTGAGCTCAAGAACATCACCAGCCACGGCGAGCTCGACCACCCGGACGGCTGCTTCGTCCGCATCACGCCGCTGCGCCGCATTACGACCTACGGGTTGGGGATGCCACTGCTGAAGCTGATCCGGGACCCACTGCACGCCGGCGGCACCGTGGAGCTGGCGGCACAGGACCCGGGTGATCCCCGATGATCGAGGGCTACCTGTTCCCGCTGACGGTGATCGCCGCCCTCGGCTGTGGCGTGATCGCGGGCGTGTTCTACGCCTTCTCGGTCATGGTGATGAGGTCGCTGGCGCGGCTGCCGGCGCAGCACGGGATCGCGGCGATGCAGGCCATCAACGCCGCTGCGCTCCGGCCGGCGTTCCTGTGGGTGTTCACCGGGACCGCGGCGCTGTGCGCCGCCGTGGTCATCGGGTCGCTGGTCGACTGGGACGACGCCTCCCCGTACCTGGTGGCCGGCGGCCTGCTCTACCTGCTCGGCAGCTTCGGCCTGACGGTGGGGTACCACGTGCCCCGCAACGAGGCGCTCGACCGGGTCGAGGCCTCGAGCCCCGACGCGGCCGGCCACTGGGGCCGCTACGTCCGGGAATGGACGACAGGAAACCATGTCCGGGGGGTGGCCGCCGCGGCTGCGGCCGCCCTGCTCACGATCGCCCTCCACGTCCGCTGAGGCCAGCCGCCTCAGCCCGGCCGGCGCCTGGAACCGGCCGAAACGCGCGCGGTCGACTCAGTCGTCGAGCCGCTGCTCCAGGCGCACGGTCACCGTGTCGCCCGCCTGCTTCGAGATGGCCTTGCGAACGTCGGCCTTGATGGGCAGCTTGTGCCGGCCGTCGCCGAGGGCCATGAACGAGCTGCGGAAGGGGTGGCCATCGACGGTGCCGCTCACCTTCACGAGGCCTCGGGTGCCGAAGTAGTCGGCCGACCCCGGCATGACGACGTAGGTCCACCCGCCCTGGTTGCCGCTCTTCTCCAGCGTGGCGCTGAACGTCTTGCTCAACTTGCTCATTCGCGGCTCCTCTCAGTCACCGTTCATGCCAGTAGGACGGGGGGACGGACCGGGACTCATCGTGCCTCGCCGGTCGACCCGGCCACCCGGGGGGTCCCGGTCGTCGTACTGTCGTCCGCCATGTTCCACGAGTCATCCGCATCGCCGGGCCCCGGCACCGTCGCCACCGGGCATCGACCGGGAGCCCTCGCGGCCGTCCTGGCACTCAGCCTGACCATCGCCGCCTGCGCCGACGACGACACCGCGTCGAGTAGGCAGGACGATGACCGCTCCGAGTCCACCACCACGACCAGCGGGCAGGCGGGAGGTGGGTCCGGAGAGGAGGAGGGCATCGAGCGGGTGGCCCTGCAGCGCTACGTCACGCGCCCCGACCTCACCCCGCCGGCGATCGCGGTCGTGTCCTCGACCTCCCCCACACCGGGCCTCGTGTTCCTGGCGCCCAAGCGGGCCGGGGCGCAGGCCGGGCCGCTCATCGTCGACGAGAGGGGCGAGACCGTGTGGTCGGCGCCCCAGAGCGGCGCCGCCGTGGCCGCCGACCTACGGGTGCAGACCTACGAAGGCGAGCCGGTGCTCACGTGGTGGGAGGGACAATCGGCGGTGGGTCGGGGGGCTGGCGAGCTGGTGATAATGGATCGCCAATACCGCGAGGTCGCTCGGCTGCAGACGGGCAACGAGCGCCAGGCCGACTTTCACGAGTTCCGGCTCACGGACGAGGGCACCGCACTCCTCATCGCCTATGGCCCCGAACGGGCCGACCTGTCCGCCATAGGCGGGCCCCGTCAGGGCTTCGAGTTCGAGAGCTACGTGCAGGAGGTCGACGTGGCCACCGGCGAGGTGCTCATGGAATGGAGCGCCGGCGACGACGTGCCCGTGTCCGACACGTTCAGTCAGCTGACCGAACAAGAGGACGGTTCGGAGGACCGCCCCCTCGACTGGTTCCACGCGAACTCGGTCGCCCCAGGCCCCGACGGAACGCTGCTCGTGTCGGCCCGCAACACACACACCGTCTACGCGATCGATCGAGCGACGGGCGAGCTGCGCTGGCGCCTCGGCGGCAAGCACAGCGACATCGCCATGGGCCCGGGCACCGCGTTCAAGTGGCAGCACGACGCTCAGTGGCTCGGCGGCAACCGCATCAGCCTCTTCGACAACAACGCGTCGACGACCGGAGGCGGGCCGTCGCGGGCGCTCATCCTCGACGTCGACCGCGAGGCGAGGACTGCCGCGGTCGTCACCCAGGCCAGCCACCCGGACCGCGTGAGCGCCGGCACGCAGGGCAACACCCAGGTGCTCCCGGGCGGGGGGCTCTTCGTGGGCTGGGGGAGCGAGGGGCGCGTCAGCGAGTTCTCCGCCGGCGGCACCGTCGTCTTCGACGCCACGTTCGCGCCTGCCGACTCCTACCGCGCCTACCTGTTCGACTGGGAAGGACAGCCGACCGAGCCGCCGGACGTCGTCGTCACGCCCGTGGACGTCCAAGGCGGCGACGACGCCGGCGGCGAGGACGGCGACGATCAGGACCGGCCACTCGATGTTGCGGTGAGCTGGAACGGGGCCACCGAGGTCGCGACCTGGCGGGTGCTCGCCGGCGACGACGCCGACGAGCTCGAGCCCGTGGCCGAGGTCGCCGAGGACGGCTTCGAGACGACGATCAGGGTCGAGGCCGCCGCGGTCGTCGCGGTCGAGGCCCTCGACGAGGCCGGTGGGGTTCTCGACCGCTCCGAGACGATCTCGATCGACGGCTGACCCGCGGACCGGCGCCCCGATCGGGAGCGGCTACCGCGCCCCTGCCGCCAGCCACTCGTCGAAGGTTGTCGGCGCGATGCGGGCGCCAGCGCCGGGCAACAGCACCTCGCCGGCCATGGAGACACCGAACGTGCCCGACCACGAGGGGATGAGCCGCACGCGGTGGCCGCGCGCCTCGTTGGTGCGCCGCGCCATGTCCACGAGATCCTGGGTCTCGGGACCGGCGCAGTCGCGATAGGGGCCCTGCGGCTCGCCCGTCGCCACCTCGGCCAGGATGTCGGCGACGTCCGACGGCGCGATCGGCTGGACCAGCAGCGGCGGGATCACGGCGGCGCCGTCCCGCTCGGTCCAGCTCGTCACCATCGCGGCGAAGTCGTGAAACTGCGTGGCCCGCACGATGGTCCACGGCACCGGACCGGCGGCCACGAGGCGCTCCTGCTCCCGCTTGCCCGCATAGTGCGCGTTGCCCTCGACCCGGTCCACGCCGACGATCGACAGCAGGACGTGGTGGCGCACGCCGGCGCGCTGTTCGGCGGCGAGCAGGTTCGC
>Ga0081538_10003504_pt1 | contig 14788 bp, 10 predicted proteins | sample TabmetS5T2R1_FD_71022 | JGI IMG/M metagenome (GOLD analysis project Ga0081538, IMG submission 71022) | Tabebuia heterophylla rhizosphere microbial communities from the University of Puerto Rico - S5T2R1 | ecosystem: Host-associated > Plants > Roots > Rhizosphere ... | reverse complement strand
TGGTGCCCTGGTGGCTGACCGGCTGGGAGGCCACCGACCTGCCCTGGTGGTGGCTGCCGTTGCGGGTCGCCGGGGTGGTGCTGCTGGTGGCCGGGGCCGGCGTGCTGGTGGGTGCGTTCGCGCGCTTCGTGGCCGAGGGGGTGGGCACGCCGGCGCCGGTGGCGCCGACCCAGGAGCTGGTCGTCGGCGGCCTCTACCGGTACGTGCGCAACCCGATGTACCTGGCCGTCCTGGCCGCCATCGTAGGGCAGGCCCTGGTGCTGGGCCGGCTGGTCCTGCTGGCCTACGCCGCGGTGGTGGCCGCCGCCTTCGTGGCCTTCGTGCGCTTCTACGAGGAGCCGACCCTGGCCTGGCAGTTCGGCGATCGCTACCAGGCCTACCGGGCGGCCGTGCCCGGCTGGTGGCCCCGCCGGCACCCCTGGCGGCCGGCCGGGGACGACTAGCCACCGCCGACGGCAGGTGGCCGTTTGTTTCGCCGGGGCCTCCGGCAGGTTCATGGCGTCCGGCCGCCGAGGGATAGGATCAGCGGATGGCGTTGCGACTTGTGCAGGTGAATGTGAAGGCCCGCGATGACGCGGCGCTCGGCCGGTTCTGGGCGGACGGGCTCGGCTGGGGGATGTCCAGCGAGGGGCCAGGAGTGACCAACGTCGAACCGGTTGGCTCCGTCTGGCCGGACCCCGCCGCCGTCTGCGTCGATGTCGTCAGCGTCCCGGACCCCGAGACGGTGCACTACCGCGTGCACCTCGATCTCGCCACCACGTCGGTGGCCCATCAGGCGGAGCTGGTCGCGCGCCTGACCGAGCTCGGTGCGACGCCCGCCGACGTGGGTCAGGGCGAGGTGCCGTGGACGGTCCTGGCCGACCCGGAGGGCAACGTGTTCTGCGTGCTGGAGCCGCGGGAGCTCTACCGGGACACCGGCCCGATCGCCGCGGTGGTCGTCGACTGCGCCGATCCGCGGGCCATGGCCCGGTTCTGGGGCGAGGCGACGGACTGGACCGTGGGCGAGGTGACCGACGACCATGCGCGGCTGCGGTCGGCCAAGGGTGTCGGGCCGTATCTGGAGTTCCTTCGCGGGCCCGGCGTGAGGACCTGGTGGAACCGGATCCATCTCGACCCTGGCGCCGTACCCGGGGGACGATCAGGCGGCCGAGGTGGCTCGGCTGCGGGCGCTGCGCCACCGATGCCGACGTCGGTCAGGGAGACGTGCCGTGGACGGTTCTGGCCGATCCGGAGGGGAACGAGTTCTGCGTGCTGGGTCGGGGCTGAGCATGATCGTGGACCCGGGTGGGACGTCTCGGCGCGCCACACGCGCAGACCCGCTTGGGTTGATTCAGGCGGCAACGCCGGCGCAGGCAAGCGGGCGGCTACTGTCTTCCAGCGGTTCCCGCTCCGGAGTGTTGGCCGCGGTTCCTGCAGCTACTTGGATGGTGCGTTCCTTCTGCGTCACCGTCGGCAGACCCATCCGGCCTTCGCCTGATCCTTCCCCCAAATCGGCACGGGCCGGGTCGATACTCTCGGCACTCCGTGGTGCAACCGGCTCCAGCGCACCCTGCTGCCGGTCACTGCCCACCCGGTCACTCGAATCCTGCGGGAAGGCGACATCGTGTCTGGGTTCGAGGTGCTGGAGGTCCCTGGGCACTCCCCGGGCGCGCTGGCGTTGTGGCGCGAGGGGGACCAGGTGCTGGTCTGCGGGGATGTGCTGGCCAACTTCGGCCTGCTGCACCCCAGCCGGCCCCGCCTGGTGTTGGCGCCGCCGGCGCTGTCATCGGACTGCCAGCAGAACCTGCGCTCTGCGCCACCTGGCCGAGCTGCGCCCGCAGCTGGCTTGCTTCGGGCACGGCTTCGCACTCACCGACCCGGGCCGGTTCGCCGCTGCCGTTGACCAGATTGTGCCTTCGTCCTCAAAGCGACCCGCACGAACGGCGAGTCTGCGGTTCCGGAGCACCCGAAGTATCCGCTGGCGTCGGTGCCGAGGGTGCGGCCTTGCACCTGGTCCAGCCGGCCGGTGTGGAGAAGTTGCCGGCCGGTCAGCTCGGTCCAAGCTCACCAGAGCGCTTGTGCAGCTCCCATGCGCGCGGCTTCCGGCCCAACGAGGCCCTCGCTCCTTCATGCACGTTGAGGCGCCCGTTGCGGTGGCGGGCCAGGGAGCTCACGTCCTAGCGGGGACCAGGCGAGGATCCCAGGGCGCGTCCCGCGCCGCACGAAAAGGACGTGAATCGGGAGGGCGTGGACGATCTCGGAATGGATCGGCCGCAGCCCCTCAACGCGCCACTGATCAGAGATCCCGACGACCACGAGCCCGGCTTCTCGGCCCATCTTCGCCATACCGCCCGGGGAGACCAACACAGGTTCGGTCGCTACCCCGGTCAGCTGCTCGACGACCAGGGCGGCATCGGCCAGCAGGCTGGTGGCGTCCCCGTTCCCTGCCAGGGGCTCACCGGTGCTGCCCCGCAGTCGGATGGATGCGCCGTGGGCGCCAGCGATCCGAGCGGCCAGTTCCAAGGCCGCCCAGTCCTGCTCGGCGCCCCCGAAGGGGACCGCGACCGGCCGGCCGGGGCCGATGTCGGGAACGCTGCCCCCTGGGCCGACCAGGCACGCGACGTCGGAGGGTGCCTGCGCAAGGCATGTCCCTGGATCACCTCGAGGGACGCCCTGGCCGAGGAGCGGGCGACGACCGTCCACCAGGACCAAGTCGATCTCCGGCAGGCTCGCGAGTTGGACAAGGTCCTGCCCGAGGTCGGGGGAGATGCAGGCCATCGCCCGGGCCGCGATGCCTTCTCTCGCCAGCTGGTCACGGCGTCGGTCCAGGACCCGGCTTGCTGCCGCGAGCTCTTGTTCTCCGGCGATGGGTCCGCCGGTTGCCGCTTGGGGCGGCTGGAGCAGCCGCGCCAGGATCACGCCGCGCAGGGGCTGGGAGCGGGTGAGCGGCTCGGCCAGGGCCACCAGCGGGTCCAGGTTCTGGTCGTCCATCGGAACGATCAGGATCGACCGCTCGGGCACGGGACCATCCAGGTCCGCTTGGCGCACCGTGGGCGCGGCCCGCAGCTCCTCCTCCGGCGGTACCGACAGCTGCCCGCTGGGATCGATCAGCCGCAGGGCGGGCCCGGCCATGAAGGTGGTCACCAGGGCGACGAGCACCAGCATGGTGAACAGCGCGGGCGAGACCACCCCGTAGTTCAACCCGACGGTGACCACGATCAGCTCGGTGAGCCCGCGGGTGTTCATCAGGGCACCCAGGGCCATCGACTCCCGCGGTCGCAGGCCCGCATATCGGGCCGCCACGCTGGCCCCGAGCCACTTGCCGGCCACGGCCACCCCAAGCAGCGCTGCTGTCAGCAGCCACAGGATCGGGCGGTCGAGCAGGCCGAGCTGCACGCGAAGCCCGGTGACCACGAAGAACAGCGGCAGTAGCACCGTGACGACGACGTCCTCCAGCCGGCGGGTGACCTCCTGGGTCAGGTCGGCCCGGCGCGGCAGGATCAGCCCCATCACAAAGGCGCCGAAGATGGCCGCCAGCCCGATCCAGCTGGCGACGTAGGCCGACAGCAGCACGCCGACCAGGATCGCCGCCACCCAGCCGGTGGGTACATGGCCGGCCTGGTCGAAGGCCGCCGATACCCGGCCCACCAGCCGACGGACAACCAGGGCCATGGCCGCGCTGAACAGCACCGCCAGCCCCAGGATCCGGAACGCGCCGAGCAGCGACCCGGCCGGGGTGGCGACGGCGATGGCGGCGGCCAGCAGGAACCAGGCGGCCACGTCGTTCAGCGCGGCCGAGGCCATGGCCAGGGCACCCACTCGGTGTTTGAGCATCCGGCGCTCGGCCAGGATGCGGGCCAGCACCGGGAAGGCGGTGATGGACAGGGCCGCCCCGATGAACAGCGCGAACGGCGCGTAGCCCGTGTTGGCTCCGAGGAAGGTGAACAGCGGCAAGGCCAGGGCGACTCCCAGCAGCAGGGGGACGGCCACGCTGGCGGTGGAGACGAACGCCGCCTGGGCCAGCCGACCCCGGAGCAGCCGGGGGTCCAGCTCCAAGCCAACGAGGAACATGTAGAAGGCCAGCCCAAGGTCGGCCACCGCTGTCAGCAGCGGGATGACCTGGGGAGGGAACAGGTACGCCTGGACGCCAGGTGCTAGCGCCCCCAGCAGGGTGGGGCCCAGGAGGATGCCGGCCAGGACCTCCCCCATCACCCTGGGTTGGCCGATCCTGCCGGCCAGGGCCCCCACCGCGCGGGCGGCCACGATCACCGCCGCGATGGCCAGCATCAGGCGGCCGAACAGCGCCTCGGGCGCCAACTGTCCACCTGTTGCCGCCACCGCCTCCGCCGGCTCGGGATGGTCGCGGAGGAAGCTGGCGCGGAAGCGGTTGCCGCCCACTTCGCCGGTGAGCGACCGCTGGTCGGCCTCGCCGGCCACTGTGGCCTGGAGGGGAGTGGTGGATCCGTCTGCGCAGCGGACCTCGCCGGTGAGTCGGTGGCCGTCAAGCTCCAGGCTCCCGTCGGCGCCACGCTCCCCGGCGAGGTCGACGAACCGGCCCGACTGCCGCACCTCGACCTGTCCGCCGAGGCACGGCGCCGGCGGATCCACGCGGTAGACACCTGCGGCGTTCACGGCAGGCTCCCGGCGGGACCCGAGGGCGAAGGAACCCAGCAACGTCGCCGCCAACGCCACAGCCATGACCGCGTACCCGATTGCCAGGCGCAGGCGGGGGATGGCCTGGCGGCCGATGACCCCGGTCGCTCCAGTGACCGGGATGTTCATGCCTGACTCATCTCCTCGATCTGGTGGCGGGGCCCGCATGGCTGGGTCGCTGGGCCACCCCGAGGACGTGGGGGCGGACCAGCGGAGGCATGATCTGGAAGTCGAACCGGTCCAGCTCCAGCACGCGGAAGCCGGCGGCGGTGATGGCCGCCACGACGTCGCGGTTTGGGTGGCAGCCTCCGGCCACCCAGCCCCAGGGGCGCTCCAGCCGGTCCTGCCAGCGGGCCAGCCGCGGGTCGTCGGCCTGGACGTGCTCGTAAAAGCGCAACCTCCCACCCGGGCGCAGCACCCGACGGGCCTCCGCCAGCGCCCTGGCAGGGTCGGGGACGGTGCACAGCACCAGGCTGGCCACCACCATGTCGAATGCGCCCTCGGGGAACGGCAGGTGTTCCGCCGTGCCGTCCACGACCTCAACGGCCACCCGGGCCGCCCGGGCGGCCCACTCAGCCCGGGCGCGCATCCCGGGGCCGGGCTCCAGGGCCACGACCCGGGTGGCGGTGCGGTACAGGGGCAGGTTGCGGCCGGTCCCGGCGCCGATCTCCAGCACCTCGCCGGAGGCCTGCTCGACCAGGCGGCGGCGGTGGTCGGCACCGCCGAGTGGGTCGACGTGGTCGAAGGCCCAGTCGTAGCCGCCGGCGACCAGCCGCTGGACCAGGCGGGTCTCGGTTGCCACGGGTCCTGCGGGGCGTTGCAGGGTTGGGACTTGGGTCATCGCATCCTCCTTTGGTGCAGCGTTCGGTTCAGCTCGATCGCGGCGTCGCGGTGGGGCTATCGGGCGACGACCCGCCGCCAGGCGAGTGCGGCCAGCGCGCCGGCACCCACCGTCCAGGCGGCCAGCACCGCCAGCGCCGCGGCGGGCGGGGAAGCCCCGCCGGCCACGCTCTCGCCGACCTGGACCACGCCCCAGGAGGGCAGCGCCCTGGAGATGGTCGCTAGGGCGTCGGGCATCTGGCTGGGCGGGGTGAAGATGCCCCCGGCCAGCCACAGCACGACGAAGGCCAGGGTGGTGGCGCCGTGGGCGGCCTCGCCGCCGAAGGTCAGCCCGATCAGGGCGCCGAGCGCGGTGATCGGCGTGGTGGCCAGCCACATCAGCCCGACCAGCCGGAGCCATTGGGTCCAGCCAAGGGCGGTGCCCTCGTTGTCGCCAACCATGGCACCGGCGGCGGCGACCAGCGCGATCGAGGGAAGGGCGAAGCTCATCGCCACCACCACCTTGGCGGCCACCGCGGCGCTGGGGCGAAGCGGGGTGGTGCGCAGCTGGCGCAGCCAGCCGTTGGCGCGTTCGTCGCCCAGGGTCGGGCCGGCGGCCACCCCCGAGATGACCGCGCCGAGGGCTGCGACGGCGACTATCCTGCCGCCAGGACCGGACGATGGTGGGGTGTCGCCTTGCGCGGCGGTCAGGATCAGGTAGATGGCCGTGGGTAGGCCGAGCCGGAAGATCAGGATTTCGCGGTCGCGCCACTGGCGCTTGGCCTCCAGCCACAGGTAGGCCAGCCAGCCGCTCATGATGTGCCTCCTTCTTCGTGGGTGAGCTGCAGGAACGCCTCCTCCATCCCCGCGCGGGTGACCTCCAGGCCCTGCACGTCGGGGGCCTGCTGGAGCAGGGCGCGGACGGTGGCGTCGGGGTCGGTGGTGGACAGGGTCAGCCGCCCGCGGTCCTCCTCGACGGCGGCCACTGCGGGCAGGCGCTCGAGCAGCTCCCGGGGCAGGCCGTCGGCGGCCATGCTGACGGTGCTGCGGCCGGCCGCCTGCGACTTCACGTGGTCGGGGGTGCCGTCGGCCAGCAGCCGGCCACCGGCGATGACGACCACGCGGTCGGCGACCGTGTCGGCCTCCTCCAGGCGGTGGGTGGCGAACAGCACCGTGCGGCCCGCCACGACGGACTCACGCGTGCGCTCCCAGAATGCCCGTCTGGCCTCGACGTCCAGCGCGGCGGTCGGCTCGTCCAGCACCAGCAGCTCGGGGTTGCCGGCCAGCGCGAGCGCCAGCCGTACCCGCTGGCGCTGTCCGCCCGACAGCCGCTGGGTCTGCCGGCCGGCAACGTCCTCGAGGTCGGTCAGCCGCAGGGCGTCGGCCAGCGAGAGCGGCTGGGCGTACAGGCCACGGATCAGGCCGATCAGCTCGGCCACTTTCGCCCCCTGGGGGAGGCCGGCGTCCTGCAGCATCACGCCCACCCGGCCGGCCGCCACGGCCGCGGCGGGCGCGCCGCCGAACAGGCGGACCACACCTTGATCGGGTGTGAGCAGACCGAGCAGCAGCTCGACGGTGGTGGTCTTGCCGGCGCCGTTGGGGCCCAGCAGCGCCACGGTCTGGCCCCGCTGGATCTGCAGCGACAGCCCGTCGACGGCAGTGACCTGCCCGTAGCGGCGCGTCACGCCCTCGAAAGCGGCGATCGACTCCGGTGTGGTCGGCGACGCGGGGGTGTTGTTGTCGGTGCTCATCTTCATCCTTCCTCTCGGGAGTGGGCGTCGGCCTTCCGATCCCAGGGCCGCCGACCGTGGCGGCCTGAGCCCCGCTTTTGGCGGCCGCTAGAACAGGAAGGACAACGCGATGGCGATCGCGGCGACGCCGATACAAGCGCCAGCGGCGATGAGCGCGATGGCGCGTTGCTTAACGCCCGCCGATCCGGTCGCACCTTCGCTCCTTCCCGCTTCGTAAGAATTCATCGCGACTCCTTTCGCGGCTGGTTGCTCATCCCTGCTCAGCGGCGGCGTGCTGTGCTCGCCGCACCCATCCTGGAGCGACGGGCAGCGGCCGCCATCCACGGAAGCGCCGAATCTCCGTGACTGGGCTGGTGGACACGCCCACAACCGTTGGGTTGATGCGACTGGTGGTGGACTGTCAGCCCGCGGCGGCTCCCAGGACCACCCGCAAGCGCCATGCCGATCGGTCCCAGCCGCGGCGGGACACCCTGCTGCTCACCGACCATCTGCATCGGTTCCTCCTTCCGTTCCTGGTTCGATGGGGTGGCGCGGCTGCCCGCCGAGGCATCGGAGCACCGCATTGCGCAGCGACCGCTCGCGCGCATCGCCGGGAAGCGCGGGCCCCTCGCGATCTCCCGCGTAGCAGAAGCCGAGACCCAGGTCGGGGTCGGCGAAGGCGAACGCTCCTCCGGCGCCGGCGATCCCGAACGCCCGGTCGCTGGATCCGAACGGGAACGAGGGCGAGGCCTTCAGGAAGCCCAGGGAGCACCGTAGGTCGACACCCAACACTGCGTCACCCCAGCCCTTGGACGGCGGTGGAGGTGGCGCGACGATCTCCGCGAACACATCGCGGCTGATGCCAAGGCGGTCTCCTCCGGTCGCCAGGTCGCCGAATGCCTTCGCGACGCCGTTGACCTCGGCACCGCCACCTCCCGCGGACATCTGCTGCGCCGCCGCGCCGCCCACGGCGTCGGAATCGTCGGCCGCAGAGAGGGAGAGTCCCAGCGGACGTGCGACCTCCTCGGTGACGAACCTCTGGAGCTTCCGGCGGTACGGGTCGGTCCTGCCAAGCAGCTCGGTGGTGATCCCCAACATCGTGAGGTCGTCGTGGGCCTGGCGGGTGCCCGGCTCCCACGCCGGCCGCGCCTCCTCCAGCGCGCCAGCCACCGATCCACCCCGCGTCCTGGCCTCCAGCTTCACCCGGATGCTCGGCAGGATGCCGGTGCGATGCGCCAGCACCTGCCGGACGGTGATGCGGTGCTTGCCGTGCCGCGCGAAATGGGGCCAGTACTCCGCCACGGTCCGATCCAGCCCCAGGAGGCCTCTGGACAGGGCCACGGCTGCCGCGGAGGAGATCCGCCACCTCCAGAGGGGAAACGGTCGCTCCTCGTCCTCCGGCCAAGGGACGGAACCAGGTAGGCCGGCCGCCGTTCCCGTGAGCTCGACAACGGGTCGCCCTTCGACGTAGGCAGCAACGGCCGCCCGACGCTCGCCACGCTCGACGAGGTTGTGTTCGAACACTCGACCGACTCGCTCGAAGCCTGGAGCGACCTTTCCCTGGATCACCGGGCTCGTGGTCACGACCGGCTCGCACCCTGAGGATCCCTTAGCTGGCCACCGGCGTGGTCGCGACCCTGTCGTGCCCACGAACGCCGGCGCTCCACCTCGGGCTGGTGATGGGTGAGGAGGCGCAGCAGGAACTCGCGGAGGCAGGCTCGGGACCGGCCGGCCCCGAAGCCGTCTGGGCGTGGGCCTGGCCGAGCGCTGCGCACCAGGCGCTGGTACGCGGCGGCGTCGAGATAGGCCTGTCTCCGGTCACGGGCGATCTCATCAGTCGCCGACCAGGTCAGAACATCCACGTCGCCTCCCTGGTTCACTCGATCCCCGCCCCGACACCACCCGTTCTGCGTGCAGGGCGACCCAACGATGAAGTGTGGGCAGGCGGGCTTGGAGCGGACTTGCCGCCGGGCCGAACCGACTTGGAAACCGCTAGGAGCCGGTCAACGGCGAGGAGGTCCGACCGCCCTGGATGCGCTCCAGAACCCGCCGCTCCAGCGTCGCCGAACCCTGCTCGCGGGCCGCCAAGAGCGCGCGCTGGAAGCACGCGTCGGCTTCGCTGGCGCGGTCCGGGGAGATGCCGAGATGGATCTCGCCCCGCACGCGATGCAGCTCGGGCAGGTGGAAGCGCTCGCCGGTCTGGGTGGACTCCCGGAGTCCCCGGTCGACAGCGGCCAGCGCCTGCTCCAGGCGCCCGGCTTGCAGCTCTACCTCGGCCAGGAGCCCGTAGAAGTAGTGATGGAGCATCCGCGCCCCGGTCGAGCAGAACGCCTGGATCGCGTCACGGATCTGGTCGGCGGCAGCGGCGGCACCTCCCGCATGGGCCAGGATCCATCCTGCAAAGATGCGGCCCATCGCCGGAAACATCGTGTAGCCCCGCCGCGTCGAAAGGTCGATCATCACCTCGGCATGGCGAGCGGCCCGGTCCAGGTTCCGCGCGAGCACGGCGTGACGGGCGGCGTGAAACAATGCCGGGGCCGCGGTGTAGGGATGCCGCAGCGCGTCCGCCAGCTCCAAGGCCTCGCGGGTCAGCCGCTCCGCCTCCTCCCATTCGCCTCGGAGCCCCTGGATCGCCGCGAGGAACGAGCGCGACGTCACCTGTGGTTCCTGCTGGAACAGCGCCGTCAGCGAGCCGAGCTGGAAGCCGTCGGCGATCCGGACGGATTCGGCGAGGTGCTGCGCGCCCTCCTGGAGTCGACCCGTATGCCAGCAGACGATCCCAGCCGTCTGGTGCCCGCCCATGACCGCCCTGGAATCCGAGTCCCTCGCGCCAAGCTCGAGGAGCTCGTGGGCGAGGTCCAGCGCCGCGGCGAACTCGCCCCGCACGCACCAGAACGAAAACGATCCCCACAGCGCCGACACGACGTCGTCGCCCGCGCCGATCGCCACCGACGCACGACGGGCCCGCCCGAACGCCGCCCCCGTCTCCTCGGCCGCATACCCCAGGGTCATCATCTGGATCAGCCCCAGCCGCGCCTGCACCGCGAGTTCGGCGCGATCCTGATCCGGCCCCGCAGGCATTCGGGCGACCTGCGTGACGCCGCATGTCAGCCGGTCACGGGCGTGCTCGTAGTCGAGCTCGGCGATGGCTCGGTCGGCGCTTCGGACCAGCGCGGCGACGATCCGGCCGGGATCCACGCCGGTCGCCGCCTCCAGCAGGTGCCCGGCGATCTGGTGGACGTGCTCGGGATCGTCCGGGCCGTGGATCTCTTCCAGCGCCGCCGCGATCGCCGCATGCAGCCGCGCCCTACGGGCACTGCTGACTTCGGCGCGGAGCGTCTCTCGCACCAGGTCGTGGACGAACCGGTAGGAGCCGGCCGGCTGCGTGGACTCCTCGATCAGCCCGGTGACAAGCGCGCTGTCGAGCAGCTCGAGCATCTCGTCCGCGGACTCCCGCCGGACCCGCTCCAACACGCGGAGCTCGAAGTCGCGGCCGATGACCGCGGCGGTCACAAGCGCGGTTACCGTGTCGCCGGGGAGCCGAGCAAGACGCGAGCGAAGCACATCCCGGACTCCCACCGGGATCATGGTCACCATCGCCGTCCAGTCGCGGGTCGCTCCTTGGCTGTCGAGCAGCCGCACCAGCTCCACCAGGAAGAACGGGTTGCCGTCGGTTCGCCGATGGACGCTGTCCACCGTTTCCTGTGGTGGCTCCATCCCGGTTACCTGGTGCAGGAACTGGCCCACCGCATCGACCTCCAGCCCCTCCAGGGTCATCCGCCGCACGATCGGCTCGTGGGCGAGGGCGCCGAGGGTCTGGGCCAGCGGGCTGCGGGGGTGGGACTCGACGTCGCGGTGGATCGCGATGACCAGTATCTGGGCATCCCGCAGCTGCGTGGCGACGAACCGCAGCAGCTCCAGGGAGGGGACATCGGCCCACTGCAGGTCATCCAGGATGATGACCAGCGGCCGAACGGCCGCCAGGCCGACCAGGAAGCGGTAGGCCGAATCGTAGAGCCTGGCGCGAGCAGCCTGCGGATCCGTCCCCGCCGGGCCCCCGGCGTCGGTCCCGGCCTCCCACACCAGCAGGCTGAGGTCGCCGGAGTGCCTCGCCAGCGCCTCTCTTCCTTCGGGCAGCGCAACCAGGCCTCTGAATACCTGGATCCACGGCCAGAAGGCGGGAGCTCCCTCGCCCTCGAACGAGCGACCCCAGACCACCGCCGCGCCTTGCTGCTGCGCGTACGCCGCCAGCTCCTCCGCCAGCCGCGTCTTCCCGATGCCCGGCTCGCCGGTCAGCAGCTGGAGGCGGCCCCCGTGCTCCACCGTGCCGTCGAACACGGCCTGGACCCGAGCCACCTGTGGATCTCGGCCGACGAGCCGCCCACCCTCGGGATCCGTCACGGGGGTCTGGGGTGCGACAGCGGCGGTTAGGGGGCGCGTCGGCGAGGGCGGCAGCGGCCGTTCCGCCGGTGGCCGATGCCAGTCCAGTGACGGCGACTGTCGCAGGATGTCGCCCTGGAGCTGCTGCAGGGCGGGACCAGGGTCGATACCGAGCTGCTCGGCGAGGATCGCTCGGGCGTCCTGGAAGGCAGCAAGGGCATCCGCCTGCCGGCCGCAACGGTACAGGGCCAGCAGCAGCAGCTCCCAGAGCCGCTCGCGATAACGGTAGGTGTGGACCAGGAAATCCAGCTCGGGAACGACCGCCGCATGCTGGCCACAAGCGAGCTCCGCCTCCAGCCTGCTCTCCACCGCCGTCAGCCGCAGCTCCTCCAGCCGCGTCGCCTCCACCTCGGCGAACGGCTCAGCTGCGAGGTCGGCCAGCGCCGGGCCGTGCCACAGGCTGAGCGCATCCGACAGCGCGCTCAGCGCCGCCTCTGGTCGTTCCTCTTGGAGCAGCCCACGTCCCCTGGCCAGTAGCGCCTCGAAGCGGCTGGCGTCGATGTCGTCGGGATCGACGCGCAGGACATACCCCGGCGGCTGGGTGACCAGCACGCGCGCCGGGCTTCGCGGCACCCGATCGGGCTCCAGCTCGCGGCGGAGGTTGGAGATGTAGGCCTGCAGCGAGGCCGTGGCCCGTGGCGGGGGCTCGCCCTCCCACAGCTCATCGATCAGCCGACTAAGCGAGACGACCTGGCCCGCCTCGACCAGGAGCGCGGCAAGCACGGCCCGCTGTTTGGGTCCGCCCAAGTCCAGCAGGCGAGGACCATCCGCCACCTCGAGCGGCCCCAGGATCCGGTACTGCATGTTCCGACCCTTCGAGGCTCGACCGAGCATACACGCCGCCCGATCCGGCCGCGACGGGACCGGCCCTCCTACCGGCGGGTCCCTCCGCGGCAGATGCTCGCTATTAGCCCGCTCCAAGCATCCACCAAACGACACAGCGCAGCGTCATCGTCCGGCCGGGTGTCCGCTGCGCTGTGCACTGGCGCGGGCGCAGTCATCATGGACGATCGCACCGGCTGCAAGCACAGCACCGGGGCTGCCGCGGTCAGGCGGCTACAGGAACCGCTCGCCGGGGTGGCGGCCGCTGGTGGGGTGCAGCCAGCGGCGCCGGGCCCGGGCGACCAGGCGCTCCAGGCGGGTGCGCAGCTCGGCGCGGGCCAGCGTCATGGCCGGGCGGACCAGCGCCCGCGGGTCCTCGCCGGCCTCCAGCGGCAGGTGCAGGCCGCGGACGTCGCCGCGCTGCCAGCAGCCGACCAGCGCGGCGGCCACGTCCTCGAGGTCGACGCCGAGCGCGGCCCAGCGTTCCTGGGGCCAGGCGCGCAGCTCGGCGGCCAGGTCGGCGGGAAAGACCAGCTCGCCGGCCTGCCGGTCGGGGTGGCCGGTCGCCAGCTCATAGACCAGGCTGCCGGCCGGCTGGGGGACGGCCGGGTGCAGCAGCCAACGGGGCGCCACCACCAGCACCCCAGGCCGCTCATCTTCCGCAACGTCCTCCTCGGCGGGCAGCGGGAGGGCGAGGTAGCAGTCGACCCGGCCAGGCTCAACCGGCTCCCCGAAGGCGTTGGGGCCAAGCTCGCTCACCAACCAGGCTCCTCCCCACGGTGGGGCGGGGCACCAGGCTACCCGGCCCGAGCGGTGCCGTCTCCGGAGCGCCACCTGGGGTCAGCCGGCTGGGCGCAGCACCGAAAGGGCGCGGGCGACCAGCGCGGCCACGTCCGCCTCACCCAGCTGCTGCCGGCGGTTGCGGAGCATGCTGGGCAGTCGGCGGGCGGGCAGGATCTCCACGTCGCCAGCGACAAGGCCGCCATGGGCAACCTGGGCGCCGTGCACGCACATCACCGGGCGCACCCGCACCCCCAGTGTGGCGCTGATCGCCTGGGTTTCCAGCCGCAGCGCGCGGAGGGTGTGGTCCATCGGGTAGTGGTTGTGCCACACCCGCCCGTCTGGGGCCTGGGTCACCTGCCCGGTGTAGCGCTTGCTGTCGACCAGGATGACGCCTGGGGGACCCAGCAGTAGGTGATCGGCGTTCGCGGGGGTGCCGGGGATGCCAACGTCGTGGAACACCACGTAGCCGTGGCGGTGCAACCGGCGGAGCAGGTAGGCGGTGGCCCGCTCGCCCCTGGCGCCGTCGCGCCAGGCGCGGGTGTCGCGGGAGACGCGGAACCGCAGCCGCCAACCGGCCGCCGTGGCGGCGGCCACCCCGGCCGGCGGCGCCAGCCCGCCCAACCCGACTGCGTGGGCCAGGACGGCGGCGGTCACGCCGGCGGCGAGGATGGCGGCGGCCCGCCAGGCGGCCGAGCGGGCCCAGCCGGCCAGCTCGGCGGCGCGCTGCCGCCGGTAGGTCTTGAGGGCGGAGCGGCCGGGGCTGCCGTACCCGCCGCGGCGGCCCAAGCGTGGCCCGGCAGGCACGGGCGACTGCCAGCCGAGCGCGGCCGGGCCGAGGGGGTCCGGGTCCGGGGAGCCCCGGAGCGGTGCCCCGGTGGGCTCGGCAGGTGGCTGGAGGGCGTCCCAGCCGCTGCCGAGCAGCCGGGCGGGCTGGCCGGCGTGGGCGGCGAGAAAGCGGTCCAGCTCCTCGGCGGTCAACGCGCGCACCGACAGCCCGGTCCCCTCATAGACCGGCGTGCCGAGCTCCAGCTCCTGCGGGTCATCCTGGAGGTCGTCGGCACGCCAGGGGTCGAGGTCGCCGGCCTGGTCGTCGGGGTCGGGGTCGAACGGCTGTGGCTGGTGCATGACGGGCTCCCTCCCCGTGGGTGCTGCTACCGCTCCTCCCGCCCATGGGCGCGCTGCTCGCGGCCCGGTCGGTGATGGCGGTCGGCGGCGCGATCGTGGTGGCGGTCGGGGTCGCGGCTGCGTTCACGTACGAGTTCGAGGCGCTGCAGCGCGGCCTGGACCTGCTGCCAGTCGCGCCGGCGGCCCACCTGGCGCCGGCCAGGTTCGACCCCCAGCAGCTCCGCGACCCTGGCGGCGCGCTCCTGCTCGACGGTCGGCCGCTCAGGGCGCCGGCCGGCCCGCTCACGGGCGGAGTGCCGCCAGGCCGGCCGGCCCGACCGGGTCTCGTCCCGCACCTGGTGCTGCTCGCCGGCGGCGGCCCGCTCGGCGGTCGGCCAGCCCGCCCCGCCGGCCGTGGCCGCCAGCCCGTCGGGTCCCGCCCGGTGGCGCTCTCCCCC
>Ga0081538_10003503_pt1 | contig 14796 bp, 13 predicted proteins | sample TabmetS5T2R1_FD_71022 | JGI IMG/M metagenome (GOLD analysis project Ga0081538, IMG submission 71022) | Tabebuia heterophylla rhizosphere microbial communities from the University of Puerto Rico - S5T2R1 | ecosystem: Host-associated > Plants > Roots > Rhizosphere ... | reverse complement strand
CAAGCTCGACAACGCGGTGGAGCTGCTGGTCCGCGGCGGCCGCGACGTCTGCCATGCGCTGGCCATGCTCGTCCCGGCCGTGGAGCCGTCACCCGAGGGGCCTGGCGACGACCACGCCCTGCGCGACTTCTACCGCTACCACGCCTGCCTGACCGAGCCGTGGGACGGCCCGGCCGGCCTGGTGTTCACCGACGGGCGGCGGGTCGGCGCGGCGCTGGACCGCAACGGGCTGCGGCCGCTGCGCTGGGAGGCCTGCGAGGACGGCCTGGTGGTGTGCGCGTCGGAGGCCGGCGCGGTCGACACCACCTGCCGCGGCCGGGTGCGGCGCGGCCGGCTCGGCCCCGGCCAGATGCTGTGCGTCGACCCGGAGCGGGGCCTGCTCACCGACGCCGACCTCAAGGCGGAGCTGGCCGCCGCCCGGCCCTGGAGCGCCTGGGTGGCCACCCAGCTCGCCACGGCCGACCCGGGCGCCCCGGTGGCCGCCCCGGCCGCCGACGGCCCGGAGGGGCGGGCGCTGGTCGCCGCCCAGGTCGCCTACGGCTTCACCAGGGAGCTCATCAGCACCGTGCTGCGGCCGATGGCGACCGCCGGCAAGGAGCCGATCGCCTCCATGGGCGACGACACCCCGCCCGCGGTGCTCGGCGTCACCGCCCGGCCGGTCGGCCACTACCTGCGGCAGCGCTTCGCGCAGGTCACCAACCCGCCCATCGACCACCTGCGCGAGCGGCACGTGCTCTCCAAGCGGACCCTGCTGGGACGGCGCCGGCCGCTGCTGCGTGAGGAGCCCGAGGCCGCGCGGCTGGTCGCCCTGCCCACCTTCGTGCTGACCCCCGACGGGCTCCGGGGCCTCGCCGACCCGGCCCTCGGGCTGGCGCCGCGGGTGCTGGACGCCACCTGGCCGGCCGACGAGGGCGCCGGCGGCCTGCGCGCCGCCTGCCTGCGCCTGGGCGAGGAGGCGGTCGCCGCCGTCCGGGCCGGCGCCGGCCTGCTGGTGGTCTCCGACGCCGGACGCGGCGAGGACCGCGTGCCGGTGCCGTCGCTGCTGGCGGTCGGGGCCGTGCAGCAGCGGCTGCTCCGCCAGGGCCTGGCGACCAGGACCAGCGTGGTGGCCGACACCGGCGAGCCGTGCGACTCCCACCAGGCGGCCGCCCTGCTCGGCTACGGCGCCGACGCCATCTGCCCCCGGCTCACCCTGGTCACCGTGGCCGCGCTGGCGCCCGACGGCGGGCAGGACCGCTACGTCCATGCCCTGGAGGAGGGCGTGTTCAAGGTCATGTCCAAGATGGGCATCTCCGTCCTGGACGCCTACCGCGGCGCGCAGATCTTCGAGGCCGTCGGCCTGGACGACGAGGTGGTCGAGGCCTGCTTCGCCGGCACCGCCTCCCCGCTCGGCGGCATCGGCTTCGACGAGCTGGCCCGCGACGCCCTCGACCGCCACCGCGCCGGGGCCGCCGAGGTGGCGAGGCTGGAGAACCCCGGCTGGTTCAAGCACCGCCCCGGCGGCGAGTACCACGCCACCAACCCCGAGGTCATGCAGGCCCTGCACCACACCGTCCGCGAGGGCGCCGAGATCAAGGGCTCCAAGCGCGGCGCCCACCTGCTCCAGCAGGCGGTCAAGGGCGGCGGCTACGAGCGCTACCGCCACTTCGCCAGCCTGGTCAACGGGCGCCGGCCCGCCGCCCTGCGCGACCTGCTGGAGACCCGCCCGGCCGGCCCTCCCGTGCCGCTGGACCAGGTCGAGCCCGCCGAGGCGATCCTGCGCCGCTTCTCCACCGCGGCCATGAGCCTGGGGTCGCTGTCGCCGGAGGCGCACGAGACGCTGGCGATCGCCCTCAACCGGGTCGGTGGCCGGTCGAACTCCGGCGAGGGCGGCGAGGACCCGGCGCGGCTCGGCACCGAGCGCAGCTCGGCCATCAAGCAGGTCGCCTCCGGCCGCTTCGGGGTCACCCCCGCCTACCTGGCCAGCGCCGTCGAGCTCCAGATCAAGATCGCCCAGGGCTCCAAGCCCGGCGAGGGCGGCCAGCTCCCCGGCCACAAGGTGACCGCCGAGATCGCCCGGCTGCGCCACACCCAGCCCGGGGTGGCGCTGATCTCGCCCCCGCCCCACCACGACATCTACTCGATCGAGGACCTCGCCCAGCTGGTGTTCGACCTGAAGCAGGCCAACCCGGACGCCGAGGTGTCGGTCAAGCTGGTCGCCGAGGCCGGCGTCGGCACGATCGCGGCCGGCGTGGTCAAGTCGCTCGCCGACGTGGTGATGATCTCCGGCGCCGACGGCGGCACCGGCGCCAGCCCGCTGTCCTCGATCAAGCACGGCGGCGGGCCCTGGGAGCTCGGCCTGGCCGAGACGCAGCAGGCGCTGGTCGCCAACGACCTGCGCTCGCGCTGCCGCGTGCGCGTCGACGGCGGCCTCAAGACCGGCCGCGACGTGCTGCTGGCGGCCCTGCTCGGCGCCGACGAGTTCGGCTTCGGGACCGCCGCGCTGCTGGCCGAGGGCTGCCTGATGGTCCGCACCTGCCACCAGGACAACTGCCCGGTCGGCATCGCCACCCAGCGGCCGGACCTGCGCGCCAAGTTCTCCGGCACCCCCGAGATGGTCGTCCACTACCTGGAGTTCGTGGCCCAGGAGGTCCGCGAGCTGCTGGCCGCCCTGGGCCTGCGCCGCCTCGACGACGCGGTCGGGCGCGTCGACCTGCTCACCCAGCGGCGCACCGGCGACCCCCGCGCCGACCGGCTGGACCTCGCGCCGCTGCTGGCGCCGGGGGCCGAGGGGGACGTGCCGCGGGCGTTCATCGCCCCCGACCCGCTCCAGCGCCCGCGGTCGACCCTCGGCGACCGCGTCTACGAGGACGCCTGGCCGGGGCTGCGGGACGGCGACCTGGTGCACCTGAGCTACCCGATCGCCAACACCGACCGGGCGGTGGGCGCGCGGCTGGGGGTGGCGGTCGGCGCCGCGTTCGGCTCGCGGCCCCCCGCCGGCCGCGCCCGCATCGAGCTGGAGGGCACCGCCGGCCAGAGCTTCGGCGCCTTCCTCGCCCCAGGGATCGACCTGCGCCTGGTCGGCGCCTGCAACGACTACGTCGGCAAGGGCATGGGCGGCGGCCGCATCGTGATGCGCCCGCCCGCCGACGACGCCGGCTCGCCGGTGCTGATCGGCAACACCGCCCTGTACGGCGCCACCAGGGGCGAGCTGTTCTGCGCCGGCCGGGCGGGGGAGCGGTTCGCGGTGCGCAACTCCGGCGCCACCGCGGTGGTGGAGGGGATCGGCGACCACGGCGGCGAGTACATGACCGGCGGGTCGGTGATCGTCCTCGGCCCGGTCGGGCGCAACCTGGGCGCCGGCATGACCGGCGGCGAGCTGTTCCTCCACGACCCCGACGGCCGCGCGCTGGAGCGCCTCAACGACGAGCTGGTGCTGCCCCACCGCCCCGACGAGATCGAGCTGGTGTTCCTGCGCGAGCTGGTCGTCGCCCACCACGAGCTGACCGGCTCGGCGGTGGCCGCCGCCATCCTGGACGACTGGGAGCGGGCGGTCGCCGCCTTCTGGCGGGTCGCGCCGCGCGCCGAGGTCGCCGCCATCGAGCGCGCCCACGAGGGGACCGGATGAGCCCTCCCGGTCTACCATCTCTGCTCGACCGCAGCAGCGAGAGGAGCAAGATGGCGCGGGTGCTCGTCGCCGAGGACGAGGTGCTGATCCGAGTCGACATCGTGGAGACCCTGGAGGAGGCCGGCCACAGCGTCGTGGGCCAGGCCAGCGACGGCGAGCAGGCGATCCGGCTCGCCCGCGAGCTCGGCCCCGACCTGGTGGTGATGGACGTGAAGATGCCCAAGATGGACGGGCTCACCGCGGCCAGGCAGATCACCGCCGACGGGCCGGCCGTGCTGGTGCTCACCGCCTTCTCCGACAAGGAGCTGGTCGAGCAGGCCGCCGAGGCCGGCACGATCGGCTACCTGGTCAAGCCGTTCCAGCCGGCCCAGCTCCTCGCCGGCGTCGGCGTCGCCCTCGCCCGCGCCGCCGACCGCCGCAAGCTCCAGGACACGGTCGAGGACCTGGAGGAGAAGCTCGCCAACCGCAAGGTGATCGAGCGCGCCAAGGGCCGCCTGATGGAGCAGTTCGGCCTCACCGAGGACCAGGCCTACACGCGCATGCGCCGCGCGGCCATGGACCGCCAGCTCCCCCTGGTCGAGGTCGCCCGCCGCATCCTGGACGCGCAGCAGGGCGGTTAGGTCAGCCCGGCCCGCAGGGAGTCCAGGAACAGGCCGACCAGGACTAGGACGCCGAAGGCGGCGCCCGCGGTGAGCAGCAGCCGCTGGGTGCTCCAGCGCTGGATCGAGACCCGCTCGCGCGGCGGCGCCAGCTGCCGGAACCGCTCCAGCAGGGGGCGTCCGTCCGCCTTCAGCTTGGCCTGGAGCTCCGTCGGGATGGTGAGGCCCACCGCCGAGGCGCAGGCCTCGGCGATCTCGTCGGGCGTGAACACCCTGGTGGCGCGGGCGTAGACCCGGTCCGGGTCGGTCTGCAGCGCAAGCACCAGCAGCATGTTGGCCAGGTCGACCGCCTGCCGCCACGGCGAGGGGCGCACCTCCAGGCCGGAGACGTCCACGAGCTGGAGGTGGCCGTCCTTGACCAGCAGGTTGGCCGGCTTGATGTCGCGGTGGGCCACGCCGATGTCCCAGAAGGTCCGCACCATGCCAAGGCCCTCGTCGATCACCTGCTCGTCGATCTGCGAGTCGCCCAGGTTCCTGGCGTTCTCGAAGAACTCGGTGACCAGCAGGTACTCCTGGTTGGGGGTGAGCTCGACCAGGCCGTAGGTGCGGGCGACCCGCATCCCATGGTCGGCCAGCAGGCGCAGCGCGTAGTCCTCGTAGGCGGCCAGGCGGCGCACCGAGCCGACCGCGGTCTCGTCCTCGAGCTGCCCGTAGAGGATGGTGCGGCCGAACCGGTACCAGCGGTCGGCCCGCTCGTGGCTGGTCGCGTAGATCTTGCCGAACACCCTGCTGCCGTCGGCGAGGGTCATCCGCAGCGGCGAGGACCCGCCGGAGCCCTCCAGCCCGAACTCCTTGACCTCGGTCACGGTCAGGCCGAGCTGGTCGGCCATGGCGCGGACGACGGCCTTCCCGCGCTCGCCGCCGAGGTCCAGGTGGGCGGCGCTGCCGCGCTTCCGGTAGCTGATCGGGAAGCCCTCCTCGGGGACCAGCCAGCGGAACGCCACGTCCGCCACGCACGGCGCCAGGATGGCCGCGTAGACCATGCCCGACAGGTAGTCGCCGGCCAGGTACAGCTCGGCCAGGACCACCAGCACCAGCACCCCGGTGAACACCCCGCGCAGCCAGTTGCGGCCCCGCCCGCGCGCCACCAGCACGAAGCTCATCGCGAACAGGGTGGTGGCCAGGGTGGAGATCGCCTTGGACGGGAACGCGTAGGCGTCCACCTCCACCAGCACCGGCACGGTCGGCCGCGGCAGCTCGACCGCCAGCAGCCGCACCACCAGCCAGTCGCTGGCCACCAGCGTCGCCAGGAACACCACCAGCTGGCGGAAGCGCCGGTAGACCACCAGCACCACCACGGTGGCGACGCGCAGCGTCATGACCGCCGCGAAGGTGGTCAGCAGCACCACCACCGCGGCGGCGTCGGTGAGCGCCGGGCTACGGGCCTCCGCGACGAAGGAGAGCACCGCCCGGTCGGCCGCCTCGACCACATCGCTGGTGGCGATGAGGACGCTGACGCCGGCGCCGAGGAGCAGCACCGCGGCCAGGACCCAGATCCACCTGGTCCAGCGTTCCTCCCGCGGGAGGGGCGGCGGCTCGCCGGAGGGGCGGCGCCGCCGCCGAGCCGGCGTGGTGGCGGTCGGTTGCATGCTGACCTCTTGTACACCCTGGCGACGAGCGCGAACAGCGCGAGCTTCCTCAGGGAAGATCCAGGGTGATCCCCGATGCCCGCCGGCGAGGGCTCCGCTAGCGTGGTCGTCGAGCGTCGCTGTCCGAGCGCCGCTGTTGTCGAAGGAGTTGTCGAAGCATGGAGTCGTTCCGCCGTCAGGGCCTCGTCCGTCCCCGCGAGGGCCGCATCATCGCCGGGGTCTGCGCCGGCCTGGCGAGGCGGTTCGGGATCGCGCCCTGGATGATGAGGATCCTGTTCATCGTCACGCTGATCGTGATCCCCGGAAGCCAGATCATCGTCTACCCGATCCTCTGGATCCTGATGCCGTCCGAGTAACCGGCCTGGACGCGCGGCTGGAGGAGCTGGTCCGGTCGAGCGACTGGCTGATGGCCGCGCTGCGGGCGGTCCGCCTGCTGGACGGCGACGAGCTGCAGGTGGTCACCCCCTGCGGCCTGGAGGACCTGTTTGCGCTGGTCTGCCGGCGCAACCCCCGGCGGGTGGGCGTGGACCACTACCGCCGCCGCCCGCGGGAGAAGCACGTCGCCGAACGCTGGCCGAAGGTCACCATCATCGACCCGTGAGTGGTCCCGCCGCGTCAGGCGGCGGTGGGTTGTCGTCGGTGCGGCGGGTGCAGCCGCTGGCCACCCTCATGGACGGCGCGATGGTGGGCGCGGCACAACAAGACCAGGTTGTCGAGGTCGGTGGCGCCGCCGTGCAGCCAGTGCCGCAGATGGTGGGCCTCACACCAGGCGACCGGCCGGTCGCAGCCGGGGAAGCGGCAGCCGCCGTCACGCACCGTCAGCGCAGTGCGCTGGGCGGGGGCGACCACCCGGGTGGCGCGGCCGACCTCCAGCGGCTGGGTGGGAGCGCCGCCCAGGGCGGGCGGGAGCAGGGCGATCGCGGCGCGCAGCCGGGCCGGCAGGTCGCCGGCGTGGTCATCGCCGCCGGGATCCTCGGTGGGGTGGCGGGTGACCAGCACGCGCGTCAGGGTGGCGTCGCAGGCCAGGCGCCGCGCCGTCTCGACCGGCAGCGGCCCCACAAAGCCGCCCGTGGCACCCGGGGTGCCGGCCTGGCCGAGCAGGCTGGCCAGCTCCACCGTCACGATCACCTGGGGGCGCACCCCACCGGTCTTGGGCAGCCGGCCACCCTCCAGAGAGCGGCGGGCCAGCTCGGCCAGGGCATCGGCGCGCCGCTGCGATCCTGTGCGGTCGTCCTCGCCGGTCGTGGGGCGGGCCAGCGGCTCCAGCGCCGCCAGCAGGGTCTCGCCCGCCTCGGGGTCCAGCAGCCCGTCGATGGCCACCATCCCCGCCAGGGTGGGTGACACCCACAGGCCACGCCGCTCGTGCTGGCGCTGGGTGCGCAGGTCGGCGGCGTCGGGGTCGGCCACGTCGCGCAGGTGGGCGACCAGCTTGCGCAGCCGGGGTGGGTCCACCCGGGCGGCCGCCGCCAGCAGCACCGGCTCGGTCTCGGCGGCGGTGGCCGCGGGGAGGTCGTGGGTGCCGGCGGCCAGCACCGCCGCGTGCGTGTTGGAGATGTCCCCGGCCGCCAACGCCTGGGCGGTGCCGCCGAGTGGGCCGCGGAACAGCGCCCGGGCGGTGCGGACCCACCCGCTGGCGGTGGAGTGCCCAGCCCGCAGCCGACCCTGCAGCCACCCGGAGGTGGAGTCGGCACGGGCACCGTCCTCGGCGCCCGCGGCACCACGGCCATCCACCGCGGCCAGTTCGCGGAGCCAGTGGCCTTCCAGCCGGTCCACCAGCCCCCGCAGCAGCAGGACGCGCGCAGCTGCCTCGCCGTCGGGCAGGCCGGCGAGGTCCTCGGCGGCCAAGCCGTCGATCGCCGCCGCCAGCGGCGCCAACCCAGCAGGCTGATCGATCGAATACACGTTCGATTCCATGCCCGCAACCTATCCCATACCAGCACGAATGCAGGCCTCATTCGCCCATCTGTGGATGGCGTGTCGACCGCGATCCCGCTTGGCGCCCCGCGGATAATCGGCCCATGGAGCACTACGGCCCCGAGACCTACGGGGAGCGGGTCGCCGACCTCTATGACGACTGGTTCGGCGACCATCCCGAGACCCAGGCCGCGGTCGAGCGGCTGGCCGAGCTGGCCGGTCCCGGACCGGTCCTGGAGCTGGGCGTGGGGACCGGCCGGCTGGCGCTGCCGCTGGCCGAGCGCGACCTGGAGGTCCACGGCATCGACGCCTCCCCAGCGATGCTGGACCGCCTGCGCGCCAAGCCCGGCGGCCAGCGCGTCCACCTGCACCTCGGCGACATGGCCGAGGTCGCCGTGGAGGGCTCGTACGAGCTGGTGTTCGTGGCCGCGAACACGCTGTACCTGCTGCCGTCCCAGGACCAGCAGCTGCGCTGCTTCGCCAATGCGGCGACCCGGCTGTCGGCCGGTGGCGTGTTCGTGGTCGAGGTGTTCGTGCCCGACCCCGCCCGCTACCGGGACGGCCAGCAGCTCGGCGTCACGCGGGTCACGGTGGACTCGGTGCTGCTGACGGCGGCCCGCCACGACCCGGTCGGACAGCGGATCGACGCCCAGCAGATCCAGTTCGGCCCCGGAGCGGGCTTCCGCCTCATCCCAGGGGTGCTGCGCTACGCCTGGCCGTCCGAGCTGGACCTGATGGCCCGCCTTGCCGGGCTGCGCCTGCAGGAGCGGTGGGGCGGCTGGCGGCGTGAGCCGTTCACGGCCGCGAGCAGCATGCACGTCTCGGTCTACGAGCGCGGCTGAGTCTCACTCGCACGACAGTAGCTAAGCCTTGACTTATATAAGTCTCTACTACTATCATGCCGGCATGCATGCGTTCGATGTGCTGGGCGACCCGGTCCGGCGCCGCATCCTGGAACTGCTGGCCGACGGCGAGCAGACCGCCGGCGCGGTCACCGCGACCATCCGCGCCGAGTTCGGCATCTCCCAGCCAGCGGTCTCCCAGCACCTGCGCGTGCTGCGGGACAACGGCTTCACCACCGTGCGCGCCGACGGCGCCCGCCGCCTGTACGCGGTGGCCCCGGCGCCCCTGCGGGAGGTCGATGTGTGGCTGGAGCGCTTCCGCGGGTTCTGGAGCCAGCACCTGGACGCCCTGGCCACCGAGCTGGCGCGCGGCAAGCGGGAACGCCGCGCCGCCACGCCGGCCACCGGCAACAACGACGACGGCGAGGAGGACACATGATCGACATCGACATCGACAGCCAGCTCAACGCCATCCACCGCGAGGTCGAACGGCAGCCCGCGGCCGGCGGTGCCGGCGAGCGCGTCAGCGTCCTGCTGCGACGCGGCTACGACACACCGATCCAGGACGTCTGGGACGCCGTGACCCAGGCGGACCGGATCGAGCGCTGGCTCCTGCCGATCAGCGGCGAGCTGCGCGTCGGCGGGACCTTCCAGCTGGAGGGCAACGCCGGCGGCGAGATCCTCGCCTGTGAGCCGCCCCGCCTGCTGCGGGTGAGCTTCGGCGACCCGAACAGCATCGTGGAGGTGCGCCTGGCCTCCCAGGACGGCGGCGGCACCGTGCTGGAGCTGGAGCATACCGTCCCGATCGAGCTGGCCCAGAGCGGCGCCGGCGCGCTGTATGTGGGACCCGGGTGGGACGGTGCGCTGCTGGGGCTGGGGCTGTTCCTGCGCGGCGAGGCCGTCGGCGACCCGGTCACCGCGGCCAACTCCCCGCAGGCGCGCGAGTTCTCCAGGCAGTCGGTGCATGCCTGGGTCGCGGTGGTCGAGGACTCCGGCACCGCCACCGCCGAGCAGCTCGCCGCGGCGACCGAGGTCTCCCTGGCACAGTTCGCCCCCGACCACGCCGCCCCGCCCGACCGGCGCGCCCGCGGCTGACCGGGGCGCTGTCGTGGCGGCGTGGCAGACTCCGGCGTATGGAACACCCGCGTACGACCTGGTTCGTCGTGCAGCGCCGCTCTGGCCCGCGGTGGGACCCGTCGCGGCCGCTCGAGCAGCAGTCCGGCTGGCCGGCGCACGCGGCGTTCATGGACGGGCTCGTCGACGCGGGCTTCGTCGTGCTGGGCGGGCCGCTCGCGGACGAGCGCCGCGTGGTGCTGGTGGTCGAGGCCGAGTCGGAGGAGGCCGTCCGCGCGACGCTCGCGCGCGACCCGTGGAGCGGGACGCACCTTTTCGTCGACACGGTGGACCGGTGGACGATCCGCCTCGACGGGCGGCCCCACGCCTCGCGTCAGGCGGGGGCCAGGCGGTAGACCGGGCCCGACAGCGACATGGCGTACAGCTCGCCGGCGGGGTCGACCCCAAACGAGGTCAGGTTCGGCACGCTCAGCCCCAGGTCGCGCTGCTCGGCGACCTGCCCGCCGCGCACCCGCGCGGCCCTGACCCAGCCGGCGCAGTAGTCGCCGTACAGGTAGGCGCCGCGCAGGCCGGGGATGCGCCTGCCCCAGTAGACGCTGCCGCCGATCACCGTGCAGGCGCCGCCCTCGCGGGCGTACTCGATCACCGGGTCGACCGCGCCCGCGGGGCGCTCGCCCTCGAAGGCGTGCCGGCCCTCGCGCCGGTTCCAGCCGTAGTTGCGGCCGCCGGACCCGGCCGGCTCGTGGTCGACCTCCTCCCAGGCGTTCTGGCCGACGTCGCCGATCCACATGTCGCCGGTGGCGGGGTCGAACGTGAAGCGCCACGGGTTGCGCAGCCCGTACGACCAGATCTCCGGGCGGGCGCCGTCGCGGCCGACGAACGGGTTGTCGGGCGGCACCCGGTAGGGGCGGCCGCCGTCGGGCCGCGGGTCGATGCGCAGGATCTTGCCGAGCAGCGTCTCCAGCGACTGCCCGTTGCCGTGGGGGTCGCCGCCGCTGCCGCCGTCCCCGAAGGCGATGTAGAGCAGGCGGTCGGGGCCGACGGCGAGCTGGCCGCCGTTGTGGTTGGCGTATGGCTGGTCGACCTGGAGGACCAGCCGCAGCGAGCCCGGGTCGGCCTGCGCGCCCCGCATGGTCAGCTCGACGATGCGGCTGTTGCCGTCGGTGTCGGTGAAGTTCAGGTACAGGAAGCGGCCGTCGGGGGAGAAGGCGAGGCCGAGCAGCCCCTGCTCGCCGCCGGCGGTGACCTGGTCGGAGATGTCCACCACCGGGGTCGGGTCGACCCTGCCGCCCCGCAGCGCCCGCACCGCGCCCGTCTGCTCGGCGACGTAGACCGCCCGGTCGCCGGGGCGGACGGCCATGGCGACGGGCTGCTGGAGCTCGGCCACCTGCACCAGCCGCACCCGCGCCCTGCGGAACTGGGCGCTGGACGCCGCCGGCCCGAAGGTGGTGGTGGGGCCGGAGGCGCGGCTCTCGGTGGTTGGCGGGGTGGTGGTCGGGGGGAGCGTGGTCGGGGCGGCCTGCTGGTCGCCGTCGCCGCCCGAGCAGGCGGCCAGCAGCAGGGCGAGGGTGGCGAGGGCCGCGGCCGCGCCGCGGGGGGATGCGCGCATGGCGCCATTCTCGCCCGGCCGGGCGGAGTTCGCTCGGCGCCGGCGCCCGGCTGCGTCAGCGGGTGCGCCCAGAGCCGGTCAAGTATCCAGGCTCAAGGTGATTGGGTGGTCGCCGGGGGCGGCGCGCAAGCTGCGGCGCTCACGGACGCCTCCGCGCGGCATGCGGCGCCGGATACATGACCGCCTCTCTGGCGGGCACCGCGACCCCCAGGCGGATCAGCAGGCGCTGGGCCCGGCGGTCGATGGCGTCGCGGATGAAGCGGACGGTGTCGGCGTCCTTGCCGCGCGGGTCGTCGATGCACCAGTCCTCGGAGCGCCGGGCGGCGGCCGGCGCGAGCTGGTCGTAGCCCATCACCACCACCAGGTCGGCCAGCTCGAGCAGCCGGGAGGTGGGCGGCAGGGTCGGGCAGCGGGCGAGGTCGACGCCGATCTCGGCCAGCGACCCGACCACCACCGGGTCCAGCTCGACCGTTGCCGCGCTCGCCGACACGGCGCGGACCCGCCCCCGCGACCGGTGCGCGAGCAGCGCGGCGGCCACGCGGCTGCTGGCGTCGTCGGCGACTCCCAGGAACACCACCAGGCGGCCCGCCTGCCGCCCCGTCGGCGCGCCGTTGGCGACGGCTCCCCGGACGGCGACCAGCCTGGGCGGCGCGCCCGCCTTGACGCGGGCGGCCGCCGCCCCGGACCCGCTGGCCTCCATCGCTCACCCCACCTGACCGTCTACTTACAAGACGCCGCAGCGAACTGGCCGGTTCCATGCCAATTCTCGCAGAAGCCGCCGAAACGGCCACTCGAACGCCGGGTTGCCTGGTTGTCGGCCGCCGGCGCCGCGCCCTGTGGCGCGAGCGCCGAGCTCAGGCCTTCAGGCCCCGTTGGCGACCAGCAGCGCGGCGCCGGTGGCGCCGGCGTAGTCGCCGAGGGCGCCCGGCAGCACCCGCAGCGGCGACGGGCGCAGGAACAGGTGCGGGACCATCGCCGTCTCGATGCGGCGCACGAACGGCTCCCCCAGCTTGTCGCCCAGCCCGCCGCCGATCAGCACCGCTTGGACGTCCACCAGGTTGACCGCCGAGGCGATGGCCGCGGCCAGCGCCTGCACGGCCCGCTCGATCAGCTCGTGGGCGAGCGGGTCGCCGGCGTCCAAGGCGGTCTTGAACACCCCGCTGGTCATCCGCGGGCGTCCCTGCCGCTCCTGGATCGCGAGCAGCTCGGTGGGCCGCCCGGCGGCCGCCGCCGCGCGCGCCAGCCGCTCCATCGCGTTGCGGCCGGCGTAGGCCTCCATGCAGCCGCGCCGCCCGCAGGGGCACAGCTCGCCGCCCTCCACCACCACCATGTGGCCGATCTCGCCGGCAGCGCCGTGGGTGCCGGTCCACAGCCGCCCGCCGAGCACCAGGCCGCCGCCCACCCCGGAGCCCGCGAACACCACCAGCAGGTCGTCGAAGCCGCGGCCGGCGCCCAGCCGGTGCTCGGCCACGGTGGCGACGCTCACGTCGTTGCCGACCCGGACCTCGGTGCCGAGCGCGTCGGCGACCAGCGGGCCGAGCGGCACGGTCCCGTCGAACCCCGGCAGGTTGGCCGCGCCGGAGACCTCGCCGGTGGCGCTGTCCACCACGCCCGGCGAGCCGATCCCGACCCCGGTCAGCTTGCGCGCCGGCACCTTGGCGTCCTTGGCGGCCGCCTTGACCACGGTGGCGATCTCGGCGACCACCGCCGCCGGGCCGCCGGCGGCGGGGGTCCTGCCGCGCGCCTCGCCGACCCGGTCGCCGTCCCGGTCGACGACCACCCCCTGGACCTTGGTGCCGCCGAGATCGACTCCTACCGCGTGCATGCCGCGATGCTGTCGGAGCGGCGGTCGCCCGTCAACGTCGCCAGGAGGACGGATGATGCCGGCGTCCTCCGTGAGGCTGACAGCGAAATCCGCGTACCGGTTGACGAATCCGCTTGCGTCGTCGCGTACGCTCGCCGGAGCGCCAGAACCAGTTGGCAGCGAGGAAGGGGACCCACGCCATGACAGCTTCCGTCGTGCCCGACGACTCCCAGGAGACCCTGGCCGCCCGGGCGATCGAGGTGACCAAGATCTACGGGAAGGGCCAGACCGAGGTGCGGGCGCTGGACAACCTGTCGGTCGATATCCCCAGCGGCCGCTACACCGCCATCATGGGGCCGTCGGGGTCGGGCAAGTCGACGCTGATGCACTGCCTGGCGGGCCTCGACCGGGTCACCACCGGCCGCATCTTCATCGGCGACGTCGAGCTGAACACCCTGTCCGAGAAGCAGCTCACCCAGCTGCGCCGCGACAAGGTCGGCTTCGTGTTCCAGGCGTTCAACCTGCTGCCCACCCTGACCGCGGCGGAGAACGTGGAGCTGCCGATCGCGATCGCCGGCCGCAAGCCCGACCGCTCCTGGGTGGACACCGTGATCGACGCGGTCGGGCTGCGCGAGCGCCTGGCGCACAAGCCGGCGGAGCTGTCCGGCGGCCAGCAGCAGCGGGTCGCCGCCGCCAGGGCGCTGGCGTCCAAGCCGGCGATCGTGTTCGCCGACGAGCCGACCGGCAACCTCGACTCGGCGTCCTCGGCGGAGCTGCTCGGCTTCATGCGCCGGTCGGTGGACGAGTACGGGCAGACGATCGTGATGGTCACCCACGACCCCAACGCGGCCGCCTACGCCGACCACGTGCTGTTCCTGACCGACGGCCGGATCGTCGACGAGATGGCCAACCCGACCGCCGAGAAGGTGCTGGACCTCATGAAGAAGCTGGGGGGCTGAGCGGGGCATGCTGAAGGCCACCATCAAGGGCCTGCTGGCCCACAAGCTGCGGCTGGCCGCGACCGCCCTGGCGATCGTGCTGGGGGTCAGCTTCGTGGCCGGCACCTACGTGCTCACCGACACCATCACCGCCACCTTCGACAACCTGTTCAAGCAGGTCACCCAGGGCATCGACGTGGCGGTCCGCACCAAGGCGACATTCAGCAGCCAGGGGTTCGAGACCCGCGAGCCGATGCCGGCCTCGCTGCTGGACCAGGTCAAGGCCGTCGACGGCGTGCGGGTCGCCGAGGGCAACGTCACCGGCTTCGCGCAGTTCGTCGGCAAGGACGGCAAGCCGGTGACCACCGGCGGCGCGCCGACCCTCGGCGTCTCGTTCGCGCAGGACACCCAGTTCACCGCCGGCTCCGACATCCGCGCCGGGCGGCTGCCCGGCGGGCCGACCGAGGTCGCCGTGGACGCCAAGACCGCCGAGGACGCCGGCTTCCAGGTCGGCGACCGCGTCAAGGTGCTGCTGCAGGGCCCGGCGCAGACCTTCACCATCAGTGGGATCGTCGGCTTCGGGCAGGCCGACAACCTCGGCGGCGCGACCCTCGCCGGCTTCGACCTGGCCACCGCCCAGAAGGTGCTGAACCGCGAGGGCGAGTTCGACGAGATCGACGTCGCGGCCCAGCCCGGCGTCAGCCCCGAGCAGCTCCGCGACCGGATCCGCGCGGCCATCGACCCCAAGTACGAGGCGATC
>Ga0081538_10003502_pt1 | contig 14798 bp, 13 predicted proteins | sample TabmetS5T2R1_FD_71022 | JGI IMG/M metagenome (GOLD analysis project Ga0081538, IMG submission 71022) | Tabebuia heterophylla rhizosphere microbial communities from the University of Puerto Rico - S5T2R1 | ecosystem: Host-associated > Plants > Roots > Rhizosphere ... | reverse complement strand
AGGCCATGCCGCTGCGGGTGGTGGGGACCACGCCGAGGGCGGCGTAGGTCACCGCCGGGTTCGCCAGGCCGAGCCCGGCGCCGGTGAGCAGCAGCCCCGGCAGCAGGTGGGTCCAGGGCGTGGAGGCGGTCATCCCGCGCATGGCCAGCAGACCGGCGGCGCACAGCAGCATGCCGGCGGAGAGGCCGGCGCGGACCGGCAGCCGGGTCGCGTAGCGGCCGCCGAGGACCGACACCACGAACGCGGCCACCGACAGCGGCATCAGCTGCAGGCCGACCGCGGTCGGGCTGGCGCCGGCCACGTCCAGCAGGAACAGCGTGAGGTACACGAACGACCCGAAGCTGCAACCGGCCATGACCAGCACGACCAGGGACGCGCCGGTGAAGGTCGGGGTGGCGAACAGGCCGAGCTCGAGCATGGGATGGGGCTCGCGCCGCTCGACCACCACGAAGGCGGCCAGCAGGACCGCGGCGCCGGCGAGGCTGGCCAGGATGACGCCGTCGCTCCAGCCGAGGGCGTTGCCGCGCGACAGCGCGAACACCCCCAGGAACAGGCCGCTGCTGAGGGTCGCGGTGCCGCGCCAGTCGACGGTGGTGGCGTCGGGGTCGCGCGACTCCCGCAGGTGCCTGACGGCCACCGGCAGGCACGCCAGGGCGACCGCCACGTCGACGGCGAAGATCGCCCGCCAGCCGAGCGCCTCGGTCAGCAGGCCGCCCTCCAGCGGGCCGATCGCGAACGCGGCCGCGACCGTGGCCGCCCACACGCCGAGGGCGCGGGCCCGGTCGGAGCCGGCGAAGTCCTGGGCGAGCAGCGCCAGCGACGACGACAGCAGCACCGCCGCGGCCAGCCCCTGCGCGGCCCGCCCGGCGACCAGGGCCAGCGGCGTCGGCGCCAGCGCGCACGCGGCCGAGGCGGCGGCGAAGCCGGCCAGGCCGCCGAGGAACACGCGCCTGCGGCCGAGCAGGTCCGCCAGGGTGCCTCCGGTCAGCAGGGTCGCCGCCAGCGCCAGCGAGTAGCCGCTGATGACCCACTGGAGCATGGTCAGGTCGGCGCCGAGGTCGCGGCCGATCTCCGGCAGGGCGACGTTGGGGGCGGCGACGTTGAGCAGCAGCACCCCGGTGGCCAGGCAGACGACCAGGAGCGTCCAGCGCCGCTGTCCCGTCACCTGCCGGACCGGGCGGGCGGGGCGTCCTTGACCTCGAAGGCGACCTCGTCCACGTAGCACCACCACCAGTCCTCGCCGGGCTCGTAGGAGCGCATGAGCTGGTGGCCGCTGGCCTGGTAGTGCTTGCTGGCGTGCTGGTTCTTGGAGTCGTCGCAGCAGGCGACCCGGCCACAGACGACACAGAGACGCAGGTGGTCCCAGGTGTCGCCGACGTCCAGGCACTCCTGGCAGCCGTCGGCGCTGGCGCTGGTCACGCGGACCTGGTCGAGGTGGGCGCAGACGTCTGCCATGGCGGGACCTCCGGGGAACGGGGCGGCAATCCTTTCGCTAGGACAGCGTACCCGGGCGCCCCCGCATTCCAGCCAGGGCCAGCACCGCCCCGACGGTGAACAGCGCCACGTCGGCGTAGATGAGGCCGAGGTGCCCGGCGGTGTCGAAGTTGTAGGGGTAGTGCGCCGGCAGCGCCACCGCCAGGGCGAACACCGGCACCACCACCGCCGTCACCCACGCCCACAGCTGGCCGCGGCGCACGCCGAACCACGCCAGCGCCGCCACGGCGATGCCGACCGCGGCGATCATCCCGGCCAGGGCGATGTGCAGGTGGCTGATGTAGTGGGTCAGCGACGGGCTGAACGCCTGGATCTCGGTCCTGCCGACGTCCACCTCCGCGTCGGAGATGCCCAGCTCCAGGAAGCCGGTGAAGTTCTGCACGAAGAACAGCAGGCCGTAGGCGACGAAGCCGATGCCGGCGATCGCCATGAGGGCGGCGCCGCGGGTCAGCTTGGCCGCGCCGGCCGCGGGGGATGGGAGGGCTTCGGGTGCCATTGCGGATGCTCCTTTCCGGTTGCCTCGGTGGCCAGGCTATGTGGTCGGGCACTGGCCAACATCCGTGAGGTCCCCAGGTTTGAGCGTCGCGGTGGTACCGGCCGCCGGCGACCCGGCGCCCTACCTGGACGTGCTCGCCCCTACCCGCTGCCGCCGTCGCCGCTGCCGGAGTGAGGCCGGTCGGCGTCGAACTCGTCCTCGATGTCGCCGACGATCTCCTCCAGCACGTCCTCCAGGGTGATGGCCCCCACCGCGGCGCCGTGGTCGTCCACCACCACGGCCATGTGCTGGCGGTGGCGGCGCAGGTCCTCCAGCAGGTCGTCGAGCATGGTGGTGCCGGGCACCCGCCGGATGGGGCGCGCCAGCTCGCGGAGGTCGCCGTCGCCGTCGCGCCGGGAGGCGCGCAGCAGGTCCTTGACGTGGACCAGGCCGACGGCGGCGTCCAGGCCGCCGTCCGGCTCGCACAGCGGGAAGCGGGTGTGGCTGGCCTCGGCGACCTGCGCGACCGCGTCGGCGACGCTCTGGTCGGTGGACAGCAGCTCGACCTCTGGTCCGGGCACCATCGCCTCGCTGGCGCGGCGGTCGCCGAAGGTGAAGACGTTGTCGGTGAACTCGTGCTCCTCGGGGTCGATCAGGCCCTCGTGGCGGCTCTCGCTGACCAGGTGGCGCAGCTCGCCCTCGCTGTGGGGGGCGTGGCCGGCCTCGCTGGCCGGCGGGATGCCGAACGGCCGCAGCACCAGGTTGCCCAGCCAGTTGAGCAGGTCCACGGCGGGCTTGGTGGCCACGTAGAACAGCCGCATCGGCGGGGCCAGCGCCAGCCCGGTCGGGCGGGTGCGGGCGATCGCCAGGCTCTTGGGGGCGAGCTCGCCGACGACCACGTGCAGGGTCGACAGCACGGTGTAGGCGACCGCGAACGACACCGCGGCGGCGCCGACGCCGGCGAAGCGGCCGAGCGGTTCCAGCACCGGGGCGAGCAGGTGGGCGAAGGCGGGCTCGCCGGCCAGGCCCAGCCCGATGCTGCACAGGGTGATGCCGAGCTGGCAGGCGGACAGGTAGGCGTCCAGGTGGTCGACGGCGTGCCGCAGCGAGGCCGCGCCCCTGGTCCCCTGGGCCGCCAGCTCGGCGACCTCGGTGGGGCGGGCCCGGGTGATGGCGAACTCGGCCGCCACGAAGAAGAAGTTGCCGGCGATCAGCAGGGCCGCCAGCAGGAGCTGGACGATCATCCCGACTGCGTACCCTCTGGGGGCGGTTCGGTACCGCGGCGGCGGCGCCAGGCGTCGGCGAGGGCGGCCTCGGCGCCCTGGTCGGTGGGCCGGTAGTAGCCGCCGCGCAGCCCCTCCGGCAGGTAGCGCTGGGCGACCCAGTGGCCGGGGTGGTCGTGGGGGTAGACGTAGCCCACGCCGATGCCCAGCTTCTTCTCGCCCGCGTAGGAGGCGGACTGGAGGTGGCTGGGGACCCGGCCCGGGGTGGCCTCCTCCAGCTCCCTGGCGGCGTCGGCCAGCGCCAGGTAGGCGCTGTTGGACTTGGGCGCCAGCGCCAGGTACACCACCGCCTCGGCGAGGTTCAGCCGGGCCTCGGGCAGGCCGACGAACTCCAGCGCCTGGAAGGCGGCGACCGCGACCGGCAGCGCCTGCGGGTCGGCCAGCCCGACGTCCTCGCTGGCGGAGATGACCAGCCGGCGCGCCACGAAGCGGGGGTCCTCGCCGGCGGCCAGCATGCGGGCCAGGTAGTGGAGGGCGGCGTCCGGGTCGGAGCCGCGGATCGACTTGATGAAGGCGCTGGCCACGTCGTAGTGCTGGTCGCCGGCCCGGTCGTAGGTGACCCGCGGCCGCTGGAGGGCGTCCTCGATGTCGGCCAGGGTGATGGTGCGCTCCCCCTTGGCGGTGACGACCAGGGCCGCGGCCTCCAGGGCGTTGAGGGCGTGGCGGGCGTCGCCGTCGGCGCGGTCCACCAGGTGGGCCAGGGCGTCCGGCTCCAGGGTGAGGCCGCTGTCCCCCAGCCCCCGCTCCGGGTCGGCCAGCGCCCGCCGCACGATCGTCTCCAGGTCGTCGTGGCCGAGGGGCTCCAGCCGGAACAGCAGCGACCGGCTCATCAGCGGCGCGTTCACGGTGAAGAACGGGTTCTCGGTGGTCGCGCCCACCAGCACCACCGTGCGGTCCTCCACGCCCGGCAGCAGCGCGTCCTGCTGCGCCTTGTTGAACCGGTGGATCTCGTCGATGAACAGGATGCTGCGGCGGCCGAGCGCGCCCAGCCGCTCCCTGGCCGCGGCCAGCAGCGCCCGCACGTCCTTGACGCCGGCGCTGGTGGCCGACAGCTCCTCGAAGTGGGAGCGGGTGGCGCGCGCGATGATGTGGGCCAGCGACGTCTTGCCGGTCCCGGCCGGGCCCCACAGGATCACCGAGCGCAGCTCGTCGGCCTCGATCAGCGCCCGCAGCGCGCTGCCCGGGCCGAGCACGTGCGCCTGGCCGACGAACTCCTCCAGGGTGGCCGGCCGCATGCGGGCGGCCAGCGGCGCCTCGCGGTCCTGGAGCTGGTCGGCCCGGTTGGAGAACAGGTCCATGTCGCGGCCATCGTAGCCGCTCCGCGGTGCGTCGCCCCCTGCTGCCAGACTGGCCGCCACCAGGGCGACCGGGAGGATCGATGCGCTACGCCGTCAACGTCCCCAACTTCGACGTGTACGCCGACCCCCGCACGGCGGCGGCGCTGGCCGCCGAGGCCGAGGCGGCCGGCTGGGACGGCTTCTTCGTGTGGGACCACATGGTGTTCGACCGGCGGCTGCGCCTGCCGGTCGCCGACCCCTGGGTGCTGCTGGCCGCGGTGGCGCTGGCCACCGAGCGGCTGCGGCTCGGGCCGATGGTCACCCCGCTGGCCAGGCGGCGGCCGTGGAAGGTCGCCAGGGAGACCGTCACCCTGGACCACCTCTCCGGCGGCCGGCTGATCCTCGGCGTGGGCCTTGGCACGCCGGCCGCCGACGAGTACGGCGCCTTCGGCGAGCCGACCGGCGCCAGGGAGCGGGCCGCCATGCTCGACGAGGCGCTGGAGGTGCTGACGCTGCTGTGGTCGGGCGAGACGGTGTCCTTCCACGGCGACCATTACCGGCTGGAGGAGGTCGCCTTCCTGCCCACCCCGGCGCAGCGGCCGCGCATCCCGATCTTCGTGGCGGGCGCCTGGCCGCGGCGGGCGCCGCTGCGGCGCGCCGCCCGCTTCGACGGGGTGGTCCCGCTGAAGGTCGCCGCCGACGGCGACCTGGAGCCGCTGACCGCCGGCGACCTCGGTGAGCTGCTGGCGGTCGTCCGCGCCCACCGCGCCGGCGGCGAGCCGCTGGAGGTGATGGTCGGCGGCGAGACCCCCGGCGGCGACCCGGCGGCGGCGCTGGCGGTGGTGGAGCCGCTGGCCGAGGCGGGGATGACCTGGTGGACGGAGTCGCTGCGGCCGGACCGCGGCGACCTGGAGGCGATGCGGGAGCGGGTCCGCCAGGGCCCGCCGGGCCGCTGACGTCACACGGCAGCGCTCCACGATGCCGTGTCCGGTCGACGTTTGCACCTGCTCTCGAGGGAACAGGTGGGGTCCGCCCCGGACGTTTCCGGTACCCGAGCGCGCAGCCGGGTGCCTTTCCGCGGCCGAAGCACGGTCCCCTACGTCGAAGTGTTGGCGCAAACGAGTAGCCGGCCACTAACAACGTCGGGCGCTGCCGAGATAGGCATTCTTCCACCAGCCCGCAACCCCGGCAACCGGTCAGATCAGCCGCCGCGCGCACGCCTCACGCGGATTCCAGCGCAATCGCGTCGGCGAGGATGACCTCATCACCGGAGCGGAGGGTGGATGCCTCGACGACGTCGACCGGCACGCCGAGGATCTCCTGCAGGTCGAGGATCAGTCCGGCGACGTCGACGAGGGAGCGTGTCGGTTCGAAGTCGACCACGAAGTCGATGTCGCTCCCCGCTTCGTCGTCACCCCGGGCGACCGACCCGACCACGCGGAGGTTGGAGGCGCCGCGGCGGGCGGCGGCGGCGAGCAGCTCCGCTCTGCGCTCCCGCAGGAGGCGGCGGAGCTCGGTGGGAGGCTTCCCGCGAGGATGCATCATGCCCGATCGTACGTTACGCAACTCGCTCAGGGGGTCGCAGGAGGGAGGGGGCGGAGGCGGACCTCGGCCAGCTGCTCGGCCGGGACCGGGGTGGGGCGCCGGTGAGGGGTCGGCGCCGGACTGGGTCTTGGGGAAGGTGATCACGTCGCGGATGGAGCCCGTGCCGGCGGGCAGCATGTACAGGCGGTCGAGGCCGAAGGCGAAGCCGCCATGGGGTGGGGCGCCGAACCCCAGGCCGCGCAGGAAGAAGCCGAAGCGCTCCTCGGCCTCGGCCTCGACGATCCCCAGCGCCCTGAACATGCGGCGCTGCACGTCGGCGCGGTGGATACGGATGCTGCCCGAGCCCAGCTCGTTGCCGTTGAGGACCAGGTCGTAGGCGCGGGCGGTGGCCTCCTCGCGCGCCTCGGCAAAGGTCTCGGCCCACTTGGGCGACGGCGCGGTGAAGGGATGGTGGGCGGGGTCCCAGCGGCCCTCCTGCTCGTCCCACTCGAACATCGGGAACTCGGTGACCCATACGAACTCCCAGCGGCCCTCGGGGATCAGGCCGCGCTCGGCGGCCAAGCGGACGCGCAGGTCGCCGAGGACGGTCTGGGCGGCCGGGGCGCGGTCGGCGGCGATGAGCAGCAGGTCCCCGGGGCCGGCGCCGGTGACGCCGCGCAGGCGGTCGCGCTCGGCGTCGGTGAAGAACTTGTCGAGTGGCGAGCGCAGCCCGCCGGGTTGGACCACGACCCACGCCAGGCCCTTGGCGCCGCGGGCCTTGGCCTGGTCGGTGAGGGCGTCGAGCTGTTTGCGGGTGAGGTCGGCGCCGCCGTCGACCGCCAGGCCGAGCACCTTACCGCCCGCCTCCAGCGCGCCGGCGAACACCCCGACCGTGGTGCCGGCGAACACCGGCCCGAGGTCGTGGAGCTCCATGCCGTAGCGCAGGTCGGGCTTGTCGGTGCCGAAGCGGCGCATCGCCTCGGCGTGGGTCAGGCGCGGGAACGGGACGGTCAGCTCCACCCCCAGGACCTCCCGCCAGACGGCCGCCATCAGCTGCTCGCCGAGGTCGTACACGTCCTCCTCGTCCAGGAACGACAGCTCCAGGTCCAGCTGGGTGAACTCGGGCTGGCGGTCGGCCCGCAGCGCCTCGTCGCGGAAGCAGCGGACGATCTGGTAGTAGCGCTCGACCCCGGCGACCATCAGCAGCTGCTTGAACAGCTGCGGTGATTGCGGCAGGGCGTAGAACTGCCCGGGGGCCAGGTGGGTGGTGACCAGGAAGTCGCGCGCGCCTTCCGGGGTCGACTTGGTCAGGTAGGGGGTCTCGACCTCCAGGAAGCCGCGGTCCTCCAGCACCCGGCGCAGCACCGCGTTGGCGCGCGCCCGGACCTCCAGGGCCCGGCGGGTCGCCGGCCGCCGCAGGTCCAGGTAGCGGTACTGCAGCCGCAGGGTCTCCTCGGCGTCCACGCGGCCCTCCAGCGGGAACGGCGGGGTCGCCGAGGGGGCCAGGACCTCGACGTCGCCGGCGGCGACCTCCACCGCGCCGGTGGGCAGGTCAGGGTTCTCGTTGCCGGCCGGGCGGGCGGTGACGGTGCCGGCGACCCGGACGCAGTCCTCGGCGCGGATGTCGTGGGCGGCGGCCGCGGCGGCCGGCGCCTGCTCGGGGTGGACGACCACCTGCACGACCCCGGACGCATCCCGCAGGTCCAGGAAGACCACCCCGCCGTGGTCGCGCCGCCGGGCGACCCACCGGCCAGCCGCACTTCGGCGCCGGCGTCGGCGGCGCGCAGGGTGCCGCAGGCGTGGGAGCGTATGGCGCCCAGCAGCGGCCGGGTGGCCTCGGCGCCGCCAAGGCGTCCGCTGGTCAGGTCGGTCACGAGGTACCTTCGGCCGCGATCGTGCGCACCCGGGCCACCACCTCGCCGAGCGCAACGGGGGCCTGCTGGCGGGCGGTCATGTCGCGCACGGCCGCCTGCTCGGCGGCCAGCTCCTGCTCGCCGAGCAGCACCACCGAGCGCGCGCCCGCCCTGGCGGCCGCCTTCATGTGGCCGTTCAGCGTCCGCTCGGCGTAGGGGAGGTCGGCGACCAGCCCGGCGCGGCGCAGGTCCAGCACCAGCCGGACGGCCACCGGCCTGGCGGCCGGCAACAGCGGGATCACCAGCGCGTCCAGCCGGTGCGGGTCGGCGGGGAGCAGCCCGCCCTGCTCCAGGGCGAGCACGGTGCGGTCCAGCCCGAGCGCCCAGCCGACCCCGGGCGCCGGCGGGCCGCCGAGCAGCTCGGACAGCCCGTCGTAGCGGCCGCCGCCGCCGAGGGCGTTCTGGGCGGCGTCCAGCGAGGCGGCCTGCCACTCGAAGGTGGTGCGCACGTAGTAGTCGAGGCCGCGGACCAGCCGGGGCGCCTCCACCCACTTGACCCCGACGCCGGCCAGCAGCTCCCGGACCGCCTCGTCGTGGGCGCGGCAGGCGTCGCAGAGGAAGTCGGACAGCAGCGGCGCGTCGGCGGTCAGCTCCTGGACCAGCGGCGCCTTCATGTCGAGGACCCGCAGCGGGTTCTGCTCGGCGCGGGCGCGCGCCTCGGCCGGCAGCCGGTCGCCGAGCCCGCGCAGGAACGACAGCAGCTCCTCCCGGTAGGCGGGGCGGCAGGTGGCGTCGCCGAGGCTGGTGAGCAGCAGCGTGACCGGGACGCCGAGGCGGCGGAACACCTCGTGGCCGACCAGGATCACGTCGGCGTCGATGGCGGGGTCGCCGGAGCCCATCGCCTCGATGTCGACCTGGGAGAACTGGCGCTGGCGGCCGGCCTGGGGCCGCTCGTAGCGGAACTGCGGGCCGGCGCAGACGACCTTGGTCAGGCCGGTGGTGAGCCGGCCGTGCTCGATCAGCGCCCGCACGATGCCGGCGGTCAGCTCCGGCCGCAGGGTGAGCGACCGGCCCCCCTTGTCGACAAAGGTGTACATCTCCTTCTGGACGACGTCGGTGGCCTCCCCCACCCCGCGGGCGAACACGGCCGTGTCCTCGAACACCGGCGTCTCGATCGGCTGGTAGCCGGCCAGCCGCGCCTGCGCCAGCATGACCCGCTCGACCTCGGCGCGGACGCCGGCCTCGGGGGGCAGGTAGTCGAAGGTGCCCTTGGGCGCCTCGAAGCGGCCGCTCACCGCCCCGCCTCCTGCGAGCCCGCGATCACGTCGGCCAGGAAGGGGTTGTAGGCCCGCTCGCGGCCGACGGTGGTCTCGGGGCCGTGGCCGGGCAGCACCACCGTCTCGTCGGGGAGGGTGAGGAAGCGGGTCGCCAGCGACGCCAGCATGTCCCGCATCGACCCGCCGGGCAGGTCGGTGCGCCCGATGGAGCCGGCGAACACCAGGTCGCCGGCGAGCAGCCGCGGCGGCTCGGCCTCCTCGGCGGGGAGCCGGAAGGTCACGTGCCCGGGGGTGTGGCCGGGGGTGTGGTCGACCGTCAGCGTCAGGCCGGCCAGCTCGATCACCTGGCCGTCGGCCAGCTCGCGCACGTCGTCCGGCTCCTGCAGGCGCAGCCAGCCGAAGGCGTCCCGCGCCTCGGGCGCGAAGCCGGCGAGCGGGTCGGTGAGCAGGTGGCGGTCGGCCGGGTGGACGAAGGCGGGGATGCCGTGGGCGCCGGCCAGGGGCGCCACCGTCCAGAGGTGGTCGAGGTGCCCGTGGGTGAGCAGCGCCGCCACCGGCCTGAGGCGGTGGCGGTCGCACAGCTCGGCGATGCCCGGGAGGGCGTCCTGGCCGGGGTCCACGACCAGCGCCTCCGAGCCTGGGCCGGTGGCCGCCAGCCAGCAGTTGGTCTGGAAGCTCCCCGCTGGGAAGCCGGTGACGAGCATGGCCGCATGCTACCGGAAGCACTCCCGCCGACACGCCCCGATGTCGCTAAAGCCTGTCGGACCTCGCCGAGGTGGTCCGCCAGCACCCTGCTCGGGTGTCCTCGGCTCCGGCGAGCGCCGGAGCGTCGGTTCCTCCTTCGCCGGGGCCGGTTGCACCCTCGCCACGGCGACGGCCAGCGCCTTCCCCTCCAGAGGCGTTGCTGACCCGGCCGCCCGCTTGGCGGTCCGGGGCCTGGGCATGCTGCCGCTCGGCCCAGGCGGCGAGATTGGCGGCGGCGTTGCGGTCCCGATCCAGGATCAGGCCGCACCGATCGCAGCGGAAGACCCGTTCGTCCAACCCCATCCGCTGCTTGACCAGCCCGCAACGTGAACAGGTCCTGGTTGATGGCAGCCAGCGGTCTGCGATCATGATCTGGCCGCCTCGCCACGCCTGCTTGTAGGCGAGCTGGCGGGCGAACTCTGTCCAGCCGGCATCGGCGATGGCTCGGGCCAGGTGCTTGTTGCGCATCAGGTTGGCGACGGTGAGGTCTTCCAGGCACAGGCGGTCGTGGGTCTTGACGAGTTGGCTGGAGACCTCATGCAGGAAGCTTCGACGGGTGTCGGCGATACGAGCGTATTCCATGGAGAGGCGACGGGCGGCCTTGGCGCGGTTGCGGGAGCGGAGCTGGGTCCGGGACATCGCCCGGCAGCAGCGCCGTAGCCGCCCGAGCCGCCGAGCCAGTGGCCTGGGCGCCTGGAAGCGGGCGACCTCGACACCGTCGGTGGTGGCGGCAACCGCGAACGCGGCCAGCCCCCGGTCCAGGCCGACCCAACCGCCGTAGTCGCCTTCAAGACGGTGCGGATGGCGGGTTTGGGGGTGCAGGCCAGGTGCCTCGACGGTGAGGCTCACATACCAGCGGTTCCCATGTCGGGCGACGGTTGCGGACAGGATCCTGGCGCGGGACGCAAGGGCCACCTCTCCAGTAGTCGGGTCGAGCTCTGCAACTGGGCGGAGCAGTCGCCGCAGCCGGCGGGTGTCGTCGTGCACCCGAACCTGGCCAATCCTCGGCAGGGTCACCGAGCGAGGGTGTCCTTCACCGACCTGGATACACCATCTGCCGCTCCCACCTTGTTTGTTTCGCAGCCGGAAGCTGTCGCGACATCGTCCCTTCCTCTTTCGCCGTGGGAACCCGACCCGTCCCCTGCGCTCGCCAGCCTTGGCGTCGGCATAGACGGCAAGCGCGCGGCCCAGGTCAACCGCGGCCTCCTCGAACACCTGCGCTGACACCTCGTGCCGCCAGACGAGCCCGGTCACCTGCTTGGTGATGGTGCCGTCCGAGGCAGCGACGAAGACGCGCCCGGCGCCCTCGCTGCGCTTCCAGGTGTTGAAGGCGTTGACCAGGTCAAACCCCGACCACGGCACCCGAACCTGCGGGTCGACACGCTTGGCGGCAAGCGCGTCCGTTACCAACCGCAAGCACTGGTTGTAGGCAAACCTCGAGACCCCGGCATGCCGGACCAGCAGCGCCGCCTGAGCGGAGGTCGGGGCTAACGCGAACCGGAAGGTGGTATTCCTCATGACTCCTGGAGCGTACTCCACGGATACGACACTTTGGACATCCGCTGCCGCCATACCAGACTCGTCCGCCAAGCTCTAGACTCGGCCCGCACACCGAGCTTGGAAGGACGGGGATGTCGAAGCGGACCCGCCAGCGGGAGCTGGCACGGCTGCGTGCCCGACGGGAGGCCGAGCGCCAGCGGGAGCGGCGCCGGCGGGCCCTGCTGAGCTACGGGGGCCTGGCCGTGGTGCTGGTGGTCGCCGCGGTGCTGGGCGGCCTGTGGCTCAACCGCGACGAGGCCCCGTCCACGGCGGCGACCACCAGCACCACACCGCCGACCGACGCCCGCGCCGACGCCCCCACCGCGCCGGCCACGGTCGCCTGCGGCGGCACGGTCCCCCCGCGGGGCACGCATCCCACCGCCAAGTCCGCGCCCAAGACCAAGGTCGACCCCGACAAGACCTACGTGGCCACCTTCCAGACCTCCTGCGGCCGCTTCACCGTCCGGCTCGACCCCAGGAACGCGCCCATCACCACCGCCAACTTCGTGTTCCTGGCGCAGAAGAAGTTCTACGACTCCACCTGGTTCCACCGGATCGTGCCCGGCGGGCAGGCCGGCATCTCGGTGGTGCAGGGCGGCGACCCGCAGGGCTCCGGGCAGGGCGGCCCCGGGTACACCATCAAGGACGAGAAGCCCAAGACCTCCTCCGCCTACAGGAAGTACTCGGTGGCGATGGCCAACAGCGGCCAGCCCAACTCCGGCGGCAGCCAGTTCTTCATCTCCACCGCCGACAACTCCAAGGGCCTGTCGGCCGACTACGCGGTGTTCGGTCAGGTGGTCGACGGCAAGGACGTGGTGGACAAGATCGCCGCGGTCCCGGTCGGCGGCGAGCGCGGCGACACCCCCTCCGAGGCGGTCTGGATCGAGAAGCTGACCGTGAAGGTCAGCTAACGTGACCTTCGCCCTCATCGGCGTCCCGACCAGCGCCGGCACCCACGGGCCGGGGCAGGAGAAGGCGCCCCAGGCGCTCCGCCGGGCCGGCCTGGTCGAGGGCCTGCGCGCGGCCGGGCTGGAGGTCGAGGACCACGGCGACCTGCCCACCACCCGCTACCGGGCGCACGCGCCCGACCCGCGGCAGCGCAACCTGGACGCCGTGGTCGAGGTGGCCGGCCGGGTCGCCGACCGCGTCCACGCGGCCCTGGAGCGCGGGCGGCGGCCGCTGGTGCTCGGCGGCGACTGCACCATCACCCTGGGGGTGGTGGCCGGCTTCGCGCGCCACGGCGACGACCTGGGCCTGCTCTACTTCGACGGCGACGCCGACCTGTCCACCCCCGCCACCAGCCGCTCCGGCATCCTCGACGCGATGGTGGTGGCGCACCTGCTCGGCGAGGGCGCGCCCGCCCTGGCCGGCGTCGGCCCGCGCACGCCGCTGCTGGCGCCCGAGCGGCTGCTGCTGTTCGGCTACGACGACCCCGACGACCTCGGCGAGCCCCAGCAGGCGCTGCTCGCCCGCCACGCGCCCGCCGCCTGGCCGGCGGCCCGCGTCCGCGCCGAGCCCGGCGGCCCGCGGGCGGCGGCCGCCGCCGCGCTCGCCGAGCTGGAGGCGCGCGCCGGGACGGTCCTGGTCCACTTCGACGTGGACGTGGTCGACTCGGGCGACCTGCCGCTGGCCAACTTCCCCCACTTCGGCCAGGGGCTCGGCCTGGCCGACGCGTTCGCCTGCCTGGACGCCTTCCTCGCCAGCCCCCGGCTCGGCGGCCTGGTCGTGACCGAGGTCAACCCCGACCACGACCCCGGCGGCCAGCTCGCCCGCCTGGTCGACGGTCTGGTCGCGGCGCTGGCTCGCCACGCCCCAGCGCCCGGCGGATCGTGAACGATTCGTTCGTAGAACGCTCCAGCGGTTGACGATCCGTCGTCGCGGGGTCGACGATGGTGGGCATGGACGACATCGACCGCTCGATCGTGCGGCTGCTGGAACGGCACGGTCGGCTGAGCCAGGAGCAGCTCGCCAGGCGGATCCGGCTGTCGCGGCCGGCCGTGCACCAGCGCGTCAAGCGGCTGGAGGCGGCCAGGGTGATCCGCGGCTACCGGGCGGAGCTGGACTGGGCCGCGCTCGGCCTGCCGCTCACCGCGTTCGTGTGGGTCCGCACCGGCGGGCCGAACTGCGCGCCGGTGGGGCCGGCGATCCTCGCCCTCGGCGACGACGCCGCCTTCGTGGAGGAGTGCCACCGCGTCACCGGCGAGTGGTGCCTGCTGGTCAAGGCCCGTGCCGCCACCCCCCTCGCCCTCCAGGACCTGATCGACCGCATCCGCGGCGTCGCGGGCGTCACCACCACCACCACGACGCTCGCCCTGTCGACACTGCGCCACGAGGCCGCCGACGACGGCGACGCCGCCGTCCCAGGGGCGGCGCCGTGATCGAGCCGATCCACATCCCGGACGCCACCAGGGAGCCGGCCGCCTACGTGCGGGCGCTGGTGGACACCCTCGGGCACCGCGATCCCCTGGAGGTCCTGCGCCAGACCCCCGCCGCCGTCCGGGCCATGTGCCGGGAGCTCACCGACGCCCAGTGGCGCACGCCTATGGCCGACGGCGAGTGGAACGCGCTCCAGGTCGTCGGTCATCTGCTCGACGTCGACGTCGTCTATGGCTTCCGCTGGCGGCTGATCCTCACCGAGGACCGGCCCTCCTACCCCGGCTACGACGAGAAGCGCTGGTCGCTGCTGCCGCGGCCGGCGCCCGACCAGGCGCTGGCGGCGCTGGCGGGGCTGCGGGCGGCGAACCTCACGGTGCTGGAGCGGGTCGACGACGACGGCAGGCGGCGGCTCGGCGTCCACGGCGAGCAGGGCGAGGAGGACCTCGACCTGACCGTCCGCAAGGTCGCCGGGCACGACCTGGCGCACCTCAACCAGCTCGCCAGGACGGTGGCGGCGGCGGCCGTGACGCATGGGTAGGCGCCTGCTCGAGGCCGGCAGCGGCAGCCGCACCGAGGCGTTCGGCGCCCAGGAGTGGCTGCTGCTGTCGGGCATCGCGCTCATCTGGGGGTCCTCGTTCCTGTTCATCGACATCGGCCTGGAGACGTTGCGGCCGGGTGTGGTGGCGCTGGCGCGGCTGGGGCTGGGGGTGGCGGCGCTGGCGCTGTTCCCGGCGGCGCGCCGCCCGGTGGACCGTGCGGACCTGGTGCGGGTGGCGTTCCTCGGGCTGATCTGGGCGGGGCTGCCGCTGCTGCTGTTCCCGGTCGCGCAGCAGTGGATCGACTCGTCGGTGGCGGGCATGCTCAACGGCGCGGTGCCGCTGTTCGGGGCCGCCTGGGCGGTGCTGCTGCTGCGCCGGCCGCTGGGCCGCGCGCAGACGCTGGGGCTGCTGGTCGGC
>Ga0081538_10003501_pt1 | contig 14799 bp, 13 predicted proteins | sample TabmetS5T2R1_FD_71022 | JGI IMG/M metagenome (GOLD analysis project Ga0081538, IMG submission 71022) | Tabebuia heterophylla rhizosphere microbial communities from the University of Puerto Rico - S5T2R1 | ecosystem: Host-associated > Plants > Roots > Rhizosphere ... | reverse complement strand
CGTGGCCGGCGTCTCGCCGGGAGAGTTGCCCCCGGCGCCGATGGCGAGGGGTAAGGCGTTGGCTATCCCCAGCCCAAGGAGACCGAAGCCAACCAGCCCGGCAACCGGGGTGTCCACCAACAGCGCGCCGCCGAACCCGCCACCGGCAACGATCGCCCCTGCTCGGAACACCCGCACGGCGCCGAAGCGGGAGACGAGCCTATCACCAACCAGGCGCCCGAGCGTTACGGCGCCCAAAAAGACACCGAGGGCTACTGCGCCGAAGGCCTCCGTCCCTCGCAACGACTCCGTTACGTACACGGCGGACCAGTTCAGGCCGGCGCCCTCCGCCAGCGTGAAGCAGAACGCCAGAGCCCCCAACATGGCTATGTAACCCGACCAGCCACCGAACCAACGCCTTGGTCCGCCAGCGCCATCCGTTCCATCCTTCGACGATTCCTCCCCCGCGTCGAACCGCGACGGCAAGAGCAGAGGCCAGGCGGCCAGACCAGCCACCACCGCCGCCACGGCACACGCGAGAAAGTGTTGCGGCGGTGTGGCGCCGAAGCGCGCGGCAAGGGCGCCGACTCCCGCGCCGAGGACGCCCCCGAGGCTGTGCATGGCGTGCAGCCTGGAGAGCACCGGACGACCCATGAGCCGCTGGAGCGCGAGCCCCTGGGTGTTCATCGCGACGTCCACGACGCTGTTGAGGGCGGCGAACGCGAACAGGCTCGCGGCCAGCAAGGGTAGGCCGGGAGCGAAGGCAGGACCGAGTAGCGCGCAGCTGAACACGACCAGCGTGCTGCTCAACGCCCGCCGACTCCCCACGCGTGGCACTAGGAGGCCGCCTAGCTGGAGGCCGAGCACCGCGCCTGCCTCCAACCCGAGAAGTGCGATGGCGAACCGGCCGTCGCTCAAGTCCAGACCGCCCTTGATGGCCGGGACGCGCGAAGCCCAGGTGGCAAATACGATCCCCGTGAGTAGAAAGCAGGCCGCCGCCCCGACCCCAGCCCCGCGCGAACGTCGATCGGAGATCCGTCCCGTACTCATTACGTCACACTCTAAAACGTTTTGATCATGACAACAAGGCGGGGCACGAGGTCGGGAACGAACCATTGGGCGGCATCTTTGCGTAAATACCGTAGAGTGACCGGCCAGGATGCTTTGGAGGGTACAATCACGTGTTTTGGGTGTGGGCTTGGGAGCGATGACCCGGTCGAAGTCGTCAGGTAGTTCTGTGGTCGATGAGGCGGGGGCCGGAGTGTGGCTTGACCGGCTAGTATAGGACTCCCGGGAGGGAGATGGTTGGACCGCTAGTGGGGGTTGTGGAGGACGAAGAGTTGATACGCCGCGTAGCGGAAGGGGACGACCGGGCGCTCTCGGAGCTCTATGACCGTTACTCGAGGCCGGTATACGCCACCGGCATCAGGGTGCTTGGGGATACCTCTCTGGCTGAGGATCTGGTCCAGGATGCGTTCACGAGTGTCTGGCGGGCGGCGGGATCCTTCGACCCCGGTCGGGCGAGATTCGCGACCTGGCTCTACAGGATCGCCCGCAATCGGGCGGTGGATCTCAACCGCAGGCGGCGGGTAAGGCCTTTGTCTGCCGGTGAGGAACCACTTCGAAACGTATCCGGCGGCCCCGAGCCCGAGGGAGGGGTGGACGGTTGGGACGTCGCGAGGGCGCTCTCGCGCATCCCCGATGAGCACAGGGAAGTGTTGACCCTGGCGTACTTCGAAGGACTCTCGCAGCGCGAGATCTCCCGCCGGACCGGCATCCCTTTGGGGACGATAAAGAGCCGGACCACGTCCGCCCTCAGGAGACTCCACCGGAGCCTGGTCGATCCCGCGGCGGAGGAGTCTCGACATGACTGAAGACCGCTTCGAGGAGCTCCTCGGCCCCTATTTGCTCGGGGACCTATCCGTCGAGGAGGAGCGTGAGCTGGAGCGTCATCTAGAGGAGTGTTCCGGATGTCGGGATGAGCTGGCTCGCACCCGACAGACCCACGACCTCCTCCGAGGATTGGCCGCCGGCGGACCGCCGCCGGAGCTCAAGGACCGTGTGCTGGCGAAGGCCGGGGGCGAGATACCGGCCAGCTCCAGAGGGGCATGGAGGCTCTGGGTTCCGGCGGCCGCGCTTTTGGTCGTCGCGGTCCTTGGCGCCGGTCTTCTGTGGACGATCACGCAAGACTCCTCGGAAGGCATTCCCCTGACCGCGACGGTACCCGCCTCGGACGGCGGTGGCGAGATCAGCGGGGAGATGGAAGAGGGAAACCTCAAGATCGAGCTGGTGGTGTGGGGCCTGCCCGAACTCCATAAGGGCGAATACTACGAGCTGTGGTACGCCAAAGAAGATGGCGGACGGATCAGCTGCGGCACCTTCCGGGCGCAGCAGGGAGACCAGACGACCGTGAACCTCACGGCCCCCGCCAACGCTGTGTCGTACCCGGAGATCGAGGTGACCCGCGAGCCCGATGACGGTGACCCCGGCTCTAGTGGTGAGAAGGTCCTGGTCGGAGATCTTCGAAGTCTGTGAGCTGTTAGCACTTCAGCCAGTCAGCACTTCAGCACGCCGCCTCGCTCCGCTCGGCGGCTCTCAGCCAGGGCGTCTCGTAGCGCCACCATGAGCGTAGAACCCGGCCGCCGCGGGTGGTGCTTACTCTTACGCTGCACAGCGAGGCCGAAACCAAATGGCTGACATGCTGACAAGCGAAGGCCTCAAAGGCCTGAGCGTGCTGACAAGCGGAAGCCGCAGGCTGGAGCGTGCTGACTAGCTTTTTGCTTTGACGGGCGTGGAGGCGCCGAGGACGCGTCCCGAACGGTGTTTGGCTCGCACGGCGACGTACGGATCGGAGGTCTGCACCAACATGACCGTTTCGAATCCGTCTCGGAGGATGGATCCCAGGGATTCTAGTTGGGCGGGATCCGGGCCGGCGAGTACCTCCCAGAGGGCGACATCCGTGGCCCCGTTCCAGCTGGCGTAGACTACCAGTTCGTTTGCGGAGGTGCGTTCCGCCACCGCAATGGGCGGACGAAACGGCTGGCCGCTCCACGGAAAGCGGAAGGCCCGGTAGGACTTGTGTTCGGGCGATACCTTGAAATCGAAGAGCAGCTTCCCATCATCGTCGAACTCCGAGACGGCCAGTCCTCTGCCCCACCCTACGAACACGTTGCCGTTCGGCAGCACCTGGGTGTTTCCGGCCGCGTGGGCGTACTGCTTGTCGGGGTGGGTGTACTCGCGCACCAGCGAGGCGCGCATCCTATCTACGTCGAGGTCCAGCACGATGGCGCGGGACTCTTCTACCGCCTTGGGGATGCCATCTTCGAAGACCAGGCTGCCGTTGTCGAAGATGCTGATGGTGCCGTCGGGCAGGCGTCGGGCGTCGTGCTGGAAGGCGAATCGGGTCCCCGGACCCATCTCGAAGTCGCTCTTCTTCCCGCCGAGCCGCCACATGATTCGACCGCTTGTGCGGTCGACCTTGTAGACGGTGGAGGTTTCTCGGGCAGATATCAGAAGGTTGTTGTCGGGCTCTATGTCTATGGAATTGATGTGAAAGTAGTCGATGCCAGGGTAGTGATCCTCCGAAGATGTGCCGTAGGTCTCCTCCAGTTCGACGTGGTCGATGCTTTTCCATTCGAAGAGCACCTCCCCCGTCTCGATGTCCAACTCCTGGACGATGCCCTGTATGGCTACGCCGTCTTTGGAGCCGCCGACAGAGGTGAGGTCCCGTGGCACCATGCCATAGATCGTGATCAGCGCGGTGTCCTGCGGGCTGATGAGGAACTCGTGGTGGTCCCCGTCGTATCCGTTGGCGGCCCTGAAGCTGGCTATCTCGCGGTAGGAACTGTCGAAGATTATGTACTCGCCCGGTGTTTGTCCCCAGGTCAGCACCTCTCTGCCCTGGTAGGTCTGCGTCCCGAAGTTCATCGTGCGCCCGAAAGGGCCGCGCAACGGACGGAACCACACCACCCGCCCGTGATCGTCGATGATCATCGTGCCGCCCTTACCGGCGCCGCCTTTCTCCGGGGCGAAGAAGATGTAGCCGGGGGCGGTGTCCTCGTGCGCCTGCGTGGACACCTCGACGGCCGGCGGGTTGAGGTCAGGGCGTGAGCGGAAGGCCCACTTCCCGTCCTGTGGCGGGAATGGAACGCCTAGCAGGGGTTTGACCCTTGGGGTGCGTACTGACCTGACTTTCGGGTAGCTCTCGACGGGTTCGCTGCCCACAGTGCCTGCCAACGCCAGGTACGCGGCCCCTGCGCCCGCCGCTTTGAGAAACCAGCGTCGCGTGAGCCTAGAGCCCATGGCGGGCACCCTTCACCGCGAGTACTCCGCCGCGAATTCGTCCCCGTCAAACGAGGGACGCTCCTGCCCGCCTATGATCGCCTCGTAGCCCAGGACGACGTCGTCTGGCGCGGTCGGATACGTAACTTCTCGGCCGTCATATGGTCCTCCCAGGATAGCTATCACTGCGATGCCAAGTGTGCACTATACGAGATCCCGCCGCAGAGGCACATCGAAAAACAGCCTGAGAGTCTAACGGGTTTCCTGGTTTCGATCCATGCAAAGCCTTCAGGGTATCGTCGGTTCCGGAGGGAGAGACTACTGGCCGAACCTGGTCGTCTCGGCCCGAGAGCCCTACCAGACACCTCGACGAATCCTCTCCTTCGAGTAAAATATACGCACATTCAGATGTATAGAGCATCATGATTCCTGTCACAGATTCAAAATCTGCGCAAGAGTAAATCGTCAGAGCGATGTTCGTCGATTCTGATGAACGGGCTGTTGAAGAATCGGGCTCCGGGCCCGTCTCGCGGCTTGCTCGGCGCTCGCGTCGTTTCTATGGACTCACAGGGCTTGTAAGGAGGTAAGGGGTGGAAACCACCGCAACGAGGCGAAGTCCGGTTCGCAACGATGAAACGCCGGATCTTATCCCAGATTACTTCGCCAAGATCGACAAAGGCAAGCTTCTCACCTACGAGGAGGAGGTAGAGCTCAGTCGGCGGGCGAGGGTCGGCGACCGTAAGGCTCGCCAGAGGCTCATCGAGAAGAACCTGAGACTCGTGGTCTCTGTCGCAAAGAAGTACCGTGGGATGGGCTTGCCCTTCGGGGACCTCATCCAGGAGGGCAACATAGGCCTGATGAAGGCCGTAGACAAGTACGATCCCGAACGCGGATTCAGGTTCTCGACCTATGCTACCTGGTGGATCAGGCAGGCCGTTCAGAGGGCGGTGGCGGACAAGGGAAGGACCATAAGAGTGCCCGTGCACATGGGCGAGAAGATCCGCAAGATGGCCCGCGCCTACAACGTGCTCTCCGAGGAGCTCAGGCGCGAGCCTTCCGACGAAGAAGTCGCCGAGCGTCTGGACTGGACTCCGGAGCGGGTGCGCGAGGTCAAGGACGCTCTTCCCGATGCGACAAGCCTAAACCAGGCCCTAAGCAGTGAGGAAGGCGCTTCGGAGATCGGCGATTTCGTCGAGGACGAGCGGGCTTCTGACACGGTGGGTGAGGTGTTGCGCGAGATGGAGACCTCCGGGCTCGCGGCGGCCATAGACGGCCTACCCGAACGCCAGCGGTACGTGCTGGTTCGGCGCTACGGCCTCGGCGTCGACGAGAAGCCCGCGACCCTCGCCCAGCTCGGCGACGAACTGGGGGTCTCCAAGGAGCGGGTTCGTCAGCTGCAGAGAGAGGCCGAAAGGATGTTGAGGGAAGGTCATTACGAACCGGCCCTCAGCGTGGCGGCCTAAACAGATCCCAGAGGCTCTGATTGAGGGAGGGAATCCCAAGGCGGGGCTCCCCTCGTCTTATGCGCCCGTCAGACGACTGCTCGGGTACGGAGCAGATTACGCACGGCGGCGCGATCCGTCCTAAGCCTCAACTTCCGAGACAGATGTGAAGGATGCGCAAGCTCACATTTCTAGATCCCTCAGACCCTCTCTACGTCGAGCGCCTCAAGGGTATGGCGTGTGGCATGGAGTAAGTGCTCAGGAGTGGGTCCACTTGAGTTGGAACTCGAGCTCCTCCTCATCCCCCTCCCGCTCGTGCTCGACGTTGAACTCGGCGCGGGCGGGCACGTAGATCCTCTCCCCGGCAACCTGGATCTCGAACCGCTCGCCCGCCTCCAGCGCATCGGCAAGCCTTCGCAGCTTCGCTACGAACTCCGAGGTGGAGTAGACCTTCTCGATGTCCCTGTCCTGCTTTTCGCCCATCCATCCTCCCCTGCTTCGCTAACGCTCGACCTCTCTGTAGCTTAAAGGGTTCGAGGGCCCAGGCCAAGTCGGACCAGGTTTATGCGAATCCTACCTGGCCAGCGGCCGTGCGGGTAACGTGGTCGGGTCGAACCCTCGGTCGGGTTATCAGGCTCTTACCGGAATGTTGCACTTCTGTAACTTTGGGACGGGCTGGAACGTGTAGCCTCATGATAATGCTGGAAACCTGCGAAAACGAGAACGAAGGCTCCGAGGGCGGTAAGTACGCCCGTACTGAAGAAGAGCTCTACGAGAAGGCCATCGCTCTTCTAGAGAAGTGCAAGATCGAAGCCCGTCATTCGGGCCAGAAGATACCGGAGTCTACCGCCGAAGCTTCGCCGACGACCGTGCAACGCCCGCGCGGAGCCTGAACCGGGAGTAGTCTTTGACAGGCCGAGGCGTTGGTCGTCGCGGACCGCCAGGTCGCGCTGGCAAAGGCGCGAGGTCGGCAAGAACACCCGATCCGACCTACGCTCTAACGAAGGAGCATCCCGAGCATCGCTAGCAGGCCGATAGAGACGGCTACGGGGGCGACCGAGGCCCGCAGGATGTCGCCTTCCCTCCCTAGTAGTCCCGCGGCCGTGGCCGCGAGGACCATGCGCTGCGGGGCGAGCATGCTGGCGTGACTGCCAGCGACGTTCTGCACCGCGGCGGTGAGCACCTCAGAGACGCCGAGTCCCCGCGCAGCCTCGACCTGGAGCGGCATGAACAACGCATTCGAGGCCGCGTTGGAGCCGGTGAGGGCGCCGCCGAGGGCCGCGAGCACGGGCGAGACCGCGGGAAAGAAGACCCCAAGGGCTTCTGCGCCTCCGGCGAGCAGGCCCGCCGCACCGCTCTCTGCCACCACCTCACCCGCCAGTACGAATGTGAGTACGGCCCCAGCCACCGGGAGCCACTGCGTCGCTGTTCTATGCGTGGCGCCGCCGATCTCGCCTCCGCCGAGACCGAGCAGCAGCGCTGCGAACAAGCCCGAGGCGAGCAACGGCAGGCCAGGACCGTGGAAGACGGGACCCAGCCCTTCGAGGACCGACCGCAACGCTGCGATACCGTTCGCCGCCGCGAGCAGCGCGAGCAGGAAAGCGTAGGGCAGTAGCGCACGCACCGGAACTCCTGCGAGCCGGTCACGCCTCCTCGCCACGAAAAAGGCAGTAGCAGCGAGTCCTCCGACGGCGCCGGAGAGCTCGGGGACCAGGTACAGACTAGTAACGAGCGTTACTACTCCTGCGACCAACCCGAGTACCATCGCTTCCGCGCCACGCCGGCGTACTCCCGTCCATCCTCCCGCAAGCGCGACGGCGGCGACGCCGTAGACGGGGAAGAGGGGGATGCTCAAGAATGCGCTCACGTCGGAGAGTGTCCCGAAGCCCATCCCCGCAAGATGGGCCCCGATCACGGTCCCGACACCGAGGGCGCCCCATGGCACGGCACACTGGCCCCAGCTCGCGAGCACGGCGGCCCTCAGCGGTGTGAACCCCGCGGCCAGCAAGATAGGGACGCTTATGACCACGGCCACCCCGAAGCCCGTAACGGATTCGAAAAAGGGCGCAACTCCGACCACGATCCCGGCCGCGAGCGCCACGTGGTCAGGCTCCAGCCCCCCGAGAAAACGCGACACAGCATCGACAGCCCCTCCTGCCAAAAGCAGGTTGTAGAGTAATAACCCCCCGAACAGTACGTACAAAACCTGGGCCGATGTCCCGAGTCCCGCAAATAGAGCATCAGGCACCGCTGTAGCCTCCAGATCCGGCCATACAACCGCCCCCAACACAGCAACCGCCAGCGACGCGCCACCAGCCGTGGACGCAGGCCACCCCAGGCCGGCCAGCCCCACGGCAGCGACCACGAAAGGCATCGCCGAGATCACTATCCCCAATAAATCTATCATGGTAGAATATCTTCTACCAAATGGGCGAAACGGTTGCAAGCGGGGATTCTACGATGGTGGCTGCGGTCTCCTCGGGTCGGTTGGGGGGGCGAGTAAGGGAGCTACGCCGCAGGCGAAGTCTGACGCTGGAGGAGTTGGCCGAGCGGTCTGGGGTTAGTCGGGCCATGATCTCCAAGCTCGAGCGTGGGGAGAAGAACCCCACGCTGGTGGTCGCCGCGAAGCTGGCTGAGGGGCTTGGCGTGACCCTCTCGCGGCTCGCCGGCATGGAGGAGCGGCGCGAGGTCGTCGTCGTGCCCAGGGAGAGGCGCATGGTCATGCGCGACCCCGAGACGGGCTTCGAGCGCCAGCTTCTTTCGCCGAACTTCGGGGGTAGGGGCGTTGAGTTTATCCGCAACGAGATACCCGAGGGCTCGACCTCTGGGGAGTTTCCGCCGCACCGCAGGGATGTCGAGGAGCACATCGTCGTCGAGCGGGGGAGTCTGAGGGCGATACTGGGTGGTGAGGAGTACTTGCTACGCGAAGGCGATGCGTTGTACTTCGAGGCAGACGTGACGCACCGCTTCGACAATGCCGGAGCTGGGGTGTGTAGCTACTATCTGGTGATCAGCTCGCGGGGAACGTAACGCGGAGTGCTATGAGGCTTCGACGAACCTGGTCTTTTGCAGCCGGGCTTCGTGGCCGGCGCGGTGGCCACGGTAGTAGTCGAGGCGGTCTGAAGGGCCTTCCCATTTGGCCAGACGGCGGTTGTTCGTGAATTGTTCCGGATCTCCGTAACGGCCGTCGAGCCAGCCGCACCAGTATGCCTCGCTGTGGTCAGGGGACTTCCAGGACACCGGGGCGGAGACGGGGGTGACCTCGGATTTGCAGGCCGGACATCGATAAACACCGTCGGGAAGGCGTCTCATCTCGGGGTGACCGCACTCGCAGGCGTGGCCGCCGGCCGCATCGGGAAGTGCGACTATACGGTAGAGCGTCTCCAGGAGCGCGCCGCCGATGACGCCTCCGCACTCGTCACAGCGGAGGGAGTTGCGGCCGAAGGCGCGAAGTTCGGTCTCCGAGCAGAAGGGGCAGGTAAGAATTCTGGCTTCGCCTCTCGAGATTGCCATGCCGCCTCCCTTCTCGTCGCCTGGATCACGCCTTGATTATGAACCGCTGGATACAATCTGGCATCCCGCAAATGGGTGATTTATTACTAGCCTATTTGGTCTAGACGGTGAGCGCGAAGCTTCAGAGTTCGAAGTCGCCGGTGCCGAGCTGGTCGAGTACGCGCTGGCGCAGCGCGCCGATATCGGGTGGGGATGAATACAGTTCCCGCAGGGGGCTCAGGACATCGCTAGCGCCCTCAGGGGCTGGGGTTGACTCGGGTAGGATCGTACGCCTGCCGTCCTCCAGCTGCAGGAGGCGTTTGCGCCCGCCGCGCTTGCCGCGTTTGGAGCGGTCTTCGCCGTTCACCTCGACTATGTCCAACGAGTAGTCGATCATGGGCGCGTCCGCGATGGCTCCGCCGACACCGTAGGCGTCACAGACCGGGTTTAGGTGGAGGATGTAATCCACGTCGATGCCGCCCGAGGCGAAGATCTTGACGTGCTCGAAGCCGTTGCGGTCTAGCTCCCAGCGGACCTCACGCATAAGGTCTAGAAAGTCGCCGCGGCGGTTGCCCGGCGTATCCATCCGGATCGCTGAGATCGAATCCGGTATGGCCCTGGCGGCGAGCAGCGCGCCGAACTTCTCGTCGTCGTAGGTGTCTATGATTATGGTGCGGGGCACCCCTGGTTTCATGATCTCATCGAAAGCACGGGCTGCCTCGGCGGTCGAGCCGAGGACGAGGACGAGGGCGTGCGGGATCGTACCCGTGGCGGGGATGCCGAGGCGTTCGACGGCCAGGTCGACGGCGACCATATCGCATCCGCCCAGGTATGCGGCGCGTTCGATCATGGGGGTGATGGCCGGGTGCATCCTGCGCGCGCCAAAGGAGATTACGGGCTTCTCCCCGGCGGCGAGCCGGCAGCGGGCCGCCCCCGTGGCAACGCCCGAGGCCTGGCAGAGCAGACCTAGTATCGCGGTCTCGTGTTCTGCGAAAGCGCCGTAGGGGCCCGAGAGCGTCAGGACCGGCTCGTTGGGACGGCAGATCGTCCCTTCAGGTACGGCCCTCGCATCGACCTCGACGCCGTCGAGCAGGTAGGCCACCTCGTCGAGGCCGGCGACCACGAACCACTCGTCGGGGTCCGAAGTCTTGTAGGCGAGCTCGGCGTGTACCGGGGTATCCTCGAGACCGCGGGCGCGCAGGATCTGCATCGTCCTGTGGAAGTAGGAGTCGGCGACGTCGGCTTTCAGGATCTCCGCGTCCGTGGCCGAATTGAACCTTCTACCGCCGCTTCGCTCCTCGCTCAAGATGCGAACCCTTTCCGCTAGCGTCTCTGCTGGCGTATCATAGCCAATTATGGAGACTACGGGCCCCGACAGCACCTTCGCCGCCGCCGCGGGTACTCCGTACGCGGCCGAGGCCGCCGCGGAGACCTACCGCGCTGGGGGCAGCGCCGCTGATGCGGCCGTAGCCGCGGCGGCCGCCGTCGGCGTTACCGAGCCGCTGATGAGTTCGATCGGGGGCGGCGGGTTCGCTCTCGTCAGAGATCCTTCCGGCGGAGCCGAGCTCATCGATTACTACGACGTGATGCCCGGCAAGGGGTTGCCTGCTTCGGCCTTCGGGGCCGGCGGCAGCCCGCAGACGATGATCCTCAAGTACGGGGCCGGGGTGCGCTCCATCGTCGGGGGGGCGTCGTCCGCCGTACCTGGTTCCCTTCGGGGATGGGAGAAGCTCCTGGCGCGCCACGGTAAGCTGAGCCTGAAGGAGGCGCTTGCTCCTGCGGTCAGGTTCGCGCGCGAAGGGTTCAGGTTGTGCAAGACCTCGGCCTTGTGGTTCGGGGTCGCCGAGGAGGTGCTGAGGCTCACCGACGAGACCCGCAAACACTTCTATAAAGGGGAGCGGGTGTACCTGGAGGGTGAAGAGGTGCGGTTCCCCGAGCTCGCCGACACCCTGGAGGCGGTCGGAGAGGGTGGGGTGGGGATCTTCTACGAGGGGGAGCTGGGGCGCAGGATCTCCGCCTACATGCTCCAGATGGGCGGCATCATAAGCGAAGAGGACCTCGCCGAGTACGAGGCCGTCGTCAGGGAGCCGATGAGTGTCAGGTACGGCGCCGGGGCCATGTATACCAACGGCCCGCCTTCCGCGGGCGGCCCGACGCTGGCCCAGATGCTCAAGGTCGTCTCCGCCTACGACCTGGCTACGATGCCCGAGGCTGAGTACGTGAGGGTGATGGCCGGGGCGATGAAGCTGGCTCTCAGGGATCGCGAGACAGCCTACCTCGACGGTTCGGAGAACAGCCGGGTCGCGGAGCGCCTCACGGGAGAGGAGTACGCGGCGGAGCAGCGGCGCAGGATCTTCTCCGCCTTCGGCTCCCCGCACACCACACATCTCTCGTGCGTCGATAGCGAGGGCCTGGCCGTCTCGATTACGGCCAGCATGGGCTACGGGTCCGGACTCGTCGTGCCCGGTACGGGCATCCCCATGAACAACACGCTCGGCGAACCCGAGCTCAACCCCAGGGGGTTCCACGCGCTCGCGCCGGGGGAGCGTTTGATCTCCAACATGAGCCCGACCGTCGTCTCCTCGGAGGAGGGTGGTGTCATCGCACTGGGAACGCCGGGCGCTTCGCGCATACCTACGGCCATACTGCAGACTGTCATAAACGTTCTGGATTTCGGGATGGCGCTGGAGGACGCCGTTCTCGCCCCGCGCTTCCACGCGGAGGGAGATCTCTTCGCTTACGAAGCCGGCGCCCGCACAGCGGACCTCGACACCTACGAACGTGTGCTGAGCTACGAGACACCCAACATGTTCTTCGGCGGGGTCAACGCCGTCAGACGCACACCGGACGGACGCTTCGAGGCGGCGGCCGATCCCCGACGTTCGGGAGGGACTGACATTGTTTGAGAACGGGCGTGGGCCGGTGGGGATCTTCGGTGTGCCCATGGATCTCGGCCAGGATCGGAGGGGCGTGGATATGGGACCAAGCGCCATCCGTTATGCCCGCCTCGAAGCATGCCTCGAAGACCTCGGGCACAGCGTTACCGACCTCGGGAACGCTGTAGTGCCCATACCCGAGGTCGTCGCTCTGGGGGAAAGGGTCAGGCACCTGGCTGCCGTAAAGAGCGTCTGTGAAGAGGTCTCCGAACGGGCCGCGACCATAGTCTCCGAGGGTTTGTTCCCGATCTTCCTCGGCGGGGATCACGCCATCACCATCGGGACCGTATCCGGGATTGCGCGCTCCTCGCCCGCAGTCCGGACGGGTGTTATCTGGGTCGACGCCCACGCGGACTTCAACACGCCTGCGACGTCGCCTTCCGGCAACATCCACGGCATGCCGCTGGCGACCCTCGCGGGTCTCGGCCACCCCGACCTCGTCGGGATCGGCGGTCCTGGGGCGAGCGTCAGGACCGAGGACATGACCATCATCGGCCTCCGCTCCGTGGACGTGGAGGAGAAGAAGCTGCTGCGCGAGGCCGGCGTGAGGGTCTACACCATGAAGGACATCGATGCCTACGGCGCGGCGCGCGTCGTGCGTAGCGCCATCAAAGGTCTCACGGACGTCGATAGGGTGCACCTCTCACTCGACCTCGACGCCCTCGACCCCGAAGTCGCCCCTGGCGTCGGCACACCCGTGCGCGGGGGGCTCACCTACAGGGAGGCGCACCTCCTGATGGAGCTGGTCAACGAAGCAGGCATAATCTCTTCGCTCGACGTGGTCGAAGTCAACCCTATCCTGGATATCAAGAACGGCACCGCCACACTCGCAGTCGAGCTCGTCGAGAGCCTCATGGGACGCAGAATAATCGATCTACCACGAGAACGTTGAATGTAGGGGCGGGTTTCAAACCCGCCCCTACGCTCAGCGACGCCAGAATGCGGGGGAGAGGAGTGCAAGGACGGTGAAGATCTCCAGCCTGCCCAGGAGCATACAGACTGTGAGTACGAAGCGGCCCAGAGGGTCGACGATCTCGAAGCTCTCCGTAGCGCCGACCTGTCCCAGGCCAGGCCCTACGTCGTTCAGGGTCGTCGCCACGGCGGTGGCAGAAGAGAGCGGGGTCAACTCCTCCTGCAGGGCCACGAGGAAAGTCGCTATCCCGAAAACCCCGATCCAGGCCGCGAAGAGCCCGAGGACGGCGATCCGCACGGCCTCTGGAACTACCCGTCCGCCTAGTTGAAGCGGTGTTACCGCGCGCGGGTGGATCATCCTGAAGACGTCCTGGAGGATGGTGCGGAAGATGATGAGGATGCGGATCACCTTTATCCCGCCCGCCGTCGACCCGGCGCATCCCCCGATGAACATGAGCAGGATGAGAATGATCTCGGCTGCCGCATCCCACTGGTCGAAATCCGCCGTTATGAATCCCGTCGTGGTGATGATACTCGAGACCGTGAACGCCGAGTCCCTTAGTGCCGTTCCCCAGGAGTCTCCGTAGTCGCCTTCCAGGACGAGGATCCCCCAGATAAAGAGGGCTGCTGCGGCGATGATTGCGAGGTAAGCAAGCAGTTCTCTGTCGAGCAGGACGTCGAGCCGGCGCCTGGTGTAGAGGAGGTAGTAGAGCGAGAACGAGACGCCCGAGGCCACCATAAAGAAGCCGATGATCGCCTCTATGGCGAGCGAGTCGTAGAAGCCGATGGATGCGGTCTTGTGGCTGAAGCCCCCCGTCGCGACCGTACCGAACGTGTGGACGACGGCGTCGTAGAGCGGCATCCTCGCAAGTAACAAAGCGACGGTCTCGGCGGCCGAGATGGCGAGGTAGATGATGACGAGGGCCTTGGCCGTGTCCGCGATGCGGGGCGTCAGACGGGGCTGCGTGAGCCCCGACATCTCGGCGCCGATCAGGCGGGCAGCCCCGACCCCGAGGAGCGGCGCAACGGCGACGAAGAGAACCACGATCCCTATTCCCCCGAGCCAGTGGGTCATGCTGCGCCAGAACAGGATGGAGGGAGTCTGGGCCTCGATGTCCGAGAGCAGGGTGGCCCCAGTGGTCGTGAACCCGCTCATCGCCTCGAAGCTGGAATCCAGGAGGCTATGGAATGTGCCCTCGACGAGGAACGGCGTACCGCCGAGTAGGGCGGCGAGCGTCCAGGCCAGCGTGACGGAGAGGTAGACGTCCCTGTTCGACACATACTCCGGCGCACGGCCCCGAGGCCTGGAGAGGCGGAAGCTTACGATACCTGTTGCGACCAGCAGCGCGGCAGGAAGCAGGAAGCTCGCCCACGAGCCATCGCGGTAGAGCAAGGAGAGCGCCAGGGGGACCAGGAGGGCCAGCCCGATCGCCAGAATCACACCGGCGTTCACCCTGATTACGAGCCTCGGGTTCAAAGGCTAGTTGGAGAAGAGGTTCTCGACCTCTTCCACGGCATCCTCGACGGTAAACACCACAGCGTCGTCGCCTGGCCTGAGAATCTCCTTGCCAGTGGGGATGATCACAGTTCCGTTGCGCAGTAAAGCACCCACGATGGCTCCTTCGGGGAAACCTACTTCCGAGAGCGGGCGGCCAGCGACCCTGCATCGTTCGGGGACCCTGAGCTCGATCATCTCGGCCCCGCTCGCCAGCAGGGCCACGTCGATGATCTCGCCCTTGCGCACAAAGCGGAGAATG
>Ga0081538_10003500_pt1 | contig 14805 bp, 9 predicted proteins | sample TabmetS5T2R1_FD_71022 | JGI IMG/M metagenome (GOLD analysis project Ga0081538, IMG submission 71022) | Tabebuia heterophylla rhizosphere microbial communities from the University of Puerto Rico - S5T2R1 | ecosystem: Host-associated > Plants > Roots > Rhizosphere ... | reverse complement strand
TCCATGAAGTTCTCGGCGAGCAGCTTGTAGTTGGCGTCGACGTCGTAGTGCGCGATGCGGGCCACGTCCCACTCGTCGAGGCGGTAGCCGGCGGTGCGGCGGGGGAGGTCTCCCAGGTGCTCTGAGAGCGGCGCGGCGTCCTCGTCCAGGCAGGCGAAGGCGAGGGGGCCCCAGCTGTCGGCCCGCACCTCGAGCAGTCCGTAGTCGCCCCTGTCGAAAGCGGTCGCGCCGTCCATTTCGAAGACCGCGCGCTGATCGTCCGGAATGTCCGAGCCCTCGAACAGCGGCGTCCCGATGCAGGAACCGTCGAGCGAGTAGGCCCAGCTGTGGTACGGGCAGCGGATGGAGCGCTTCACCCGGCCCGCGCCCGTCGGCAGCAGGCGGGTCCCGCGGTGGCGACAGGTGTTGTAGAACGCGCGGAGATCCCCGTCGAGCCCGCGGACGACGATTACCGAGCGCCCGGCGACGTCCGCGACCAGCAGCTCGCCCGGCGCTTTCACCTGGGCGGAGGGCCCCACCGGCACCCAGCCGGAGGCGAAGACCCGCTCGCGCTCGAGGGTGAAGAAGTCCTCGGAGGTGTATGCCTCCGGCGTGATCGTCTCGGCGAGGGCGACCGGCCGCCGGGTCCGCCTGTAGGTCTCCTCCTCTGTGAAAGCCTGTTCACTAGGTGAACAGATATATCTCACGTAGTGATTGTAAACCCTTAGAGGTCTGAGTCAACCCGGTCGCGCGCGGTCTCTTCGCCAAGCCTCGCCTGGATCTGGTCCACGGCTGCCCGCATGGGAGTCAAAGCCGCGATCCGGCGTCGCGCGTCTAGGCGAAAGCTCGGCCCCGTCACGTTGAGCGTCGCAACGAGCCGGCCCTCGCCTTCGACGATGGGAACCGAAACGCTCGCAAGCCCGTCCTCGAGCTCGTCGACGATCTCCGCATAGCCCCGCTCGGCGACGAGCTCGATCTCGCGCCGCAGCACCTGCGGGTCGGTGATCGTGGCCGCGGTCTGCCGCTCGAGTGGAGCCTCGAGGAACCGCCCGAGGCGGGCGGGCTCGAACGCCGCCAGCAGCACCTTGCCGCTGGAGCTCGCGTGCAGCGGATACCGGCGACCGACCCAGTTCACGGCCTGTATCAGGTGCGGCGCGTCGACCTGCAGGACCACGTCGAGCGCCTCGCGCCCGCGCACCACGCTCAACGTGACCGACTCGCGGGTCTCCGCGGCGACCCGGTCGAGCGCGGCCCGGGCGGTCGCGTCGAGCAGGTCGCCATGCCCGGCGTCGTGGCCGAGACGGGCGAGCACGAGACCGATCACGTAGCGCCCGTTGCCCTGGCGCGTGAGGAACCCCTCGCTCTCGAGGGTGTGGATCAGGCGCAGGGCGGTGGAGATCGGCAGCCCGGTGGAGCGGGCGAGCCCGGAGGCCGTGTCGCCCGCAGGGCGCTCGGCCGCCGCCCGCAGTATGGCCAGGGCCCGCTGGACCGACTGGTTGAGCTTCATGGGCCTCCGGTGAAGCTAGCGCAGCCCTAGGGCGAGCGCCCGGCTGGGCTAGGCGCCGCTCAGGTCACCGTTCGAAAATACTTACCAAATTCCTAAGAAATCATCGCTTGACCTTACGAGCAGCGAAGGCACACTTCGGCATCCCCAGTCCCCCTGATCCGAGGTGGTAGGTGCCATGAGTGCCAACGAGAAGTCTCTGACCGATACCGTGACCATTCGACCCGCTACGCGTGCGGACCTCCCGGCGGTTGCCAGCCTGGCTGAGCTCGATTCCGCACGCGTTCCTCTTGGCCGTGTCCTCCTTGCAGAGCGTCGGGGAAGCGTGGTCGCGGCCATCTCGCTCGAGAGCGGAGAGTTGTTCGCCGATCCCTTCGTATCCACCGCCGACGTCGTCAAGGACCTGCGAGCCAAGGCGGCGGAGGTGAGATTCGCCGATGACCCCGAGACCGGACGGCGAGGCACCTCTCTAATGGCTCGCGTGCGAGAGCTGCGCCGGCGCCGGCAGCCCGGCCTGCGAACGACGAGCTAGCGGCGGGCTGAGAGTGTCCGGGTCTCCGCGTCCATCGTCGCGGCGGTCTGCGCAAGGGCGTCTGCCACGGCCGCCAGCGCCGGGCGAGGGGTGCTGGCTCGGCGTACAGCAATGAAGATCCGGCGGGCCAGCGGCTCCTTGGCCACTCTGCGCATTGCGACCCCGGCGTGGCCGGCCGCATTTCCGAGGCCGGGAATCATCGCCACCGCGTGACCACTCGCGACGAGGCTCAACAGCGTGCCCATGTTGTTTGCCCTGTAGCGAATCTCGGGCTCGAAGCGCCCGAGGCTGCGGCAGGTGCCGGCGACCATCTCGGCGAAAGCGGTTCCGGTGCGCGAAGTCGCCCAGTGCTCGGCGGCCAGGTCGGCGAGCGCAATCTCCGGGCCACGAGCGAGCGGATGATCTTGCGGGACGGCGACCAGAATCGGGTCATGAACGATGTCGCGGCGCTCGAGGGCCGCATCGCGCGGGCGAGGGGCGTGCTCGTACTCTTCGCCGATCGCGAGATCGAACGCACCCTTGACCACGAGGGGCAGCGATTCCTCCGCCTCCGCCTCGAGGTACTCGACGGATAACCACGGGTGGTCGACAGCCAGATGGGAGAGCGTGCGGGGCAAGAGAGCGACCGCGACCGTCTGGAAGGACGCCACGCGAACGGTTCCACGCGGCTCTACGCTCACGCGAGCCACCTCGGCCTCGGCCCGCTCCATGCGTGCCAGGAGGGCGTCCGCGTGGCCCACCAGAAGCAGCGCCGCCTCGGTCAGGCGCACGTTCCGGCCGACCCGCTCAAGCAGCTCGACACCTGCCTCCCGCTCCAGCTGTGAGAGCTGCTGCGAGACCGCGGACGGACTGTAGGAAAGGGCCTCGGCGACCGCCGCGATCGTCCCGCGCGCGTCGAGCTCGCGGAGGAGATAGAGCCGGCGAAGATCCAGCACTCGTAAGCAAAGCTAACGCATAATCGAATGATTAGCCGCTCGACACGGAGTGTCCCCTCGCGGGGGACCCCCACACCAAGAGACCGGCGCGCACCAAGCGCGGCGCCAGGCGCGTGCGGCGATCAGTCAACAGGTACTGCTGCTGAGTGCTGACGGTCGGGCGAGCGGCGGTCCACCGCCGTGGCGCTCACTGGCCATCGGTATGTAGCACGTCGAGGTAGTAGCCTCTGCCAGCGGACTGCCACTCGGTCGCCTCATCGACCGCCGTCGCCTCACCCCACTCGCTGAACGTGGTAACGAGTTGCCATGGCTTCCCCGAGATGGTCATAGCGCGGACATTTGCATCCCAATCAGCCACCGGAGCCGTGCCTGGCTGCGAAAACCCCAGGATTTCACGCTTCAGCCTCGGGTTGGCTTCGTTGTAGTGCCAGAACCCTGGCGAAATCACATAGCTATCTCGGTGAACCTGCACCGCACTGGCGGGGCCGTACTGGTGCCAAGCGTCCGGCTGGTTGGCGCAGCTGAGGTAACCGCCAAAGACCTTTAGCACCAGATACCAATTGGCGTCGAACTGCTCCCAGCGGTCAGCCATACCGCACGCATCTCCACCATCGGCATAGACGAAGACAACCGGCTGGCCGTTGACCTTTGCCCACTCGGGCCGGTCGGCATAGCGACGGAGGTAGTTTAGATCGGAGGCTATGGTGGCGCTCGTCGGGTTACCAAACCCCTCGTCCTCGTAGTAGACCGAATGCTTGAGCTTGGACCCGAGCGCGAACGTGCGGTCCATGAGGAGCGGGATACGGATCTGTTCAGACTGAGTGTTCGGACCCCACCAAGAATTAATCGACACCCCAATCTTGCCGTAGTCCATCGCGCGGATGTGGTCCTCTACAACTGCCGCATCGGAGTCGGAGAAGGTGCCGAGCACCGGGTGGAATCGCCCGAAGGTGGTCGGCGGGAACCACGGATAATGGAAGACAGCCCTAACCGGGAAAGTTACGTTCCCGCCGGATGGAGGAGGAGGTGAAGGGGACGGGCTCCCAGCGCCGTGGCACTGGCCCGTGCCCTGATCGTCGTAGGTGCCCGACACCGGGTTGAAGTCCCACGAGTAGCTGTCCGCATTCAGCGTGAGCTTCAGGACTCCGTGCGTAACGGCCTCCGCCTGACGGCGAGAATCGGCGCGTAGGCCGTAGAGCCCGCGGCCTCCCGTCCCGACAAGAATCTCCCGGATGCCATTCGGGTCCGTCTGACCCATCGGGTTCATCGGCTGGTACCGCTGATAGTTGTGGTCGTGGCCTGCGAGCAGCAGCTCGACTCCGGCGTTGTGGAGTGCCGTGTAGATCGGCCCCACGTCAGAGAAGTCGTCATAGTTTCCGCGGGTCCAGCGAGGCTTGTGCAGATAGGCAAGGGAGCACTGGCGGGGGTGGGCCGCAAGGTCGTTCTCTAGCCAAGTCAACTGCGCCGACCCAGAGCCCCGGCCGATCTCCGAGTTGAGCGCGTACACCCGCCAGCCGTTGATGTCGTAGGCGTAGTACTCCGGAACTCCGAAGTAGCCAAAGTAACCGGAGGCGCTCGACGTGTGGTACTCGTGGTTTCCGGGTGTTGGACGGGTCTTCACCTTGAACCGCCCCCAGGTCGGGTCGTAGTAGTTGGCGAAGTCCGACGCTGAGCCGTTCTCATAGGCGTTATCGCCGGTCGTGAACACGACCCCCGGATTGATCGCCTCAATGAGCCTCGCCGTCTGCTCCTGCGCTCCACCTGAAGTCGCAATGTCACCCGCCCCGGCAATCACGTTCCCCGCTTCCGGAGGAGGTGGAGGGGGCGGTGGAGGCGGGGTCCCGCCGCGCGGGACGATCGTGAAGCTTCGAGAGGCCGGCGACTGGTCACGCTCCCCGGTTACGTTGTTGTACGCCTGGACCCAGACCGTATGAGCACCTACCGTGGTTGAGCGAGACCACGGCGAAGTGCAACTGGCGTAGCTCGCGTCGTCATATCGGCAACGGAAACGGATGCTCGACGCAGCGATTCCGTCCCCGTGGAACGTTGTGCGCATGGTCTCGGTGCCGCTGCCATCCTCGTCAATCAACTCCGCCGAGTCGCGATCTTGAATGCTGTCGATATAGGTGTTGGGCGCTACAGCCAGTGCGGCGGATGGCAATGCGAGTACTGCAAAGGCGGCTAGAAGAAGGAGGCGCTTCATCCTCTTGGGTTGCGGATGACCCATTGAACAGTCCGTCGACCGGCCAATGCCGTAGCGTGTCGCTAGTGCTATCCAGCGACGCTTTACAGGAAGTTTTGGAGAGTACTCTGACCTCGAGTGGCAAAACCGAGCTCCCAGCTCACAGTGCAACAAATTAGGTCGGAAACTCTCAGCACCGCGCTGCGCAAGACGTCGTGCACAGCTTTAGAGGAACCAACAGGATGAAGTACGTACTAATTCAGCGCATACGCCCCCCGTGACCTTGTGTAGACGGCGTGCATCGCCTGGGCGCGAACGGGGGCGTCGGCACGACGCGGCGAGGTTCATCCTGCGCTGTACTGCACCCGGGCGCTCCGCTGCTTCTCGTCGCCGCCGCCGAGCGCCTCCTCGGCGCCCTCGATGACGCTCCTGGTCTTGGACTTCGCGCCGCCCGAGGTGCCCGAGTCCAAGAGCTCCGGCAGCCCCTGAACGATCCGCGCGTCGACGGTGAGGATCTCGATCCCGACCAGCGACACCCGCACGTAGGCGTCGATCACGAGGCCCTTGTCGAGGATGATGTCGATCACCTCGGCCAGGCTGCCGCCGCCGGGCCGAGATGCGCCCCCGCATTCAGCGTGCCGCCCGGTCGAATGGCCCCGTCGGATTTGGGAAAGGAGCGACGTCGCGACAAGAGGGGTCGCAGCGTCGACGTGTGACGCCCGCCGCCGGGCGCTGGTCTCGCGTTCCGTTTCGTCGGTGCGCGGGTAAGGATTCGCTCATCGTCGGCTTGGCCGGTGGTCTGGGCGGGATGGCCGTGGCGTGAGCGGTCCCCCGGCTCCGTTGACGGCGGGCATGACCTACGTGGTGGACATCAAGGATCCGCGTAATGAGGAGAGCCTGGAGGCGTTCCCCAGGACGCTCGCTGATGAGGAGATCCGCGACTGGTGGGCGACTCTCTGTCCCGGACCAGTGACAGATCTCCCGACCGCGGACGAAGTAGCGATCGAGTACGCACTCAGGTACGAGGAGGGCGGGTCGGTCGCGGTCATCCACAAGGACGGCGAGGGACGTTTGATCGACTCCGGCCTGTTCGCGCGGGAGATTCGCTGACGCGCCTAGCCCGACGGCCTGCTGGACCGGCATGCGGCGTGTGCTCGCGGTGATCGCCTATCACCGGGCCGCCGAGCACCGAGGCTGACGCGGGGCCCAAGACAGGTGCTGCCACTCAGCGTGGTCAGGCACTGGCCACGATGACCTGGCTCCGGGGCCGCCCTAGGTTCGAGAGGTCCCCTCAACTCTCTCGAAAGGAAAGGCAATGCACAATATCCCCAAGCGGACGGCCGGCCTCGCTCTCGCCGCGCTGGCGTTGGCCGGAACCGTGGTCGTGGCCTCCGGCGCCACCGCGCAGGACCCCACGCCCCGAACGCTCACGTTCAAGACGCTCGAAAAGGGATCCACCTTCAAACACGTGCGCAACACCGAGCCCAAGTCGGAGCGCGCAAACCTGACCGGCGACGTCATCGTGTTCACCAACCCGGTGGCCGACGGCGCGGGGACGGTAGTGGGAACGCTCTATGCGAACTGCACGACGACCAAGGGTGCACGCGACTTCCGGCGGTCGACCACGACCTGCACGGCAGTGGCGGCCCTCCGAGACGGCACGCTCACCGTGCAGGCCAACAGCAGGCCGGGCGTCCCGACGACCACCGGCGCGGTGACCGGCGGAACCGGCTCCTACGCCAACGCCCGCGGCGTCTTCGTCGCCAACGATGTCAGCGGGGACCTCACCGTCACCCTCGCGGACTGATTACACGGGAGCGCCGGCGCCCACCACCTGGCGCCGGCGCTTCCTGCCAGGGAGCATCCAGAACGCTCGCGCCGGACGAGCTGCGGGTAGCGCTCGGCAAGCGCTCCCCCTTTGCGTTTTGGTCGCCAGCCGAACTGGGAATTCCGCTGATGGCCTTCGAGGCGCGGTAGTGCCGTGGACCGCTAGACACCCGGGACGGTTCGACATCAAGTCGCGACGGCACCGATTCTCGTCCCGGCAAGTGATCTCGAGGCGACGCTCAGGGTCGGCCGCAGCATCACTCCCCTTGCCCCTCGCCGGGGGGCGGGTCGCCGGGCGCGGGGGACCGGCATCTCGAGTTGACTGCCACGGGAGGTGGAGTCCATGATGAAGGGACGCGTATGGGTCGCGGCGGCGGCCGTGCTCGCTCTGACCGGCTTGCTCGCTGGGAGCGCGAGCGCCGCGCCACCGAGGTTCCAGGCCGAGGAGGGTGGGGATCGCGGCAAGGACGCCCGCCAGGGGCGCCAGGGGCCCACCCCGCGGCAGCGCGACGCGGCGGCCCAGAGCGGGCTGACCGTGCGCTTCAACGAGCTCGGCACGCCGAGCGTGGTGACCGCCCGCCGGGGCCCGCTGCAGCGTGGCGTCCCATCGGGGGCGGAGGCGGCGGCGCGCGCCTACCTGCGCGACAACCGTCAGCTCTATGGCCTCTCGGCCGCCGCGGTCGACGGCCTCGAGCTGGTGTCGGTGTCGCCGCTGGGCGAGGGAGCCGCGGTGTTGCTGCGCCAGCGCTTCGGCGGACTGCCGGCCGGCGTTGACGGTCTGGCGACGGTCGGCGTGCGCGACGGGCAGGTGCTGTTCGCCTCGTCGTCGCTGAGCCGCGACCACGGACCCCCGGCCCGCGCGACCCTGTCGGCGGGGGAGGCCGTGCTGGCCGCGGCTCGGGACGCGGGCCGCACGCTCTCGGCAGCGGCGATCGCAGACCGCGGTCGCCGCGGACGCTGGACAGAGTTCGAGGCCCCCGGCCTCACCGACCTCGTGCATGTCCGGCCCGTGGCAGTCCCGACGCCGACCGACGGCGTCCGCGCCGCCTATCAGGTGGTGCTGGTCGACGAACAGGCGGCAGAGCCGCTCGGCTTCGCCTCCTATGTCGACGCCCGCACCGGCGCGGTGCTGGTGCGCGAGGACATCGTCGATCACGCAGTAGACAACCCGACCTTCGACGTGTTTCCGAGCACGCCGCCGATCGACTATTCCTCGACCGACACACGCGAGCTGTGGTGCTGGGCGCCCGGGGCACCGGGCTGCGTGCGCGCCGTCCAGAACGCGGCGTCGCCGTTTCCGTGGGACGTGGACGCCCGCAGGGCGCGGCCGACGTTCCGGACCGAGGGCAACAACGCGCATGCCACCGAGAAGTGGAACACCAACGACACGCGCCGGCGGGGCGTGAACTACACCGAGTCCGATACGCGCGACTTCGCCTTCCCGTGGACGAACCAGTGGTTCGCACAAGGCTGCAACCCTGTCGCGTTCGACTCGCCGACGCGCAACGACATCGACGCGGCCGCCTCGAACCTGTTCGCGATGCACAACCGGATGCACGACTGGTCTTACCGGCTGGGCTTCACGGAGACTGCGTGGAACCTCCAGGAGCACAACTTCGGGCGCGGTGGGGACGACCGCGACGCCGAGCACGGCAACGTGCAGGCCGGGGGCGTCGTCGGCGGCCCGCCAGGTTTCGAGTCGCGCGACAACGCCAACCAGATCACCCCGCCGGACGGCGTGACACCGGTTACGAACATGTACCTCTGGCAGCCGATCGCCGGCGCGTTCTACGCCCCGTGCGTGGACGGCGACTACGACATGACGGTGATCGGGCACGAGTACACGCACGCGATCTCCAACCGGATGGTCGCCGGTCCCGACAACCGGCTCGTCGGCCTTCAGGCGAACGCCATGGGCGAGAGCTGGTCGGACCTGATGGCGGTCGAATACCTGAACGAGTATGGCTTCGTGCCGGTCGCTGGGGAGAACCCGTTCGCGGTCGGTCCGTACGTGACGAGCGACCCGCAAGCGGGCATCCGCAACTACGGCATGAACGCCAGCCCGCTCAACTACACGAACGTGGGCTATGACGTCACGGGCCCGCAGGTGCACGCCGACGGCGAGATCTGGAGCGCGACCAATTTCGACATCCGCCAGGCGTTCAACGCCGCGTACGACGCCACCTTCCCGTCGGGCGATGGTGGGCTGCAGGCACGTTGCGCGGACGGCGCGGCGCCGCCCGAGCAGTGCCCCGGCAACCGGCGTTGGGTGCAGCTGGTCTTCGACGCATGGCTCCTGATGGCGCGCGGCGACGTGAGCATGGTCGATGCCCGCGACGCGATGCTGGCGGCCGACCGGATCCGGTTCGTCGGCGCCAACCAGGCGTTGTTGTGGAACGCATTCGCGGCGCGGGGGCTCGGACAGGGCGCGACCAGCGCCGGCCCCGACGACACCGACCCGCGCCCGAGCTTCGCCTCGCCCAACGCGACCGAGGGCACGATCGTCTTCGCGCCGACGGACGACGCCGGGGGCGCCGTCGGGGCCGAGCTCTACGTGGGCCGCTACCAGGCGCGCTCGGTGCCGGTCGCCGACTCCGATCCGGGCACAGCGCTGGGCTCGAGCGTGGAGCTCGTCCCCGGTCGTTACGAGGTGTTGGTCCGGGCGAACGGCTTCGGCACGCACCGACTGTCGATCGACGTGGCGGCGGGGCAAACGACCACGTTCTCGCCCGCGCTGGCGGCTAACCTCGCCTCCGCGGCGCGCGGGGCGACCGCGGCGGGGGACGGCGCCGCCCACGCGCGCCTGATCGACGACACCGAGTCCACCCAGTGGGAGTCGCTGGGGGCGCCGGTGGCGGGCCGGCAGGTGACGGTGCGCCTCGCGGAGAGCGGCCCGCCGCCGCTCCATGTCCGTCGCGTGCAGGTCAGCGCGCTCCTCAATCCGCCCCAGAGCCGGTTCTCGGCGCTGCGAAGCTTCGAGATCCTCACCTGCGATGCCGGGACCGACGGCGTCTGCAGCGATCCGGACTTCGAGCTGGTTTTCAGCAGCCCAGCCGACGCGTTCCCGTCGGTCGCGCCGCGGCCGCGGGCGCCGGATCTGATCATGCGCTCGTTCGACGTGCCGCAGAGGCCCGCCACGCACGTGCGCATGCGCGTGGTCGCCAATCAGTGCACGGGCGGGCCGGACTACGCGGGCGAGCAGGACCAGGACCCGCGGGCCCGGACGGACTGCCGGACCGCCAGCCCGCAAGCGCTGAACGTGCGCGCCGCCGAGCTGCAGGTCTTCGAGCGGTAGGCCACGAGTGCGCGCCGCGGCTCCGGCCGCGGCGCACACCGGCCTGGACAACTAAACGACGGTCGCCACTTGCGCAACAACCGCTTGCGAAAGCCGGCCTCGGAGGTTGCCGAGCGGCCGCGGCTGGACTACGGTGGCGCTTACCGGCTCGCATCGAACGGCATGGACTTCCGCATTCTCGGCCCGCTCGAGGTCCTCGATGAGGGCCGCGTGGTCGCGCTTGGCGGGAGCAAGCAGCGGGCGCTGTTGGCGGTGTTTCTGCTGCATGCCAACGAGACGCTTACGACCGACCGGCTGATCGACGAGCTGTGGGGCGATCGTGCGTCGGCGGCCGCAGCCAAGAACGTGCAGATGCGGGTCTCGCGGTTGCGCAAGGCGCTTGCTGCCCGGGCGGCCGGCGGCCTGATCGTGACACGCGAGCGCGGCTATGAGCTGGAACTCGATCCGGAGCGGCTCGATTCCCACCGGTTCGAGCGACTACTCGACGAGGGGCGCAGCGATCTTGCCGCTGGCCACCCGGAGCGGGCCGTGGCCGCGCTTGAGGCGGCCCTCGCCCTGTGGCGCGGCGCGCCGCTCGCCGACCTCGCCTACGAGCCGTTCGCCCAGCGTGAGGTCGCCCGCCTCGAGGACCTGCGTGCCGGGGCGCTCGAGGCGCTGGTCGAGGCCAAGCTCGCGCTCGGCAGTCACGCCGAGGTCATCTCCCAGCTCGAGATGTTGATAGCGGAGCGCCCATACCGAGAGCGTCTGCGAGCGCAGCTGATGCTGGCGCTCTACCGCTGCGACCGGCAGGCGGACGCGCTGCAGGCCTACCAGGACGCACGCAGGCAACTGGTCGAGGAGCTTGGGATCGAGCCAGGCGAGCGCCTGCGCGAGCTCGAACGGGCCATCCTCGCCCAAGACCCGGCCCTGGCGGCTCCTCGCGGGCGGGACGGGGATGCCGCGCCTCGAGGGCCGGCGTCCGCCGACCTGCCCACCGGGGTGGTCACCTTCCTGCTAACGGACATCGAGGGCTCGTCGAGGTTGTGGGAGGCGGACCACGAGGGAATGGCGGCGGCGCTCAAGCTCCACGACGACCTGATCGCGCGCACCGTGGACGCGCACGCCGGGCGGCTGCTCAAGACGAAGGGAGAGGGCGACGCGACCGTGACCGCGTTCCCGCGCGCCTCCGACGCGGTCGCGGCCGCGGTTGACATTCAGGAGGCGCTGGGCGCCGCCTCGTGGCCCCGTGGGCTAGACCTACGCGTGCGGATCGCGCTGCATACCGGCGAGGCGCACGAGCGCGAGGGTGACTACTTCGGCCCCGCGCTCAACCGTGCCGCCAGGCTGCGGAGCCTGGTACGGGGCGGCGCCACGGTGATGTCGCAGGCGACCGCGGAGATCGTCCACGACCGCCTGCCGCCGGAGATTGAGCTGGTCGAGCTCGGTCGCCACGAGCTGCGCGGCCTGTCGCGCCCCGAGAACGTGCTCGAGCTGCGCAAGGTCGCCGCGCGCGCCGCCCCGGCCCCGGGTGCCATGGCGGTCGAGCCGGCGCCGCCCGACGCCGCCGTAGAGATCCCCGGCGGCGCCTTCGTGGGGCGCGAGCGCGAGCTGGCCGAGCTGGTCGGCGGCATCGACGATGCCTTCGCCCGCCGCGGGCGGCTGTTCCTGCTCATCGGCGAGCCCGGGATCGGCAAGAGCCGCCTCGCCGAGGCGCTGATCGCACACGCCACCGCGCGCGGCGCGCGGGTGCTGGTCGGCCGCTGTTGGGAGGCGGGGGGCGCCCCCGCCTACTGGCCCTGGGTCCAGTCGCTCCGCGCCTACGTACGCGAGGCGGAGCCCGACGCCTTACGGGCGCAGCTCGGCGCCCGCGCCGCGGATCTCGCCCAGATCCTGCCCGAGCTCCAGGAGCTTTTCCCCGATCTGTCGGAGCCGCCATCGCTGGAGCCAGAGGCGGCGCGCTTCCGGCTCTTCGACGCGGCCGTCGAGTTCCTGCGGAAAGCGTCCGAGAGCCGACCGATCGTGCTCGTCTTGGACGATCTGCACGCGGCCGATGCCTCCTCGCTGCTACTGCTGCGGTTCCTTGCCCGCCAGCTCGGCTCGACCCGGATCCTCCTCCTCGGCGCCTACCGCGATGTCGATCCGATCCCAGGGCAGCCGCTAAGCGAGACGCTGGTCGAGGTGGCACGAGAGCGCGTGACCCGCCGCCTCGTGCTTGGCGGGCTGAGCGAGCGCGAAGTCGCGCAATACGTCGAACTGACCGCTTCGGAGATCGCCACGTCGGAGCTGGTGGCTGGGCTACACACGGAGACCGAGGGGAATCCGCTCTTCGTAGGCGAGATCGTGCGCCTGCTCTCCCTCGAGGGCGTCTCAGCCGAGTCGACGCGCGAGGTTCGGCTCGCCATCCCCCAAAGCGTCCGCGACGTGATCGCGCGCCGGCTCAGCCACCTCTCGGAGGAATGCAATCGGATGCTGGTGCTGGCGTCCGTGATCGGCCGTGAGTTTGCCGTCGATGCCCTCGCCCGCGCCGGCGGTATCCCGGAGGATGAGCTAGTCGACTTGCTCGAAGAGGCGACGGCTGCCCGCGTAGTCTCCGACCTGCACGCCGGGACCGGGCGCCTTCGCTTCGCGCACGTCCTCATCCGCGACACCCTTTACGACGGACTCACCTCGGCGCGCCGGGTGAGGCTGCACAGACTGGTAGTCGATGCGCTCGAGGCGCTCTACGGCGACGAGCCCGGGCCGCACCTGGCGGAGCTGGCATACCATGCGGTCGCGGGAAGGGACGCCGACCGGGGTTTCCGCTATGCCCGGCACGCCGGAGATCGCGCTCTCGCGCTGCTCGCGTACGAAGAGGGCGGGCGCCTTTACCGGATGGCGCTCGACGCACTTGACCTCGCCGACCGGCGAGACGAGATAGCGCGCTGCGAGGTCCTGGTCTCGCTCGGCGAGGCAGAGGCACGGGCCGGCAACACCCCGGCCGCGAAGAGCGCCTTCCTCGATGCGGCCCGCACGGCGAGACATCTGAGGCTGCCCCGCGAGCTCGCCCGCGCCGCGGCGGGGTACGGCGGCCGGATCGTCTGGGCGCGGGCAGGTGACGACAGTCGGCTTGTACCGCTGCTCGAGGAGGCGCTGGCCGCGCTCGGTGAGGAGGACGTCGAGTTGCGTGCCAGACTGCTCGCGCGCCTCGCCGGTGCGCTGCGCGACGAGCGCGTGGGGCATCGCCGCGACCGGCTAAGCGGCGAGGCCGTCGAGCTTGCCCGCCGCGCGGAGGACCCCGCGGCGCTCGCCTACGCGCTCGATGGCCGTGCGGCCGCCATCATCTCACCGGCAACGGTCGCGGTACGGCTCGCGCTCGGTAGCGAGCTGCGGGAGGTAGCCGAGCGAATCGGCGACAGCGAGCGGATCATGCAGGCCCACTTCCACCGCATCATGGCCCAGCTTCAGGTCGGCGACGTCGGCGCAGCCGAAGTCGATCTCGATGCGGCCGGCCGCATCGCGCAGGAACTCAGAATGCCCTCTCAGCTCTGGCAGGTCTGCGGCATCCACGCGATGCTCGCGCTCGCGGCCGGCAGGCTCACCGACGCCGACGAGCTCGTCCCCCGGGCCTTGGCGCTCGGGGAGCGCGCGCAGCCGACGGCGGTGATCCCCGTCTACGTGCTTCAGCGTTACACGCTCAGCGACTTTCGGGGAGCTATCGAAGAAGTCGAGCCAGCGATCCGTGACCTCGTCGCGGACTATCCGGCTCGCCGCGTCTTCCGCTGCGCCCTCGCGTATCTCCACGCCCGACTCGCGCGGCTGCCGGAGGCGGAGCAGGCGCTCGGCGAGCTGGCAGGCGACGACTTCTCGGCGCTGCCATTCGATCAGGAGTGGCTCTTCGGCATGAGCCTGCTCGCCGAGACGGCGGCGCTGCTGGGCGACGCGGATTCAGCGACGATCCTGTACCGCCTGCTTCTTCCCTGGGAAGCGCTCAACGCCATTGACCAAGCCGAGGGAATCAGAGGCTCGATCGCCCGCTACCTCGGCCTCCTTGCGACCACCACAGGACGCTGGGACGAGGCGGAACTCCACTTCGAGCATGCTCTCGCCATGAACGAGAGGATGGGCGCTCGCCCCTGGCTCGCCCACACCGGCCACGACTACGCGCGGATGCTGTACGCCCGTAACAGTCGAGGCGACCGCGAACGCGCCCTGGCGCTGCTGGACAGCGCCCTGGGGACATACCGCGAGCTCGGCATGGACGACTACGCGGCGGCGGCCGCGGCGCTCGAGGAGGAGGTCAGCACCACAACGTAGCCGGGGGGAGCCGGTGATGCAAGACGCGTGCAAGCCCTTGTCGCAAACGTCACCCGACCGTAGGCTCAGCGCGTGGAAGCGATCGAGCGAGATCCCGCCACCCCCGAGAGCGTCGGGCAGCCGCGCAGCCACGGGCTCGCCCAGCCCGCCCCACAGCCCGGCGACAGCGGGGAGCAGCTCGACGAGACCGGCGCGGCGCTCTTCCCCCAGCTCGTCTGGGCGCACTATCGGTGGGAGCGGAACCTCCACTCAGACGACGGCCCCGACCCGGCGCTCGAG
>Ga0081538_10003499_pt1 | contig 14807 bp, 15 predicted proteins | sample TabmetS5T2R1_FD_71022 | JGI IMG/M metagenome (GOLD analysis project Ga0081538, IMG submission 71022) | Tabebuia heterophylla rhizosphere microbial communities from the University of Puerto Rico - S5T2R1 | ecosystem: Host-associated > Plants > Roots > Rhizosphere ... | reverse complement strand
GAGGTCGCGTCCCCGCACCTCGACCCCGTCGGGATAGGCCTGGCTGATGTGGCTGACGGGCGCCCCGGCCTTGCCGATCTGCATGCGGGCGGCGACGCTACGGATCCGGCGCCCGGGCGTCAAGGGCGACGAGTCGCGCGCCGCCACTCGGTCCCTGTACCAGACCCCGCCCCGAGGAGAACGAAATGCTCAAGGATGGCCGCGTAGCAACGCGGCTCCCCGCACAGGATCTGGAGCGAGCGCGGAGGTTCTACGCCGACAAGCTCGGGCTCGAACCCAGCGAGGAGCGGCCGGGCGGGCTGCTCTACCGCTGCGAGAAGGGCGAGTTCGCCTTGTTCGGGTCGGGCGGAACGTCACCCGGCACCTTCACCCAGATGGCCTGGGACGTGGACGACATCGAGGCCACGGTCGCCGAGCTGAAGGCCCGCGGCGTGGTGTTCGAGGAAGTGGACGTTCCGGGGCTCGAAACGGTCGACGGAATCGCCGACGTGTCGGGCAACTACCCGAGCAAGGGCGGCAAGGGCGAGCGCGCCGCCTGGTTCCGCGACAGCGAGGGCAACATGCTCGGAATCGGCCAGCCGATCCGCTGACGCATTTACCTTCCTGCACATGACCAAGACCCAGTACTACTGCGCGAGCTCGCTTGACGGCTACATCGCCGAAGCCGACGACACCCTTGACTGGCTGCTGGGTTACAAGGGCACCTTCGAGGGTGAAGGTGCCGAGCCGATCGAAGGAGGCTACGAGCGCTACTACGAGGGCGTTGGAGCCCTGGTCATGGGCTCCACGACATACGAGTTCATCCTCGGTCACGAAGCCGAGGGCACGGGGTGGCCGTACGGCGGCAAGCCGGCCTGGGTGCTGAGCTCGCGAGACCTCCCCAAGCCCGAGGGCAAGGACGTGGCTGTGCGCATCGCCAACGCGGAGGTCAAGGCGCTCTACGACGAGATGGTCGCCGCGGCGGGCGAGCGTGACCTGTGGATCGTCGGCGGCGGAAACGTGGCCTCCCAGTTCGCCGACGAAGGCCTCCTGGACGAGGTGCTGGTCACCGTCGTGCCGGTCGTGCTGGGGGAGGGCAAGCCGCTCTTCGACCGTCGCCTTCCGGGAGGACCGATGCAGCTGAGAGGTGCGCGCGCGTTCGACAACGGGATGGTCAAACTGGCGTACGAGATCCTTCGACCTTAAGCCACGCTACGGGGTGGAGGCGGAACTCCGGCGACGTGACCAGCGCCGAAGTCTCCGCCTCGTCCCGTAGCACCCGGAACGGATCCGGGAGATCGTGGGCCTCAGGCCGCCTCGCCGTAGGCCGGCTTGGCCGGGGTCGCCTTCTCCGCCTCGTCCTCGGCCGCCGCCAGGGCGTCAGCGCGCAGGAGCCGCAGCGCGATCACGATCGCGAGCGCCACGAGCGCTGCCCCGACGAGGTAGGCCACGTGGTAGCCGGAGTTGAGCGCCGAGGCGGTCGACTCGCCGTTCGCCAGCAGGCCGTCGGTGCGCTCGGTCGCGATCGTTGCGAGGATGGCGAGGCCGATCGCGCCGCCGACCTGCACGCTCGTGTTCACGAGACCGGAGGCCAGCCCGGAGTCGCTCGGAGTGGCGCCCGACATGGCGAGCGTCATCAGGGAGGGGAAGCCCAGGCCCGCGCCGAGGCCCATCAGCACCATCGGCGGGAGCAGATCGACCACATAGCTCGCCTCGACCGGCGTCCGCGCGAACAGGAGCATTCCGGCTGCAATCGCGACCATGCTCGGGATGAGCGTGGCCTTCGGCCCGTAGGTCATGTTGAGGCGGGCCGAGAAGCGGAACGACATGGTTCCCATGACGAGGGTGGCGGGCAGGTAGGCGAGGCCGACCTCGAGTGCGCCATAGCCCAGGATCCGCTGCATGTAGAGGGCGCCCAGGAAGAACATCCCGAACATCCCGACCACCAGCAGGGCCTGGACCAGGTTCGCACCCGAGACGTTCCGCGAGCGGAACAGGCGCAGCGGCATCAGCGGGTTGGCAATACGAGCCTGGCGTGCGAGAAAAGCGGCGAGCAGGAGGATCGCGACGCCGCCGAGCCCGAGCGTCTGGGTCGATCCCCAGCCCTGCTGCTCGACCTCGAGGATCGTGTACACGCCGAGCATCAGTCCGGCGGTCAGGAGCGCGGCGCCCGGAATGTCGGCGCCGGCCTTGAGGCCGACTCCCTCGCCGCCCTCGACGACTCGCAACGCGAACAGGCCGGTCGCGACGCCGATCGGCAGGTTGACGAAGAAGATCCAGTGCCAATTGATGGCCTCGGTCAGCACGCCGCCGACGATCAGACCGATCGAGCCGCCGGCGACGGCCACGAACGTGTAGACGCCGATCGCCTTCGCCTGCTCCCGCGGCTCCGGGAACATCGTGACGATCATGCCGAGGATCACGGCGGAGGTAAGGGCGCCGCCGACGCCCTGGACGAAGCGCGCCCCGATCAGAACTCCCTGGCTCTGGGCCACGGCGCAGAGCAGCGACGCAGCGGTGAAGATCGCCAAGCCGATCAGGAAGACGCGCCGCTGCCCGATGAGGTCGCCGAGCCGCCCGGCGAGCAGCAGCAGGCCGCCGAACGCGATCAGATAGGCATTCACCACCCAGGCCAGGTTGCTCTGCGAGAAGCCGAGGTCGTCCTGGATCGACGGCAGGGCCACATTCACGATCGTGGCGTCGAGCACGATCATCAGCATCCCTACGCAGAGCACATAGAGAGCGGCCCAGCGCTTGCGGTCGTTTCTCATCTCAGCGGTCACGTTGACTGTCTCCTGTAACGGGGTCTTTCAGAGAGGTCGTTACTGAGACCCGAGAATCGACAAGGACTCATCGGTCGGCCCCGCGATTGGGCGCTAGTTCATGATGAGAGGCATGGAGATCGATCCGCAGACGTACAGGGAAGAGAGCCTCGAGAGGTGGGGCCACGTGGCTGCGGGCTGGGAGAGCCGCCGGGAGTGGTTCAGGAAGGTCACCGGCCACGTGAATTCATGGCTCATGGAAGCGGTGGACCCACAGCCCGGGCAGACGATCCTCGAGATCGGCGCCGGGCCGGGTGAGCTCGGTTTGCAGGTGGCCGAGCGCCTCGACGGGGGTCGCGTCATCTCCAGCGACTTCTCGCCCGAGATGGTCGACGTGGCGCGCCGCGAGGGCGAGGCCCGCGGTCTGACGAACGTCGAGTACCGCGTGCTCGACGCCGAGAACCTGGATCTCGCCGACGGCGAGGTGGACGCCGTTGTCTGCCGCTGGGCCTACATGCTCATGGCCGACCCGGCCGCGGCCATGAGGGAGACCAGGCGGGTGCTGCGCCCCGGCGGCCCGCTGGCGTTTGCCGTCTGGCGGTCCGCGGAACGAAACCCCTGGCAGGCCGTCCCCTCGATGACGATGGTTCAGCGCGGCCACATGCCCGCGCCGGTTCCCGGAGCGCCGGGGATCTTCGCCATGGGAGAGCCCGGGCGCATCCGCGAGCTGGTCACCGGCGCCGGCTTCGATGAGCCCCAGGTGGAGGAGATCGCGTTCGAGTACACCTACTCGGACTTCGACGACCTCTGGGACGCGCTCCTCCGCCTCAGCCCTCTCGGGCGGACGATCGACGCCCTGCCCGAGGAAGAGCGGGACGCGACCCGCGCGGCGGTCATGCAGAACATGGCCTCGTACCGCAACGGGGACGGTTCGTACACCGCCCCCGCTGCGACCTGGGCCGTTCTGGCGCGCTGACGTCAGGCCCGCGCGGGAGCGCCACCGCCGAGCGTCCCCGAGGTTTCAGTGCCCGATGTCGTGGGATCAGTCATGGGAACGTTCCGCGGCTTAGGGATCGACTGTATGTACCGTCACTATAACTATCTAGTCACTGTATCAGAATACCATGGTTCCACCACTGGGGCTCCGTGAGCGAAAGAAGCAGCAGACGCGCGAGGCGATCGCCGAGGCCGCGCGCCGCCTGTTCGGCGAGCGCGGCTTTGAACGCGTCACCGTGGCCGAGATCGCCCGTGCCGCCGACGTGGCCGAGAAGACGGTCTTCAACTATTTCCCGACCAAGGAGGACCTGGTCTACTGGCGCCTCGAGTCGTTCGAGGAGGAGCTGCTCGAGACGATCCGGGAGCGGCGGCCCGGAGAATCGGTGCTCGCCGCCTTCGGACGCTTCGTGTCGGTGCCACGGGGACTCCTCGCGGCGAGCGACCCTGAGGCCCGCGAGCGGCTGGGTGCCATCACCCGCATGATCACCGAGAGCCCGGCCCTCCTGGCGCGCGAGGAGCAGATCTACGGGCGCTACACGAACTCCCTGGCGGCCCTCATCGCCGAGGAGACCGGAGCCGAAGCCGACGACGTCGGGCCCTGGGTCGCCGCCAACGCGATGATGGGCGTGCATCGCTCCCTGGTCGCCTACTCGCGGCGCCGGATCGTCGGCGGCGAACCCAGCTCGCGAATCGCCCGCGGCGTGCGCGCCCAGGCGAAGCAGGCGCTGGCGCTGCTGGGGGAAGGTCTGGGCGAGCTAGCGCCGGGCCGCTCGTGACACGGCGCCCTGGAGGCCGGCCGCCCGCGCGAGGCGCCGGAGCGCCCGTGTCAGGGCCTCATCGAGCGCCCTCGTGTCGCGCACGCCGGGCTCGCGATGGAAGGCGAGCATCCGCAGGACACCCGCCGGCCGGTCGGACTTGAGGTCCACCCTCCCGACGATTCGGTCGCCGAGCAGCAGAGGCAGCACGTAGTAGCCGTAGACGCGCTGCGCCGGCGGCTTGTAGATCTCCATCACGTGCCTGAACCCGAACAGCCGCTCGACGAAGGCTCGGTCCCAGAGCAGGTTGTCGAACGGCGAGAGAAGCGTGGCGCCCCGCGACACCGTCTCGCGAAGCGGCAGTCCATCGGGCACCAGCACCGGGGGGCCGCCGTCGTCGACCGCCAGCCGTCGCAGCGCACCCTCGGCCACGAGAGCGTCCACGTGCGGCCGAAGGGTGGCCGTCCGGCCCGGCACGCGGTAGTGCTCCGCGATCCCGCTCTCGGTCAGCGCTCCGCGCGCTTGCACCGCCCTGAGCACGAGCTCTCGGAACGCCTCCCCGTCGCTCGGGACCGGGGCGTCGAGCACCGCCCGCGGTATTACCCGCTCGGTCAGGTCGTAGAGCCGCTGGAAGCCCTGGCGCCCGGCGATCGAGAGGTCGCCGCGGTCCCAGAGCGAGTCGAGCACGCGCTTCGCCGGCTTCCAGTTCCACATCCCGCCGCCGCCCTCGCCCTCGAAATCGCGCGATCCGAGCGGCCCGCGCGCGCGGATCTCCTCGAGCACGTGCTCCGCGACCTCGGGATGCTCGCGCAGCGCTCGATCGTGGCTCCCCCAGTGACCACGGCCCCTCATTCGCCAGCGAAAGAGCGGAAAGTCCTCAACCGGCAACAGGCTGGCTTCGTGCGCCCAGTACTCGAACACGCGGCCCTCGCCGAGCAAGCGGGACACGGTGCCGGCCGGGTAGACGCCGACGCGTGAGGTGAGCACGATGCGGTGGCTGCGCTCGACCGCAGAGATCGAGTCCAGCTGCACGCACGACAGGCGCCGGATCGCACCCTCCACCTCGTCGGCGCCGGCTCTCCGCGACCTCCCGGCGAAGCCCTGGTGCGCGACCACGTGACGCCGCAACGCGGCCAGGGAGATCGTTGCGGGAGTCACGCCCGGTACTACTACCCGATGAATTGACCGTGGTGAGATGGGTGTTCGTCGTCTGCGCGCTCGCACTGTGCGCGGCGGGGGTTGGGTGCGGCGACGACGAGCCGGCCTCGACTCGCGCGCGGGGAGCGCCCGTCGACCGCTTCGATGCGGAGCGGGCGTGGCGCCTCGTGGAGCGCCAGGTCGCCGTCGGTCAGCGGCCGGCGGGCTCGCCCCAGCTGCGCGCGCTCGCGGTCCGGCTGCGCAGGCTCCTGCCGAACGGCCGCTTCGAGCCGATTCCGGGGGAGCCGGGCTTGCGGAACGTCGTGGGGACGCTCGGCGGACGCGAGCCGGGCATCGTGCTCGGAGCGCACTACGACACCCTGGTCGAGCCGAGAGGGTTCGTCGGCGCGAACAACGGCGCGGCGGGCACCGCCGTGGTGATCGAGGCGGCCCGCGCGCTGCAACGGCTGCCGCGTCCCGCCGGCGCACGGGAGCTGCGCTTCGTGCTGTTCGACGGCGAGGAGCCCGAGGCCGGCCTGCCCGAGGAAAGCGTCAACTTCTACCGCGAGGGGCTGCGAGGCTCGCGCGCGTACGTGGCCGCGCACCCGGGTCGAACCGAGGCGATGGTGCTGCTCGACTACGTCGGCAACCGCGGTCTCCAGCTCCCGCGTGAGCGCAGCTCGACACCCTCGCTGTGGGCCGACGTGCGCGCCTCGGCCGAGAAGGTGGGGGCGGAGAGCCTGTTCCCGAACAAGGTCGGCCCGAGGATTCTCGACGACCACACCCCGTTCCTGCGGGACGGCGTCCCGGCCGTGGACCTGATCGACTGGAGCTATCCGGGCCACGAGCTCTCGGACGGTCTCGACAAGCTCTCGCGGGACAGTCTCGACGCCGTGGGCGAGACGGTGGTGCAGCTTCTCCAGGAGCTCCGCCGTCAGTGACCGCCCGGTACGCTACAGCTCGTGAGAATGAGAGTCATTCTCAAATCCATGGTGGTCCTCTCGTGCGTGGTCCTCTTGGCGGCCGCGACGGCGGGCTGCGGGGATGGGGATTCCGGGGCCGGCGGGGGAGAGCTGACGGTGGTCGCGACCACCACGCAGGTCGCCGACCTCGTCAGGAACGTGGGCGGCAGCCGGGTCGACGTGCACGGAATCCTCGGCACGAACGCCGACCCCCACGACTATGAGCCGCGGCCCAGCGACGTGGCCGCGATCAGCGATGCGCCGGTCGTCTTCAAGTCGGGCGGCGACATCGACGGCTGGCTGGACGAGCTGATCGAGAACGCGGGCGGCGATCGACGGGTGGTGTCCCTGATCGATTCCGTTCACACGATCAGGGCCGACGCTCGGGGAGAGGACGAGGATGTCGACCCGCACTGGTGGGAGGATCCGCGCAACGCCATCCGGGCCGTCGCCGCGATTCGCGACGCGCTGATCGAGGCCGACCCATCCGGGCGCAGGGTGTACGAGCGCAATGCGGCCGCCTACGTCCGGCAGCTTCGGGCGCTCGACCGGACGATCGCCGACTGCATGGGCCGGGTGCCCGCCGATGAGCGCAAGCTCGTCACGACGCACGACGCGCTCCGCTACTTCGCCGACCGCTACGACGTCGAGGTCGTCGGGGCCCTGATTCCCTCGCTGTCGACCCAGGCCCAGCCCTCCGCCCGCGACATCAACGAGCTGGTCGATCAGATCCGCGAGGAGGGCGTCAACGCGATCTTCCCCGAAACCGCCCTCAACGAAAGGCTGGAAGAGGCGGTGTCGCGAGAGGCCGGCGCCGAGGTGGGCGGCCAGCTCTGGGCCGACACACTCGGGCCCGAGGGCTCCGGCGCCGAGACCTATCTCGACGCCATGCGAGCGAACGCCGACGCCATGGCCGAGGGCATGTCGGGCGGCACGGTGAGCTGCTCAGCTCACTAGAGCCAGGTAGTGCCTCTTCAGCTCCTCGGTGCGTTCCTCGGGCCAGGGGCAGACGGTCCTGCCCATGAGCTGCTCGGCGAGGAGCTCGAGCTGGGTGTGCCAGGCCGCCAAGGCCGTCGGGCGCAGATCCGCCGACGCGGAGGACCCCTTCTGTGTGAGTAGGACAAGCACGCCGCCGGGGCCGTCCGACAGCTCCCAGCGCACCGTGCCGGCCTCCTCGCCGTCCCATTGCCAGGCGTACTCGAGCAGCTTGGACGGCTCGACCGCCGTGACGGGACCGGCGGGCACATAGCCGTTGGTGGATTGCAGCGGCGCCTCAGCGCCGACCGTGACATCGTCGTCGCTCAGCGCGGCCCAGACCTCGTCGACCGGGTGAGGAAGCAGGCGCTCGAAGCGGAGCGACCAGCCCTCCGCCGCCGCGCGCACGGTTCCCCCCAGGAGGCCGAACCTCTCGACATAGGCCTCGTGCCGCTCGGAATAGTTGTCGGGGGCAATCCCGTCCACCGGCTCGCCGTCCAGCGCCTGCTGCAACGCGTCGAGGCAGGTCTCCCATCCGACCGCGTAGCTGGCGGCCGAGGGACGCTCGTCGAACGTCTGCGTGAAGACGAGGGTGCAGCCGTCCTCCTCGGGGCGGAGCTCCAGGCGGAGCAGCGACTCGCCCCACGTGTAGGCGAACAGCCGAGGCGGGTCGACCTCCTTGACCTCGCCTTCCAGGGTGGGGCCTTCGCCGCCGGGGTGAACGAACCGGAGCGGCGCTCCGGGCCGTCGCTCGCCCTCGATCGTGGCCGGGAACCAATGAGCCAGCTCGGCCGGCTCGGTGATCGCGCGCCAGACCTTCTCCGGCGGGTGGGCGAGCCTGCGCTCGAAGCGCAGGACGGCGCGGCCCTCGACTGTCTCCAGTGTGCCCTCCACGTGTCAGTCCTCCATCGTCTCGAGATGCCGTTCGAGCGCGTCGAGGCTGCCGGCCCACAGTCGCCGATAGGGCTCGAGCCAGGCGTAGACCTCCGCGAGCGGCTCGGGCCGAAGCTCATAGAAACGCCGCTGGGCGTCCTTGCGGACCCGCACGAGCCCCGCCTGCCGCAGAACCCGTAGATGCTTCGAGGTCCCGGGTTGAGTGAGGCCGATCTGGTCGACCAGCTCGCCGACCGCCCGCGGGCCCTCCAGCAGGAGGTCCAGGATGCGGCGCCGGTTGGGCTCCGCCAGCACGTCGAACGTCGTGGTCGTCGTCACGGTGGAAGAGTATATCTCACTAGTTATATAAGCGTCGGAGCATGAACCCGGGAGGCCGCTCTCTGGTGTAATCGGCGCCGCCGATGCCTGGCGCCCCGCTCGAACAGCTCCTCGTGGTCCCGGGACAGCCGGCGCGGTTGTCCGAGCGCGATCCACGCGACACGCTCGGCCTCGAGAAGGACGACGCCGAGGAGCAGACGAAGAACCTGCGCGACCGGATCGACGAGCTTCAGTACCTGCTGTTCGCGGAGGCGGAGCACGCGCTTCTGCTCATCCTTCAGGGAGTCGACGCTTCAGGTAAGGACGGCGTCATCCGGCGCGTGTTTTCCGGGGTCAACCCGCAGGGCGTGCACGTGACCTCGTTCAAGGCGCCGGTGGGTGCGGAGCTCGAGCACGACTACCTCTGGCGCATTCATGCCGCCCTGCCGCCGCGGGGGACGATCGGCGTCTTCAACCGGTCCCAGTACGAGGACATCGTCACCGTCGGCGTGCTCGGCCTCTTTCCGGAGGCGGTGTGGAAGCGCCGCGGTGGACACATCCGCGAGTTCGAGCGCATGCTCGTCGACGAGGGCACGTCCATCGCAAAGGTCTTCCTCAACGTCTCGAGGGAGGAGCAGCGCGAGCGGCTGCAGGAGCGGATCGACGATCCGCGCAAGCGCTGGAAGTTCCGCGCCGGCGACCTCGAGGTGAGCGAGCGCTACGACCAGTATGTCGCCGCCTACGAGGCGGCGATCACCGAGACCTCCACCGAGTGGGCGCCCTGGCACGTCGTCCCGGCCGACCGCAACTGGGTCAAGGCCTATGCCACCGCTTCGATCGTCTGCGACCTCCTCGAGCGAATCGACCCGAAGCTGCCCGAGGGGCCCAAAGCGCCCTAGCGCCCGCGCAGCCCCGAGGCGCCGAACGGGCTAGCGTCGCCGGCCGATGGCCGAGCCGGTCGAGCGGGTGCTGACCCAGCGCGAGCTGAACCGCGCCCTCCTCGAGCGCCAGTTTCTGCTGGCGCGCAAACGGACGACGCTGCCGCGCGCCCTCGAGCGGATCGCCGGCATCCAGGCGCAGTACGCGCCCTCGATGTACATCGGTCTCTGGTCGCGGCTCGAGGGGCTCGAGCGCGAGCGCCTTACCCGGGCGCTCGAACGCAGGACCGTCATCCAGGGAACGCTGATGCGGGCGACCATCCATCTCGTCTCCGCCCGCGACTACTGGCCGTTCGCGATCGGGATTCGCCGTGCCCGGCGTGAATGGTGGCTGCGGGTCCACGCCGAGGTCTCACGCGAGCCCGCCGCGGCCGCGAGGCGCCTGCGGCGACGGCTCGCCGACGGGCCCCGGTCGCGCGCCGAGCTGATCGAGTCCCTGAGCACCAGCCATTTCAACGGCGCAGGGCTCTGGCTCGACATGGTCCGAGTCCCCCCGTCGGGGACCTGGGAGCGGCGGCGCGCCGACATCTACGCCACGGCCGAAGATTGGCTGGGCCGGGCCGCCGGGGTCGAGGAGGACGAGGGCGTCGACCTACTCGTGACCCGCTACCTCGGCGGGTTCGGCCCCGCCCGGCCTGCGGACGTCGCCGACTGGGCGGGGCTACCGGTGGGAGCGATCCAGGCCGCGCTCGAGCGTCGAGCGATACGGCGCTTCCGCGACGAGCAGGGCCGGCTGCTGGTGGATCTCCCGCGCGCGCCGCTGCCGGATCCGGAGACCCCCGCGCCGATCCGCTTCCTCCCCACGTGGGACTCCACGCTTCTCACCCACGTACGCCGCAGCGGTGTCCTGCCCGAGGAATACCGGCCGCGCGTCTTCAACACCAAGAACCCTCAGTCCGTGAGCACCTTCCTCGTCGACGGAGCCGTCGCCGGCTCCTGGAAGCACGAGCACGGGCGGGTGCGGCTGTCGCCGTTCGGGCGCATGTCGCGGGCGCTGCGCCGCGAGCTCGAGGAAGAGGCGGAGCGGCTCGCCGCATTCCACGCATAGACGCGCCGAAACGCCTCGAAGGCGGCGGACGCGGGTACAGGGCGTAGGCAAGAGGTCAACGTCAGCCAGGCACGTGGTCAATCGTACCGTCGCCGCAGCCGGCGGTGTAACGGACTCGCGGGAAGGGCAGTACTGCGTGCATGGACGCTGCCGGGCGCCCAGCGGACGAGACCCGCGCGCTGAGCCGGCTGGCTTTCGAGGAGCTGCGTGGCGCAACCTCCGGCGTACAGGAGATCCACTGCGCAATCGCGGAGCGCGCGTTCGGGGCGGTGGGCGCGGGCGCCGTTCCCGCCCGAGCGGTCCACGACGCCGTGGCGACCGGCGTCTACGGGGCGGTGCGCGGCGTAACCGGCCTGCTCGGAGTGGTAGCCGACGCCGGCCTGCGGCGCCGGCGGCCCTCCGACGGGGGCCGGCTGTCCTCATCGCCCCGTGGCCCGGTCGCCCTGGGGGCCCTGGGCGGCCTGATCGGCGACGCGCTCGAGCGCCAAGGCAGCGATCTGCAGGAGCCCATGACCGTGCGGGCGGGCGGACGCGTCGTGCCGTCGGACCCGGCGGCGCTCCGGTCCGCGTTCCCGCAGGCGAGCCCGCGCATCGTCCTCTTCCTGCACGGCCTGATGGAGACCGAGCTTGCCTGGCGGCTCCGGGCCGGCCCCGAGGGCGCGACATACGGCCACCGCCTCGCGGCTGACCTCGACTGCACGCCGGTGTACGTCCGCTACAACAGCGGTCGCCACATTTCGGAGAACGGTCGGTCGCTGGCCGACCTGCTCGAGGAGCTCCTCGACGGCTGGCCCACCGATGTCGAGCAGGTGGCCCTCGTCGGTCACTCGATGGGCGGCCTCGTGGCACGCAGCGCCTGCCACCACGCGAGCCGGCGCGGGGATCGTTGGGTGCGTCGCGTCCGGCACGTCGTGTCGCTGGGCTCCCCGCACATGGGGGCGCCCTTGGCGCAGGGAGTGCACTGGGCGAGCGCAGGCCTCGACCTGGTTCCCGAGACGCGTCCTTTCGCCGCCTTTCTTCGCCGGCGCAGCGCGGGCATCCGCGATCTGCGCCAGGGCTCCCTTGTCGACGAGGACTGGCGCGACTGCGATCCGGATGCGCTTCGGGCCGCGGCATGCCGCGAGCTGCCCCTCCTCGAGGGGGCCACCCACTGCTTCATCGCGGCAACGATCACCCGCCGCGCGGCGCATCCGCTCGGCCGCCTGTTGGGAGACTGCCTGGTGCTGGAGCCGAGCGCGTCCGGTCGCGACCGCACGCGCCGCATCCCGTTCCGAGCCGAGCACGGGATGCACCTCGGCGGAGCCCACCACCTCGCGCTCCTGAACCACCCGGCCGTCTATCAGCGGCTGAGGGAGTGGCTCGCGACGCCGCCTGCGGCCGCGGAGGGCTGAACCGGGGGCGCGGGCAGGGCATCGCGATGCCGACCGGATCGAGCGCCTCCGGCGCGCGCCGGATAGCCCCAGCTGACGGGAGGGCCGAGCGGTGAGCGTCGACCCGAAACGCCTCACCCATCTGGCGGCGGTCGCCAGCCTCGGTGTCGCCGCGACGCTGATCTGCGCCAAGCTCGTGATCTGGGTGATCACGGGGTCGGTCGCCATCCTGGGCTCGCTGGTCGACAGCGGCCTCGATGCCATCGCCTCGATCGTGACCTTCATCAGCGTCCGCCAGGCAGCGCAGCCGCCGGACCGGGCGCACCGTTACGGCCATGGCAAGGCCGAGGCGATCGGGGCGTTGGTCCAGGCGGGCTTCGTCCTCGGCTCGGCGCTCTTCCTCGCGAGCGAAGCAGTCCGGCGCCTGATCAGTCCGCAGCCGATCGAGCAGAGCGGACTCGCCGTCGCGGTGCTGCTGCTCGCGATCCTGCTGACGGCGGCGCTGCTCGGCTTCCAGCGTTACGTAGTCCGCCGCACCGGCTCGATCGCGATCCAGGCCGACAGCCTGCATTACCGCAGCGACCTGCTCATGAACCTGGCCGTGATCGCGGCGCTGGTCCTGTCCGAGGCGACCGGGCGGCCGATCATCGACCCGCTGTTCGGACTGGGCGTGGTGCTCGTGCTCCTGTACAGCGCGTTCGGCGTGGCGCGCCACGCGCTCGACATGCTGATGGACCGGGAGCTGCCGGCCGAGCAGCGCGCCTACATCCGCCGGCTCGCCCTCGAGCATCCTGGGGCGCACAACGTGCACGACCTGCGCACCCGGCGCGCCGGGGCCGACGTGTTCATCGAGCTGCATCTGGAGCTGGACGGCGAGCTCAGCCTGGAGCAGGCGCACGACCTGACCGACGAGGTGGAGGCGCGCATCCGCGCGGCGTTCCCCGGCGCCGACATCATCGTGCACCAGGAGCCGGCCGGCCTCGCCGACGAGCGTCTGGACGCGCAGATCGCGGCCGCGGAGCGAGATCGCCGCGGCTGACGGCGTCGAGAGTGGCGTCCCGCTCGCCTGCCCTGGGAACGTGATCCGGTCGAACGCAGCCCTGCCCAGGCATACCTGAGGGATGGGCCCGGTACGGGTCAGGCGCGGGTCACGGTCGGCATGTGCAGCACCGGGAAGTTGACCGAATTCGCAATGAAGCAGGCGTCGTGCGCCTTCTCGTGCAGCGCCTCGGCCTGCTCCAGATCGCCCGCGGCGATGGTGACCTTCGGCGCGAGCGTCACTTCGACGAAGCGCATCCTGCCGTCCTTGATCGCCATCATGCCGCTCGCCTGATCCTCGTACGCGACCACCTCGATGCCGGCGCGGGCGCAAAACGCGAGGTAGCTCAGCAGGTGACAGGCAGAGAGCGCGATGACCAGGAGGTCCTCCGGGTTGTGCTTGCCCGCATCGCCCAGAAACTTCGGGTCGGACGAGCCCACGAGCGGCGGCTTGCCCTCCACCTCTACCCGGTAGTCGCGTGAATAGCTCTGGTAGTCCTTGATGGGGCCCTGCTCTGCCCCGGTCCACACCAGTCGGGCGGCGAAATGGTGCTCCTTAGCCATGGTCCGCTCCCTCTGCTGGACGAAATCGACCGCCATCCTCCAGCGGTCCCTTACCCGAGAATGATGTAATCTCAAAGACACTCGAAGCTTTGCACCTCGGCGGTGCGGTCGTGGCCGGTCCCGCTCTCCCCCGGGCCGGCGTCATGCTTGCTGGCTTTGCGCCATGCGGCAGGCGGTGAGGTAGGCCTGGCGGAGCGCGTCGACCCGGGCGGCGCCCGTGCCCGCGATGTCGAACGCGCTGCCGTGCGCGGGCGTGGTAATCGGCACCGGGAGGCCGGCGAGGATCGTGATGCCGCGCGCGAAGCCCAGGAGCTTCATCGCGATCTGGCCCTGGTCGTGGTACATCGTCACCACGGCGTCGAACTCGCCGGCGCGGGCGCGCACGAACACCGTGTCCGCGGGATAGGGGCCGGCGGCCGCGATCTGCTCGGCCCTGGCGCGCGCGACCGCCGGCGCGATCACGTCGATCTCCTCGCGCCCGAAGACGCCGCCGTCGCCGGCGTGCGGATTGAGCCCAGCTACTGCGATGCGCGGGTGCGCGTTGCCGGCGGCCCGAAGCGTGTCATGGGCGAGGCGGGTCGCCTTCAGCACTGCGTCCTCGGTGATCAGCCCGGTGACCGCGGCGAGCGGCACGTGCGACGTGACACGCGTGGTGGCGAGCTCCCCGGTCGCGTTGATCTCCCCGACGTAGCCCTCGAAGCGGAGCGCGTGCGCGAAGAAGCGCAGCTCGTCCTCGAACGCGAGACCGCCCTCGTGCATTGCCTGCTTGTTGCACGGCGCAAAGCAGATCGCATCCAGCGCGCCGGCCTGGGCCAGCACGAGCGCCTGGCGGAAGGCGTCGAGAACATAGGAGCCCGCCCGGGCGCTCACCTGTCCGACCGGCGCCTCGGCCGGGTCAATCGAGGGCCCGCGCAGCAGTGCCGCGCTACCCTCGGCCACTCCATCGAGGCTGGAAACCTCGGGCAGCCGAAGGTCGACGCCGGCATGCTGGGCGCCGCGCGCCAGCACCCGCGGCTCGCCGATCACGATGGTCGCTACGTCCGGGTCGAGCTCGTCGCCCGCCAGCAGCTTCGCGATCAGCTCCGGCCCGAT
>Ga0081538_10003498_pt1 | contig 14808 bp, 11 predicted proteins | sample TabmetS5T2R1_FD_71022 | JGI IMG/M metagenome (GOLD analysis project Ga0081538, IMG submission 71022) | Tabebuia heterophylla rhizosphere microbial communities from the University of Puerto Rico - S5T2R1 | ecosystem: Host-associated > Plants > Roots > Rhizosphere ... | reverse complement strand
CTCGGCGAGCTCGTGGCGACGGTGCTCTGGGACCGTGGCGGGGCGCCGCTCCACTTCGTCCTCGCCCACGTCACGCTCGCGGTCGACTCGTCGCCAGACGCCCTGAGGTGGCTCTCGCTCGTCTTCGCCGTCGCCACGGTCCCGCTCTGCTGGGACCTGGGACGGCGGCTGGCCGGCCCGGTGGCGGGCGCGACGGCGGCGCTCGTCGCGTCGGCCTCGGCGGTTCTCGCCCTGTACGGGACGGTGGGGCGAATGTACGCGCTCCTCGCCTTCGTGAGCGCGCTCGCGTTCGACCTCTTCGCGCGCGCTCTCCAGCTCCGGACGGCCCGCGCCGCCTTCGTGGCCGCGCTCGCGGCAGTCCTCCTCCCGGCCGTGCACCCCTACGGCGCCATCGTCGTCGGGGCGGAAGCGGTGGTGGCGCTCGCGGTCTGGCGGGGGCGGCCTCTGCGCCCGGCGCTGCCCGTGCTCGCGGTCGGCCTCCTCCTCGTGCCGTTCGCGGTCGCCGACCTACGCCTCGCCGACCGCTTCACGGTCGGCGTCGGCGGGGACGAGTCCCTGGCGAGTCCCGGCGACGCCTGGGCGCAGCTCGGGCGGGCGCTCCAGTCGTTCGCCGGAGGGGGCGGCTGGACGTTCGCGCTCTTCCTCGTGCTCGGGATCGTGGGGACGGCCGTTCTCCTGCGCACGCAGACGGCGTTCGCCGCCTTCGGCCTCCTGACCCTGGTCGCGCCGCCGCTCCTCTTCATGCTGCTGCGAACGGGGAGCGTGATGGGGCTCTCGCCGCGGCACCTCGTCTTCGCCCTGCCGCTCTGGGCGGCGGCGATCGGCGCCGCGGTCGCCCGCCTCACCCGAGGGCTCCCTCCGGCCGTGGCGGTCGGGGCTGTTGCCGCAGTCGCGCTCGTGGCCGTCCTCTCGCCGCCCGGGGGCGTTCGCGATCCGCGCGCCTGGCCGAACCCCGTGCTCGGCGGCGGACCGGAAGCGACCGCCACCGGTAGCCGCGAGCGGCTCGGCCCGCCCGCGGCCTGGCTGCGGGAGACGGTCGAGGCCGACGAGCTCCTCTTCCCCTTCTCCTCGGTCTTCCTCGCCGGACTCCCCGCGACCGGCGAGGCCGTCTCGCTCCCGTACTCGCAGACGACGCTGCTCGAGAGCGCCGTCGGGCGCCTGGAGGAGCCCATGGGCGCCGTCACTGTGGCCGTCCCGGTCGGCCGGGCGGAGGTCGATAGCGAGCGCCTCGTGAGCGAGCTCGGCGGCGACGCCTACGACGTGCGCCTCTTCCCAGGCTGGCTGCTCGTCCGCGCCCAGGGGCCCTTCCCGGAGTCCACGGGGGCGCTCGCCGCGACCGCAGCCGTCCTCGAGGCGGCGCTCGGCGCGGTCGAGGTCGACCGCTACCCGGAGCTTCGCTTCTACGTCGAGCGCGGTCTCCGCACGACTTGCGAGACGCTCGTCTCGCTCGGGACGTCGTGCACTAGGTGACGCGGTCCTCGAGGGGCCGCAGGCAGCCGCCGCCGTTCGCCGAGTCCAGGTAGTGACCCGCCGCGGCCTCGGCCTCGGCGGCGAGCGTTCCGCTCCAGTTGACGCGCGCGACCTCCGCCGAGCCGACCTCTGCGCGGGTCTCCGCCCCGGCGAGGTCGACGAGCGTCCGCCCGGCCGGCACGTCCGTGACCACCCACAGCTTCGCGCAGGCCCCGGCCGGCTCGGCCTCGGGGAGCGTCACGTCGCCGGGGAGGTACCACTCGAGCGGCGAGCGGAAGTCGGCCATGGAGCCGACGACGAGGATTGGGTCGCCGGGTGCCCAGCCGGTCTCGACGAGCGCGTCCGCGACGCGGTCGAAGTCGACCCGCTCGGCCATCGGGGTGCGCACGTAGGAGACGACGGCGAGCGCAATCCCGGCGGCGGCGGCGACGATCGCAGCGCGCCGGGGCAGGGGCAGGAGCACGGCGACGAGCGCCACGGCCGCGAACGCGGTCACGCCGATCAGGTTCCTGCCCGTGATGATGCGGAGCCCCGCCAGCCAGGCGATGCCCGAGACGCCTACGGGGACGACGACCAGCAGCGCGCACAGGCGGGCCGAGGAGCCCAGGCGGGCGAGGACGGCGCAGCCTCCGAGGACGAGCGCCAGGATCGTCAGGCGCACGAACGCCTCGCCGTCGCCGGGGTCCGAGCCGCGCTCGGCGTACGTCGTCCCCGGGTCCCAGAAGAGTGCGGAGGGCAGGTAGCCGAGCTTCCAGGGGTCGAACGCGTCGATCCAGCCGAAGCGCTCCGCCCGTACCTGCTCGAGGAGCCCGGGGAGCCAGGCGAGGAGGGTGGCCGAGCCGAGGAGGAGAGCGGCTCCGACCCGCGCGGCCACGGCGCGTAGGTCGCGCTCCACGGCGAGCCACACGAGCCCGGCGGCGACCGCCAGCAGGAAGAAGTAATGCGTGTAGGCGCCGGCGGCCGCGCATGCTCCGAGCGCGACCAGCCGTCCCGCCCGCGGCTCCTCCGCCGCCCGCTCCAGGAGGAAGGCGAAGACGAGGGTCAGGAGCGCGAGCAGGGAGTAGGCGCGCAGCTCGCTCCCGTGTACGACGACCTGCCAGGCGAGCGCGGTCAGCGCTCCTGCGGCTCCGGCGGCCCAGAGCGGGAGGAACCGGTGCGCGTAGACGACCGTGAGGCCCGCGAGCGCCGCCGCCAGCGCGACGGAGAGATAGCGGAGACCCTCGAGCGGGATCCCCGCCTCGTGCCCGAGCCAGGCCAGCAGGTACCAGCCGGGCGGCGTCGACTCGGTGCGGGAGACGTGCTCGACGACGCCGGCGGGCGTCGACTCGAGCAGGATGCGGGCCGAGGCGACCTCGTCCTGCCAGAGGGGCAGGTCGACGGCGCCGGGAAGCGTCGCGGCCGCGGCGAGCGCCGCCGCGGCACCCGCAACGGCGGCCGTGGCGCGCCGTGTCTTGACGGCTCCGCCCGGGACCGCGTTCGGCATAGTCCGTCAGCATGACGACTGGGAGCGGGCGGTGGGGCCTCGCGGCGCTCTTCGCAGTCGCGGCGGTCGTCGCCACCGTTCCGGCCGTCGGCGCGCTCACGAGCGAGTTCATGACGGAGAGCGACGCGCCCGGCTACGGCGAGGCCGCGTCCGGCGACCACCTCCAGACGACGTACCGCTTCTGGCTCGTCGGCCACCAGCTCGAGCGCGGGGCGGCTCCGTGGATCGACCCGTACAGCTTCCAGCCGCTGATCGAGCCGCAGGCGGTCCTCGGCGGCTGGCCCTTCGGCCTGCCTTTCTGGCCCCTCGACGCGCTCTTCGGCCCCGTCGTCGCGTGGAATCTCCTCCTGCTCGCGGTGACGTTCGCGGCGGGCCTCTTCACCTACCTCTGGCTCCGGGAGCTGGGGCTTCCGCCCTCGGCGGCCGCCCTGGGCGGGATCGCCTTCGAGCTGGCCCCGTACCGGCTGCTCCAGAGCGGCGGCCACCTCCTCGGGTGGGCCGCCGTCTTCGTGCCGCTCGCGCTCTGGGCGTTCGAGCGCTCGCGCCGGGCGGGCTCGGAGCGCGCGGTGCACCTCTGGGGCGCGCTCGCCGTTGCCTGCGTCGTCTCGATCCCGCTCTCCGGCCAGCTCCATCTCGCGCTCGGCGCCCTGCCGTTCGTCGCCGTCTATGCGGCGCTCCGCTACCGGCGCCCGGCCTCGCTCTGGGCCTGGGGAGGCGTGCTGGCCGGGGCAGCTGCGGGACTCCTCGCCGAGACGGTGATCATCAGCGGCTCGACCGAGTCGGAGGGGAGGACGCTCGCCGAGGTCGCGGTCTACTCCGCCGACCCGGCCGACCTGCTCAGCCGCTGGCGTCTGCACGGGCCGGAGCGCTTCGTCTACCTCGGTTGGCTCCTGCCGGTCCTCGCGGTCGCCGGCCTCGTCGTGCTCGCGCGCCGCCGCCGCGGCCTGGCGATCCTCCTCGGGCTCGCCGCGCTCCTGCCCGCGCTGCTCGCGCTGGGGACGAACCTGCCGCTCTACGAGACGCTTCGCGACGTCTTCCCGCCGCTTCGCTACCCGCGCGTGCCCGGACGCTTCCTGCCGCTCGCGAACCTCGCCCTCGCCGCGCTCGCCGCAGTCGCTGCGGCCGCCCTCCTCGCGCGCTTCGACGGCCGCCGCCGGGCCGTGCTCGCCGCGTTCGTCCTCGCGCTCGTCGCCGCCGACCTCTTCGTCTTCCCGCTCCGCTCGAGCGAGGCCGATCCTGGAAACGATGCGTACGCGGCGCTCGCCGGCTCTCCGCCCGGCCGCGTGCTCGAGCTCCCGATCCTCCAACGCGGCAAGGGCCAGTTCGGGAGCGTGTACCAGTACTACACGCTCCAGGCGCCGCGCGAACGGCCAACTGGCTACGCGCTCGCCCCCGAGGAGGCGTTCGAGTTCACCGAGCGCTTCAACCGGCTCGAGTGCGGGGCGTGGCTCCAAGGCGACCGGGAGGAGCTGGAGCGGATGGGCATCCGCTCGCTCGTCTGGCACGGCGGGCTCTACGCGCAGTCGAAGACGCCCGGGGCCTGGTTCGGCCGGGAAGGCCTCCGGCGGAGCGGGCTGGGGGTCGCGGCCGGCGACTCCGTCGTCTCGCTCTGGGAGCAGGGCGGCGGCGGCGGGAGCGCCGCGGTGGGGGAGCCCGACCGCGGCGAGCCCTATCTCTGCGACGGCTGGGAGGACGGGGCGCTGACGCTTCAGGAGGGCGCCCTCTGGCTGTACGGGAGCGGGACCGCCGAGCTCGAGCTGGAGGCGCCCGCGCCGACGCTGGTGAGCGTCTTCGCCGACGGCCGGGCCGTCGAGCCGGTGCTCGTCGGAGACCGCACGACGATCACCGTCGAGCTCCCGAATGCAGGCTGGCACCCGTTCGTCGTCCGCGCCGCGCCGGGTCTTCGGCTCGTCGCCGCGCGGTTCCGCTAGCGGCGCCGATGTGTTTAGGGTGTTGCGATGCTTCGTAGGGCGCTCGTGTTCGTCGCCGTGCTGGTCGGACTGGTCGGGCTCTACGAGGGCTACAAGTGGCTCTGGGAGACGGCGGGCTTCACCTGGCCCTTCGTGGTGGACGACCGCACGATGCCGCACACGTGGGACATCGTCGGCCAGCTCTTCGAGCCGTCGCGGACGAACGGGCCGCTCCTAGTCGAGGTGCTCTGGGACGCCGCTCTCTTCACGGCGAAGGAGGCCGCCGTCGGCTTCGCCCTGGGGGCGACCGCCGGCTTCCTGATCGCCGTCCTCCTCGTCCACTTCACCTTCCTGCGGCGCGGGATCCTGCCCTACATCGTCGCCTCGCAGACGGTGCCGATCCTCGCGATCGCGCCGATGGTCGTCGTCTGGCTCGGAGGACGCGGGCTGCCGACCTGGTTCCCGGTCTCGGTGATCGCCGCCTACCTGACGTTCTTCCCCGTGACGATCAACGCCCTGCGCGGCCTCGAGTCGGCCGACCCGCGGGCGCTCGAGCTGATGGAGTCGTACGCCGCCGGGCGGTGGTCGGTCCTCTGGAAGCTCCGCGTCCCGGCCTCGCTCCCGTACCTGTTCGCCGCCTTCAAGATCTCCGCGACCGCGTGCGTCGTCGGCGCCATCATCGGCGAGCTGCCGGCCTCGATCCAGGACGGGCTCGGCGGCGCCATCCTGAACTTCAACCAGTACTACGCCTCCTCGCCGGAGAGCCTGTGGGCGACGAACCTGATCGCGGCGCTCCTCGGCATCGCCTTCTTCCTCGTCGTCGTCGGCCTCGAGCGGCTCGTGGTCAGGGCCGCCCCGGAGGAGCTGACATGAGCACGCCGGCCCCTGTCGTCGAGCTCCGCGGCGTGCACAAGCAGTTCGGGCGCGGCGGCGTGGTCGCGCTCGAGGGCATCGACCTCGAGGTCGGAGCCTGCGAGTTCGTCTCCCTGATCGGCCCCTCCGGCTGCGGGAAGTCGACTCTGCTCCGGATCGTCGGCGACCTGACAGAGCCGACGAGCGGCGAGGTCGTCGTCAACGGGAAGTCCGCCCGGCAGGCCCGCGTCGACCGCGACTACGGGATCGTCTTCCAGGACGCGGTCCTCTACGACTGGCGCACTGTGGCGAAGAACATCGCCCTCCCGCTCGAGATGCTCGGGTGGGACCGCAGACGTCGCGCGGAGCGCGTCGAGGAGATGCTCGAGCTCGTCGAGCTGACCGGGTTCGAGGGTCACCATCCCTGGCAGCTCTCGGGCGGGATGCAGCAGCGCGTGTCGATCGCCCGCGCGCTCTCCTTCGACCCCGCGCTCCTCCTCATGGACGAGCCCTTCGGCGCGCTCGACGAGATGACCAGGGAGCGCCTGAACATGGAGCTCCTGCGGATCTGGGAGCAGGCGGAGAGCACGATCGTCTTCGTCACGCACTCGATCGCCGAGGCGGTGTTCCTCTCCAGCCGGGTGGTCGTCATGTCGCCGCGGCCCGGGAGGATCGCCAGCGTCGTTCCCGTCGACCTCGGCCGGCCCCGGACCGTCGAGACGCGGGAGGAGCCGCGCTTCTTCGAGCTCGTCACCGAGGTGCGGGAGCTGCTGCGCGCAGGTGGTGTCGATCTGGCGGCGGCTCCGGAGGAGGTGGAGGCGGAAGCATGAGCACCGCGCCGACCGCCGTCCAGCCGCTTCCGCGCGGGTCGCTCGCGCAGAGCGTCGGCAGGCGGGCGCGCGACTGGGCGCCGGCGGCGATCGTGTTCGTCGTCGGGATCGCCCTCTGGGAGGGCCTCGTGCGCGGCCTCGACGTCGAGCGCTTCCTGCTGCCGCCGCTGTCGGACATCCTGCAGACGTTCTGGGAGCAGCGGGACACCTTCGTCTCGGCCGGGCTGTTCACGTTCAAGGAGGCCCTGGGCGGCTTCGCCATCGGCTCGGCGGCGGGCTTCGTCGTGGCGCTCGCGCTGGCGCGCTGGAAGCCGCTCGGCACGGCCTTGATGCCCTACGCCATCGCCGCGAACGCGATCCCGATCATCGCCTTCGCGCCGATCACGAACAACTGGTTCGGGATCCTCTCGCCGGCCTCGAAGATGGTGATCGCAGCCGTGATCTGCTTCTTCCCGGTGCTGATCAACACGCTGCGCGGCCTGACCTCGGTGCCGCCGCCGGCGATCGAGCTGATGCGCTCCTACGCGGCCGGCGAGGCCGAGATCTTCAGGCGGGTGCGGATCCCGCACGCGCTGCCGTACATCTTCTCGGCGTTGAAGGTGGCGACGGTCCTGGCGATGATCGGCGCCATCGTCGGCGACTACTTCGGCGGCTCCGACCAGGCGCTCGGGATCCTCATCCGCCGCTCGGCGGGGATCTTCGCCTTCGAGGAAGCCTGGGCGGCGATCCTGGTCGCGTGCGTGCTCGGCATCGCCTTCTACGGCGCGGTGGCGCTCGTCGAGCGGTTCACCATGGGCTGGCACGTCTCGGCGCGGGGGAGGGAGTAGCACAGGAATCGGAAGAGGAAAGGGGTGCGTATGACGAAGGCTCGATGGTGGCGCCTGGCGGCGCTGGTCGCGGCCGCGCTGCTCGCGCTGGCCGCCTGCGGGGGAGACGACGACGACGGCGACGCCGCGGGCGACACCGGCGGCTCCGAGGAGCCGGCGGAGCTCCAGCCCGTCACGTTGCAGCTGAAGTGGGTCACGCAGGCCCAGTTCGCCGGCTACTACGCGGCGCTCGACCAGGGGTACTACGAGGAGGAAGGCCTCGACGTCACGATCAGGCCCGGCGGGCCGGACATCGTGCCGGAGCAGGTCGTGCTCGGCGGCCAGGCCGAGTTCGGGCTCAACTGGCTCGACAACACGCTCGCCACGCGCGACCAGGGCGGGGAGATCGTGAACATCGCGCAGGTCTTCGCGCGCTCGGGCATGACCGAGGTGACCTGGAAGGACTCGGGCCTGGACTCGATCACCGATCTCAGGGGCAAGAAGGTCGGCGTCTGGCTCGGGGGCAACGAGCACAAGCTGTTCGCGGCGCTGACGAAGAACGGGATCGACCCCGAGTCGGACGTCGAGATCGTCGCGCAGCCGTTCGACATGAACCTGTTCCTGAACCGCGAGGTCGACGCCGCGGCGGCGATGACCTACAACGAGCTCGCGCAGGTGCTCGAGCAGGAGAACCCGGAGACCGGGGAGCTGTACACGGAGGAGGACCTGAACGTCTTCCTCATGTCCGACCTGGGCACGGGCGCCCTCGAGGACGGCGTGTTCGTGCGCTCCGACTGGATCCAGGACGAGGCGAACCAGGACATCGCCACGCGCTTCCTGAAGGCGAGCTTCAAGGGCTGGGTGTACTGCCGCGACAACTTCGAGGAGTGCCTCCAGATCGTGCTCGAGAACGGGCCGACGCTCGGCGAGGGACACCAGCGCTGGCAGCTGAACGAGATCAACAAGCTGATCTGGCCGAACGAGCTCGGCATCGGAGTGATGGACCCGGCCGGGTTCGACAACACCGCCCAGATCGCGCTCGACTACGGCGTGATCCAGAACGAGGCGTCGAGTGACGCGTACATCACGGACTACGCCGAGGCGGCGGTCGTCGCGCTCGAGGAAGAGGGCGTCGACGTCAAGGGCGAGGACTTCCAGCCGGAGGAGGTGGAGGTGACGCCGGGCGGCGAGTAACCAGAAAGGCCTGACAACGTGGCCGCCGGGAGGCGATACTTCCGGCGGCCACGCATTTTCGAGGAGGCGAGAACTGATGTCGGTTCTGATCAAGGGCGGCCGGGTCGTGACGGCGGCGGACGACTACGTCGCCGACGTGTTCGTCGAGGACGAGGCCGTCACCCTGATCGGCGAGTCGCTCGACGTCCAGGCCGACAGGGTGATCGACGCGAGCGGGAAGCTGGTGCTGCCGGGGTGCATCGACCCGCACACGCACCTGGACATGCCCTTCGGGGGCACGGTCTCGTGCGACGACTTCACCTCCGGCACCGTCTCGGCCGCGTTCGGCGGCACGACCTGCCACGTCGACTTCTGCATCCAGGCCAAGGGGCAGACCTTCGCCGAGGCGCTCGAGACCTGGCACGGGAAGATCGAGTCGGCGCGGCCTGTGATCGACGTCGGCTTCCACCTCGCCGTCACCGACCTGCACGAGGGCGGGACGCTCGAGGAGCTGGCCCGCATGCCCGACGAGGGCGTCACGAGCTACAAGCTCTTCATGGCCTACAAGGGCGCGATCATGGTCGACGACGAGACCCTCTTCCGCGTCATGCAGACGGCCGCCGACACCGGCGCGCTCGTGATGGTGCACGCCGAGCACGGCGACTCCATCGACGTCCTCGTCAAGCAGGCGCTCGCCGAGGGCAAGACCGACCCGATCTGGCACGCGCGCACGCGTCCGCCCGAGACCGAGGGCGAGGCGACCAACCGGGCCGTCCAGCTGGCGCACGTGGCGGGGTGTGCGCTCTACGTCGTCCACGTCTCCTGCAAGGAGGCGATCGACCCGATCGCACGCGCGAAGGAGCTCGGCTGGAACGCGCACGGGGAGACGTGCGTGCAGTACTTCTTTGTGGACGAGACCTTTCTCGAGCGCCCGGACTTCGAGGGCGCGAAGTACGTCTACACGCCGCCGCCGCGCGCCAAGGAGAACCAGGAGCACCTGTGGCACGCGGTCGCCACGGACATCCTCTCGGTCGTCTCCACCGACCACTGCCCCTTCCGCTGGGCCGACCAGAAGTCGCTCGGCCGCGACGACTTCTCCAAGATCCCGAACGGCGGACCGGGCATCGAGGACCGCCTCATGATGATCCACGAGTTCGGCGTCCGCGGCGGGCGCATCACCCTCAATCGGATGGTGGAGCTCCTGGCGACGAATCCGGCGAAGTACTTCGGCCTCTACCCGCGCAAGGGCACGGTGGCCGTCGGCTCCGACGCGGACATCGTCGTCTTCGACCCCGACAAGCGGGTCACGCTCTCGGCCGAGCGGAGCCACTCCCGCGTCGACTACAACCTCTACGAGGGCACCGAGGTCACGGGCGCCCCCGAGGTCGTGCTCGTGCGCGGCAAGGTGATCGTCGAGGGCGACGAGCTCGTCGGCCAGCCGGGCGACGGGCGCTTCGTCAAGCGGGCGAGGTTCGGGGAGCAGCTCACCGCGGCCGCAGGCGCGGCCGCCTGAAAGGGCCCTAGGTTTCCCTATGGCCCTTTCAGGCCTGGACTTCAGGCGACTGCTCCGATGACGACCATCAGTTAGACGAACATGTAGATGAGTACGGCGAGCGCAATATCGCGCGATCTGCCGCGCGTCTCCGTCCAGCTAACCAGCCCCCTTCAACACCCCGTAGCTGCCGTTGCCGTTGATGTAGAGCTTGATCCACGGGTAGTCATGGTCCACGCACCCGATGACCGGCCCGCAGAACTTCGTGTGCCCCTCGATCCGGCGGGTGAGCGTGTAGTTGGCGCCGGCCGTTCCGGTGCTGATCGTCGGTTCCCAGGCCACCCATTGCCAGCCCGGGTCGCAGCACTCCTTCCAGCGGGCGTAGTTGTAGGTGCTCGTGACCTTGGTATGGGCAGCGTTCCAACACCAGCCTCGCCGCTGGAATATCTTGTATAGGTCGTTCGACAGTGGGCCGGGACCGCCGTTGGTCTTGACGAACTTGACCGTCACCGTCCGGCAACCAGCATCGGTCAACGAGCCTGAATCCATCGTCACCGTGGTTTCGAGCCGGTAATCGGTGCCGTACTCGATGAACGAGCCGGTCACGTACTCGACCGCGCCCGCGGATGGCGCAAGGATCAGCACTAGGAGCGCGGCTGCTAGGAAGAGTCGCATGGACCCTCCTTCCTGCCGCAGATCGTTTCGCGGAGCGTAGGACCCCAGGCGTTCCGTTGTCAACGCCAGCTCGATCTCAAGGCGCTCCTCGATCGGCTGCCACCGTCGGGCCACCTGTTTAGCGCCCGATCGGCGACTTGCTCCGGTGCCGGCGCTAGCGTGTCGCGGCCAGGCCCGGGCGGATCAGGCGGGAGGGAGGCTCCAGGTGCGCGTCGTTGACGCTCGGGTTCAGCGGTTCCGCCAGCGGCGGGGCTCCGAAGGAGCGCCGCGTGCGGTCGGCGTCCGGCGTCCCGTACAGGGTCGTCCGCTGGCGTGGGACGCGGCCGATGGCGCGGATCGCCTCCTCCATCCGCTCCGGCGGCATCTCCTGGCCGTGGGCGGCGCCGGCGGCGCGCGAGATCGACTCGTTCATGAGCGTCCCGCCGAGGTCGTTGGCCCCGGCGCGCAGGGCGGCCTGCGCGCCCTCGACCCCGAGCTTCACCCAGGAGGCCTGCACGTTCGTGATCCACGGATGGAGGGCGAGCCGCCCGACTGCGTGCATGAGGAGCGCCTCGCGGAACGTCGGGCCCGGCCGCGCGCGGCCCTTGAGGAAGATCGGCGCCTCCATGTGCACGAAGGGGAGCGGCACGAACTCGGTGAAGCCGCCGCTCCGCTTCTGCTGCTCGCGCAGCTCGAGGAGGTGCCGAGCCCACGACCGCGGGCCCTCGACCGAGCCGAACATGATCGTCGTGGTCGAGCGCAAGCCGGCGCGGTGGGCGGCGTCGTGCACCTCCAACCACTGCGCCGTTGACACCTTGTCTGGGCAGAGCGTGCGCCGCACCTCGTCGTCAAGGATCTCCGCGGCGGTGCCTGGGAGCGAGGCGAGCCCGGCCTCCCTCAGCCGCGCCAAATACTCGTCCAGCGGCAGGCCGAGCGTGGCCGCACCCTGCCAGACCTCGAGCGCCGAGAAGGCGTGGACGTGGAGGTCCGGCAGCGCCTCCTTCACGGCGGTGCAGATCTCCAGGTACGTCTCGCCCGTGAAGGCCGGGTGGATGCCGCCCTGGAGGCAGAGCTCCACGGCGCCGCGATCCCAGGCCTCGCGCGCGCGGCGCACGATCTCGCCGACCGGCACCACGTACGGCCTCCCGCGCAAGTTCGCGGCCAGCTTGCCCTTGGAGAAGGCGCAGAAGCCGCAGCGGAAGTAGCAGACGTTGGTGTAGTTGACGTTGCGCGTGACGACGTAGCTGACCTCGTCACCGCAGACCTCGCGCCGGAGCTCGTCGGCGGCCGCGAGCACTGCGCCGAGGTCGGCGCCACGCGCCTCGAAGAGCGCCGTCACGTCGTCCTCGTCGAGCTCGGCCCCGCTGCGGATCCGCGCGAGCGCGGCCCCTGCCGGCCGGGAAACCGCGCGTGCGCCGACCACGCGCAAGGGCGGCGCAGGTCCGGGCGCGCCCGCAGCCCAGTGCTCCTCCCGTGCCAGTCCGGACGCGTCCGCGTGCTTGAGGACCTCCCGCGCCACCCTGGGATCCGCCCACCGCTCCAGGTCGGCGACGAACTCCGGATAGAGCGGGAGCCGCGGCGCCAGCTCGAAGCCATGCGCCTCGGTGGCCGCGCGTAGGCGCTCGATCTCCGGCCAGGGTGCCTCCGGGTTGACGTGGTCGACCGTCACCGGCGAGACGCCGCCCCAGTCGTCGATCCCGGACTCGAGCAGCCGCGGGAAGTCGTCTCCTGAGAGGTTCGGCGGCACCTGCAGGTGCACGTCGGCAGGAAGGATCTCCCGCGCCGCGCGCGCCGTCCAGATCAGCTCCTCGAGCGTCGGCTCCGGGTGCGCCGCCATCTTCGTCCCCGGCTTCGCACGGAAGTTCTGGACGATCACCTCCTGGACGTGCCCAAAGCGGCGGTGGAGCGCGGCGATGGCCTCGAGCGCCTCCAGACGCTCGTCCCGCGTCTCGCCGATCCCGATCAGGATTCCGCTCGTGAACGGGATCTCCAGCTCGCCGGCCAGCCGGATTGTCTCCAGCCGCGCCTCGGGGAGCTTGTCGGGGGAGCCGTGATGGGGCATCCCCTTCTCGGCGAGGCGGAGCGAGGTCGACTCCAGCATCAGCCCCATCGAGGCGGACACCGGGCGCAGCAGGAGCAGGTCGTCGCGGGTCATGACGCCGGGGTTCACGTGCGGGAGGAGGCCGGTCTCCGAGAGCACGAGGTCGGCCATGCGCGCGAGGTAGGCGATCGTCGTCTCGCAGCCGAGCTCCGCCAGCTCCTCACGGGCGGCCCGGTAGCGAAGCTCGGGCTTGTCTCCGAGCGTGAAGAGCGCCTCGTGGCAGCCGGCTTCGGCGCCCGCGCGGGCAACGGCCAGCACCTCGTCCGCAGTCATGTACGCGCGCTCGCCCCGTCTCGGCGGCTGCGCGAACGTGCAGTAGTGGCAGACGTCTCGGCAGAGCTTCGTCAGCGGGATGAAGACCTTGGGCGAGTACGTGACGAGGCTCATGCCGACGCGAGCAGGCGCTCGTAGTCCTCGGGCCGGTCGACGTCGAGCGCGAGCGCGGGATCGTCCACGACCGCCGCCTCGAGCCCCGCCGTGCGTGCCTGGGCGAGCGTCACCTCGAACGGGACGCCGAAGCGCGGCCTGAAGCCGTTCGCGGAGGAGAGCGCGAGCGCGTTTACGCCCCCGTCTTGCGCCGGCGCAAGCGCCAGCGGCCGCGCCGCCCGGGCGAGCGCGTCCAAAGACTCGGCCGTGACGAGTGGGCAGTCGGCCATCACGACGAGGGCGCCGTTCGCCGCGCGCGGGTCGGCGAGGGCGAGCTCGAGCGCGTCCGCGTGCCCGCTCCCGGAGTCTTGGAGGACGTCGAGGCCCTGCCGGGCCAGCCTCCGGTCGGGCGTGACGAGTAGCGTTCGCCCGATGGCGTCTGCCGTTGCGCACGCCGCGAGCACCCTGTCGAGCATCTCGACCACGAGCCTCGCGCGCTCGTCCGCCGAGAGGAGCGGCGCGAGCCTCGTCTTCGCGCCGTCGAGGCCCTTGACAGGCACGATCGCGAGCACGCGGTGAGCATACAGCCGCGCCCCTACGTGGTTCTCTGCGGCGGTCTCGGGGGCTCTCGCTTCGTGGACGCGCTGGCTCGCGCCGCCGGCCCCGACCGAGTTACGGCGATCGTGAACGTAGGCGACGACGTCGAGATCCTCGGGCTGCACGTCTCCCCGGACCTCGACACCGTTCTCTACACGCTCGCCGGGCTGCTCGACGAGGAGCGGGGTTGGGGCATCCGCGACGAGACGACGAACGCGCTCGAGCTGGCGGGGCGGCTGGGAGGCGAGACCTGGTTCACGCTCGGCGACCGCGACATCGGCCTCCACCTCGTCCGCTCGCGGCTCCTGCGGGAGGGCGTGCCGCTCTCGGAAGCCACTCGGCGCCTGGCGGAGCGCCTCGGCGTAGAGGTCCAGCTGCTCCCGGCCTCCGACGATCCCGTGCGCACGTTTCTGACGACGCCCGCCGGGGAGCTCGACTTCCAGACCTGGTTCGTCGCCCGGCGGCATGCCGACCCGGTGACCGCCCTCCGCTACGAGGGCGCCGAGGCCGCGCGTCCCGCCCCCGCCGTCCTGGAGGCGATTGAGGTAGCCGAGGTCGTCTTCCTCGCTCCCTCGAACCCGTTCGTCTCCATCGGGCCGATCCTCGCGGTCCCCGGCATCGCCGAGGCACTCGGCGGGAAGCGGGTGGTCGCGGTCTCGCCGCTCGTGGGCGGGAAGGCCGTCCGCGGGCCGGCGGCGGAGATGCTCGTCACGCTCGGCCACGAGCCCGGCGTCCGGGGCCTCGCTCAGGTCTACGACGGCGTCGCCACCGACCTGCTCGTCGATCCGGCGGACGCCGGCGAGCTTCCCGGAGCCCTCGTCGCCCCCATCGTTATGGTTGCCCCCGAGTCGCGAGCGGAGGTGGGCAGAGCGGTGCTGGAGGCAGTCCGGTGATCGGGATCGTGGGCGGGAGCGGTGACTTCGGCCAGGGCCTGGCCGAGCGACTACGCCGGATCGGCGAGGAGGTGATCATCGGCTCGCGCACCCCCCGCGACGAGTTCGTCTCGAACCCGGAGGCCTGTCGCGCGTCCGAGGTCGTCTTTCTCTCCGTGCCGCCGGGCGGGGTTGCGGACAT
>Ga0081538_10003497_pt1 | contig 14811 bp, 17 predicted proteins | sample TabmetS5T2R1_FD_71022 | JGI IMG/M metagenome (GOLD analysis project Ga0081538, IMG submission 71022) | Tabebuia heterophylla rhizosphere microbial communities from the University of Puerto Rico - S5T2R1 | ecosystem: Host-associated > Plants > Roots > Rhizosphere ... | reverse complement strand
AGCCCGGCATCCCCGGCGCCGTGCGGATGCTCGACCCGTACACCTACCGCTGCCCGGCCGGCCATCCGGACCCCTGCCCGGTCTGCACGGGCGGCCCGCACCTCGAGGAGCTCCTCATGTACGAGGGGCCCGACAAGGTCGCCGCCGTGATCCTCGAGACGGTCGTCGGGACGAACGGGATCATCGTCCCGCCCGACGGCTACCTCCAGTCGATCCGCGAGGTCTGCGACCGCCACGGCGTCTTGCTCATCTGCGACGAGGTCATGGCCGGCTTCGGCCGGACCGGCAAGTGGTTCGCGTGCGAGAACTGGGATCTCGTGCCGGACATCCTCACGGTCGCCAAGGGCATCAACTCCGGCTACGTCCCGCTGGGCGCGATGATCGTCCGGCAGCCGATCGCCGACTGGGTGCGCGACAAGTACTTCGCGGGCGGCCTGACGTACAGCGGCCATCCGCTCGCGTGCGCCGCCGCAGTGGCGTCGATCGAGGCGTTCCGGGAGGAGGGCATCGTCGAGCACGCGGCCGAGATGGCGCCGGAGTTCGAGTCGCGGCTCCGCGGGCTCGCGGACAAGCATCCGTCGATCGGCGACATCCGCGGCCTTGGTTGCTTCTGGGGGATCGAGCTCGTCAAGAACCGCGAGACGCGCGAGCCGCTCGTCCCGTTCAACGCGACCGGCCCGGACTTCGCGCCGGTGGCGCAGCTGGCGAAGGCGGCGCTCGACCGCGGGCTCTACCTCATGACGCACTGGAACGTCGTCATGGTGTGCCCGCCGCTGAACATCACCACCGAGGAGCTCGACGAGGGGATCGTGACCCTCGACGAGGCGCTCTCGGTCGCGGACGAGTTCGTGACCTAGGGCAGCCCGTCCGGCATCGGCGCATGTGACCGGATCTGGTGCTTCAGCAGGTCCTCGGTGTCCTCGCTCTGACCGATGCTGAGCGCGCCGATGACCTCGCCGTTGTCGTCGCCGAAGAGCGCGTAAAGGTTCTCGTCGCGGACTGAGCCCCGCAGCGAGACGTGGGCGTCCGGCCGCGCGTCGCCGAAGACCCTGATCGTGAGCCCGAAGATCTCGGTGAAGAACTCCGAAACCCGGTCGTAGCCGCCGTCGGCGCCCGCCAGGACCTTGCCGACCTCGGTTCCCTGGTAGTTCGCGTTCGACCAGTGCTCGATGCGGCGATGGCGCCCGAAGATGGGGTCGTGGAAGTTGGCGACGTCGCCGGCGGCGTACACGTCCGGCACGCTCGTCTCGAACCTCTCGTTGACGACGATCCCGTTGTCGACGTCGATGCCACTGCCATCGAGGAAATCGGTGATCGGATCGACGCCGACGCCGACCACGATCGCCTCTGCCTCGACGGACCGGCCGCTCGTCGTCGTGATGCGCTCCACCCGGCTGTTGCCCGCGAAGGACTGGAGGTCGTTCCCGAGCACGAGCGTGACGCCGTTCTCCTGGTACAGCGCGGCCAGCTCGTCGCTCAGCTGCTCGACGCCGAGCTGGTCGAAGAGCCAGTGGCCCCGGTGGACGAGCGTGACCTCCTTGCCGATCTGGTTCAGCGACGCGGCGACCTCCATGCCGATGAAGCCGGCGCCGACGACGGCAACCCGGTCCGCGGCCTGCGCCGCCTCGCGAATCGCCTTCGAGTTCCCGACGGTGCGCAGCGTGAAGATGCCCTCCAGCTCCGAGCCTGGGAGCTCGAGGCGGCGGGGCCACGCGCCGCTCGCGAGCAGCAGCTTCCCGTAGCCCACCTTCTCGCCGCCGACGACGAGCGCGCGCTCCTTCGTGTCCACGCTGTCCACGGAGGTCTCGAGGCGGACGTCCACGCCGTTGTCGCGGTAGAACGCCTCGTCCTCGACGAGCGGCTCGTCGTCCGTCTCGCCGCGCAGGAACTTCTTCGAGAGCGGCGGCCGGTGGTACGGGAGCGTCGCGTCGCGCGAGAAGAGCACGATCGAGCCCTCGCCGCCGGACTCGCGGTAGGACTTGATCGCCCTGGCGGAGGCGAGCCCTCCGCCGACGATTGCCAGGTCGAATTTCTCCATGTCCGGGTCTGTGTTCCGGGCGCATCATTCCTTACCGCGTAAGACCGGCCGCGAATCCGGCACCAATCGCCTCGACGTGCAACTCGACGGAGGAGGCACCGGATGCCCTGGGGCGATTGGGTCGACGAGCCCGCGACGGCGCTCGTTCGCGCCGTGCACATCGCGGCCTTCGCGACCGGCGCGGCGTTCGCTCCGACCGCGCTCTCCCGTGGTCTGGACCTGCGCCCGGCGGTGATCGGCGGGTGACCCGGAACGTGGTCGTCCTAGCCTGCGCCGTCAGTGCCGGCGTGCACGCCGCACTCGTTCCGGAGCATGCGGCCTTCCTGCCGGCGGCGGCGATCCTCGCCGTCCTGGCCGTGGGGATCGCGCGCTCGCCGCGGCCCGAGCTGCTCGCTGCCGCAGCCGTCGTACTCGTCGGACTGATCGGCGCCTACGTCCTCGCCGTGACGACCGGCATTCCCGTTCTGCACCCCGAGCCCGACCAGGTCACCGTCCTCGCTCTCGCGACGAAGGCGATCGAGGCCGCCGGCCTGCTCGCGGCTCTCAACCTGAAAGGAAGCTTCCAGTGGACAACCAGAACACCTACCGTCCGATCCCGCTTGCGCTGATCTCGCTGGTCGCGCTCTTCAGCGCGCTCGCCGCCCTCGCGGTGTCCGGCGGCCACGACGCCCAGGCTCACGGCAAGGCGCACGGGAAGTCGGGCATCTCCGCGAAGGAGCTCGCGCTGCGGAACGACATGCGAAAGCTCTGGGAGGATCACGTCACCTGGACGCGGCTCGCGATCATCAGCCTGACTACCGGCTCGCCGGACACGGAGGCCACGGTCGGGCGGCTGCTCCGGAACCAGGACGACATCGGCGCAGCGGTGGCGCAGTTCTACGGCGACGCGGCCGGCACGCGGCTGGCCACGCTACTCCGTGAGCACATCGGCATCGCCGCGGAGCTGGTCGCGGCGGCGAAGGCGGGCGACCAGGCCGAGGTCGCCAGGCAGCAGGCCCGTTGGGAGGCGAACGCCGACGAGATCGCTCGCTTCCTCAGCGACGCGAATCCGCACTGGCCGTTCCAGCCCACGAGGGAGATGCTCCACGAGCACCTGCGGCTGACCACGAGTGAGGCCGTTGCGCGGCTCCAGGGCGACTGGGACGCCGACGTCGCCGCCTACGACGAGATCCATGTCCAGGCGCTGCACATGGCGGACATGCTCTCCGAGGGCATCGTGGCCCAGTTCCCCAAGCGGTTTCGCTAGCCGAAGGTAAGGACCGGGCGGGCGGCGTCACTCAGACTCATGGTGGCTTCGGCAACCCACATGAGTGACGCCGTCCGGCCGCGCGAGCGGCGGCGGGCGGCTAACCTCGCCGCCGCTATGCCGCGGGCGAAGCTCCTTCCACTCGACCCGGAGTCCCGGGAGTGGATCGCCGGCCTCCGGGCCGACGGACAGGCACACGACGAGGCGGTGGCACGGCTTCACGAGCTGCTGCTGCGGGCAGCGCGGTTCGAGGTCGCCCGCCGGCGTCCGACGCTCCCCCACCTGCGCGGCGACGAGCTCGACGACATCGCGCTCGAGGCAGCGGATGACGCGCTCGTGTCGGTGCTCGCCCGGCTCGACGACTTTCGGGGCGCGAGCAAGTTCTCGACCTGGGTCTACAAGTTCGCCCTGCTCGAGGCGGCGGTGAAGCTCCGCCGCCGGGCCTGGCAGGGACGCGAGGTTCCGCTCGAGCCCGAGAGCTGGGCGATGTTCGCGTCGTCGGCCGGCGAGCCCGACGACGAGGCGGAGCAGAGCGAGCTGCTTCGCGAGGTCCGGCGCGGGATCGACGAGGCGCTGACCCCGCATCAGCGAACCGTGCTCGTCGCTCTCGCCCTCAACGGCGTTCCGATCGACGTCCTCGCCGAGCGGCTCGACACGACTCGCGGAGCCCTCTACAAGACCTTGCACGACGCGCGGAAGAAGCTCCGCGCCCACCTTGGAGACCTCGTGGAGGTGGTCCACTGATGGAACGGCCCGAGCTGAAGCAAGCACTTGGACGGCTGCTGGGGCCTGGCAGGCCCGAGATCGGCTGCGACGCCTGCTTCGACGGCCTCGACCGGTACGTCGAGCTCGAGCTGGCGGGCGCCGACACCGAGGCGGCGCTGCCCGGCTTCAAGGCTCACCTCGACGGCTGCCCGGCCTGCCGGGAGGACTACGAGAGCCTGCGGGCGCTCGTGAGCGGAGACCAGGCGCTGTGATCGAAGCGCCGTTCTGCGGGCTCCCGCTCCTCACGGAGCCGGGCAAGGTGATGACGCCGCGGTCGACGACCGAGGCGCTCGTCGACACCGCGGCTGCGCGCATCGGCGACCGGCCGGCGCTCGTCGCCGACGTCGGGACCGGCTGCGGCGCCGTCGCCGTGGCGCTCGCCGCCAGAGCCCGGCACGCGCAGATCTGGGCGACCGACACGAGCGCCGACGCCGTACGCGTCGCGAGGGCGAACGTCTCGCGCCACGGCCTCGGCGAGCGGGTGAGCGTCGTGCACGCCGACCTGCTCGACGGCGTCCCGGCGAGCCTCGACGTCGTCGTCGCGAACCTCCCCTACCTCCCGGCCCACCTCCGGGGCGAGCGGCCGGAGCTCGCGGGCGAGCCGCCCGACGCGGTCTTCGCGGAGGGCGACGGCCTCGGGCCCTACCGCCGGCTCGTCGAGGCATGCAGGCGGGCGCTTCGGCCCGACGGCCTCCTCGCGATCCAGCTCCACGGGCAGGTCGTGACCAGCGGCGCGGCCGAGCTCGGCGCGCTCACGCTGGCTGCCTGACACTCCTACTGCACGAGCCGCTTCTCGAGGTAGGCGGCCAGCCGCGTGAGCGGGAACGAGATCACGAAGAAGAGGACGAACACGAACAGGTAGATCTCGAGCGCGTGCGAATCGCCGCCCTCGATGGCGAGCGTCGCCGGATCCACGGTCGGGACAGCGAGACGATTCGCCGAGCGTTGCGCCGTCTCCAGCACCTCGGGCACGCCGATGATCGACGCGAGCGTGCTGTTCTGGATCACGCCGACGCTGAGGCTGACGAGCGGCGGGAGCAGGCGCCGAAACGCCTGCGGGAGGATGACGTTGACGTGCCGCCCGACCCAGCCGAAGCCCAGCGCCGCCGACGCCTCGTGCTGCTCCTTCGGGATCGACTGGACGGCGCCGCGCGTCGCCTCGGCGATCTGCGCGCTCCCCCAGAGGGCGAGGCCGAGAATCGCCGCACGCATCGGGTCGAGGTCGAGGAAGAAGAGACGCGTTTCGTCGGCGACGGTCGGAAGCGCGAAGTAGAGGAGGAAGATCGTGACGATGATCGGAAGGCCGCGCCAGACCTCGATGTAGAGGCGGATCAGCGCCCGCAACGGCAGGAACTTGATCGTGAGCAGCGTGCCGAGCACGACGCCGATGACGATGCTGAGCACGACCGAGACGGCGGCGATGATCAGCGTGTTCTTGAGGCCCGTGTGGATGATGTAGTCGACGACGGGCTCGGCCCAGTCCGGCAGCCGGCTGACGATCCGGTCCCACATCAGCGGCACTTCCAGTGATGCTGCCCCGCCTCCGGCGACCGACGCGGGCCGTCAGACAAGGACGCAGGGAGCGTCCGTATTCGCGAATACGGACGCGACTGAGGACGCCGCCTGGCGGCGTGCGGCGCCGCCGGAGGCGTGGCGCGCATTGCTGGAAGTGCCGCCACTAGTTCGTCTCCGGGAGCGCGAGACGCCGCTCCAGTAGCCGGATCAGGAACGAGAGGGTCCACACGCAGGTCAGGTAGAAGACCGCGAGCACCCAGATCATCTCCCAGGTGCGGAAGTCGAGGTCGATCGCCTGCTTCGCGACGTTCGTGAGCTCCTCGACGCTGATCGCAATCATCAGCGCGGTGTTCTTGAACACCGAGATATAGGTGTTGATCGAGGAGGGAAGGGCGATGCGACCGCCGATCGGGAGAGAGACGTTGAGGAAGGTCTTAATCGGCCCGAACCCGAGCGCGTACGCCGCCTCCCGGTAGCGGGCCGGCACCGCCTCGAACCCCGCGCGGAAGTTCTCCGTGTTGAAGGCGCCGCCCCAGAGGATCAGCGACACGCAGGCGACGGTGAAGAAGTCGAACTGCAGCGCCTTCGCCGCCTTCGGCAGTCCGTACGCGATCAGGAAGATCTGGACGAGGATCGGCGTGTTCCGGATCAGCTCGACGTAGATCGCCGTCAGCTGGCTGAGCACCGGGATCCGGTAGGCGCGGACCGCCCCGAGCACGAGGCCGAGGACGAACGAGCCGGCGATCCCGATCGCGGCAAGCTTGAACGTGACCTTCGCGCCGTCCCAGAGGACCGCCTTGTGGTCCCAGATGTATTGCCAGTCGAAGGCTGCGAGTGCGTCCATGAAGTGGGCGGCCGCCGCGAGCGACGGCCGCCCCTCTCAGCTAGTTAGCGAGGACACTCGTTCTCGGGTGTCCTGCCCCTCGGGTAGGCCTCCTTCGTCTTCGGCCGAGGGACGTTGGTCAGGAAGAACCGCCAGAACTGCCGCGGCGAGTTCGCGCGGAGGATCCGCCAGAACTCGTCCCGACGCTTCATCTGCAGGACCGCGGCGTCGACCCAGCGCTTCATCGCACGCTCGCCCTTCCTGATGCCGATCCCGTACGGGACGTTCAGGAACTTGTGCGTGGTCATGCGCAGGTTGGTGTCGTTCGCCGCAACCCCAAGCAGGAACGTGTCGTCGAACATGAACGCGTCCGCACGACCGCTGCGCACGTTCTCCAGGGCCACGACGGGCGAGTCCGAGAGCACCTTCGACGCACCTGCGAAGCAGTTGCCGATGTACCGGTCGTAGATCGACCCGCGGGTCGTCGCCACCCTCCGACCGCGAAGCGCAGTCAAGCGCGCGCCGACGAGTGGCGAGTTGTTCGGGACGAGCAGCCGGCCGGTCGCGTTGTAGTACGGGTAGGAGTAGTCGATGATCTCCTCCCGCGCCGACGTCCAGGTCAGCGTCGAGATGATGATGTCGACGTCACCGCGCTGCAGTGCCGGGATGCGGCTCGGCGTGGTCACGCAGGTGAGACTGACGCGGTTCCGCCGGCCGAACGCGAGCTCGGCGAAGCGGCGGGCCACGTCGACGTCGTACCCAGCGATCCGGTTCTGCCGGTTGATGTAGCCGAACGGCGGGAAGTCGCACTTGACGCCGATCTTCCACCGCCGCCGCTGGCGTACCTCCGCCGGAAGCGCCGGCAACCTGGTCGCCGTGTCGGCCTTCGCCCTCGCGGAGCCACTCCACGGCGCCGCGACACTCATGGCCGTGAACGCCACGGCCGCGAAGACCGCGACGACGGTCGCGATCACAAGCTTTCTCATTCAGGTCCTCCTTCTCTGACAGACATTCCTTCGAGTGCGTGGTCCAGCAACAACGTCCGGCGGAGGAACCGGCGCGTCCGCTCCTCCTGCGGGTTCGAGAGGACGTCCGACGGCCTCCCCTCCTCCACGATACGGCCCCCGTCCATGAAGACGAGGCGGTCGCCGACATCGCGAGCAAACTGCATCTCGTGGGTGACCACGACCATGGTCATCCCGCTCTCCGCGAGGTCCCGCATGACGACGAGCACCTCGCCGACCAGCTCCGGGTCGAGTGCCGAGGTGACCTCGTCGAAGAGCATCAGCTCGGGCTCCATCATCAGCGCCCGGGCGATGGCCACCCGCTGCTGCTGCCCGCCCGAGAGCTGGTGCGGATAGCTGTCAGCCTTCTCCTCGAGCCCGACTCGGGCGAGCAGCTGCCGGCCCCGCTCCTCCGCCTGCCGCCGCTTCTGGTGCTTCACGCGCCGCGCGGCGAGCGTCACGTTGTCGAGCGCCTTCAGGTGCGGGAAGAGGTTGAACTGCTGGAAGACGATCCCGATCCGCTGCCGGATCGCGCTCGCGTCCACGCCCTTGCGCGTGATCTCGTCGCCTTCGAAGAAGATCCGGCCGCCCTGGATCGGCTCGAGCAGGTTGATGCAGCGGAGCAGCGTGCTCTTGCCGCTCCCGCTCGGGCCGATGACGACGAGCACCTGGCGAGCATCGAGCGTGAGATCGACGCCGTCGAGGACGACGTTGTCCCCGAAGCGTTTGTGAACCTCCTCGAGACGGACGACCGGCTGTTGCCCGGCGTCCGCCGCAGCGCTCCCCACCACCCCCATGGTTCTGCGCTTATAGACGTTTTGGCCCCAGCCTTCAACGTTCTGCGAGCACATTCCCTGGATCCGCTCACGAAGCGGGATGTACCGAGGCGCCGGGGGTACCGTCGAAGCGTGGCCGCACCACACGAAACCCACCTCTGCCCCCACTGCGGGAAGACCTTCGAAGCAGACCTTCTCGGCCCCGACACCGCGCGCGCCGGCTACAAGTGCCCGCACTGCAGGCTCTTCGTCCCGGTGGCGCGGGCGGAGGAACCGCAGCCGGACGCAGCCTAGGCGGAGGCGTCGCGGAGGCCCTGCGCCTCCGGCAGCGACTCGAGCCGCTTCAGCGTGCTGTTTTCGATCTGGCGGATCCGCTCGCGCGTGACGCCGAACGCCCGGCCGACCTCCTCCAGCGTGAAGGGCTGGGTCCCGAGCAGGCCGTAGCGTAGCTCTATCACCTTCCGCTCCCGCTCGGGGAGCGAGTCGAGCGCCCGCTGGACGTCCTCGCGACGTAGCGTCAGCGAGGCCGTGTCGAACGGGGACTCGGCGGTGTCGTCCTCGACGAAGTCGCCGAGCTCGCTCTCCTCCTCCTCGCCGATCGGCTTCTCGAGCGAGATCGGCAGCTGGGACATGCGGAGGATGTCGCGGACCTCCTCGGTCGTCATCTCGAGCTCCTGCGCGATCTCCTCGGGCTGCGGCTCGCGGCCGAGCCGCTGGACGAGCTGGCGCTCGATGTGCACGACCTTGTTCAGCTTCTCGACCATGTGCACCGGGATGCGGATCGTGCGGGCCTTGTCCGCGATCGCCCGCGTCACGGCCTGCCGGATCCACCAGGTGGCGTACGTCGAAAACTTGAAGCCCTTGCGGTAGTCGAACTTCTCGACCGCGCGGATGAGTCCGAGCGAGCCCTCCTGGATGAGGTCGAGGAAGCTCAGGCCCCGGCCGAGGTAGCCCTTTGCGATCGAGACGACGAGCCGGAGGTTCGCCTCGATCATCTGCGTCTTCGCCCGCATGTCGCCGCGCTCGATCCGCTTCGCCAGGTAGATCTCCTGGTCGGCGGTGAGCAGCGGCACCTTGCCGATCTCACGAAGGTAGAGCCGGAGCGAGTCGAGCGAGGGCTCGACGGTCAGGTCGAGCTTCGGCCCCTTCGCGTTGGCCTCCTCGGCCTCGGCCAGCGCGGGCTGCTCGTGCGGTGGGTGCTTGTGCTGGTCGCCCTCTACGAGCTCGACGGAGTGGTCGATCAGGTACGTGTAGAAGTCTTCGACCTGCTCCTTCGTGAGCTCGACTTCCTCGAGCGCCGAAACGATCTCGTCATACGAAAGGAACCCCTTTTCTTGTCCCTCCTGGACAAGCTTGTGGAGTTCCTCGACGTCGGGAAGAGAGATATCGACCGTGAGCAATGGGACCTCTGCTTTCTCCGTGCTGAGACGGGTCTCGGCGCTTCACGTGAGAAGCCGGTCCCTCCTCCCGGCTCCCCTCCGGCCGCCGGAATATACAACGGTGTTCCACAGGTACCAACCCTTTCTTTACGAACTGTGGAAAACCCGGCGAGTGCGTATCAAACGGCTCGAATTTCGCCGACGATCTCGCCGCGGCTGTTTTCGACCGGGGCCGCTTCGAGCTCGTCCACCGGGTGACCGAGGCGACCGAGGAAGGCGGAGAGCGCCGGTCCGACGGCGCGAGAGCTCCCGTCCTCGACCTTCAGCGCGACGCCGAGGCCGTCCGGACCGGCGGCGCACATGAGCCCTTCGGCCCCACCTTTCGCGATCCACCCGGGCAGGGTCTCCATCACCACCGTGTCGGGCGCGCCGGCGCCGCGGATGAGCCGCGGGTGCGCCCGCATCGCCTCGGCGACGCGCTCGCCGCCGTCGAGGTCGCGGAAGCGCGAGAACGCGTACGCCATGCGCTCGAGCGGCAGGGCGAAGTTGAGGACGCCGCAGCCGTCGACCGCCGTCGGGATCTCGCGCTCGCCGACCTGCGCGGCGGCCGCGACCTCGGCGAGCATCGCCCGCTGCACGGGGTGGTCGGCAAGGCGGTAGCCGCGCGAGTCCCAGCCGTTGGTGCGGCAGAGCGCGAGGAAGCCGGCGTGCTTTCCCGAGCAGTTGTGCCGGAGCGGGCTCGGCGGGTCGCCTTCGGCGCCGCACTCGAGCTCGTCCTCCTGCGCGGGCGCCTTGGCGAGCAGCGAGCGGACGGCGCCGACCTGCTGCGGGTCGGCCATGTGCGAGGCGCAGGCAATCGCGATCTCGCGGTCTTCGAGATCGGGACGGGCACGGAGGACCGGCAGCGCCTGGATCGGCTTCGCCGAGGAGCGCATGAAGGTCACGAGCCCGCCGTCGCCGGCCTCCGCGACCACCGCGCCGTCCCGGACGGCGACCGCGTGCACCGTGTGTCGCGCCTCTTCCGTGTCTCCGCGGAGGACGGCTACCGTGATCGGCTCAGCCATGACTGCGGGAGCCTAGTTGCCTGAATTTCCGGAGATGGAGGCCTGGCGCCGCCAGTTGAACGATCCGGTCTCGGCCTTTCCGATCGCGAAGGCCGGGCCCGCCCACATCGCGACGCTGAAGACCTACGACCCGCCGCTCGTGGCACTCGAGGGCCGGAAGCTCTCCGGCGTGGAGCGGCGCGCGAAGCGTCTGCTCATGCCGACCGACGACGGCGAGCTCGTCCTGCTCTTCCACCTGATGACGGCGGGCCGGCTCAAGTACCTGCGGGCGGGCGAGAAGGGCCCGAAGACCCCGGCGTTCCGGCTGGCGTTCGAGGGCGGCGCCGAGCTCGTCCTCACCGAGGCGGGCGCGAAAAAGCGCGCCGGCGTCTGGGTGCTGACGCCCGAGCAGGCGGAGGATGAGCTCGCCCACCTCGGCCCGGAGGCATACGGGATCGGCGCGGAACGGCTCGGCGAGATCTGCGCCGGCGAGTCGCGGCGCCTCCACTCGCTGCTCCGCGACCAGCGCGTGATCGCGGGGATCGGACGGGCGTGGGCGAACGAGATCCTCCACCACGCCGGCCTGTCGCCCTACGCCCTGACCAAAGATCTCGGCGAGGAGGAGGTTTCCCGCCTCGCGGAGGCGATCGACGCCGAGCTCGGCCGAGGGCTGGAGCTGCGCGAGCGCGGCGCGAACGACAAGACGACGTACCGCGTCCACAATCGCCTCGCGGAGCCGTGCCACGTGTGCGGGACGCCGATCGCCCGCGTCGACTTCGAGGAGCACACGATCTACTACTGCCCGACCTGCCAGACCGGCGGCCGGCTGCTGAAAGACCGCCGCCTTTCGCGCTTGTTGCGCTAGCCGCGGCTACGCCGATACCGCGAGTGCGCAGCCTGCCGACCGTCGTCGACTGCCAGCACGACGTGCATGGCGCGATCTACGCCGGTGGGAGGCGGACGGCAAGCGTCTCGCCGCGGAGCGCCAGCTCGGCGTCCATGGCGATCAGGACACGCGTCCCGACCGCGGCGCCGAAGTCCCTCAGGTCGTCGCCGAGCGCGATCGGGCCGACACCGTCGACCACGGGGCCGATCGAAACGGTGCTGTCCTCGACGGCGAACGTGACCTGGTCGAGTGCGCCGTGCCGACGGATGCACTCGCCGAGCGCGGCGAGCGACGTCTCGGTCCACGGCGGGTCGACCCGCACGGTTCCGCCGTCCCCGTCAGCGACCGCCTGCCCGTCGGCGAGCCGGGCGACCGCGGCGTCGGCGAGCTGCCGCACGTTGGCCTCCCGCCGCTGGGCCTCGAACCGGCCGGACTCGATCCGGGCGGCCGCGCCAAGCAGGTCGAGCAGCTCTGCCATCTGCTCGGAGGCGGCGCCGATCATCTCGGCGTAGCGGTCGGCCGGCGCCTCGAGGCCGTCGAGGCGCTCGAGCGTGTGCGCGAACCCGGTAGCAGTCGCGAGCGGCGTCCTCAGGTCATGGCACGCAAGTGAGACGAGTTGGGCAAAGATCGACTGTTCGGCCACGCGCTCTTCCAGTTTCGCTGCGATCGCCATTATTCCGTCCGAATGACCGATCTCAGCGACATCTTCCGCGACGACCTCCAGGCATCGCAGCCAGAGGTGCGGATCGGCCTGTCCCGAGCCGGCGTCACAGGCGTCTCGAAGGCGATCCGCATCCGCCACGGCGAGAGCGAGAAGCTGATCTCGGCCGAGATCGAGTGCACCGTCGACCTCGACTCGGCCCAGAAGGGCGTGCACATGTCGCGGTTCCCGGAGCTCTTCGAGGAGGTCATCGAGCACGTCGTCCTGGAGGAGGCGTTCCTCGTCGAGGAGCTGGCGGCCCACATCGCGGGTGAGATCGTCGAGCGCCAGGGCGCCGGGCGGGCCGAGGCGCGGATCACGGCGCGCTATCCCGTAGAGCGCCGGACGCCGGTCACGGGGCTGGCGACCCAGGCGATGCTGGGCCTGATCGGGATCGCCGCAGCATCGGAGGGACGCGTGCGGCGTGTCGTCGGCGTCGAGGCGTTCGGGATCAACGCGTGCCCCTGCGCGCAGGGGCTGGTCCGCGAGCGCTCGGCCGACCGGCTCCTCGAGGCCGGGTTCGCCGAGGGCGACGTCGAGCGGATCCTCGAGCTCGTCCCGCTTGCGACCCACAACCAGCGCGGGCGCGGCACGCTCTTCGTCGGGACCGAGGTCGGCGTGAACGCCGAGCAGCTCGGCGAGATCGTCGAAGCCTCGATGAGCGCACCGGTCTTCGAGCTGCTGAAGCGGCCGGACGAGCTCTTCGTCGTGGAGCACGCCCACCTGCAGCCGCGGTTCGTCGAGGACTCGGTCCGCCTCGCGCTACAGGGGGTCCTCGACGCGTACCCGCGGCTGACCGACGACGACTTTCTCTTCTCCCGCCAGGTCAACCTGGAGACGATCCACACGCACGACGTCGTCGCCGAGCGCTACGGCACCGTGGGCGAGCTGCGCGCGGAGCTCGCGGGGAAGCAACCGGAGAAGCACACCGACCTTCGAGCCTGGCTCGCTGCCGAACGGGCTTAGCCCGTTCGGCCGCTACGCACATGGAGAAGGAAGCGCCGCAGCGGTCTCGTCGCCGCGCGGCCGAAGGCCGCCCGGCTTCCTAGAGTGGCTGAAAGTCGTGAGACTTTCAGCGAGGCAGGCCAGATTCACCGAAGGGGAATCTGGTACTTGCTGACCCAGTCGTTCACGGTGTCCCAGTCGAGGTTCGCGAAGAACGCATCGATGTAGGACGCGCGGTCCGTCTGGTAGTCCAGGAAGTACGCGTGCTCGTAGACGTCGAGCGCGATCAGCGGCGTCGCGTTCCAGATCGGATACGTGTTCTGCGTGTCACCGATGTAGTTGAAGAGGCGCCCCTCATCCCAGTCGTAGGCGGTCCAGGCCCAGCCCCGGCCGGCCATGCCGGTCGCCTTCAGGTCGTCGCGCCAGGCTGACGCCGACCCGAAATCGCGCTCCACGAGCTGGGCGAACGCCCCGTCGGGGTCGCCGCCGTCGCCGCCGAGGTGCTCGAAGTAGATCTCGTGGTTCTTGATCCCGCCGATCGCGAACGTGAGGTCGACCTTGAGCGCCCGAACGTCCGAGTAGACCTGGTTCGCGGCGGAGAGGTCGACGTCGGCGAGCTTGCCGAGAATCTCGTTCCGCTTTGCGACGTAGCCCTGGTAGAGCTTGTAATGCGCCTCGACCGACTCGCGGGAGATCCCGTCGAGCTCCAATAGGCGCGGCTTCAGCTCGCGCGCGGTGATCTCCTCGTGGTTGAAGACAAGCGTGCTCAACGGGCTCTCTCCTCCTTAGGAAGTTCGGGGCCGGCGGAGCATATCCACCGGCCGGCGGAGCATCCGCCCGGCCGCGAAGCGGCCATGTGCAGGGGGTCTGGGGGAACCGGGCGGTTCCCCCAGCTCCCATGGCTATCGCCGCTTGGTGACGACGATCGTCCGGCTGTGGCTCCAGAGGTAGCCGGTGCCGGCCTGGTTCGTCGTCAGGAACACGCGCAGGATGTGCCTGCCGCGCGGCAGATCCATCTTGAACCGCCTCGCGCCCGAGCTGCCGAGCCGGACCTTCTTGCGGTTCACCCACTGGCCGAGGCTCGACTTCCGCTGGACGTAGACCCAGCGGCCGGCGAACGAACGACCCGCCTTGACCGACGTGACGAACCACGGCGCCCGCCGGATGAACGTCACCCGCGGCCGTACTCCGACCGTGACGACAGCGCTGGCCCGGCCGCCCCAGCGGGCCTGGTACTCGCTGAGGAGCTGCGGGACGTCGGTGAAGTCGTACGCACCCGACGTGCCGGTCTTGAGGTCAGCCTGCTTCACGAACGACGCAGAGCCGAACGCCTTCTCCCAAATCGACACGTCCTGATTCGCCGCACCGGACGAGATGAAGCCGGTGAGCCGGATCCCTCCGCCGTAGAACACGGTCGGCTGGGACAGCGAGACCGAGATCGACGGCGGCGGGCCCTGGACGATGATCGTCCCCCGCTCGGCCGGCTCGAGTGCGTCGCGGTACCGGAACGTCCCCGCGGTGTTGAACGTCCGCTGGTACGTCTGCCTGGGCCTCAGGACCGGCGAGGCGAAGTGGCCGTTGTCGGCGACGACCTGGTGGTTCACCGTGTCGTCGTTCCGCCAGCGGATGCTGTCACCGGTCTGAATCGTGCGCGTAGCCGGCTGGAAGCCGCCGGGCTTGATCGCCACGAC
>Ga0081538_10003496_pt1 | contig 14822 bp, 14 predicted proteins | sample TabmetS5T2R1_FD_71022 | JGI IMG/M metagenome (GOLD analysis project Ga0081538, IMG submission 71022) | Tabebuia heterophylla rhizosphere microbial communities from the University of Puerto Rico - S5T2R1 | ecosystem: Host-associated > Plants > Roots > Rhizosphere ... | reverse complement strand
GGTCGCACGCGGGATGCCATCGACACGCAACGGCGGGTGTTGGGCCTGACCCGACAGCCGCAGGCGATCTATTATCAGGTAATGACGGACGCCCGGGAGATCGTATCTGAAGAAAACTCTTCGAAGATGGGCCGGTGACGATGGCGCGGACATCGTTGGCGATGACCTTTCCGGAGCGCCTGTAAATGTCAAATTACGCCCATCCCAATCGGGTCATACACCAGTATCCTCTGCCATTCTATGGGGTGAGGTTCATTTGACAACGCCCCCTCAGGGACCAGCATATCTAGGCCTGCTTTGAAGGTTGAACAGTGGCGACCATCCACCAGGGGTCTTCCAGGTAGGCCGTCACGGTGCGGAGGAATTCGGCGGCTGGGGCGCCATCGATCACCCGGTGGTCAAACGTCAGGCTGAGGAACATCATCGACCGCTTGGCGATCTCCCCCTGATACACCACAGGCTTCTCGACGGCCCGACCAACCCCCAGGATACCGACCTGAGGCGAATTAATGATAGGCGTAAACGCGTCAACCCCATAGGGTCCCAGGTTGGTGATGGTGAACGTCCCCCCGGTGACCTCATCATAGGACGCCCGCCCCTCTCGGGCTTTGGCGGCCAGGTCGCTGGACTCTCTGGCAAGCTCCGCCAGCGACTTTTCATCGGCCCGGCGGATCGTGGGCACGATGAGCCCCTCTTGCAGTGACACCGCCACCCCAACGTTGATCTCCGGCATCAGCTCTATCTCATGTTCCTTCTGGCTGGCGTTCATGCGGGGGTGTTCCTTGAGGGCGCGAGCCGTGGCTTTGATCACCAGATGCAAGGGGCTGAGACCGCCATCGTGCCAGTGGCGGGCCAGTCCTTCGCGCAGCTTCATGGCGTCGGTGACGTCGACCTCGGTGGTCAGGGTCACCTGCGCCATGCTCTGCAGGCTCTGCACCATGCGCGTGGCAATGGTCTGGCGTATACCCCTGAGGGGCACCACCTGTACCGGTTGTCCCGCTGGTTGAGCCTGGGCTGCAATGGCTTTTTCCACGTCTTCGACCAGGATTCTACCCCGGGGGCCAGTGCCGTACACCTGACCAAGGTCGATGCCATGCTGCTGTGCCAGGCGTCGTGCGACCGGCGTCACCTGGACTGAGACCGCCGCCGGCGCCTCTGGTGTCGCGGTCCGGGCATCAAGAGCTCGCTGCACATCTTCGAGCAGGATTCTGCCGCCAGGGCCCGTCCCCTGCACCTGCGATAGGTCAATACCCCTGTCTTGGGCCAGGCGACGCGCCGCTGGTACGACTTGAGGAGCCCCGTGACTCGCGGGCGAAACGGCCACCGCAGGCGGGGTCATCTGGGTGGCGGCCCGGGCTGGAGTGACAGATGGCGCGGTGCCTGGCGGTCGTGGCACCTGCTCCCCTGGCGCGGCGACAATGGCCAGCACCGTCCGGATGGGCACCGTGGCCCCCTCGGGCACGAGGATGTGGGCCAACACCCCGGAGGCTGTGGACTCCATCTCCGTCTCGATCTTGGCCGTCTCGAGCTCCACCAGCGGCTCGCCCTCTCGGACGGCGTCGCCCTCCTGTTTCAGCCACTTGACAACCGTCGCGTCCTGCATCTCCATGCCCCATTGGGGCAGCACAATCTCTCGGGCCATAGCGCTGTTCCTTTGGCTGCCTACACCTGCATCAGTTGTGGGGGGGCGCCTGCGCTACTCCATCGTCGTCCTGACCGCCTTGGAGATGGTCTCCACGGTGGGATACACCAGCGACTCCAGGGCGGGGCTGAAGGGGATATGGACGTTCGCCGTCCCTAGCCGCTGAATGGGGGCCTGCAGGGACCAGAACCCCTCCATCGCGACCATGGCAGCGATCTCACTCGCCGCGCTACACGTCTTGTGGGCCATATCCACCGTCACCAGTCGCCCCGTCTTGGCCACCGATGCCAGGATGGTCTGCTTATCCAGTGGCACCAAGGTGCAGGGGTCTACCACCTCGACGGAGATGCCTTCCTCAGCCAGCTGTTCCGCGGCTTGCAGGGCGCGGGGCACCATCCCGCCGACGGCGACGACGGTGACGTCGGTGCCTTCCCGCTTGATATCGGCAACGCCAAAGGGGATCAAATATTCCTCTTCAGGCACATGAGCGCGGGAGCCCAACACCGTCCGGTCTTCACAGAAGATGGCCGGGTCGTCGTCCCGGATGGCCGTCTTCAACAGCCCTTTGGCGTCGTAGGCGTTGCTGGCGAACACGACCTTGAAACCAGGGATATGCATAAAGATCGGGTGGGCCCGGTCCGAATGATGCGCCGCCATGGCGCCACCGTAGTAGAGAGAAAGGCGGTAGACGATAGGCAGATTGACCTGTCCCCCGAACATGTAGCGCATCTTGGCCGCCTGGCTCACCAGGGAGTCCATCGCCACCCACGAGAAACAGAACGCGCTTTCGACAATGGGTCGCATGCCCACGGCAGCGGCCCCGACAGCGGCGCCGAAGAAGGCGTTTTCCGAGAGCGGGCAATCCCGTACGCGCTCTGGACCGAACTCAGCAGCCAACCCCCCGGATGCACCATACACCCCGCGCTGAATATCCTCGCCCATGATGAACACGCGCGTATCTCGCCGCATCTCTTCCCGCATGGCCTCGTTCAGCGCCTGGATCATGGTGATTTGCCGCGTCTCTACTTGTGTCTGTGTCATGCCTCACCCCCTGGGAATCGTTGGTGTGATGAAGGCTTCTCCCGTCGCTTGGCTTGGGTATAGGGCCGATTTCCACCCCGTCCCTACTCCAGTGGGATGGGGTTGGCGAACATGTCCTCGAAGAGCTCGGAGGGGTCAGGGTAGGGGCTCTGCCGCGCGAACTCCAGCGCCTCCTCAATCTCCTGCCTCACCTGCGCATCCACCTGATCCATCTCCGCCTGGGTGGCGATGCCGTGGGAGAGCATCTGTTGTTGGTGGATTTTGATGGGGTCGCGCTGCTTCCACAGCTCCACCTCTTCCTCAGAGCGGTAGGAAGCCCGTACAATGCGGCCGAGCCCCAGGGAGTGGTCTAAGTACCGGTAGGTCCTGCCTTCGATCAACGATGGCCCCTGGCCGGCCCGGGCGCGCGCCACTGCTTCAGACACCACCTCGTACATGGCAATCGCGTCCTGGCCATCGACAAGCACGCCAGGGATGTCGTAGCCTGCTGCCCGGTCAGAGATATTCTCGGTCGCCACCATTGCCTTGAAGCTGCTGGTCACCGCATACTGGTTGTTTTCGCACAGGAAGATGACCGGGAGCTTCCAGATGGCCGCCAGGTTGATCGACTCGTGGAACACGCCCTCATTGCTAGCGCCATCGCCAAAGAAGGCGACGGCCACGCGGTCATTGTTCTGCAGCTTGCTGCCCAAGGCGGCACCTACGGCCGTGGGGATGGATGAACCGAGGATCCCCGACTCCCCCAGAATGCCGACGCTGAAGTCAGCCAGGTGCATGGAGCCACCCTTGCCTTTACACAGGCCGGTGCGTTTGCCAAAGAGCTCCGCCATGGCCTTCTTCACCTGACCACCCTTGGCAATTGGATGGCCGTGCGAGCGGTGGTTGCCGGTCATATAGTCATCATCTCGCAGGGCGAGACAGGCCCCCACCGCGACGGCCTCCTCGCCGATGTAGGAGTGCGCCGCCCCGACGATTTCACCTCGTTCTGCCAGCCGTACGACCTCTTCCTCAAAGCGACGGATGAGCAACATGCGCCGCAACATCTCCATCAACAACGCCTTATCTAACGCCTTCACGTCCGCCATGAGCTCCTCCTTGTCGGGTTTGCGGTCTCAAAGCCTATGGTGCGAGACACGGCGTCGAGGTTAGGACAAGCCCTCACAACCAAGAACTTCAGGGACTAGACTACCGACGCTGCTCAAGGACGATCCCCGATCCTCTAGAACCCTGCTGTCGACGCCAGACCGGTTAACAGGAAGCTTCATCGGCAAGCTATTGAGTTTTGCGTTGCCAACAGAAACCATGCGCGACCATCCCCCTCACCTGTATCCTCTCCCCCACTGGGGGAGAGGATACAGGTGAGGGGGCATACCTGCAATCGCTCTATGGCTTATGCAACACTCAACAACACGTTTGCCCCACAGCGTGAACGGGCCGTCATGAGCTCCATCTCGCGGGTAAGACGGGAGGATCACTGCAGTCAGCGCAATCGAGGATGTGCCAATAAGAGAATCGGCCGTATGAAGCCCAGTTCACCACACGAATCGCCACGCAGTCTTTGAGGTGAACCAATGAGCTCGCCGAGGGTGAGTGGCCAGTCCTGCCGTTCATGACGCTCGGGAAGCCACGGCCTCAGGCGCTCCCAGAAAACGGTCCAGAGCAGCCAAAGCCACCGGCTCTACGAGTGTAGGAGCGTGCCCCACGCCGGGCACGGCCGCCAACTCACCTCGCGGCATTACCTCGACCATGCGCCGGGCTTGCTCCTCAGACAGAACATCACTCTCCATACCCCAGACCACCAACGTCGGGCAGGGGATGCGTTGCAGAGCAGGCCATAACGCCGGCCGTGGTGGCGGACCTTGCTGCACCCGCTGCCGGACATACGCAGGGTCCATCTTCCAAACCCAACGGCCGTCCGGCCGTTGTCGGAGTATGCCAAGTGCGAGCTCCCGCTGGTCCTCCTCGCTGCGTCTGGCGACGATGAGCGACACGAGGCGCCGGTAGGCCATGGCGTCTTCCAGGCTCGCGAATTCCTCCGGCCTGTCGCCCACCATTTGGGTGATCCGCTGGCTCCCCGCCTCAGCCTCCGGCCCAATGTCGTTGATGACCAGGCGTATCAGACGTTCAGGGTGGGCCCCTGCGTAGGCCATGGCGATGATGCCCCCCATGGAGGTGCCTATCAGGGAAAATCGCTCTAGTCCCAACTGGTCGACGAACCCCTCGAGATCGCCGACCTGATCGCGATATTGGTAGGCCCCCAGAGGTGACCAAGCGCTCTCGCCATGGCCTCGCACGTCAGGGGCTATGATGTGGAAACGGCCCTGAAAGTGGCGCGCCATAGCGTTGAACGCCTGGGCACTCGAGGTGTAGCCGTGGACGCACACAACCGGCGGTGCACTGGGGTTACCCCAGTCCAGGTAGTGCAAGCGCAGGCCGTTCACCATCAGGAATTTGCTCTGCGGCTGCAGCAGGGTCGTCATAGGTGGCCTCCATTCCCCGTTCGTCCTTCCAGGATCGATACTCGACTCTCCGAACCAACCGCCTGGCGCGTCCTCCACGCCTCTCTCCACGAGCCCATGCGCCCGTAAGGGTCGTGTTAGCCATGAGGACTCGAGGCCAGAGCGGGTGTGAGCGAAGCTCCACTGGCCTCCCGCAGACGGTCCCACCGCTGGCGCATGGCCTGCACCGAGCGCTCGACACGCACCTGCATGGTGACATCGTCCTCGGTTCCGACATCACGGGTCAGACAGCAATACTCCAGTGAGATACCGTTGGGGTCGACAAAGTAAATGGATTGGGCCCACTCGTGGTCGACGATGTCCGTGACCGGGACCCCCTTGGCCAGCAACTCCTGGCGCTTCGCCTCCAGCGCGGCCACCGAACCGGCCTCAAAGGCAAAATGATAAAATGAGCCTGGAACGCCCAACCCTGCGTTAATGCCCGCGTCATAGTCCGCCGGAATCCCTGGGACCCCTTGTGGCTCCATGAACGCGATGAGCTGATCACGGCCCGTGTCAAAGAAGATGTGCCGGATTTGGCCCCCTTCGGCAACCTTGATGATGTCGCAGCGGACGACCTTGAACCCCATGACGTGCTCGTAGAACTCACGTGTGCTGTCAAGGTCCCGCGTCGACAACCCGATGTGCGAAAACCCCTTGTGTGACATGATGATCCTCTCCTTCCAGAGGGACGTCTTTCCCCTCCTGCTCTCCCCTAGACCAGCCGCCACCAGGACAAGCACGTGGCCGCAGTGTACCCGGAGGAGGCCAACGCGGTCAAGCCGTTCCTGGTCTCCCTCAGCCTACCCCTCTCGCGAAGGGAGAAGGAAGCGGCGCCGGCGGACCCTCACTTCTTGTGCCTACGAGTCCTATGTCCTTTCATAGCATTCGCCCAGCACAATGCTTAGCGTCTGTGGTATGATAGGCCTCAGTGGAAGTTTGCCCGAGCGCCAGCGGCGACCGCGTGAGGTGGGTGGCGGCCCCCAGACACGCAGGGGAACGGCGACGGTTGTCTGGGAGGAGGCTCCATGCGATCGCCTGTCTTCGGCGCAAGGGCCGCGTCAGGGCGGTGGCCCTGCGCGCGTCGTACCAGGGCTGAACCGGCTGCCAGGAGGGAGACAACATGGCAAAGGGATTTACCATTCGCCGCGTAGGACACGTTGGCATCCAGGTCACCGACGTCGACCGGTCGATCCAGTGGTATCGCGACATCCTGGGGCTCACGCTGACGGGGCGCTGGCCCATGGGCGAGTCCGGGGCGATGGCCTTCATGCGCTTCAGCGATGACCACCACAACATTGTCCTGTTCACACATCCCACCGCCGTCACCGACGAGAACCGCCATGCCGGCTACAACGCCCTCCAGCACATCGCACTGGAGGTAGCCGATCGAGACGAGTGGCTGAAGGCCCTGGCGGACCTGCGTCGCAAGGGCGTCGAGATCGTCCAGGGGCCTCTCATCCATGGACCTGAGGGTGGGAGCGGCCCGGGGAACGCTTTTGGGGGCAGTGGGAGCCGGTCCTTCTACTTCCTGGACCCCGATGGGAACCGGCTGGAGATCTATACCGATATGATGAAGGTGCCCGACGGGGAGCAGTTCCCGCGCGCCGAGTACGCTGAGGTCTTCAAAAAATAGGGCCACCGTCGTCCGACGGCGCCAAGCCATCTCAGCAGCACCGCGCCGGAGGTGTCCTGACGTGGTCGTGCTAGGCAGGCGCGCCAGCGGTGGCCTGCCAGGGGCAAGAGCAGCGAGGCAGAACTGGGGAGATGAGGGGGACGGCGAGCCGTGGCGGGGAGCTGGTGGAACTGCTCCCCGCTCGTCGGTATGCAGTTGAGTTCGATGCTGCCAAGGGGCCAGTGCGGGCGTCGCGCCCGCTCCGGGTCGTAACTTATGTCCCGGTAATTGCTCAACCCCCTCAGAGAATCACTTGACCTCTGCCGTATGAGAACCTGATAATGGGGCCATGGATCAGCTACCCGACTTGGAACGCCTATCTGAGCCGGACAAGGATGCCCTCATTGCGGCGCTGTGGGCGGAGGTGCAGACTTTGAAAGCCCGGCTTGCGGCAATCGAAGCCAAACAACACGAGCCGCGCAAGAACGCCCACAATTCGAGTGTTCCACCCTCGCACACCCTGAAAGTGAACCGTTCGGCACGTCCACGTATGGGGGTGCGTCGCGAGGCCAGTGTGGGACGTGCTGGTGGTGGCAGGCCACTGCATCCCGGACCAGATCAAGTCATCATCGCCCGGGCCAAGACCTGCCCACATTGTGGTGGTACGGTGCCAGCACACGAGCAACACCTGCAGGCAGTGTATGACAAGGTCGAGTTGCCACCGATCACGCCCATCGTGACCCGGGTAGAGCAGCATGGAGGGCAGTGTCCCCACTGTGGGCAGCTCTTTGTGGCCCCAGTGCCGGTGGGGATGGAGCCCGGTACACCCTTTGGGGCCTCGATCGAGACCTTGGCGACCTACCTGCGCTATACCCATGCCATCAGTTACGCGCGGCTGTCCGCGCTCTTTACGCAGGTATATGGGGTGTCCATCAGTGAAGGGGCACTGGCCAACCTCTTCCAGCGGGTGAAAACCCGGCTGGATGACCGAGTGGCGGAGATTCTGACCCGTCTGCGCAGCAGCCGACTGGTCTGCAGTGATGAAACGGGGGCACGGGTCAACGGACGCACCCAATGGGAATGGGTCTTTCAAAATGCCGAGGTCTGCGTGCATGTGATTCGTCCCAGCCGGGGCCATGGGGTCATCCAAGAACTCCTGGGCGACCATCGACCGACCATCTGGGTCTCTGACCTCTACAGTGCCCAAAAGCACCACCCAGCCGAGCAATGGCAGGTCTGTTTGGCCCATCAATTACGGGATTGTCAGTTTGCCTGCGAGGCGGGTGATACGGTGTTTGCTCCACGCATGAAGGCCGTGCTACTGCGGGCGTTTGCGATTCACCGACGTCGTGACGCTCTAGCCGCCTCCACGCTGTATCAGTACCGCGGTGATCTCCAGCGGCGTGTCGACCGGTGTATAGCCAGCCAGCCCACCAACCCCCATGGCAGGCGCCTGCAGAAACGCTATGCCAAGATTCGCGACCACCTGTTCTTGTTTCTGGAGGATGCCTCCATTCCCCCCACGAATAACTCGAGCGAGCAAGCCATCCGCATGAGCACCGTGTTTCGGAAGGTCACCAACGGCTTTCGTTCCCAGTGGGGACGCGACTTGTTTGCGGCCGTTCGCTCGGTCGTGAATACCGGCAAACGCCGCGGCCTGTCCGCCTATCAAGCCATCCAGAAGGGGCTTTCTCCGATCGGCTCTTTATTCGAACCGGGTTGAGTAATTACGAACCACCGCCCCGTAGCGCCGGGGCGCTTCGAGCCAAAGTTGTAACGAATGTCACTGCTTGGTAGAGGTTGATGAACCATAGGTTCGGTAGCGCAAAGTTCACCAGGAGCGCGAGCTGCGGTTCGCTGATATGGCGTCGACCATCGTCCCCCGCATAGTCCATGTCATAATGTAGCAGCAGCGCGGCCCACGAGCCTTTGCTAATCTCTGGTTGGCATAGAGTGGCCGACCTCCTCAATGTCCGCGGTGCTGGCCGCAATTGGTGATCGTGCCACTGGATGGCAGCACATCACGGTTAACCAGTGGCTTCATCTCATCAATGCACTGTTGAGCCGTTCGGGGGTGTGCCCCTGTCATGGATGACTCTGAATGACGACGGCAAGATCTGGCCGCGGCTTCCGCATCCATTCCTTGCGCGCCGCCTGCATTTCAACTTGTCTTCTACCTTCTAATCATTGATACTAAAATCTAAGAGAGCGCCAGAGAAGGAACTGAGGTAGAGAGGTGAGGAGAACCCGTTATGAAGCTTGCCACCCTCGCCCGGCATCAATGGACCAGTGCCGACTACGAGCGCATGAGCGCCGCAGGCATGTTTGAGAAGATTGAACTCCTGTGCGGGGACGTGATGATCACCGGCGCGGCGGTCCGCCCCTATCGCTGGACGCTCGGCGACTACGAACAGCTCATCGCCCTGGGACTCCTTGAGGGCAAACACGTGGAACTCATCCAGGGAGAGATTCTCACCATGGCATCGATGGGTGAGCTGCATGCGTTGGCCATCATGCAGTTGAACTATGCCTTGCTGCCATGCTTTAACCCCAGGACGGGCTTTCATCTCCGGATCCAGATGCCCCTCGCATTACCTGTCTTGACCTCGGAGCCCGAGCCGGATATCGCCATTGTCGCCCTCGACGCGCCGACCAACGAGGCAGGTCGTCCCACCAGCGCCAGTCTCATCATCGAAGTGGCCGAGTCGTCTCTGGGCTATGATCGCGAGCGTAAGGGCCCGTTGTATGCCGCTGCGGGCATCCAAGAGTATTGGCTCGTCAATCTGCCCGAGCGTTGTCTCGAGGTGTATCGTCAGTGCATGCCAGACGTGTCCTCCTTCTCTGGGTGGCGTTATCAGGAGGGGCAGAGACTGCAGGAGGGTGACCAAGTGGCCCCATTGGTGGCACCTGCGGTGGTGATCGCGGTTGACGCACTAATGCCCCGCCGTTAAGAGGATGGCAGGTCGTGCGCCTCGTGGGGGGAGAAGTGATGGGGATATGAGGCACGATTAGCGATAGAAATACGGTGAGAGAAGTATCTCAACAACATCGTCGAGCACGAGCACCGCGTGTGGAGCACTGCAACCGTCAGGTTCTTGATTTGTTAATCAACTGCTCTCCACACTATAGGCCGACGCGTCCGCTATGCAACCTTGAGCTCTTGGTGTACCATCGGATGATCCACGCTCACCCAAAGACCACTCATCGAGGAGGTGCATGCGATGTCCCATGTCCGTGAGCGGTTCCGTAGCATGCTGGCCAGGCCCACCTGCACCCTGGCGGCGAATATCTTCGACCCGTTGTCGGCCCGCATCGCTCACATGCTCGGGTACGACGTCTGCGTGCTGTCGGGATCTGTTGGCAAAGTGGCGAATCTCGCTGTCCCGGATATCGTGCTCTCCAACATGTCCGACGTGGTCGATCACTGCCGACGAATCACCCGCATCGCCGACGTCAGCCTCATGGTGGATGCCGAGGACGGCTTCGGCAACGCCGTCAATGCCATGCGGACGGTCAGAGAATTGGAGGCAGCTGGGGTCTCGGCCATCGAGATCGAAGACAACGTCGTCCCCAAGCAGTTCAACGTCTCGCACCCGGGACTGGTCTCCACGGCGGAGCAGGTGGGAAAACTTAAAGCGGCCGTCGCCGCCCGTACTGATCCAACCACGGTCATTGTAGCCCGTACTAGCGCGTTGGCCGAAGGTTCCCTGGAGGAAGCCTTGGATCGGATCAGGGCTTATGCGGACACGGGAGCCGAGGCCCTCATGTTGGTGGGCGCGCGCCGGGGCCGTCCCGACCTCGAAGCCGTTCACCAGGCAACGTCTCTGCCACTCTGCGTGCTGAACCCCCCTTCAGACGTCAGGAACGATCCGCAATTTCTGGCGGCCACCGGGGTACGGATCCTCATGCTGGGTAACCCTATCTTCGCCGTGGCGGTCAAGGCGATCTATGACAGTTTGAAGCATCTGAAAGATGGCGGAGCGCTCGAGGCTCTCCAAGACCGACAGGCGCCCCAGGATCTCCTGCGCGCGGTGAACCGAACGGACGAGTTCATACAGCAGCAGCGGGCGTATATGCCAACAGCACCGGAGCTGTGACCCCGCCTCATTCGTCCGATGCCTTGGCGAGCCAAGACCTCGACTTTTGCGGTGCCAAACAGGCGAAGATTCGAGCATGTCTTCCCCAATTCCGAGGCCATTGCGTGATGAGCTGTCTCAACGCTTCGAGCGCTTTGCGCGGCGAGAGTGCCATGTGTCTCCGCTGTATGAACGCTTCTCCCTGGGCATCGCACACGACCCCGAACTGTTGACCATCGCCGCCCAGGCGAAACCGGGGCAACCGCTGCCGAACCTCTTCCTCGCCGCGGTGCATTTCCTGCTGCTGACGGGTGTGCAAGCACCGCTCGCCGCCTTTTATCCAAGCCTCTCCTCAACACCTGCTTCGTCGGCAGACCCTTATCCGAGCTTTCGCGCCTTCTGCCTCGAGCACCGGGAGGAAATTCTGGGGCTGATCTCGACTCGCCTCGTCCAGACCAACGAGGTGCGGCGTTGCGGCTGCCTCGTCCCAGCGTTCACGCCTATCGCCCAGCAAGCCGAAGGCAGACCGCTGGCCCTGGTGGAAATCGGCGCCAGCGCGGGTTTGAACTTGCTGTGGGATCGCTATGGCTATGACTATGGGATCGGACGACGTTACGGCGACCCGCGCTCGCCGGTGCAGATCGTGTGCGAGTTGCGCGGTGCTCGGCAAGTGCCATTACCGGCCGTGTGGCCTATGGTGGCGACGCGTGTGGGGCTGGACTTGAACCCGATCGACGTGCGCGATGGCGACGCCGCGCTGTGGCTGCGTGCCCTGGTGTGGCCGGATGAGGTGGGGAGGGCCGGATTGCTCCAGCAGGCTATGCAGGTGGCGCAAGACGATCCGCCTAGACTCCTAGCGGGCAATGCTTTGGACCTCCTACCCGAAGTGCTGGCGACGGTCCCAAGTGACCAGTCCCTGTGCGTATTTCACACCCACACGGTCAATCAGTTTCCCCCTGACGCCCGTACCCGTCTCTCGGCGCTCCTGACTGAACATGCCTTAGGACGGGACCTCTACCGGGTTTCGATCGAATGGCTGGGGCACACGTCTCCGCGCCTTGAGCTAACCGCATATAAGGAAGGCGTGCAAACGGAGCATCTTTTAGCCTATTGCGGCAGTCATGGAGAATGGCTTGAATGGCTCTAGCGTCCCCACCTCTGGGCTTCCACGGTTTCTGATGCTGGCAATCACATGATAGCCCTTGCGTATAAGCTCACCGAGGCCTTATTGTACATCGTTGCCGGCATGAGGTGCGCATAAAACGCGCCTGGTCTGGTCTCGACCTTGGCGTCTCGTGGGGCACGTGGGAGGAATCGTCGCCAGGCATGACGGAATGGTTACCTTTTCTCCACCCAGTCTGGCAGAGCCTGGGAATCGCTCTAGGATTCCTGGCGTTGCGGGAGGGTTTGGCGTTGCGCCGGGGGCGTCGTACCCAGCTCCGTGCTGCCGGGCAAAATGCGCGCCGAGCACGCCACGCCCGGCTGGGGAAATGCTGCCTCTGGATCATCGGCAGTGGCTATCTCCTGGGGATCGGGGAACTGTGGTTCGTCCGTGGCGAACCCGTTCTGCGCTCGGGGCATTTTTATTTTGGCACCTTAGCTCTGGCCCTTTTCTGCTGGGGGGCAGTGTATGGCTTTGCCATGCTCTGTAGCACCACAGCATATGTGGAACGGCGCGACCTCCATGGCTTCCTCTTACCGCTTGCCTTATTGATGATGTTAGGGGTCGGCCTCTTAGGCCTGAAGCTTCTGCCATAATCGTCTGCTTGACAAATTCTGCCCCCGACTCTTGACAAAGGAGGAGGTGCGGTATAAGTAATAACCGGCTTTCTTGGAAAGACCCCCGCAAGGGAATCTTTCCTGCAGCGGAGGCGGGTTAAAGCGCTAGTATCCATAGCAATAAGGGAGATGACTCGAATGGAAGCGTACTGCAGTTCATGTGGGGCGGAAGTCGAAGCCTATGAACTGATTGAATGTGTCTCATGCGAGCAGTATTTCTGTGAAGACTGCATCGATGAAGGCGATATGTGTTTCGCCTGTACCGAAGCCGATTATGAAGATGGCGAGGAGGAAGAGGAAGACGAGTAGCGGCTTCTCGACTCCAGATGTCACGACCTTGAATCCCTGGCCCTTGGGCGAGGTGAGCCCATCCACCATGCATACCACTGTCGCATATCTTGGTAAACCCACGTTGGCGTAATTAATGACGCCGCATCATCGACAATGGACTGTCGCGGACCTTGGAGGCATCTGCAAGCGGATGTATGCTGAGCCATACATGTGCGACGCAAGCGTTAGCGGAAGCCCGACCGCTATCCGTTGTAGCAACTTCCTACCCGTGCTCTTTAGCCCGGTGCATGGATGCTGCCCCCCAGATTCCACCCGTGGCCGTGAGCGGGTTGATGCCGATGCCGCCGCTATTATGCGGCGCTCGGGGACAAGCACTGTGGTAGATGATGGCGTAGAGGGACGACATCGGCTCTAGGGATGGAAAGGTGTAGGCGGCGGCGATGCTCATAGAACAGCCGGGTTGGAAGGCGGCGTTGGAAGACCTCCAACAGGCTCGCGCGATCCTGCTCCTTGGCGGCACGGACACCGGGAAAACTACCTTTCTGACGTGGTTGGCCAATACCCTCCTAGCGCCGGAGCGGCGGATCGCCATTGTGGATGCCGATGTAGGACAATCGAGTCTGGGACCACCCACTACGATTGGTCTTGGGGTAGTTGCTCAACCGTTACAAAACCTCCAGGAGTTGCCACCAACGGCGCTGTATTTCGTCGGCTCTACATCGCCGCGGGGGCATCTCCTTCCCGTGGTCGTCGGGACTAAACGCATGGTTGAGCGCGCCCAGAGGATCAAGGTCGACCAGGTGATTATCGACACCTGCGGGTTTATCAGCGCGGATGGGGGACAGGCCCTCAAGCACTATCAGATCGATCTCGTCAACCCCGATGTGGTAGTCTGCCTGCAACGGGCCCAGGAGTGTGAGCCTATACTCCTGGCCTTGCGCTATCGCCGGCGGCCGCGAATCCTGCGCTTGCAGGCTTCACCTGCCAGCCGACGCCGCAGTATGGAAGAGCGACGGTTGCATCGGGAGCGAGCCTTGCGCAAGTACTTTGCCAAATCGAAGACTGTCACGCTGTCATGGGACGACCTCAACTTAGTCGAAGCCCCCATTGGGGGTGGTGTGGCGTTTGAGATCGGGGGCGACATGCATCATCGGCATTTGAGGGCGCCAGAAATACTCTGGGCCGAGAAGCGGCATGGTGAGCTTCATGTGGTCCTTCGGTCCCGCCTCTCCCCGGATGTTCTGGCGGAGCTTGAACGAGGCGTCGGGATGCGCATACGAACCTGGCTAGCAGAGGAGTTACATGGTACATTGCTAGGACTGTTGGATGAGGCGGGTGAGGCAGTTGGGATCGGAGTCCTCCGGCAGATCCATTTGGCACACCACCGCATCGAAGTGCTAACGGCCGAAGGCATTGAGGGGATTCGTGGAGTGCAGTGGAGCCGCACACGTATGGGACCGGGTGGTGATCTCCATCGCGTGTCTTCCGTGGCGATATAGTCGTATACATCCGTCTACAGGACCTGAGGGCTGCGTGCGATGTGGGGTCTGAGCTATCGGCAGACCCGCCGGCAACCCGGTAGTCAATGCCCTGCCGATTTCCGATGATGCGCAAGGCCAAAGGAGTCACGATGAACATCAGACAGAGGGGTGCCGGAGGCTTCATGAGCGTGTTGTGCCTAGGGATACTCTTGGGAGTAATGCTCAATCCTGTGCAGGCTGGGGACCGATCGGTCCAGTTCATCAACGGCGAAAACGTTGTGTCAGGACATGTGCAGCCTGGCGTGTCTCATATCGGACGCCCCTTGCACTCGCCACCGAGGTTCATAGACCGTCGTACGCCCATCAGCGAACGCCCGTTTGCCAAGCCGTTTATCGACC
>Ga0081538_10003495_pt1 | contig 14822 bp, 12 predicted proteins | sample TabmetS5T2R1_FD_71022 | JGI IMG/M metagenome (GOLD analysis project Ga0081538, IMG submission 71022) | Tabebuia heterophylla rhizosphere microbial communities from the University of Puerto Rico - S5T2R1 | ecosystem: Host-associated > Plants > Roots > Rhizosphere ... | reverse complement strand
CTCCTCAGCACGGACAAGCCGCCGTCCACGACCGCCACATCGATGGCGATGAGTACGAAGTTGAGCACGTTCGTCGCCAGGAACAGCGCGAATACGGCGAGGATGTAGGTCGCCGCGCTCCTGTCGAGCAGCGACGGACCTCCGACCAGCTCGAACACCGCGCCACCGACGAGCGGGAAGAACGCGTAGGTCGACGCGTTCACGAGCGCGTGCCTGAGCGGGATCCGCCTGATGGCGTCGCTGACGCCCTTGCTGATGACTCCGAGGAGCGCGGCTGGGGCCGGCCCGAGCAGCGTCATCGCCAGGACCAGCGAGAGGAACGCCGCCGAGATCGTGATGCGCTCGGTGCGCAGCTTGAAGGCGTCGCTGACTATCGCCACCCCAAGGAGCAGAGCCAAGAGCGCCACCGGATGCCAATCGGCTTCCTTCGAGAGCACGACCGCGCCGGCCGCGGACGTGCCCAGCAGAGACAGCTGTCCAGCAACGAGTAGTCGTTCGGTGCGCGACACCGCGAAAGTAATCGGCACCAATTGGCCCGTCATTGAGCCGCAGACGGTGCTCGCGCGGCCTCGAGCGCCCGCCGGTTAACCTGCGCCCCCATCAGGACGCAGCTAGCACCCTTGCGGGTGCCCGCTTTCGGGCGCCTTCTTTTCTCCTACGCGACGAACTCGATCGGCGACTTCGTCGGGCTCGTGGCGCTCGCCGTCCTGGTCTACAGCGAGACGCGCGATCCGCTGGCGACCACCGCGCTGTTCATCGCCGCCCAGTTCCTTCCGGCCTTCTTCGCGCCCGCGCTGACGGCGCGCGCCGACCAGCTTCCGCTTCGCCGGGCGCTACCGACGATCTACCTGGCCGAGGCGCTCATATTCACGCTCCTGGCCCTGCTGGCCAGCTCGTTCTCGCTTGTCGCGGTCCTGGCCCTTGCGCTGCTCGACGGAGCGTTGATGCTGACCGCCCGCGGCCTCTCCCGCGGCGCCGTCAACGCGCTGCTCCATCCTGCCGGCGTACTGCGTGAAGGAAACGGCCTGCTGAACATCGGCTTCGCGGTGGCGAGCATCGGTGGTTCGGCGCTCGGCGGTCTCCTGGTCGAATCGTTCAGCGTCGCGACCGCGCTGGCCGTCAACGCGGGCTCGTTCGCGGTGATCGCGCTGCTGCTCGCGACGTCGAGGAGCCTTCCGGATGGTCGCGCCGAGCGCGAGCCGTTCGTGGCGCGACTGCGCGAGGGACTGCGCTATGCGCGCACGGACCGCGTCGCCCGCCTACTGCTCGGGGGCGAAGCGGTGGCGATCGTCTTCTTCACGATGATCGTGCCGATCGAGATCGTGTACGCGGAGGAGACACTCGGCACCGACGAGGCGGGCTACGGCTTGCTGCTGTCCTCCTGGGGCGCCGGCGTCGTGCTCGGCAGCCTCGTCTTCCTCGTCGTGCGCCGCCGCTCCGCGGTCGCGCTCATCCTCCTGTCGACGCTCGCGATCGGGACGGCCTACCTCGGCATGGGCGTGTCGCGGGAGCTCTGGATGGCGTGCGCGTTCTCGGTGCTCGGCGGCGTCGGCAACGGCATCCAGTGGGTGTCGGTGATGACCGCGCTGCAGGAGTCGACGCCGGACGACCTCCAGGCAAGGATCACGGGGCTGCTGGAGTCGATCGCGTCGGCGATGACCGGCGTCGGCTTCCTGATCGGCGGCGTCATCACGGCGCTGTTCTCGCCGCCGACCGCGTTCGCGGTGTCCGGGATCGGCGTCGTGCTGCTCGTCGCGGCGGGAGCGACCCTGCGCGTGGCCCCGGCTAGACCTCGACCACGACCGGCAGCACCATCGGACGGCGCCGCAGCCGGTCGTAGATGAACGCCGCGAGGTCGTCGTGGAGCATCGACTCCAGCACCTCGATCTCGGTGATCCGCTGCTCGGCCGCGCGGTCGAGCGAATCCTCCACCGCCTCGCGCAGCTCGTCGACGAACTCCGAGTTCCCGTCGAGGAACGGGACCCCGCGGGCGAGCACCTCCGGCGGCACGACCGAGCTGCCGTCCTGCTCGCTCACGGTCGCAACGATGATGAAGATGCCGTCGGCCGAGAGCATCCGGCGGTCGCGCAGCGCGACGTCGGTGACGTCGCCGATGTCGACCCCGTCGACGAAGATCATGCCGCTCTGGACGTGCTCGCCGAAGCGCGCGCCGCGCGCGTCGATCTCGAGCGGCTGCCCGTTCTCGGTGCGGAAGATGTTGGCCGGGTCGACGCCGACCGCCTCGGCGAGCTGGCCGTGCAGCAGCATCCGCTTGTAGTCGCCGTGCACCGGCATCACGTAGCGCGGATGCGTCAGGTTCAGCATCAGCTTGAGCTCCTCCTCGAACCCGTGCCCGGAGGCATGGATCGGCGCGTCGCGCGTCGTGACGACGTCGGCGCCGACGTGGTAGAGGCGGTCGATCGTCTCGTTGACCGCGCGCTCGTTGCCCGGGATCGGGGTGGCGGAGAAGACCACCGTGTCGCCCGCGCGCAGCTCGACCTGCGGGTGGTCGCGGTACGCCATCCGGCGCAGCGCGGACAGCGGCTCTCCCTGTGAGCCGGTCGACACGATCACGACCCGCTCGGGCGGGAACTGGTCGATCTCGCGCAGCGGGATCAGCGTCCCCTCGGGGATGTCGATGTGGCCGAGCGAGCGGCCGATGTTGATGTTCTTGCGCATCGAGCGCCCGACCAGCGTCACCTTGCGGCCGAGCTGCGCCGCGGCGTCGACCACCTGCTGGACGCGGTGGATGTTCGACGCGAAGCAGGTGACGACGATCCGGCCCTTGCAGTGGTGGAAGACGCGCTCGAGGTTCGGGCCCACGACCGACTCCGACGTGGAGAAGCCTGGCCGGTCGGCGTTCGTCGAGTCGCCGCACAGCAGGAGCAGGCCCTCCCGCCCCAGCTCGGCGAGCCGCGAGACGTCGGCCGGCGCCCCGCCCACCGGCGTCTGGTCGAACTTGTAGTCGCCGGTGACCAGCACCGTGCCGAGCTCGGTCGTCAGCGCCACGCCGCAGGCGTCGGGAATCGAGTGCGTCAGGTGGATCGTCTCGATCCGGAAGGGCCCAGCGTCGGCGACCTCCCCCGTCGGGAGCACGTCGAGGCGCGCGTCGCGCAGTTTGTGCTCATCGAGCTTGGAGCGCGCCATCGCGACCGTCAGCTGGCCGCCGTAGGTGACCGGGACGCGCGTCTGGCCGAGCTCGCGCAGCAGCCAGGGGAGCGAGCCGAGGTGGTCCTCGTGGCCGTGCGTGATCACGATCGCCTCGATGTCGTCGACGCGCTCGCGCAGGTAGGTGAAGTCCGGCAGCACGAGGTCGATCCCGAGCTGCTCGGCGGTCGGGAAGCGCAGGCCCGTGTCTACGACGACGATCCGCCCGTCGTACTCGACGACGGTCATGTTCTTCCCGATCTCGCCCACGCCTCCCAGCGGGAGGACGCGCAGGGTGCCGCTCACCCGGTGTGTACCGGCCGGCGGGGGGTGGGTGTGCGGGAATCGATCAGGCCGTGGCGCTCGAGCATCGCGCGCACGGCAGCGGTCTCGGCCTCGTCGGCCTCGACCATCGGCAGCCGCAGCGTGCCGGCGTCGTGGCCGAGCAGGTTGAGCGCCGCCTTCACCGGCGTGGGACTGGCCGTGATGAACAGCGTCTCATAGACGTCGCGCAGCGACGCGTCGATCTCGGCGCGCGCCTCCGGCTCGTCGTACATGCGCCGCATCTCCGGGCCGACGATGTGTGAGGCGACGCAGATCCCGCCGGCCTCGCCCATGTCGAGGCAGGCAGCGTAGATGTCGTCGTTGCCGGCCAGGATCGCGAGCCCGTCGATCGGCTGCAGCTCGGCCGAGTTCGCCTGCTTGACCGCGACGATGCCGTCGATCTGCGCGAGCTCGGCGAGCAGGTCGGGGCCCATGTTGACCGCGGTGCGGCCGGGGATGTTGTAGAGGATCACCGGCGTGCCGGCGGCCGCGCGCGCGACCTCGGAGAAGTGGCGCACGATGCCGCGGCGGTTCGGCTTGTTGTAGTAGGGCGTGACCGAGAGCACGGCCTGGGCGCCGGCCTCGATCACGCGCTCGGTCAGGTGGATCGCGTGGCGCGTGTCGTTCGAGCTCGCGCCGGCGACGATCGCGCCGTCGCCACCGGCCTCGCCCACGATCAGCTCGACGAGGCGCACCTGCTCGTCGTCTGTCAGCGTCGCCGCCTCGCCGGTCGTGCCCGCGATTACGAGCCCGTGCGAGCCGTTCGCGAGCAGGTGGCGTGCGATCGCCACGGATGCGTCCTCGTTGACGCTGCCGTCCGCGGCGAACGGCGTGATCATGGCCGTCAGCAGGCCTTCGTAGGGGCGCATCGGCACAGTCTCGCACGCCGCCCCGACGCGGCGTGCGGACGAGCGCGACGGGTCAGCGTTCGGTCAGCCGGCGAGCGGGTCGCCGCTCGAGAGCTTCGGCGGCTCGTAGCTCGGGCGGTTGCGGTCCTCCGGCGGCGCGTCGGCCTCCGGCCGGGCGGGCGGCGCTTCCGGCGCCGGCGCGTCGGCGCCGGCCTCCGGACGGGCGGGCGGCGCTTCCGGCGCCGGCGCGTCGGTCGGCGGCACGCCCGGCGGCGGCGGCGCGGCCGGCTCGGACGCCGGCGGCGCGGTCACCGGATCCCCGTGGCCGGTCGGCGGGACGCCGGGCGTCGGCGCGGCGGGCGCCGGCGGAGACGAGACCGCCTGGTCCTGCGCGCTCGCGAGCGGGTCGCCGTGCGGCGGCGCGCTCGTCTCCCTCGGATCCTGCGCGATCGGCCGCCCGTGCGCGTCGTACTCGACCGCCGGACCGGACTGCTGCTGGCCCTGCCGCTCGTTGAACTGCTTCTGCGCCTCGTCGATCTTGGCCTGCGCTTGCTCGGCCATCTTCTTGGCCTTGTCCAGAAACCCCATGCCTACAGTCAACCACCCCGGCGCTCGCGGCGCCCGAGCAGCTCCGTGAAGCGCCGCGGCACCGCCGGGTCCTCCCCCTCCTCCCACAGCGTCACGACGACCAGCTCGCCGCGCGGCTTGTCCTCCAGGCACACGAACACGATGTCGCCGTCGCGCACGTACACCGACCCGCGCTGCGCCGCGGCGCCCGGCGGCGGCTCGCGCGACACCGCGCCCGCCGCCCAGGCCTCCCCCACGCGCGCGGCGATCTCCGTCCGCGCGTCGAGCGTCCCGCGCACGCGCTGGCGGTAGCGCTCGACGGCGTGATCGGTCACCGCGATCAGCACCGTCCGAGTTGTACTAGTGGACCCTCCCGGCACGAGAGGACCCACTAACGTCGCGCAGGTGCAGAACCTCACGATCATCGGCGCGCCGACCAGCGCCGGCGCGTACGCGCCCGGGCAGGAGGACGGCCCGGCGGCGATGCGCGAGCAGGGCATCGCCGCCGCGCTGGCCGCCGCCGGCTACGACGTCACCGACGCCGGCGACGTGGAGCGCTTTCGCTGGCGGCCGGACCCGGAGTCGCCGCGCGCGGCGAACGCCGCTGCCGTCGCCGAGCGTGCGCGGCAGGTCGCCGAGCGCGTCGCCGCCGTGCCGGCCGGCGACCGCGTGCTGGTGCTCGGCGGCGACTGCACCGTCGGCGTCGGCACCGTCGCCGGGCTCACCCGGCGCGGAGCGCGCCCCGGGCTCGTCTACTTCGACCGCCACGCCGACCTCAACGTGCCGGAGAGCACGATCGACGGCGCGCTGGACTGGATGGGCGTCGCGCACATGCTCGACGTCGACGGCCGCACCGCCGCGCTCGCGGGCGTCGGCGGGGTGCTCCCGCTGCTCGAGCCGGCCCGCCTCGCGTTCCTCGGCCTGGGCCGCGTCAGCGACCCGGAGGAGGCCGTGATGTACGCCCGGAGGCTGGGCGCCGTCACGCTCGAGGAAGCGATCGCGGACCCGGAGGCCGCCGTCCGCGCGGCGCTCGAGCAGCTCGCGGACTGCGCCGAGCTCGCCGTGCACTTCGACGTCGACGTGCTCGACTACCTCGACGCGCCGCTGGCGGAGAACACGGACCGCGATCCGGGCGTGCCGCTCGCGGCGGCGCGCGCGATCCTCGCCGTGCTGCTCGCCGACGAGCGCACCACCGCGCTCACGATCACCGACCTCAACCCGCACCACGGCGCGGAGGACGGATCGACCGTGCGGCGGCTCGTGGACGCGGTCGCCGCGGCGTACGCGGCCGGCGACGTGTGAACGCGACGGCTCGCGTAGGCTCGCTGTCATGGGCGAGCGCACGAGCTATCCACACGGGACGTTCTGCTTTGCGGATCTGGCCACGACCGATGCCGCGGCGGCGAAGGCGTTCTACACGGGCCTGTTCGGCTGGCAGGCCGACGAGCAGCCGCTTCCGCAAGGCGGCGTGTACGTGCTGCTCAAGCGCGACGGGCACGACGTCGCCGCGCTGTCCGAGCAGCAGGACGAGGAGCGCAGCGCGGGCATCCCGCCGCACTGGAACTGCTACGTCGCGGTCGACGACGTCGACGCCGTCGCGGGCCGGGTGCGCGAGCTCGGCGGCGAGCTGATGGCCGGGCCGTTCGACGTGCTGGACGCCGGCCGGATGGCCGTGGTGCGTGACCCGACTGGCGCGATCGTCTCGCTCTGGCAGGCCGGCCGGTCGATCGGCGCGACCTGGGTCAACGATCCCGCCTCGCTGACGATGACCGAGCTCGCCACGCCCGACCCCGACCGCGCCGCCGCGTTCTACGCGGCGCTCCTGGGCTGGACCAGCGAGGTCGTCGACGAGGCGTCCGGCTACCGGTCGTTCAAGGTCGGCGAGCGGCTCAACGCCGGCATGCGCCCGGACACGTCGATGCCCGCGAACTGGGTGCCGTACTTCACCGTCGCGTCGCTCGACGACGCGCTCGAGCGGACACGCAGCTCGGGCGGCGGCGTCGTCGTCGAGCCCGTGACGATCCCGGCCGGCCGGTTCGCGGCCCTGGTCGATCCGCAGGGCGCGGTGTTCTGCCTCTTCGAGGGCGACGTCGACGACTAGCAGCGGCTAAGGCCAAAGCAGCCGCTCGAGCCCGACCGTCAGCCGGTCGGGCAGGTCCGCGACCGCGCGCACCGCCATCAGCACGCCGGGCATGAAGCTCGTGCGATCGGTCGTCACGTGGCGCAGCGTCAGCGTCTGCGCGACGTCGCCGAGGATGACGTCCTGGTCGGCGACGATCCCCGGCAGCCGCACCGAGTGGATCGGCACGTCGCCCTCCATGAGCGCCGCAGTGCGCGCCGCGGTGCCGGACGGCGCGTCGAGCTTGGCCGTGTGGTGGTACTCGATGATCTCGGCGCCCTGCATGTGCTTGGACGCCTCGGCCGCGAACCGCATCATCAGCACGGCACCGATTGCGAAGTTGGGCGCGACGAACGCGTTGGCGCTCGCGCCCGCGGCCGCGTCGCGCAGCGCGTCGACGTCGAACCCCGTCGTCCCGATCACGACGTGGCGCCCCGCCGCGAGCGCCGTGCGCGCGTTGTCGAGCGCCACGCCGGGCTGCGTGAAGTCGACGACGACGTCGCAGCCGTCGAGCACCGCTTCCAGCCCGACGCCGAGCACCGGATCCGCGCGCCCCGCGAGCTCCATGTCGTCGGCGTCCTCGACCGCCGCGCAGACCGTCCGGCCCATCCGGCCGGCGGCCCCCGCAACGGCGACGTTGATCATGCCGCGACGGCCTCCGCGGCCGGGCACACCGGCGCGACGGCCTCGCGGAACGCATCGCCGGACGGCCCGATGCCGGCGGCCGAGAGCCGCTCGGGCGCCCACAGCTCGTCGACGAGCTCGCGCAGATCGTCCATCCTGACGGCGTCGAAGCGGGCCATGATCTCGTCCACGTCGAGCAGCGGCAGCCCGTACAGAGTCGCGCTGCCGAGCCGGTTCATGCGTGCGGACGACGACTCGAGCGACAGCACCACGCGCGCCTTGACGTTCTCGCGCGCGCGCGCCAGCTCTTCCTCGGTCGCGGGCTGCTCGCGCAGCCGCTCGAGCTCGGCGCCGACGACCTCCATCGCCTGCGCGAGGTTCTCCGGCCGCGTGCCCGCGTACAACCCGACCTGGCCGGTGTCGACGAAGTTGCCGGCGAACGAGTAGACGGCGTAGGCGAGCCCGCGCTCCTCGCGCACGCTCTGGAACAGCCGCGACGACGACAGGCCGCCGAAGATCGCGTCGAGCACGCGCACGGCGTAGCGGCGCTCGTCGCCGCGCGCCAGCCCCGGCGCACCGAGGCAGACGTGGACCTGCTCGGTGTCCTTGGACTGGAACCGCACGCGCGCCTGCGGCAGCGGGGGCGCCGGCTCGGGCTCGGGCGCGACCGCCCCGGCGCGGAGCCCGCCGAGCGTGCGCTCGGCCAGCCCGACGACGTCTTCGTGGTCGATCGAGCCGGCCGCGGCGACGACCACGGAAGATGGCACGTAGCGGCTCGCGTGGAACGCCGCGATCCGCTCGACCGGCGTGTCGCGGATCACGGGCGCCCGGCCGATGATCGGCCGTCCGAGCGGGTGGTCGCCGAAGATCGAGACGCCGAGCACGTCGAAGACGGTGTCCTGCGGGTCGTCCTCGTACATGGCGATCTCCTCGAGCACGACCTCGCGCTCGGGATCGACGTCGTTGAACGCCGGCCGCCAGACCATGTCGGCCATCACGTCGAACGCGCGCGGCAGGTGCTGGTCGAGCATGCGCGCGTAGACGGTCGTGCCTTCCTTGTCGGTGCCGGCGTTCAGCTCGGCGCCCATCCCGTCGAACAGCTGGTCGATCTCGGCCGACGCGAAGCGCTCCGTGCCGCGGAAGAGCATGTGCTCGAGGAAGTGCGACAGGCCCGCCTCCTCGGGCAGCTCGCCGCGCGAGCCGGCGCCGACGAAGAAGCCCAGGGCGGCGGACCGCACGGAGGGCATCCGCTCCGTGACGACCCGCAGCCCCGAGTCCAGCGTGGTGAGCTTGTGGTCAGGCAGGGCGGCTACCCGCGCTCGCGATCGGGATCGCGGTCGCCGCGCGGGCGGCGCTCCCGGTCGCGGTCGCGCCGCGGCCCGCGGCCGTCGCGGCGCGGCCCGCGTTCGCCCCGGCCGCCGCCGCCACCGTTGCCGCCGCCGACCGTGGCGAGCTCCGCGGCCGTCTTGCCGGCGATCTCGGGGTCCTCGGCCAGGCGCAGGCCGATGCGGCCGCGCTCCTTGTCGACCTCGACGACGCGCACCGACACCTCGTCGCCCTTGTTGAGCACCTCCTCGACCGTCGCGACCCGCTGGCCGGGCGAGACGTTGGAGATGTGCAGCAGGCCGTCGGTGCCCTTGGCGAGCTCGACGAACGCGCCGAACGTGGTGGTCTTGACGACCTTCGCGCCCGCGAACTCGTCGCCGACCTCGACCTCCTTGGTCATCGAGCGGATCCGGTCGATCAGGGCGTCGCCCTGCGCGCCGGTCTGCGCGTAGACGAGCACGTTGCCCTCGTCGTCGACGTCGATCTGCGCGTCGAACTCCTCGCACAGACCGCGGATCGTCTCGCCGCCCTTGCCGATCAGCAGGCCGATCTTGTCGGGGTCGATCTTGATCGTCGAGATGCGGGGGGCGAAGCTCGAAAGCTCCGTGCGCGGCGCGTCGATCGACTCGCGCATCTTGTCGAGGATGAACAGCCGGCCCTCGCGTGCCTGCGTGAGCGCGTCGCTCAGGATGTCGAACGTGACGCCGGTGATCTTGATGTCCATCTGGAGCGCGGTGATCCCGTTCTCCGTGCCGGCGACCTTGAAGTCCATGTCGCCGAGGTGGTCCTCGACGCCGGCGATGTCGGTCAGGACCGTGTAGGCGTCGCCCTCCTTGATGAGGCCCATCGCCACGCCGGCGACCGGCGCCTTGAGCGGCACGCCGGCGTCCATCAGCGAGAGCGAGGAGCCGCACACCGAGGCCATCGACGAGGAGCCGTTGGACTCGAGGATGTCCGACACGACGCGGATCGTGTACGGGAACTCCTCCTGCGACGGGATCATCGGGACCAGCGCGCGCTCGGCGAGCGCGCCGTGGCCGATGTCGCGGCGCTTCGGGCCGCGCATGAAGCCGGCCTCGCCCACCGAGAACGGCGGGAAGTTGTAGTGGTGGAAGTAGCGCTTGGACGTCTCGAGCCCGAGGTTGTCCAGGCGCATCTCCTCGCGCGTGGTGCCGAGCGCGACCACCGACAGCGCCTGCGTCTGCCCGCGCGTGAACAGCGCCGAGCCGTGCGTGCGCGGCAGGATGCCGACCTCGATCTCGATCGGGCGGATCTCCTGCTCGGAGCGGCCGTCAGGGCGCTTCTTGTGGACGGCGATCCGCTGGCGGATGAGGTTCTTCTCGAGCTTGTCGAACGCCAGCTGCGCCTTCGCGCGGTAGTCCGCGTAGGTCTCGGCGACGGGGTCGCCCGAGTACTGCTCGAGCACCTGCTCCTCGACCGCCTTGGTGGCGTCCTGGCGCGCGAGCTTGTCCTCGACGCTGGTCGCCTGGTCGAGCGCCGCGCCGTGCGACTGCTCGATCTGGCGGTAGAGGTCCTCGTCGACGGCCGGGGCCGTGACCTCGAGCTTCTCCTTGCTGACCTTGGCGGCCAGCTCGAGCTGCACGGCACACAGCTTCTTGATCTCGCCGTGGGCGATGTCGAGCGCGTCGAGCATCTCCGCCTCGGGGATCTCGTTCGCTCCCGCCTCGACCATGAGGATCGCCTCGTCGGTGCCTGCGACCACCAGGTCGAGGTCGGCCGTGAGCTGCTGCTCCTCGGTCGGGTTGACGACGAAGTTGCCCTCGACCTTGCCGATCCGGACGGCGCCGACCGGGGTCGGGAACGGGATGTTGGAGACCATCAGCGCCGCCGACGCGGCGTTCATCGAGAGGATGTCGTACGGATGGTCGTGGTCGATCGACAGCGGGATCGCCACCAGCTGCGTCTCGTAGCGCCAGCCCTTCGGGAACAGCGGGCGCAGCGGGCGGTCGATCATGCGGGCGATCAGCGTCGCCTTCTCGCCGGCGCGGCCCTCGCGCTTGAAGAACGAGCCGGGGATCTTGCCCGCGGCGTACATGCGCTCCTCGACATCCACCGTCAGCGGGAGGAAGTCGACATCGCGCAGATTCCCTGCAGTCGCCGTGTTGAGCACGACGGTGTCGCCCGAGCGGACGACGACGGCCCCTGAGGCCTGCTTGGCCATCCAACCGGTCTCGAACGAGATCTCCGTTCCGCCGATCTCGACGGAGACCCGGTGAACTTCTGGCATGTGTCCCTCTTTCTGCGCCCGCCGTTCGGTCAGCGGGCCCTCTGCATCGTCTCTGACGCTTCGGTAGTCGTTGCCTGCAATGGTAGAAGAAGCACGTGGCGAGGCGCATCATCATCTTCGGAGCAACTGGCTTCACCGGCCGCCTGGTGGCCGAGCGGCTGGCGGCGCAGGGCGCGGGCCCCGTACTCGCGGGCCGGTCCGAGGGCTCGGTGCGCGAGCTCGCGGAGCGGCTGGGCACCGAATGGGCGGTCGCGGACGCGCTGCGCCGCAACTCCGTGTTCGCGCTGCTCGAGCGCGGTGACGTGCTGGTCAGCACCGTCGGCCCGTTCGTCAAGTGGGGCGAGCCGGCGGTGCGCGCGGCGATCGCCGCCCACGGCACGTACATCGACTCGACCGGCGAGCCGACCTTCATCAAGCGCGTCTTCGAGGAGTTCGGGCCCCCGGCCGAGCGCGCGGGCGCGACGCTGCTGACGGCGATGGGCTACGACTACGTCCCGGGCGCGCTCGCCGGAGCGCTGGCGCTGCGGGAGGCCGGCGAGGCGGCGGTGCGGGTCGACGTCGGCTACTACGCGTTCGGCATCGAGCCGAGCGCCGGGACGCGCCGCTCGAGCGTCGGGATCATGTTCGACACCCAGTACGCGTTCCGCGACGGCGCGCTGCGCGACGCGCGGGTCGCCGAGCGGGTGCGCTCGTTCCACGCCAAGGGCAAGGACCGCGACGCGATCGCGATCGGCGGTTCCGAGCACTTCACGCTGCCGCCCGTGCATCCCGCCCTGCGCGAGGTCAACGTCTACCTGGGCTGGTTCGGCGCGCTGGCGCGGCCGATCCAGGCCGGGAGCCTGGCGGGCGCGGTGGCGATGAAGGCGCCGGGCGCGCGCAGCGTCTTCAAGGCGCTCGGCGATCGCTTCGTCGAGATGGGGGGATCCGGTCCCGAGCGGCCGGGCAGCGGCCTGTCGTGGATCGTCGGCGAGGCGTACGACGCCGGCGGCACGAAGCTCGCCGAGGTGCACCTCTCCGGGCCCGAGCCGTACGCCCTGACCGCCGACATCATCGCCTGGGCGGCCCAGCGCGAGCCGAGCAGCACCGGCGCCGTCGGGCCGCTGCAGGCGTTCGGGCTCGACGCGCTCGAGGAGGGCTGCCGGCAGGCGGGCCTCACCCGCGTCGCCGACTGAGCGACCCGGCGGCCAGCGTCGCGCGTGAGAACAGGCCGCGCGGCTCCACTCCCCCGTCCGCGGCCACCTGCAGCGGCGGCCGCGCCGGCCGGCGGAACAGGCGCCAGCGCAAATCGTCGAGCTTGCGCGCCGGGGCCAGCACCGGCGGCTCGCGCAGCGGCCAGACGTCGCAGCGCCGCGCCCGCGAGCCGGTCGCGCCGAGGATCGCGTTGACCGCGCGGCGGGCGGCCTCGTTGGCGCCCTCCATCGTCGCGAGGTCGGTGTAGGTGCGCACGTAGTCGGCGGCGAGCAGCAGGTTCGGGATTCGCGTGGCCGCGTCGGGCCGGTCGGCCCACGAGCCCGGCGTGTTGATCAGCAGCGGCTCGGCGTTGGTGGCCTCGCTCGGGTTCGGGAACTCGATCGCCGGGTCCAGGAACCAGGCGAGCACGTGCCGCTCGTCGAGCAGCGGCTCCGGGCCGTCGTTGACGTGCTCGGCCAGCTGGCCCCAGACCTCGGCGCGGATCTCCTCGCGGCTGCAGCGCGCCGCCACCTTGCCGGTCCGGCGGCCCGGCATCTGCCAGTCCGAGACGTCGACCGACAGGATCCCCTTCACGCGCCCGTCGCCGTAGCGCGACAGGTCCTCGCGCCAGAACTGCGCCTGCGAGATCGACGTCAGCGCCCACTCGGAGTCGATGTAGATCGCGTGGCCGTGCACGAGCGGCACGTCGCGGTCGAGATAGAAGAGGATCCCGTTCATCCAGCGCGTGGCGAGGCGGTCGAGCGCCGCCAGCTTCGGCTCGAGCGCGCGCAGCGGCGGGCCGGCGAGCAGTCGGAACACCTCGACGGGCAGCGCGGCGACGTAGAAGTCGGCGGTCACCTCGCCGGCCGGCGTGGTCACCCCCGCGATCCGGCCGCCGCGCACGGTCACGCCCTCGACCGGGGCGCCCAACTGCAGGTCGACCCCGAGCGAGCGCAGGTGCGCGACCCACGGGTCGATCCACGCCTCGTTGGTCGGCGCGTCGAGCACGCGGTCGGCGCGGCCGCCGGCGCGCGTGAGGTCGAACACGAGCTGGGCGAGGATCAGCCCGCCGGTGCGGGCGCTGATCTCGCGTGCGCGGGCCGCGACGAGCGTGCGCGTGAGCCCGTCGGCGAGGAACTTGCGGAACGCCGGCGAGCGCTCCTCGGCGCGGACGTACACCCACCAGCTCTGCAGGTCCCACTGCTCGTAGCGCCGTGCGTCGCAACTCGTCAGCAGCGTCAGCACCCGCTCCATCAGCCACGCGTGCTCGTGCGGCGGGATGCCGAGGCCGGTCATGACCTCCAGCAGGAAGCGGCTGATGACCGCAAGGTCGTCGAGGCTCTCCGGCGCGTGCGCGCCGGCGATCACCTCGTTGCGGCCGCCGGATTGCGCGAGCAGGATCCGCGTCGCGCCGGTCAGGCGGTCGGCGACCGTGCCGCCGGACTCCGGGATCCGTCGCATCGTGTCCGGCAGGTGGCGGTAGAAGCCCGGGAAGAAGCGGAAGCCGTGCTCGGCCGGCAGGTCGGCGCGGCCTCCGGTGCCCGAGTTCGGGACGGGCAGGCTGCGTGCCTTTCCGCCCGGGATGTCACGGGCCTCGAGCACCGTCACGTCGAAACCGCGCTCCGCAAGCTCATGCGCGGCAGTCAGCCCGCCGACGCCACCGCCGAGGATCGCGACCTGCGTCATATGCCGACGCTATACCGTCGAGACGTGCGCGTCCGCCGCGACCAGCTCGTGCTGGGCGCCGTTGCGGCGGCGCTGCTGGTGGCGATCGTCGCGTTCGCCGCATCGAGCAGCAGCGTCAGGACCAACGGGACCCCGACGCCGACCGCGACGCCGGCGAGCGACCGCGACCTGTTCGGCGGCAGCCTCGAGCCGCGCGTGCGCTACCACACGCGTGCCTTGACGCCGCCGCTGTCGTTCGTCGTCGGCGACAGCGAATGGCTCGCCCGCGACACGACGTCGGCGGACTACCTCCTGATCGAGCGCCGCAACCGCACCGGCCAGCCCGGCGGCGAGTATCCGGGCCGGGCGTGGCTGGTGTTCTCGCGGCTCCCCACGGTGTACGCACCACGGCAGCGCGGCGCGGTCACCCCGGCGCCCGCGGACCTCTACGCGTGGATGCGCCGCCACCCCGATCTCCAGGTCGGCCCGCGGCAGGACGTCGTCGTGGCGGGCATCAAGGGCTACGTCTTCTCCTCGCGCGTGCGGTTCGGGCGACTCGGGGAACCGACCGTGTTCCCGGCGGTCTGCATCCGGCTGGACGTGCCGTGCAGCGCGCTCGCACCGAATCGCGCGCTGCTGGAGGGCTCGCGGATGCGCACGTTCGTGCTCGAGGAGCCCGACCCCTATCCGCTCGTGATCGACGTGATCGGCCTCCGCGGCCGGGACCTCGACGATCTCGAGCTCCCGGCCGGGGAGGTGCTGCGGACACTGCAGATCGATGGCG
>Ga0081538_10003494_pt1 | contig 14832 bp, 10 predicted proteins | sample TabmetS5T2R1_FD_71022 | JGI IMG/M metagenome (GOLD analysis project Ga0081538, IMG submission 71022) | Tabebuia heterophylla rhizosphere microbial communities from the University of Puerto Rico - S5T2R1 | ecosystem: Host-associated > Plants > Roots > Rhizosphere ... | reverse complement strand
CAGCGCCCCGACCAACCCGGTGACCTGGGTCTTTGCCCCGGCCTGCTCGGCCACCGCGGTACGGGAGCCGCTGGTGCTGACGGGAAACCCCTGAAAGAGGCCGGCGGCGATGTTGGCGGCGCCGATCCCGATCATCTCCCGGTCCCCGTCGACCTCCTGGCCCGTCCGGGCCGCGAACGCCGACGAGGTCGAGATCGTGTCGGTCAGCGACACAAGCGCGATGCCGACCGCCCCCGCCACCAGCAGCGCCATCTCGGACCACTCCACGCTCGGCACGGTCAAGGGCGGGAACCCCTGGGGGAGGGGGCCGACCAGGGACACCCCATGATCGGCCAGGTTGAAGGCATTGGCGACCAGGATCGAGACGACCACCGCCACCAGCACCGCCGGGATCTTGGGGACCAGACGATTGAGCACGAAGATGAGGACCAGGCCGAGCAGGCCGACCGCCAGCGCCGCCGTCACCGTCTCGCCGTCGGCCAGCCCCTGGACGAAGGCGGCCGCTTCGGGGATGAACCCGTCGGCGTCCACCGAGAAGCCGAACAGCTTGGGGAGCTGGCCGACGAGGATGGTGAGGGCGAGCCCGTTCATGTAGCCGATCTGGGTCGGCTTGGACAAAAGGTCGGCCACGAAGCCCAGCTTGCCGACGCCGGCGAGCACGGTCATCACCCCGACCAGCAGGGCAAGCATGGAGGCGAGCGCGACGGCGCGCTCCGGGTCCCCGTTGGCTCCGACGATGGGGATGATGGTGGCGGCGATCATGGGCCCAAGCGAGGAGTCCGGTCCCAGGACCAGGATCCTGGAGGGGCCGAAGATGGCGTAGCCGACCAGGCACAGGATCGAGGTGTACAGGCCCGTGATCGGCGGCAGGCCGGCCAGCTCGGCATAGGCCATCCCCTGGGGGACCAGCAACGCGGTCAGGACCAGCCCGGCCACCAGGTCCTTGGACAGCCAGCTACGCCGATACGACGACAGCACACCCAGCCCAGGCGCCACCGACCGCAGCAACTCCCCTATCGGCATACGTCCTCTGATCGGCCGTGAGCGTGCTTGTTGTTCCCGACCTCGCAGACCGTCCTCCTTCCGTTCTGGCGGCCGGCGCGGCCGAGTATGGAGGTGCCAGCTGGTGTTGTCCTCATCCGCACGGGGTGATCCAAGTTGACCAGTACTGGACGTGGACACGCGCTATCAGGCCGGCCGGTTCGGACGCGGCTTCAAGCCACGGCCCAAGAGCGACGCCGGCATTCGTGAGCTCCCGCTCGCCCCCCCAGGTCGTCGCGGCCATCCGCCGACAACTGCCACCCGGCGGCGACCCGTCAGCGCTGGTCTTCACCGGCCCCGGTGGCGGCCCAGGCGGCCACAGCGGGCCCGGGTGCCACGGGGCGCCCGCACCCTGCTTGTCGCGCCACAACTTCCACCGCACCTACCAGACGGCGCTGGCCAAGCTGGCCGATCTCTCTGGCGAGCTGCGGCCGGGCCGTCCGGCCAACCACGATCCAGATCGCTCTGGGCGAGCTCGTGGCCGCCAACCTGGTCGCCGAGGTCGGTGAGGCTGAGAAGCAATGGTTGGCGCTGCCCACGACCCGCGACCCGGAGCCGGAGGCGGTGGACCTGCGGGGCGCCCATGACTTCCGGCACACCTTCGCGACCTGGCTGGAGGACGCCGGCATCCCAGCCCGGGTCATCGATGAGGTCATGGGCCTGAGGCCACCAGCCGGGTCAGCCAGCAGCAGGCTGGTGCTGGAGGTCGCCGAGCAGGCCCTCGAGGCCCACCCGAAGCGCTCAGCATTGGCTCTCCGTCAGCCGCCGTAACGGTGCCGAGACGCGCATGAAGGAGCCTTCCGGACAGCCGAAACGACCGTGAGGAGCCGCTCGTGAAGCCCCGCAGCACCGGATGGCTGGCCTGGCTGCTGTGGCTGCTGACGGTGGTCCTGCTGGTGCTCGGCACCTGGTTGGAGGCCCTCAATGCTCCTGTCCGCGGCAGCCCGTGGCAGCAGAGCCTGGGCCTGGTGCCGCTGTCGCTGCCCTTCGCCACCGTCGGCGCGCTGATCGCCACACGCCATCGCTCGAACCCGATCGGCTGGCTCCTGTGCGGGTTCGGGCTCGTGGTCGCCGTGCTGCTGGTCGGAAACCAGTACAGCCGGTATGCGCTGGTGACCGCGCCCGGCTCCCTGCCCGGCGGGGACTGGGCGGCCTGGCTGGCGGTCTGGCCGGTCGAACTCACCGCCCTCGTCTTGATTCTGGTGCTGTTGCTGTTTCCTGACGGCCGCCCGCTGTCGCCACGTTGGCGGCCGCTGGTGTGGCTGGCGGTCACCCTCGGCATGATCAGCGCCGCGACCTCAGCCCTATCGGGGGTCAACTTCCCCGACAATGCCCCCTTCGCCCAACATCCCCTCCAGCTACTCGACGCGGACACCGCCCGGATTGTCTACGACACTTGCGCGGCGCTGTTCCTGGGCGTTCAGCTCGTGGCCGTGTGCTCGATCCTGGTGCGGCTGCGGCGGGCCCGACGGGATGAGCGCCAGCAGCTCAAGTGGTTCACCTATGTCGGTGCGGTGGGCGCTGTCTTGCTCCTGGCCTGGAGTTTCGTCCGCCCTGATCCGGTGATCGTTGCCCTGGTCTGGCTGCCGGCCCTGGCCGCCACTATCGGCATCGCCATCTTTCGGTACCGGCTGTACGACATCGACCGACTGATCAACCGCACCCTGGTCTACGGGCTGCTGACCGCCCTGCTCGGTGCGGTCTACGCCGGCCTGGTCCTGGTCCTGGGGCAGCTGTTCGGCGGGGTGGGCGGTGACCCGCCGAGCTGGGTGGTGGCCGGCGCCACCCTGGCCGTCGCGGCGCTGTTCCAGCCGGCCCGCCGCCGCGTCCAGCAGGTGGTGGATCGGCGTTTCAACCGGCGCCGCTACGACGCGGCCAAGACCGTCGAGGCCTTCAGCGTCCGGCTCCGTGACCAGGTCGACCTCGACACCCTCTCGACCGAGCTCCTCGCCGTGATCGACAAGACGGTGGAACCGACCAAGGTGTCGCTGTGGCTGCAACCCACGCATCAGATGGCACGAGCACCTGGAGCCCGAACGTGACCCGCCGGCCCACCATCGTCGCCGTCTCGCTGTGGACGCTGACGGTGGCGCTGGTCGCGGCCACCCTTATCCTGATCGCCTGGACGGGCAGGCGGCCGCTGCCCGCCGGGGTCGACACCACCGGGACCCTCAACACGCTGCGCTATCTGATCCCGGCCACGATGGGTGCGGTGCTGGCCACTCGACGGCCCCGCAACCCGATCGGTTGGCTGCTGCTGGTGATGGGGCTGTCCTATGCCACGTACCCCTTTGTCACCTGGTACACGGCCGCTGCCCTGTTCGTGGCTGCCGATCCCCTGCCCGGGTGGCGGTGGGTGGCATGGATCGGCAACTGGAGCTGGCCGCCGGCTCTCACCTGTCTGGCGCTTTCCCTGCTGGTGTTTCCCGACGGTCGCCCACCCTCGCCGCGGTGGCGGCCGGTCGCGTGGGTGGCCATCACCGCCACCGTGCTGTTGATGATGGTTGGGGTGACCCAATCGGGAACGCTCCAGCTCGCCGTCTCCGTCAAGGACCCGTCGGTCACCTCTCAGCTCGCCAACCCACTGGGAGTGGCCGTTGTGTCGCCGTGGCTTGCCGAGCCGCTGCTCCTGGTCCTGCTGGCCGCCCAGGTGCTGGCGGCCGGTTCGCTGCTGGTGCGGTTTGGTCGCTCCCGGGGGGTGGAACGCCAGCAGCTCAAGTGGGTGGTCTACGCGGCGCTTTTGTTCGGGCTCCACCAGCTGGGCCTGGTCCTTGCGTTCCTCGCCGGGCTCACCAGCTCCGACCAGGCGCGGCCGCTCTGGCTAGGCCTGGTCGAGAACCTCACCTTCGGCTTCTTCTTCGTCGCCATCGTGGTGGCCGTGCTGCGTTATCGGCTGTACGACTTCGGCGGCATCGGCGACCAGCCGCCGACCTGGGCGGTCGCCGGGGCCACCCTGGCCGTCGCCGCGCTGTTCGGGCCGGCCCGGCGCCGCATCCAGCAGGCGGTCGACCGCCGCTTCAACCGGCGCAAGTACAACACGGCTCAGACCATCGAGGCCTTCAGCACTCGTCTGCGCGATCAGATCGACCTGGACACGCTCTCGGCTGAACTGCTGGCGACCGTGGACCAGACGATGCAGCCGACCACGGCATCGCTGTGGCTTCGGCCATCGGCGAAGCCGCGATGATCTGGCCACGTGAGCGCTTGCATGCCATGCAGTTTCGGGCTCCTCCCCCACCCCAGGTCAGGGACGTGCACCCAGCCCACCAGTCGTCCTCGAGCGACCGTGAGTGTCCGCTGGATACCGCTCGTGCCGGCTGCTTATGGCACGCGGGTGGCACCACGGTCGGTAAGAACGAGATGCTGTAGCCGGCGCGACAGCTCCCAGCTCGCCAGAGGATGGGGCGTCCTAGCGCGGACCTGGGTGAGAGACAGCAACAACTGTGGGAGGACCCGTAGGCCCTCCCACAGTCAGCCGCTGTCAGCCGTAGGCAGATGGCTCGTGCATCTCACAGGACAGGGAATCAGTCGCACAGACCCTCGGGTGTCGAGGTGCGGCACCGGTTGTTCTTGAACCGGATGTTGGTGCCCGACTCATCCCAGAAGATGTCCAGGTCGTTCCGGAACCGGTTCTTGGCCACCAGGACATTCTCGGGCGGGTCCGAGCCCACCACGTCGGTCCCATCGAGGATGGTCACACCCGACGACGGGAATGCGCTCTCGCCCTCCGCTGGCGGGTTGTTGCCCTTGATCGTGTTCTTCACGATGGCCACACGGTCGGCGCCGAGCACCACGATCCCGTGCCCGCCGACCGACGGTCCCTCTTCACCTCCTGGGCAGAAGCGAGTGTTGCGAACGACGCTGTTGTGCACGAACAGCCACGCCCCAGCGGGGTGGTTGATGAACTCCTCGCCGGTCTCCGGGTCGGTCTGAGTGCCGTTCGGCCCGGTGTCCATGACGATCGCGCCCACACAATTCCTGGTGAGCTTGTTGTCCCATGACACACCCTTGCGGGCGTCGCGGTAGAACAACCCGAACAACCAGCCGGTGGAGACGTTGTGCGCGACCTTGGCGCCTGCGTCGTCGGTGTCACCGATGTAGATCCCCGCCTCGCCACCGTCACCTCGCTCGGTGTTGTGGATAAAGGTCAGGCGGTGGGATTCGAACGCTGCGATGCCGTACTCGTCGTGGTCCTTGCCGGTGGTGCGCTTGACCAGCATCCCGTCCACTTGGAAGCCCAGAATGCCGATGGCGTGGCCCACGGTGGTGAGGTCACTCACCTTCACTGGCCCATCCGGAGCCTGCCAGCACAGCCCCGCGGCCTCACCCTCGGGTCCGCGGCAGAAATCGTTGGGATCCGGAGGAGGCAGCTCCGCCGGCAGCTTGATGATTGTTCGGCCTTGGCCGGCACCCTTGACGTTGATGGCCTTGGCGCCGAAGTTCGCCGCGTCGATGTAGACGCCTTTCTTGAGCCGCAGCGTGTCGCCGGATTCTGCATTGGCGGCTGCTGCGGTGATCGTGCCCGTTCCCGGGCTGACCCAGATGGTGTCGCCGTGGTGGTTGTCGGTCGCCCATGAAGCCGAAGCGGCGCCGAGCATCGACAGCGCCGCCAGCGCAGCGATGCACAGCCGAGCCTTGACCTTCATGCTGTGGTGCCCCCTCCGCACTTGGTACGTCCACCCGGTTGACCTGACGGCCCCTCCTTCCATGGTCTGGGACGGTGTCGATTGGTGAGTTGGGGTCATTCCTCCTGAGCCGTCGGACATCGTAAGCGAGTCGATCGAAATTACAAGAGGACACCGGACAGCACGGCACAAAACGACAGCACGGCAAATATACGCAACAGGCTTGCAAGCTTCTGGCCGTTCGAAGCCTTTAGGTTCTCCTCCAGCAGGGCCTGATTTCCTCCGTGCGAGAGAGCGGCGGGGGATCGAGGCGACCTGCGACGCCTGCTCGTTGCTGGCCGGCGAGCTGGCAGACGGTGGGCCGGCAGTGACCGGTGTTGTCCGCTGCGGTCCCGTCATGCGTGGCTCGGGTCGCGGGAGCGCCATCGGGGCGGTCTACCGGCACCTGACACCGGAGACGCAGGCCCGTGTCCTGGCCGCCATCAATGAGTGCCTGGGCGTTGCCTTAGCCTGGATCCACCCCTGCACTGACGGTGACTTCCTTGCCCGGATGGCCCTCAAGTGGGAACGTACGTTCGACGCAGTCGCCAGACGAGCATGGAGCAGCTCTGGTGTTAGAGCGGTCTGAGTTGTACGACTACGCAAGGCGGACGAACGAGCTTGACCTGCACGGCTACCCTGTGGCGTCGGCGCGTGAGACCGCCCTAGAGTTCGTTAAGGCTGCTTGGGAGGCAGGTCACGACCAGGTTGTGCTAATCCATGGTGCCCGAGCCGCGCACGATCCGCGCAGTGAGCTCGCCCTTAGCGGGTACGGGGGCATGAAGTTGAGTCTGCGCGCCATGCTGGACGGGGGCGAGTTCGATCCCTACGCCCAGAGCCCCCGCTCTCCACTGCACCGTCGCGAGGCGACTCGGCTGATCATCGCCCTCGAACCCCAGCCGCACTAGAGCGCCCGCGGGCCCGATGCGGCCCCAGCAGGACGACGCTGGCTCATTGGGTGTTGAAGGGATGGCCGCGTGTTGGCGCTGACCTGCTGTTATGTGGTGGTGGAGCTGAGGGGATTTGAACCCTGACCCCTTGCATGCCATGGACGGTATGCCCTCGTGCGCGCCGCTGCTCGGAGCCTTCGCCGCTGGTCAACGCCAAATCGCGACTGCCCGCTCGATACCGCTGTTGTCCCCTACTGTCCGCTAGCTCATGCCCCAAACATGCCCCAGCGCGGCCCAAGCTAGGGCACGTGGAGGGCGTGGCGGGTGAGGAGGACCCGGCCTGGGCCTGGGCGGTGACGGCATCGGCTCGGGCGATGGGTGAGGCCGGTCCACGGGAGCACAAGCCTCGTTGGCAAGCCCTCCGTGGAGGGCGCGGCAGCTCCATGTCGGCTAGCGGTCGCTGAGTATGAGGGTCCCGTCCGCCTGCAGCGTCGCGTTGGGAGTGTCGTCGACGGCGCCGCTCGGGCTATCGGTCCCGTACCGAACGCCGGACACGCCAGGGTCCCAGTACACCCCGGCCTCGGTGAGGGCGGCACCGAACGACAACCAGGGTCCATCCTGGCGCTCCCGCAACAGCACCCCACAGCCCGGCTGCCCGGCCTTGTTGGGTCCGGCCCCTCTGACGGTGGCCAGCGGGAAGCTGCGGCCGCGGACCAAGGATCGGTTGGTCTGGTTGGCTGGTCCGTTCCACAGGTCAACGCAGCGACGGTCCGAGGGCCGGTCGGAACCGGTCAGGTCCAAGAACACGACACGGGCCAGGTCAAAGAGCACGAGCACGGCACTGACAACGAGAAGAGCTGTCAGGGCCGTATTGACCGGCCGCTGACGTGGCTCGATGCCCATGCCGGACCCCCTGCTGCGCGAGTTCCCGGATTTCTACTTGCTTCGACGGGCGGCCGAGACGTTTGGTTCAGTAGGCCGATGGTCTGCCACGGCAGCGACGAACCCGAGGCGGCCCATCAGGGTGCCTCTCTGACCGGATCAACAAAGTGACCTCCTTGGTGCAGGGGTGTTCGCCGTCGCGGCCGGGCTCGGCAACGTGCGGGCGGCCTGTCGGGCATGGGTATCCGCCCGTTGGCCTGCTGCCGCTGGAAGGTCAGCTGGACCGGCATGGCTGGAGCTCCTGCGGCCTCGGAAGCGATGGACACCACGGATTGCCAACGCCGCCGATCCGCTGGTGGAGCCGCGGTGGTCGCCTTCGCCCTCGGCCATCCTGGCTTGGGCCGGCAACGGATCGCCGCCAAGCTGAGCGCATCGGTGGGCTACGCCGATGTAAGGCTTGGCGTCGGGGCGCTCGCTCTGATTGGCTGCGGCAATGCACGAGACGGGAGGTCCTGAACAGGAGTTGACCGCGGGCGCACTCGGGCGGCGGCCTGGGTCGTGGGCAGTGCTTATCACCTCCGTGTTCGCGTTCCTGCGTCCGCTGGCCAGCGGCTTTCCGATGCTGCTGGTCTTGACCGTCGGCCTGCTGGTCCCTCAGCCGTTCCTGATCAACGCGGTGGCTGACCCGGTCAACCGGCACTTCCCCGAGGCGGAGGCCGCGACCGCCACGGGCGTCGGCACGATGGCGATCTTCCTGGGGATCACCATCGGGCTGGTCGCCACGCCCAGGCTGGCCTCGGCGGGTGGGGTCCGCGGCATCAATGAGGCCGTCGCCGGCATGATCACGATCGCTGGCATGGCCGGGTCGGTGGTCCTCGGCGCGGCCAGCGACCGCGTCCGGCGCCGCAAGCCGTTCCTGGTCGCGGGGGGTGTGGCCGCGGCGCCGACGCTGTGGCTGCTTGGGCACCTGGGGTCGCTGGGGCCGCTGCTGGCCGCCGCCTTTGTGCTGGGGTTCTTCCTGCTGGCCGCCCTGCCGATCGCGATCGCGGTGGCATCGGAGGACTCCTCGCTCGGCCCCCAGGTCGGCAGCACTGCGGTCGGCGTGATGCTGTTGGCGGGGAACCTCGGCGGCGCGGTGGTGGTGGCGGCGCTTGGAGCGTTGCAGGGGGCGGCCGGGGACCTCCGGGCCGCCGGCGGGCTGACCTGCGGCCTGGCCGTGGTCATCGCGCTGCTCGCGCTGACGATCCCCAACCCGCTGCGCCGGACTGCCCAGAGGAACCCGGTGGCGTGAACACCGACCGGTGCATCCTCGCCTTCGATCTGGGGACGTCGTCGCTGAAGCTGGCGGTGACGACGGCCGGGGGCCAAATCGTGAGCTCCGCGGTGGAGCGGTACCCGCTGCACGCCCTCGGCGGCGGCGGCGTCGAGCAGGACCCCGAGGACTGGTGGAGCGCGATGGTGCGCGGGACGCGTCGTGTCCTTGGCGAGGCCGGCGTCGAGCCCGGCCGGGTCATCGGCGTCGCCTGCAGCTCGCAATGGTCGGGGACGGTGCCAGTGGACGAGCAGGGGCGGCCGCTGATGCGGGCGATCATCTGGATGGATTCCAGAGGAGCCGAACAGATCCGCCGGATCACGCACGGCTTCCCGGCCGTGCAGGGCTACAGGCTCAGCAAGCTGGCCGCCTGGATCCGGAGATCCGGTGGCGCGCCCGGCCATTCCGGCAAGGACACCGTCGCCCACATCCTCTACGTCCGCGACCGGTTACCGGATGTCTACCGGCGCACCTATAAGTTCCTGGAGCCGCGAGACTGGGTCAACTTCCAGCTGACCGGCCGCCTGGCCAGCTCCTTCGACACCGCGACCCTACTGTGGGTGACCGACACGCGCGACGTGCGCGCGGTGCGCTACGACGACCAGCTGCTCCGCATGGCCGGCCTGGACCGGGACAAGCTGCCCGACCTGGTGCCGACCGCGACGGTCCTTGGGACGCTGCGGCCGGAGGCCGCGGCCGCGCTCGGGCTGCCGCCGACGGCCCAGGTCGTGACCGGGGCGCCGGACATTCTGGCCTCGGCCATCGGGGCCGGGACGGTTGCCGACTTCGACGCACACCTGTACCTGGGCACGTCGTCGTGGCTGGTCTGCCACGTGCCGTACAAGAAGACCGACCTGTTCCACAACCTCGCCTCGGTCCCCTCGGCGATCCCCGGGCGCTACCTTCTGGCCAACGAGCAGGAGTCAGCCGGCGTGTGCCTGGCCGAGCTGCAGCGCAACGTGCTGTTCCCTTCGGACGGAAACGCGCCACCTGGCACGGCCGAGGATCCCTACGCGGTCATGCTCGCGATGGCCGCCGCGGTCCCGGCCGGCAGCGACGGGCTGATCTTCGCCCCGTGGGTGAACGGGGAGCGCACCCCGGTCGACGACCGCACCGTCCGCGGCGGGTTCTTCAACCAGTCCCTCGGCGTCACCCGAGGGCACCTGGTGCGGGCGGTGCTGGAGGGGGTGGCCTACAACTCGCGCTGGCTGCTGTCGTACGTGGAGCGGTTCATCGGGCGCCGCCTAGCGGCGATCACGGCGGTGGGCGGCGGCGCCCGGTCCGAGCTGTGGTGCCAGATCCACGCCGATGTGCTGGACCGGGCGGTCCGCCAGGCCGGCGACCCGGTGCTGGCGACCGCGCGCGGAGCGGCGTTGCAGGCGGCCGTGGCGCTCGGTCACTTGACCTGGGACGAGGTGGCCGGAGCGGTGCCGACCGCTCACACGTTCGAACCTGATCCCGTCCGCCGGCGGGTGTACGACCGGCTGTACCCCGAATTCGTCAACCTGTATCGCAGCACTCGCAAGATCTACGCCCGGCTGAACGCCCAGCGCTAGCGGCCCTGGGCGCCTGGGTGGCGGCCATCCTCGGAGGAGCTCGTGGACATCGCCGGCATCGCAGCCAAGCTAGAACGCCTCAACCCGAAGATCGCGGCCATGGCCGAGCGCCTGACGGTCTCCATCCCCGCCGTCCGGGCCCGCCTGGACCGCGAGTACGAGCAGATGCTGGCTGGCATGGAGGCGTCGGTGAAGCCCTACCGGGGGCAGGCCCCCAGCTTCCCCCGGCTGCCCGAGCGCGGCCTGGCCAGGGACGAGGTCCTCCAGACGGTGGAGGCCCTGGCGGCCAGGGAACGGCCCGGCTGGAGGGACGGGCTGGCCTCCGGAGCCGTGTACCACGGCGGCGACGAGCACATCGCCTTCCTGAACCGTGTGTACGCGACCACCTCGCAGGTGAACCCCCTCCATGCCGACCTGTGGCCGAGCGCGACCAAGTACGAGGCCGAGATCGTGTCCATGACCGCCACCATGCTCGGCGGCGACACGGTCGGGAGCGATGACCCCAGGCGCCAGATCGTGGGCACCGTGACCTCCGGCGGCACCGAGAGCATCCTGCTCGCTATGAAGGCCTACCGGGACCGGGCCAGGGCTAGGGCCAGGGCAAGGCGCCGGATCACCCACCCGGAGGTGGTCGCCCCCACCACCGCCCACGTCGCCTTGGACAAGGTGGCCCACTACTTTGGCATCAAGCTGGTCCGCGTGCCGGTGGGCGCCGACTACCGGGCCGACGTCAGCGCGATGCGGCGGGCCGTCACCCGCAACACCGTCGCCTTGGTCGGCTCGGCCCCGACCTTCCCGCACGGGGTCATTGACCCCATCGAGGACCTCGCCGCGGTCGCCGCGGAGCGGGGGATCGGCTTCCACACCGACGCGTGCCTGGGCGGGTTCGTCTTGCCGTGGGCGCGGCGGCTCGGCTACGACGTGCCCCCCTTCGACTTCCGCGTCCCCGGCGTCACCTCGATGTCGGCCGACACCCACAAGTTCGGCTACGCGGCCAAGGGCACCTCGGTGGTGCTGTACCGCGGCACCAAGCTGCGCTCGCACCAGTACTTCACCGCCACCGAGTGGCCCGGCGGGCTGTACTTCTCCCCAACCCTGGCCGGCAGCCGGCCGGGCGCGCTCAGCGCCGCGTGCTGGGCGGCCATGGTCGCCACCGGCGAGGACGGCTACCTCGAGGCCACCCGCCGGATCCTGGAGACCGGCGCGGCCATTCGCGACGGCATCACCGCCCTCCCGCAGCTGCGCGTGCTGGGCGACCCGCTATGGGTGATCGCGTTCGCATCCGACACCGTCGACGTGTACCGCGTGCTTGCGCACATGACGCGGCGGGGCTGGAGCCTGAACGGCCTACATCGGCCGGCCGCGGTGCACCTGTGCGTGACACTCCGCCATACCCGGCCGGGGGTGGTGGAGCGATTCCTAGCCGACCTACGGGTGTCAGTGGACGAGGTCCTGTCACAGCCGACGGAGAAGGAGGGGATGGCGCCGGTCTACGGCCTAGCCGCCACCATCCCGTTCAGAGGGGTGGTCCGCGACCTGCTCAAGAAGTACATCGACGTGCTGTACCGCCCCTGATCGACCAACGCACTTGGACCGTCCAGCAGGTGGAATTGGCCGAGACGGTGAATTGACGGCGTAGGACCCGAATCTCAGGTCCTTGCCGCCACCACCATGGACCAGCAGGCCGAGCAGCTTGAGGTAGCGGCACATCATCGGCTAGGCGAGCTTTATAGGCAGCCTGGACTTCGGTCTGCCAGCCGGCATGGACAGCCACCGGCTTGGCGCCCGGTCGGGTCCGGACCCAGCAGCCGACCACCTCGCCACCCAGCACCAGCGGTGCCGTGGCACCGCGGTGGTCGGCAGGCCAGGCGCCCTGGGCGAGCAGCGGCCGGGTGGTCACCCCGACCGTGGGCAGCCCAAGCACCGCCCCGAGATGCAGTGCGAGCCCAGCACCCCGGGGATGGTCGCGGCGGACCCACTACTGCTCACCCCGGCCAGGCGGCGACGGTACGTGACCGCGGCCCCGGCGAACCCTCGGTCACCCACGGCACCGGCCCCGTGGACCCGTTCGAAGCAGACGAAGCAGGCGCCGATCCGCAACACAGTCGCCGGAGGCTGCCGGTGTTCCGGGGTCATCTCCCCCAGGGCTTGCTGCAGCTGGGTGAGCTCGTCAGCGGTGGCCGGCCGGGTCGCCATACCCGATAGTGTCCGACGCTTTCCGCAGTCTGAGTCCGGGTCCCCGCATAGGCAGAAGGACCCTGTGAAGCGCGGGAGCATGAGCGGTTGGCACCAGGATCGGTCCTGTGACGCAAGGCGGCTCAGGAACTGGAGGCTTGCGGCTCCTGGACCGAGAGCGTGGCACGGATCTCCTGGATTACCGGTTGGATTGCCGGTAGCTGGGGGCCTTCCTCCTCCAGTACGGCCTGGAAGGCCCTGTGGTACCAACGCTCGTCGAGGCCTGGTGCCACGAGGTTCAGGAACTGCTCGGCTCCATCGAGGCGCCCCCACAAGAAGTCGTGCTCGCGGGCGGTACGGTCGAAGAAGGCGCCGAAGTGGTGGACCGCCGCGCCCTTGAGCTCCTTGGGCGGTAGCCGGCCGGGCTGGCCGTCGCGGGGGCTGATCCGGACGATGTCGATCGGGCGGAGCTGGCGGATCTCGCTCAGCTCGACGATCGGCAAGATCAGGGTGTCCCACACCGGGAAGCCGAGGAAGCGGACCAGCAGCAGCTGCTGCAGTTCCGGCCAACCGCTTGTGACGGCCACGAACAGTTCCCACAGCCGTCCCGGGAAGGGCTTGAGCGCCCCGTCCAGATAGGCTCCGAGCCGGTCCAACAGCGCATCCAGCTGGGCGCCGTGGTCGTGGGCGAACTGCTGGGGCGAGACCTCCCGGCGCACCGGCTCGGCGAGCTGCTCCTCATCGAACAACCCAAACGGCTCCCGGCCCACGCCCGCCTGGACCGACGCCGGGGAGACAACCTCCCACAGCCCCTCGATCCTGGCGTACAGCTCCGCCTTGACCATGTCCAGCAGTTGCCGGCGATCGGGGTCGAGCGGTCCGAGCCGGGGGTTGTCCTGCCGGTAGGCGTCGTTGACGCCCTGGATGACGAAGCGCAGGCGGCGGTCGGTGAACGCGAGATCGAAGGTGCGCAGGAACCGGATGAGCGCCTCGGTCGCCTCCGCCCGCCCGGCAGGGAACCGGTCGGCGATTTTGGCCAGCATGACCGTGCGCACGAAGCTGGCCTGCCCCGAGTCGGCGGGATAGGCATATGCCCTGGCCACGATGTCGGCCACATCGTTGGCGATGCCTTGGAGCTTGAGGCGGGTGTAGCTGACATAGCCGCTGCCCAGCCGTTGCCTGGCCCGCTGGTTCATGGCCGACATGACCTGGCCGATGTTGGCCTGGCTGAGCTCCCCAGCTCGCAAGTCCTGATCGGTCTCGTGCAGCGCCGTCTCGATCTGCGGGTAATTGGTCTGGGTCAGGTCGGCGATGTAGGCGACCCGCTCGTTGAAGGCCCGGACCCGCGCGAGGTCGTCGACGATGGGTTCCTTGCGCGGGATCGAGGACAGCCCGGCCAGAATGGTGTCGAGCCAGCCCGGCTGGCGTGGCGGGGCCGTCTCGGCCGGGGCGGCGCCCGCCGGTTCGCTGGACGCCCGGCTCGGGTCCGGTTCGATATAGACCAGCCAGCGCTTCACCTCACTGGCGGCCGGCTTGCGGGTGATCGCCTCGATGGCATGCGCGAACGGGAAGTTGTCCAGCACCCCACCATCGATGAAGTAGGTATGGCGCGGCCCTTGGCGGGCCAGCTGATAGGCGCGGAAGAACTCGCGCTCAATCATGGGCAGGTCCGGTGAGTTCGGCTGGCCGACATCCCGCATGAACTCGGCCAAGCTCACCGGAGGGAATGCACCCGGGAAACACGACGTCGCCCGGGCCGAGAACGCCAGCGCGGCGTCGTTCGCGCCGCCGGCGAAGTGATCCTCGCCCCGCATCCGATCAAACGCGAAGCGGACCACGTGGCGGTGGGTCAGGTCACTCACCACCAGCGGCTCGCCACCCAAGCGGCGATTCCCGATCGGGAGATAGCGCCGGTGCCCTCGGGCGTCAGTCATGGTCACAAACAGCTCCAGCGAACTGGTCGGGGGCAACAGCCCCTCCCGGTCGGGCCGCTCGGGCGCGACGGCGGCCCAAGTGGAATCGGGCGGCATGGACGACAACGCCCCATACAGCAGCTGGCACATCCGATCGCCGCGCAGCGGCGGGGTGATCCGCCCCCGAGCAAGTAGCGCACGGAGGACGAACCAGGCCAGCTTGCCCTTGAAGCCGAGCGGGTCCAGCAACCGCGGCCCGGCGAGCAGCTTGCTGACGTCCGCCTCCTTGAACCACAGGTCGCGGAGACCCTGCTGGGAAAGATCGTGGGCGAGCGCCTTGGCGAGAAACACCCCGTTGATCCCACCGGCCGACGTCCCGGAGATCACGTCCACCACCAC
>Ga0081538_10003493_pt1 | contig 14835 bp, 14 predicted proteins | sample TabmetS5T2R1_FD_71022 | JGI IMG/M metagenome (GOLD analysis project Ga0081538, IMG submission 71022) | Tabebuia heterophylla rhizosphere microbial communities from the University of Puerto Rico - S5T2R1 | ecosystem: Host-associated > Plants > Roots > Rhizosphere ... | reverse complement strand
CCAGCGCTCACGTCACAGCGATGCACAGGATCTCAGGCGGCTTCCTGCCGGCGTCCGTGGGAGCGAGACCTTCATCAAGGTTGGGCCATGCCGACGCTCTTCGGCGCGTCAGGCCCGTGCGGGGAGGGGCCGACGTTGAAGGCTTCGACGCCGATGACCGGCAGCAGTGCGCGCCGGAACTCGGGCGTCACGAACGCCTTGCGCAGCATATCCTGTGCCAGGGCGTTCCCGATCGCTGCCATGATCATCCCCTGGTCAAGGGCGAGGTAGTAGTCAGACACCACCTTGGTGTCGACGTTCACCGAATCGCGGAACCCCCACTTGGTATAGATATCGAAGTCGCGCTCGAGGTTTGCAAGGTTCTCGATCGTCGCTTTGGGCGCCCAGCGCAGCGCCAGGAAGGCCGCATGAGGCGTCACCACGCCGTTCGTGTACGCGGATGGTGCCGGGTCAGGCGTGGGCTCCCTATCGGGACAGCCCGGAAAGCCATGATCCACGAACGTCTGGTCGTTGTTCGAGGGATAGCCGTCCGGATTCATCCCGATGCCGTCGACGCCGTAAGTCGCATAGCCGCCTTCCGGAATGTTGGCGGGTGAGAAGCCCCAGTAGCCATACCGGGCTTCTTCAAGCCCGTGATGGATCTGGGCTTGCACCGTCAGCGGGTGGTTGATCTTCCAGCTGCGCGGGCCCCACCGCTCCTCGGGCACAAACAGCGCCGGCATCAGGGCTTCAAACATGCTGCCGCCCCAGCTAGGCACCAGGCGCCTGCCGGCATAGGGGTAGGCGCCCTCGAAGACCTCAACGCCATAGTAGGTGCGGTGCATGCCCAGCGGTTTTGTCTCCTGCCAGCTCCAGTCGCAGGTCTTGGGGAAACTCCGCCAGGCGCCGAAGTAATGGCGGCGTGGGAGCTCACCCTTGGCAATGCCGATATAGCTGGCGATCCGGCTCTCGCTGACGATGGTGTCGTAACAGCACGGCGCCTCGCCCGTGCTCGGCGCGTAATGGAACAGGATACGGTTGACCTCGGGCCGATAGTAAAAGCCGAAATCCATCTGGTCGAAGAGCGCGCCGGCGCGCTCCGACAGCTCGGGCACCCGGTTGCGTACGAGGTGCAGCGCGGTCGCCAGCCAGCCGTTAACGACCGACGACAGGATCGGCGTGCGTGGCTCGCCCGTGGGCGGCCACACCGTGAGCGTCTCGCCGGTCCGGTGGTCGTACCACTCGAAGAACTGCCCGCTCGGTTTGTGGCGCTCCATCGTCTCGAGCGTATGCAACGTCCGGTCGAGACGGGCGACCGCTTTGTCGTGCCTGATGAACGCAAGCTCCTCGGCGACCAGCGTGCTCCACATGTAGGCGCCGATGTTCGTAATGGAAGTTTGCACGCTTCGGGTGCCATCGATATGCAGACTGTCGGCCGGCAGCCCGGTGTCCTCATCGGTCATCGCCACGAACGACGCCCACGTGTGGCGCGCATAGCGCTCTAGTGTGTCACGCACGTCGTGAGGATCGGCGACAACGGCCGCGGAGAACACCAGGACCAGGGCCGCAAGACTCCCGACGAGGGCCAGGGCTCGAACTACGGCTACCCTCTTGACATCAATTCGCACTTGATCCCCCATTGCTTCCGCCTCCCTTAGAATCTGTCTCTCCCCGTGCACGCTTTCTGCTTGCCTATAGCGATGTGCGGCATGCTGCTCCTGCACGCATGATGACGCTCTCGCTTTCTGTCTCCGCTCAGCACGTGCATCAACGCTTTGGGGTGCCATTCGGAGGTGAACGCGAAGCCTGCGGCCCGCAGCAAGCTAAACTGGAGGGTCTTCTCGATGATCGGCGCCGTCTATTGGACACCATCTTTCTCCTCTCTCCAACGCCAGCGTTGAGGCCACATGGAATTTCCCATCGTTTGACCCCTCCGCGGCCCCTCCCCAGCGCGGGGCCCCATTGGGATGGATGTTCAGTGCGGTCTTGCCCACGAATTCCTGGGTGAGCACCGCATTCGCCCAATGGATGCGTCCTAGGCCGGCATCTCTGAACGCCTGCAAATGTAGTCCCTTAGAAAGCCGTGCACATCGTCAGACCTGATGATTCTTCTGGGGCCGCCGCCTCTTTACCGACGGGAAGAGTGGTCGTCACGAATGATGGGTGACGGCCAGGAGTCGCTCGGAGGCCGGGCGAGAACCGACAAAGACGACGTGCCCGACCACCGCGGTCGGCCGCGTGCCTAGCCCTCCACCAAGCCCTGCCCTAGGGCGTAGGCGGCGGCTCCGGTGCGGTCGGCGCTACCAGTCGTGCTGACACTGTCGCGCACGTGCGCGGCCACCGTGCTGAGGCTGATGCCCAGGGCATCCTCGACATGCCGCTCCGCCCCCGCCCAACGGCCCCTCGTCGCCGCGAGCGGGCCGAGGAGACGCCAGCGGTCCGAAAGGAAGGGCGAGGGCATGGGCTCGGAGGCGACGTCGCAAAATTGTCGGGACACGCCATGAGCTTGGGGGCGACTTTCCCGGTGGGAGAGGCTGCCGACTATCCTGCCAACGGCACGGCCAGGGAGATGCGCGGATCTGCCCCGACACCCCGTGTGATATGGCCTTTGCCGGTGAGATCCTCAGCCACCAGGACATCGCCCGGGACGAGGTGCCGCGTGGTGCCGTCGCTGATTTCGATCTCCAGCGCGCCGGACATCATGACAACATATTGCCGGCGCGGCGCATTATGAAAATCGGAGAAGGACGTGGCCGGCCCCTGGTTGAGGCGAATGGGTCCCTCTCCGACCTTGCCGGCTAGCGTCGCGAAGGCGTCGGGATCCAGGTCCTGGAAATGCGTTTGGTTATCAGCGCCGGTGTAGATGCGGACGATTTTCATGACAGTTCTCCTGGACATGGTAGTCGAGCTGTTGCGGGTGCGTTCATACCGCCGGCTGAGAATATCCAAGACACCGGGGGCGGTCAAGGCCAAAGCAGCGGCACGTGATGTTTGGCCCCTCTGCAAGGGTCTGCATTTTCCCTTGACTTCATCGACTGCTCCGTTCAATGATGCACATAGAGAAATAGTGCCTCTGGGCGCCATGGCAAGTGCAGCGAGTGCATCCCCTAGCCGTAGAGAATGGGGAAGCCATAGATCGTGACTGAGCATCGGAGTGATAATAGAGGGAGGTTTGCGGTCATGGATGCAGAGCAAAAGAAAACGGCCCTGAGAATGATTCCCTACGGGCTTTATGTGCTGACCGCACAGGACAAGAGCGGAGCACGTACGGCTGCGACCGTGAATTGGGTCACGCAGGCGTCCTTCGAGCCGCCGCTAGTGGTGGTGGGGGTCAAGAGCGATTCTCATGCGAAGACGGTTATCGGGGCTTCGGGGAGTTTCGCCCTGAATTTCCTGGGCAAGGGGCAAGAGGGGATCGCTTACGCGTTCTTCAAATCGGTCGAGAGCGACGATCAGCAAATCGGTGGGCAACCCTATCGCGTCGGCACCACCGGCTCGCCTATTTTGACGGCCATGCCAGCCTTCGTGGAATGCCGGGTGGTCGAGACCGTCGAGAAAGGGGACCATGCCATCGTGGTCGGCGAAGTGGTCGACGCGGGCATGGCACACGAGCCCGAAGGACGTCCAGACGATGCGGTCCTATGGCTGAAAGAGCTCGGGCCACGCGTCTTCTACGGCGGGTGAGACGGGGTGACGGTTGGTTGATCGATGTGGAGACGGAGTTGCGGAGAAGCAACTGATATCGCGGGGGAGTTCATGCGCGGAGCAAAGTGGCTGCAGCACTCTTTGGGTGGGCTTCTATCCCTGATCGGGGTGTTACTGGCATGGGCTGGGGTCGTGCTGGCCGGTGCACTGGTGAGCCCCCCTCGGCAGCCGCCCATTTCCGAGACCGACGTCTCACCCCAAAGTCGGCCGCTGACGCACTCGCAAATGCTGGATGAGTATCTCGCCGGGCTGCAAGAGAGGCTCAAATTGGAGGCGAGGTCCATTCCAGAATCTGGCCTGGCGGAGGTCAAGTTGACGATTCGTAAGGATGGCACGGTGACGTTCGGCGAAATCGTCGTATTGGAAGGACCAGCCACTTTGCGCAACGACCTCCTGCCATTGGTGAGCCATCTCGAGCCGTTACCGCCCCCGCCGATGGACGCCGACATGCTCGACGTGAGCTTGCTCCTCCCTTTACGGTACCCCGGCCCAGACCTGCTGGATTCGATCGACCGTAAGCGCTAACGGGGGAGAGCTGGAGGTGTCAAGGAGGGAAGAGCCAGGGTTGCTCCCTGGGTCAGTTGTATGCTACCGTCGATCGCACGGTCTCACATTGTTCAGAGGAGGAAGACCATGGGCTACACACCGAAGTATCTCGGGCACGTCAACATTTTCGTGCGGAACGCCGAGCGCTCACGGCAGTGGTATGCAGACGTCCTCGGTTTACATACCTATGACTTCATTCCCGGTCGTGCTGCGTTCTTGTCGGCCGATCTGGAGCAGTCCCACGAGGTGGCGCTCATTCAAGTAGGGGACGATGCTCCGTTGCAACAGAAGGGCCAGGTCGGCTTGAATCATATGGCCTGGATGATGCACAGCCTTGACGACTTGAAGGAAGTTTACCAGCGCCTCAAGGACAAGAATGTCCCGATCGATCGAGTCTCCGACCATGGTATCTCGGTGGGCATCTATTTCCATGACCCCGACGGCAATGGCATCGAGGTCTCTTACGAGCTGCCCAGGAGTCAATGGCCCCGAGAGGATCGTATTTTCTCCGCTGAGGACAGAATGCACGGGCATTTCCCTGGCCCCTGGGACGAGCACCTCAGCGAACGGCAAACGGTCGCTCGCTGATTGTGCGTGCGCAGGCCTCCGACCACGCCGGTAAGCCTTCTGCCTGGCCCTCCGTTGGTTTGGTCCTTGCTATGGGGATGGGGCGCTAGCATTAGGGTAGAAACTGCCTCGCATGCGCCCTTCGCCCCTCTCCCTCTCAAGGGCAAGTTTTTTCCAGAAATGACAATGCCCTGGCCCCTTTCTCCCCCGCGCGCCTCTGGAGATTTCTCAGCATGATTGTTGGAAAAATGCGATAAAATTCTTGATTTTCATTTAAGGTTATTATATTCAAATACTAATCGTAGGTGGTATTAAGAATGGTGGTTGAGGCTAGCGCTAAGGGAACGCGGGGAAGTCCCCGCCCGATTAGTGGCTAACGTATAAAGCTGCGCCCTGGAGTTCATAAGGCATCACCCGAACCGGAGGACGATCATCATGTCTCAAGCTCGCAGCCCTAGCCACGAAAGACGCCTCGGGATCTACTACGAACACCCTGACTGGTTTACGCCGCTCTTTGCCGAGCTTGATCGGCGTGAGATCGCCTATGATCGCCTGCTGGCTCACAACCACTCTTTCGATCCAGCCGATCGTCACCCACCATATGCCCTCCTTGTCAACCGTATGAGTCCTTCAGCCTACCTGCGCGGCCACATCCAGGCCATGTTCTACACGCTGAACTATCTGGCCTTCTTGAAAGGGATCGGTGCGAATGTCCTGAACGGCTATGACGCCTACGTGTATGAATTCTCCAAGGCACGCCAACTCGGCCTGCTGCACCGACTCGGGCTGCCGTATCCCCGTGCCCGCGTGATCAACCACCCGTCACAGGCATCGCTTGCGGCCCAAGGGCTAACCTTTCCAGTGCTCCTGAAGCCCAACATCGGCGGTAGCGGGGCGAAGATTGTGTCCTTCCAGACGCCAGAGGAACTGCGACAGGCCGCCGAAGACGGTGTGTTGGACCTGGGAATCGATCAGACCGCTCTGGTGCAGGAATATTTACCGGCCGCAGACAATTGCATTGTGCGCGTGGAGATTCTGGGGGGCGAATACCTGTATGCCATCCGCCTGCACCTGGCCGCCGGCGAGTTTAATCTTTGTCCCGCCGACTATTGCCGGGTGCCAGCGACGGCGAATGGAACGGGTCTGCGCGATGGTGTCTCAGGCCGTCAGGTGCCTGTGGAAGGCTACACGCCACCACCGCCTATCGTCGACGCCGTGAAGCGCATCATGGCGGCGGCTCACATCGAGGTCGGGGGGGTGGAGTATTTGGTCAATGCTCGCGATGGACAGGCATACTTCTACGACATCAATGCGCTGTCGAATTTCGTCGCCGATGCCCCGAACGTGGTGGGATTCGACCCCATCCCCAAGTTCGTGGACTATCTGATGGTGCGAGCGAACCTGGTGGATTCGACGACGGCTTCGCGGCGCTGAGCCACCCCATGGGCCCGATATCGCTCGCACGAGTTGAGGCGTCTCGACGACCACGGCCGTAGCCGCGGAAGCTTTAAGCGGGGCGCCGCCGGTTTAATGCGGCCGCTCTAGGAACTCCAGCACCGCCGCCAGGAATTCCTGGGGCTTCTCCAGCGCCGGAGAGTGCCCACAGCGATCGATGATATGCAGCGTGGAGTTGACGAGTGCCTGTTGGTAGAGCTCACCACAGTTCAGCGGCACGATGGCGTCCTGTCTACCCCAGACGATGAGCGTCGGCACCTTCACTCCATGTAAATAGGCGGGCAGCTTAGGATTGTGAAAGTAGGGCTTCCAGCACAGGCGTGAGGTCATCTCCCGGTTCCGCCACTGGACTGCTTCCTCCTCGGGTGTGAGCTGGCGATTCACCACAGTGTCAAAGTCGGGAACCTGGGTCGGGTCGTAGAACCGCAGCTTTTTCGCGACATCCTGGGAGACCATGAGGACCTCGGCGATTTCCCCAACTTCCGGCTTGATCCCGGCCGCGTCCACCAGGATCAGGCTCCTCACGTAGGCGGGGCACATGGCGGTGATCTCAGCCGCCAGCCAACCTCCCATAGAAGAACCCATGAGGCGCACGGGAGCCAGGTTTAACTCCTCGATGAACTGACGATAGAAGTGAGCCATGTCGTTGATGGTACTGATCCAATCGGGTCGACTGGATTGGCCGTAGCCCGGGTGGGAGGGGGCATACACGGTAAAATGCTTCGCCAACTCCCGATGATAGGCCAGCCAGCCCGGATTGCCGCCCGCCCCATGGAGCACGAGCAGCGGCTCGCCATTCCCCCCCCGCAGCACATGCAGGCGGATCCCTGCGACATCGATAGATTGCTCGGTATAGTCGTGCGTCACAGCTTCGTCTCCTCAGATAACGTCGTGTGGCAGATCAATCGGGGCCATCCCCGGCGCCCCCACGGAGGCGGCGGGGATGGCGAAGTGGGGGCTGTTGGCCTACTCGTAGGGTTGCAGTTCGAGCTCATGCAGGGCCGGGATCACTTCCTTGCCCAGCAGCTCGATGGACCGCTGCACATCCTGATGGGCCATGGGGCCCTCATTGCCGTAGATGTGCAGATAGCCGGGGTTCAGGTGTTGGATGATCTCCGTCAGTTTCTTGATGACAGTCTCGGGGTTGCCGACAATGATGTTATTCACCGCGCGCAATTCGTCGTAGCCCATCTTCTTCCCAAACGTGCCCGTGCCGATGGTGGGACGGTTCATTTTAACCTTCAGCGCTTCACGGGATTGGTAGCCTGGAGGATCGTTATGCTCTCGAGGACCTCGCTGCCGGTGGTTTTCCGTCCACATGAACGTGCGGCCGATGTCGATCGCCTTCTCGTCGGTATCGGCGCACAGCACTCGCAGGAGATAGCCGAAATGCTCGGGCCCGGGGGTGAAGCCGACCTCTTTGGCGGTTTCGATGTAGACGCCCTTCAAGTACTCGGTCACGCCGACCAGCGCCCCTAAATTCATGTACGGGTGCTGGTGTCTGGCAGCCCATACCACGCTCTCCGGGCTTCCGGTGCCGGGGAACCAGATGTCCGGGTGGGGCTTTTGCACCGGGATCACCCATGGGTTCACGGCACGATAGTGATAAAACTTGCCCTCATAGCGGAACGGCCCAGGCGTCGTCCAGCATTGGATAATCAGGTCGTGGGCTTCCTGGAAACGCTCAAAGTTCTCTGAGGGGTCGATGCCGCCGTGCAGGCTCTCGACGGCAGTGCCGCGCACAAAGCCGGAGATGATGCGGCCGCCAGAAAAGCAATCCAGCATGGCGATCTCCTCCGCCATGCGGACCGGGTCGTTGACGGCGATCACATTGCCGAGGATGGCAATTTTAGCGTTCTTGGTGACCTTACAGATGACGGCTGCGTCGAGGTTCACCGAGGGCTTCATACACCAATAGGAGGCATGATGCTCATTCGTCATGATGCCGTCGAAGCCGACCGCATCGGCCAGGGCGTATTGCTCGTGATACTGGTTGTACAGGACGTGGGCCTTCTGCGGGTCGAAGTAGGTGTTCGGAAAGCCCAGACGCCCGGAATCGTATTGAGACAGATCCGCATCGGTGACGTAGCCATAGGGTTGCTCGGAGAACCAGAACACTTCAACGCGGTCTTTCATAATCATCTCCCCCCTGTGCTTCGCCCCATCCGTTTGCGGGCTGGCGCCATAATCTGCCGAGGGCATCGACGAACCCTCGGACCTGTCGCACCCCCTGGTGCCGTTGGCATCTTGGCTAATCGTTTGGTTGCGGTGATCAATCGAGTCGGTAACATGGGAGCGCCCGCATGTCAAGCAATTTGTCGCTCGCGGTCGGCGGCTCGCATGAGACTATCCTCCCGCTGTACCCGACCAATGAGCCCTAGATCGGTTCCGGAAGATGATCAACGCTCGGCCGTATTCGCCTCATGGGGATGTGGTGCGTGGACACCCGCGTGCGAGCAGGCATGGAATGACGGGGGATCAGGGCGCCGACCCGCCGTGGTGTGGCAGCTGTGCGGCGATGTCGTCGAGGAACATGATGATCGCGTCTTCGTCATTGTCCGCGTAATAATGCTTGCGTACCGCCACCGGCGCGAAGCCGAAGCGGCTATACAGACGCTGAGCCGCCTGGTTGGACGCCCGCACCTCCAGCACCGCCTGGCGGCAGCCTGACTCCAGCGCGCGTGCCAAGACCCCGGCCATCAACTGCTGGCCGACGTGCCGGCGTCGGAACTGGGGATGGACAGCGAAGCTCGTGATATGCATTTCGTCGGCGATGATCCAGGTGCAACTGTACGCGGCCACACGCCCCTGCTGATCGCCCTCAAGGATGCGGGCCACGAACAGCTGGGCGATATCGCTGCCGCGCAGCTCACCGAGGAAGATATCGCGGGGCCATGGTGAGGTGAAGGACAGATACTCGATGTCGAGCACCGACTGCAAGTCCGCTTCGGACATCAATTCGACACGTACAGGGAGCCAGCTGGAGGGCGCAGAGGGGGTCATGCTCGACCACGAAGGTGTGGAAGAGGCCGACTCGGGATACGCTCGAGTTGCCGGGTGCTGGTATCCAGCATGTAGTATTCGTCCAGCAACTGCGCCAGGGCATACACGTGTGTAGGACCGTGCTGCACATGACGGAAGAAATGGGCATGTCCACAGAACATATAGGCGGGTTGCAAGGCATCCAAGAGCTGGCGTAAGGCGGGCACCGCGTGGTCGGGCTCGCGGCCGAAGCCAAGCCCTGCAGGACAGCCGTGCGTGAGCAGGATATCGACAGCCTGCCCCTGCATCGTCAGCATCGCGTCGACATCTGCCTGTGTAAAAAAGCTGCTGGCGGCCGGATCGCTGCTGTCGGTGGCAGACGCCTCCGAATACAGGGGATCATAGGCGCCGTTCAAACCGGCAACGCACAACGTTTCATCGCCGCAGCTGATCCGCACGGCCTCACCGGTCTTGATGTGGCGGAGGTTGCGCACATCCCGCCTCCCGGCCTCGATCTCAGCGATGGCGGGCGGCCAATCGTTGTTCCCGTAGATCCAATACACGGGGCGAGCGAGTGAGCGATAATGGCACATATCGCCCACCTGAAGCATGAGGTCGCACGGGAGCGCCGCCACGACATCCTGGAAATACTCGATGGTGGGCTGCTGAGTTGGTTCGAACCAGCCGTGAATGTCGCCAAAAATTGCTACCCGCATCGTCGTGCTCAGCTCGCGCGCCGTTCGGACAGAAGCACGGGTGATTTCTTCCCCAAAATCGCCTCTTCGTCGACGGTGCACTCGCGCAGGTCCGTGCGCGAAGGGATCTCGTACATGATGTCGAGCATGACCTCCTCGAGGATCGAGCGCAGGCCACGCGCACCGGTCTTGCGGCGAGCCGCCTCTTTGGCGACGCCGCGTAGCGCGTCGTCGGTGAAGGTGAGGCGGATCTTTTCGTATTCGAAGAGCTTCTGGAACTGTTTGACCAGGGCATTCTTCGGTTCGACAAGGATGCGCTGTAGGTCCTCTTCGGTCAATTCATCCAACGTCGCCACCACCGGCAAGCGCCCTACCAATTCTGGGATAAGCCCGTATTTGAGAAAGTCCTCCGGCTGGCATTGGCTGAGCACCTCCTGCGTATCGTCGACTTTGGCGTCCAGGCTGGCGGTGAAACCCATAGCGCGCTTGCCGATGCGCTCACGCACGATGCGATCAAGGCCGACGAAGGCGCCGCCGCAGATGAACAGGATGTTGGTGGTATCGACCTGGATGAACTCTTGATGCGGATGTTTGCGGCCACCTTGGGGCGGGACATTGGCGACCGTGCCCTCGATGATCTTCAATAGGGCTTGCTGCACACCCTCCCCCGACACATCACGGGTGATCGAAGGGTTTTCCGATTTGCGGCTCTTCTTATCGATTTCGTCGATGTAGATGATGCCGCGCTCGGCCTTCTCAACGTCATAGTCGGCTGCCTGCACCAGCTTCAGGATGATGTTCTCGACGTCCTCGCCGACGTATCCGGCTTCGGTCAGCGTGGTCGCGTCGACGATCGCGAAAGGGACCTGGATGATGCGGGCCAGCGTCTGGGCCAGCAGGGTTTTCCCCGAACCCGTTGGACCGACTAACAGGATATTACTTTTTTGGAGCTCCACATCGTTGTTGCTGGTCAAATTGCCAAAGAGTTTCTTGTAGTGGTTATACACCGCCACTGCCAGCACTCGTTTCGCGCGTTCCTGCCCGATGATATACGCGTCGAGCTTCTGCTTGATCTCTTTAGGGGTGATCAGGCGGTGCGCGCTCGACTGTTGCTCTAAGGTCGTCGCCGTGTCCTCTGCGAGGATATCGTTGCAGAGATTCACGCACTCATTACAAATATAGGCCTTGGACCCCGCGATGAGGCGCTTCACCTCTCGTTGATGTTTGCCGCAAAAGGAGCACCGCATCGCGCCCTCTCGGCCTTCTGCCCTTGCCATGTGCATCTCCTCTATTTCGCCAGAATGGGTGGCGCGGATGCCCCCGCCACGCGCGCCGGTCAAGCGACGGCGAGGCTCTGCACTCCGACACCATTGTAGGTGACTCTACCATATTTCCCGGCCCCTCACAAGGGCTTTCGCCGCCTGTTATGGGCTTCCGGGTCACGCTGAACGTCCAAAAAGCTCTTGCAATTACCCGAGCGCTGCCCTACAATGACCAGCCCAGAAGCTCTCGCGTGGCGGTGTACGCGGATCGCTATCCTCCCGCTACCATGCATGTATCTCCCGCGGATCAGGCAGCGTTAAACCCTCCACCGCTCTTCCTCACCCCATTTCTTGATGACTGCGCGAGTGGTCGCGGGAAACGAATTGTCTCAGCTCACGAGAGGACATCGCTGAAGAGGAATTGGTATGGGGCTCGAATATACCGACATCCAGGCCAAGCTCAAGGAGTTGGAGGAACGTCATCGGCGCGCCGAACTCGGCGGTGGAGAAGACCGCATCGAGCGCCAGCACAAAGCTGGAAAACTCACGGCCCGCGAGCGCCTGAAACTTCTCCTGGATGAGGGTAGTCTTCAAGAAGTCGACAAGTTTGTCACACACCGCTGCACGGACTTTGGCATGGACAAGTTGCAGAATCCTGGCGATGGCGTGGTCACCGGCTGGGGCAGCATCAATGGCCGCCAGGTGTTTGTGTTCGCCCAAGACTTTACCTTTGTGGGCGGGACCTTGAGCGGTGCCTACGCCGAGAAAATCTGCAAGATCATGGACCTGGCCACCAAAACCGGCTGCCCAATCATCGGCCTCAACGATTCCGGCGGGGCGCGCATCCAAGAAGGCGTCATCAGCCTCGCAGGTTATGCGGATATTTTTCTACGCAACACCTTGGCTTCCGGCGTCGTCCCACAGCTCTCGGCCATCATGGGGCCATGCGCCGGCGGCGCCGTCTATTCGCCGGCCATCACCGATTTCATTGTCATGGTGAAAGAGACCAGCTACATGTTCGTGACGGGCCCCGAGGTGGTTAAGGCGGTGACCCATGAAGATGTAGGCTTTAACGACCTTGGCGGTGCCATGACCCACAACCTGAAGAGCGGGGTCGCGCATTTTGCCGCGGAGACGGAAGAAGAATGCCTGTGGATTCTGCGTGAACTGCTGAGCTTCATGCCACAAAACAACGCCGAAGACCCGCCGCGCCGGGCTTGCACCGACCCGATCGACCGCAGCGACGAGCGCTTGCGCCACATCGTCCCGGTCAACCCCAATAAGCCCTATAACATCAAAGATATCATCACGATCGTCCTGGACGAGCAATATTTCTTTGAAGTCCAGCCGTTATTCGCCCCCAACATCGTCATCGGCTTCGGGCGGTTGAACGGCCGTCCAGTAGGGATCATCGCCAACCAACCCAACTACTTAGCGGGCACGCTCGATATCAACTCCTCGACCAAAGCGGCACGCTTTGTGCGCTTTTGCGACGCCTTTAACATCCCGCTGTTGACCTTCGTCGATGTGCCCGGTTTCCTCCCCGGCACGGCGCAGGAGTATGGCGGCATCATCAAGCACGGGGCGAAGTTACTCTATGCCTATTGCGAGGCCACGGTGCCGAAGATCACTCTGATCACCCGCAAAGCGTACGGCGGCGCCTACGACGTGATGTCAAGCAAGCATATTCGCGGCGATGTCAACCTGGCCTATCCCACGGCGGAGATCGCCGTCATGGGGCCGGAGGGGGCGGTGAACATCATCTTCCGCCGCGACATTCAGGAGGCCGCGGCACCGGAGCACATGCGTGACACGAAGGCGGCGGAATACCGTGAGAAATTCGCCAACCCCTATATCGCCGCCTCTCTGGGGTACGTCGATGAGGTGATCGACCCCAAAGAAACCCGTGTTCGCCTGATCCGCGCCCTCGACATGCTGCAGAACAAGCGGGACAGCAATCCACCGAAGAAGCATGGGAATATTCCGTTGTGAGGAGGCGGAGATGTTCCGCAAAGTCCTCGTCGCCAACCGTGGCGAAATCGCCATTCGCATCATGCGTGGCTGTCGGGAACTCGGTATTAGCCCCGTGGCGGTCTACTCCGAGGCCGACCGCAATGCGCTCCATGTGCAGATGGCCGACGAAGCGTATCTGATCGGTCCACCCCCAGCCACGGAAAGTTATCTGGCCATCGACCGTATCATCGAGACCGCTCTGACCTGTGGTGCCGAGGCCGTCCATCCCGGCTATGGCTTCCTTGCCGAAAACGCCGATTTCGCTCGGGCCTGCGAGCAGCAGGGGCTAGTGTTCATCGGTCCGCCGAGCGCCGCCATCGCGTTGATGGGGGACAAGACCGCCGCACGGCGGGCCATGCAGGCCTCGGGGGTGCCCGTGGTGCCCGGGATTGACCGCTTTTTGCGAGACGATGACGAGGCGCGCCAGGTGGTCGCCGCGATGGGCTACCCTGTGATGATCAAGGCGGCCCTGGGTGGAGGGGGGAGAGGCATGCGCCTGGTGCATCACGAGCAGCAGCTTGGAGACGCGCTGCGCGCCGCACGCTCGGAGGCACGCTCGTCCTTCGGCGATCCAGCCATCTACATCGAAAAATACGTCCCCAACCCTCGTCACGTCGAAATCCAGGTCCTGGCCGACGCTTATGATCAGGTGATCTACCTCGGCGAGCGCGAGTGCTCGATCCAGCGCCGCCATCAGAAGGTGGTGGAGGAATCCCCGTCGCCGCTGATGACCGAGGATTTGCGGCTCCAGATGGGCCAGGCCGCGGTGCGAGCGGCCCAGGCTGCGCGTTATCGCAATGCCGGGACGGTTGAATTCCTGGTGGATGAGCACCGCAACTTTTATTTTCTCGAGATGAATACCCGCCTGCAGGTGGAACACCCGGTGACGGAGATGGTCACGGGTATCGACCTCGTGCAGGCGCAGCTACGCGTCGCTGGGGGGGAGCCTTTGGCGTATCGCCAGGAAGATATCCGGCTGAGCGGCGTCGCCATCGAGTGCCGGATCTATGCCGAGGATCCGGCCTACAATTTCCGCCCTTCACCGGGGAGGATCACCGTCCTGCAGGCGCCGGCGGGCCCCTGGGTGCGCGATGAGCGGGGGGTCTTCGCCGGTGGCGAGGTAAGCCCCTTCTACGATCCGATGATCTCCAAGCTGGTGGTCTGGGGCCCCACGCGCCAGGAGGCCATTGCCCGAATGCGCCGTGCCCTTGCTGAGTATGTCATCGGCGGCATCAAGACGACCATCCCGTTTCACCAGTGGCTCATGGAGGACGAAGACTTCCAGGCCGGGCGCCTTGACACCGGATTCATCGAGCGACGCTATCGCCCGCAGGCAGTGCAGCCGGATCAGCTGGCGCAGGATGTGGCGTTGATCGCGGCGGCGCTCGATCACCGGCAATCCGTGCAGCAGGCGGCGGCGACGCCGATGTCACCGGCTGGGCACGACGGCGTGAGCCCCTGGAAGCTGGCGGGACGCTTGGATCTCATGCGTCGGAGGGGCTAAGGTGCGTCTGCTCGCCAACGTCGGCGATGTCACGCATACGGTGGAGTTGGACGAGGGCAATAGCACCGGACTCGTCCGGGTTAAAATCGACGAACGAGAATACCTGATCGATGCCACCAATCCCTCG
>Ga0081538_10003492_pt1 | contig 14837 bp, 15 predicted proteins | sample TabmetS5T2R1_FD_71022 | JGI IMG/M metagenome (GOLD analysis project Ga0081538, IMG submission 71022) | Tabebuia heterophylla rhizosphere microbial communities from the University of Puerto Rico - S5T2R1 | ecosystem: Host-associated > Plants > Roots > Rhizosphere ... | reverse complement strand
TTGGGGGGGGGGGACGGCCCTGGTCGGGGCGGCCGACGTAGCAGACCCCCCAGCCGCGAGTCAGCGTCACGAGGTCGCGAAGGCCGCGGTCGTGCAGACCCTCCGCGAGCGACTCCGCGCGCTCGGCAGCGGCGAGCATCGCCCTCGGATCGGCCACTCCGAGCTGCGCGCTGCAGGCCTCCGTGCAGATCTCGGCCGCGAGGGCGCGGTCGATGTCCTCGAGGAGACGTGAAGCCTCGACGAGCACCGCACCTGCCTGTCTCGGTCGGCCGGCGAGGTACTCGATCCTCCCCTGCAGCCGAAGGCCGGCGGCGCGGAGCTTGGGATCCTTCTGGGCCAGCGGCTCGGTCAGGAGTGCGAGCGCGCTGTCCGATCGACCCGCGCTGAGCGCGGCATCCGCGGCGGCGAAGAGGCGGCGAGGCCTGGCGTCCTCGTCCGCCGTCAGGTTTGCGGCCCGCTCCAGCGCCGCCGCTGCAGCCGCGTAGCCCGACCGCTCCCGCGCCGTCCGGGCGGCCTCCTCGAGCGCGACGGCGGCTTCCTCGTCGACGCCGATGGCGGCGCCGGCGAGGTGCCAGGCGAGACGCTCGGCGTCACCGTCGTGGCCGCGCAGGGCGTCGGCGAGGGCCCGGTGCGCCTCTCTGCGCTCGGAGGGCGGCGCGCTGTGAAAGACGGCGGAGCGGACGAGCGGGTGGCGGAAGCGGAGCCCACCCTCCAGTGACACCAGACCGGCGTCCTCGGCCGGCTCGAGCGCCCCGCGATCGAGGTCGAGCGACTCGAGCGCCGCCGCGATCGTCTCCACGTCGTCCGACATGGACACCGCGGCGACGACCAGCGCGCGGCGCGAGTCAGGCGGGAGCGCCTCGCTGCGCCAGGCGAACGCGCGCTCGAGCGTCGGACCCGCGGGCACCGGATCCGGCAGCTCCTCGCGGCCAGCGAGCTGCTCCCGAGACAGCGAGCTCCCGAGCTCCACCAGCGCCAGCGGGTTCCCCCGTGTCGCTTCGGAGAGTCGGCGTGCGACCTCCGGCGCCACGATCCGCCCCTCGTCACCGGCGAGCACGACGGCAGCGTCCTCCGGGCCAAGCGTCGTCAGGTCGTGCTGCTCCAGCGCCGGTGTGTCGAACGTCAGCTCGCCGTCGTCGCGCACCGTGAGGACGATCGCGACCGAGTCGGCGACGAGCCGCTTCGCCGAGAAGAACAGGGCGTCGTCGGTTGCGGCGTCGAGCCAGTGGGCGTCGTCGACGAGGATCAGCAGCGGCTGGACCTCGGCGGCGGCCGCGATCAGGCTCAGCGTCGCGGCGCAGATCGTGAACCGGTCGTACGGCTTCGGCTCGCCGAGCCCGAGCGCGCTCTGCAGCGCTTCGGCCTGCTGCGGCGGGATCTCGCCGAGGTGGTCCAGCAGCGGCCGCATCAGCTCGAGCAGGCCGGAGAACTCGAGCTCGGCCTCGTACTCCACACCCATCGCGCGGACAACTGTCATCCCCTCGGCACGGTCGGCGGCGTAGTCGAGCAGGGCGGTCTTCCCCATCCCCGTCTCCCCACGGAGCACGAGCGTGCCGCTCCGCCCTCCGCGAGCGCGATCGAGCAGGTCGTCGATGCGCGCGCAGTCGGGTTCGCGACCCACCAGCACGCCTTCACGGTAGTCACTGCCGCCCCGCGGCGCCAAAAGCGCGCGTCCGAGTTTTCCCCAGCTGTGGACGGCCGTCCACAGCGTTGTTCACAGGCTCAGCCGGCGCTTCGGAACACGGCCAGCGGCAGCACCGCGCTGACGACGTACTGACCCGCGTCGACGATCTCCGAGATCTTCAGGTCGACGCAGAGGCTCGAGAGGACGTAGGCGTCCTCGCGACTCAGGTCGTAGGTCTCCGAGAGGTGGTCGATCATCGCGCGCACCGCCTCCTGCGCGGCGACGTAGAGGTCCGGGCCGACACCGGTCGTCCCGTAGAAGCTTCCGTCGTCGACATGCGGGGTCAGCGGTCCCGGCGCGGTCCGGTACTGCGGCGCCGGGATCGTTCGCTCCGTGTCGAGCGTAAAGCGAAGGGCCCCGTACATCGGCGCCTCGATGCCGGTCACGCAGACCTCCCCGTCGCCTTGCGCCGCGTGGGCGTCGCCGCAGCTGAAGAGGGCGCCCTCGACCTGGACGGGCAGGTAGAGCGTCGTCCCGCGCACGAGCTGGCGCGTGTCCATGTTGCCGCCGAAGTTCCCGGGCGGCATGACCGCCTGCTTCGACGCCCCCGCGGGGCAGACGCCCATCGTTCCGAAGAACGGCGCGATCGGGATCGCGATGTCGTCCCGCAGGTACGTGACGTCGCCGGTCGTGAGGTCGAAGACGCGCAGGTACGGATCGGGGAAGTCGTCCGGCAGCAGGCCGAGCTCGGGGAGGATCGCCGTCCAGCCCCAGCCGAGCGGGTGCAGGTCGAGGATCTCGACCACGAGCGTGTGACCCGGTTGCGCGCCCTCGACGGCGATCGGGCCGGCCAGCGGGTAGACGCGGTTCCAGTCGAGGTCGAGGTCGGCGGCGGTCGAGTCCGGCGAGAGCTGGTTGTCGCTGACATCGCGGGTCTGCACGACGACCGTGTCGCCGCTCGCCACGGTCAGCACCGGCTCGTGGTCGACGTCCCAGGTGAAGTGGACTCGGTCCGGCGGGAAGTGGTGGACTCGTCCCTCGACGCCGGACGACGGGAGCACGCTGGTCTTGGCCATGACCTCTCCTCTCTCGCTCGGTTGTGCCGACGCTACACGACGCGCTCAGGGAACGATGCCGTTACGCCCCGGAGGCATCGGAACCGCCCAGTATGTAGGCCCCGGCACCGAGGAGCACGACGCCGGTTCCGATGACGACGGCCGCCGTGGCGAGACGTCTTCGCTTGCCCGTGCGGCCCAGGAGTCCCAGAGCGATCGCTGCGCCGCCGAGCACGAACGGGATCCCTAGCCACAAGAGCACGATGCTGACGACGGCCAGCAGGCCGCAGATGAGCCCGCGTCTCGCCGCCAGCTCCGACCCCGAGGCGCTCGCTTTCGTTCGCGGAACGATCCAACCGAAGAGCACTGCGGCCAGCGCGACCGACAACCCGGAGCTGAGCAGAAACGCGGTCAGATCGTCGGGGACCAGGTGGTCGACGGCCATTGCGCCGACTGCGAGCGCCGTCGCGGCGATGCCGATCGCGCTCTCACGTGAACGCCAGGCCTCCACGATCAGTGGGCGACGTCGAGGACCGCTGCGCCGCGGAGACGACCCGCCCGCAGCCGCTCGAGCGCCTCGTTCGCGCGCTCGAGTGGAAAGACCTCCACGTCGGTCCGAACCGGCACCCGAGGTGCGAGCTCCAGGAACTCCTCGCCGTCTCTGCGCGTCAGGTTCGCGACCGAGCGGATCGACCGCTCGCCCCAGAGCAGCTCGTACGGAAACGACGGGATGTCGCTCATGTGGATTCCGGCGCAAACGACGGTGCCGGCCTTGCCGACGGCGCGCAGCGCGGCGGGCACGAGCGCGCCGACCGGCGCAAACACGATCGCCGCATCGAGCTCCTCGGGCGGAGCCGTATCTGAATCCCCGGCCCACACGGCGCCGAGCGAGCGAGCGTGCTCCTGGGCGTCGAGATCGCCGGCGCGGGTGAAGGCGAAGACCCGGCGGCCCTCGTGCCTTGCGACCTGCGCCACGATGTGGGCCGAGGCGCCGAAGCCGAAGAGCCCAAGTCGCTCGGCCTCGCCTGCGTGGCGAAGAGCGCGGTAGCCGATGAGGCCGGCGCACAGGAGCGGCGCCGCCTCGACGTCTTCGTAGGCTTCGGGCACCACGAGGCAGAAGCGCTCGTCGGCCACGGTGTACTCGGCAAAGCCGCCGTCGCGGTGGTACCCGGTGAAGCGCGCGAGGTCGCAGAGGTTCTCTCGCCCCGACCGACAGTAGCGGCAGTCGCCGCAGGCCCAGGCGAGCCACGGGATGCCGACTCGCTCGCGCCCGGCTTCGACCCGCCCGACGACTTGATGGCCGAGGACGAGCGGCAGCTTCGCTTCGGGCAGCTCGCCGTCCGCGACGTGGAGATCGGTCCGGCAAACGCCGCAAGCTGAGACGCGGACGAGGAGCTCGCCCGGGCCGGGCTCGGGCACCGGAAGGTCGCGCTCCTCGAGTGCCCGCCCCGGCGCGGTGAGCACGACTGCGCGCACCTAGCGCCGCCCCGGACGCAGTGCTCCGACCCAGGCGCGCGGAAGCCGCCGCCTCGCCGTCCCGAGCGCTTCACGCAGCGCCTTGGATGTCTCCGGCCCATGCACCCCCGCGCCGTGGCCGCAGAAGACGTGCTGCGGCTCGTAGCGGCCGAGGCTTCGGGGCGGCTTCAGACGCAGGATGGGGTGAACGGAGAGCCGCTCCTCGCCGGCGCGGAAGTACGGCGCCGTCCCGAGCGCGTCGGCGCAGACGAGCGCCTGCCGGCTCGGGAACCAGACGGCGATCTCGGTCCACAACCGCGAGGACACGACCGGCACGACCTCGAGGCTCGAGTTCGGGATGCCCTGCACCGGCACGCGGTAGTGCGGGATGCCGAAGTGCGCCGCCACCTCCGCGCAGTCGCGCTCGTGGCGATCGAGCAGCTGGATCACGCCGGCCGGCTTCCCCAGCCCTGGGATGCGCTCGAGCGCCGGCAGCCAGGCGATCGGGTCGAAGATCCAGACGCCGTCGTCGTCGGCGAGCGCATGCGACGTGCGCTGCATTCGCTCGTCGACCTGCCAGCCGAGCCCACCGTCGATCTCGTCGCAGAAGCTGAGCTCCGTGCCGGGCTCGTTCCGGGTCAGGTAGTGCTCGGTGTAGGTCACCCGCCCGGGGTGGAAGTGGCCGGTGACCGCCCGGGCGTAGGGTCGTCCCACCCGCGCCGCGTAGGCGGCGAATCCCTCCTGCCGCAGCGGCGCCCAGTCCTCCTGGTACGGCGCGACGAGGTGCGTCCGCGACACGTTCTGCGCCGAGAGCAGGAACGCGAGGCCGATGCCGCTCGAGACCTCGAGCAACGACCGGTTCTCCCGCGCCGATTGGATGCGAAGAGCCCGGTACACCTGCGCGAGCTCCTCCGAAGACGGCAGCTCGTCCGCCTCGCCACGGAGCTCCTCGAGCGACGTCTTCAGCTCCTCGAGCTCGAGCGGAGGCAGGTCGATCAGACGGGCGGTGCGGCCCGACGCCCCCTCCAGCACGCCGAGGAGCTCGTCCACCGAGCCGACATCCGCGTCCTCCGTGAGGACCCGGGCGGCCTTCAGCTGCTCCACGAGCGCCTGGAGGTAGACGCGCGATCCGTGCGTGACGTCGGAGGCCGCCGCGATCAGCCAGAGCGGCGAGAACCCGAACGCGAGGATCGACCCGAGCTCGAAGACGTTGCTCGTTCCCTTCCGCAGCGCGAGCTCGCCCGCCTCTGGCGCCTCCGGTTCGACGGTCGACGAGCCCTCGACCGCTCCGACACCTTCGACGAGGATGCGGAGCAGGTTCTTCGCGCTCACCTCGTAGAGCCGTGAGCGCCGGACCAGGCGGGGCAGGAGCACCTCCGCGGTCTCGTGAACCGTGCCGCCGACGACGGCCGCCGCCGTCCGGACGATACGCTCGGGCAGCGAGACGACGTAGCGCGCGACGCGGTTCACTCGAGGAAGCCAAGCAGCTCGCGGTGAAGGGCCTTCGCGCTCTCCAGCATCGGGATGTGGCCGCAGTCGGGGAGGACGACGAGACGGGCATCCGGGATCCGGTCGGCGAAGACGGAGCCGAGCGTCGCGGGGAGGAGCGGGTCGTCGGCACCCCAGACGACGAGCGTCGGCGCCTGCACCTCCGGCAGCGCCGGCGCGACGTCGACGCGTAGGAGGTCGAACGCGATGCGGGTGAGCCGGACGGGGCCGACGCGGAGCGAGTCGCGAACCATCTGCGGCATCCGTCGCGGCGCCCTCAACACCTGGACGGTCAGCGGACGCGCGTAGGAGAGGCGCGAGCGGGTCAGGAAGACCCCGGCGGGGGCGATGAGGACGAGGCGGCCGACGGCCCGAGGAGCGAGCGCGGCGGCCAGAACCGCAATCGTCCCGCCGGACGAGTGCCCGACAAGGGCGGCGCCTCGCAGCTCGCCGTCGTCGAGCCGCTCCGCGAGCCAGCGCGCAGAGGCGCGTATCGGGAGCTGCGGGAGCCGCACGACGTCGGCCTCGTGCGCCGGTTCCAGTGCCGCGATCGTCGACTCCCACCAGGCCGTCGACGCGGTCAGGCCGTGGACGAGGACGACCTTCAACGGAAGAGGTCGCGGTCGGCCGGCATGACGAGGTCGCGGGCCGTGCCGTCGCCGCTCGGGCCCAGGCCCCGCACGATCGCCGCCGGGATCCCGGCCGTCTTCCCCATCACGAGCTCGGCGGCGCCGGCGATCTCGTCGGCGACGGCGATCGTCGTCGTCTTCAGCTCGTAGCCGACCGGATCGCGGACGCCGCGCAGGTCGAGGAGCGGCGCCATCCCGGCGACGCCGACGGCGACGTCGGTCGTCCCCTGCCGGAACGGCCGGCCGAAGGAGTCGCTGACGATCACGGGCACGCCGAGACGCTCCGAGAGCCTGCGCGCGGAGGCGTCGGGATCGACCGGCAGCAGGACGGCGGTGTCACGACCGGCGGCGTTGGAGCGGTCGACGCCGGCCGAGGCGCAGACGAACCCGTGTCGGGTCTCGGCGATCACGAGTGACCCGCGGGCCCGGACGATCCGCGCCGACTCGCCGAGAATGACCTCGAGGTGGCGCGGGTCCTGGTCGGCGGCGAGCTCCCGCGCCTGGTCGGACGGCTCCATCTGTCGCAGGTCGACGACCCGTCCCTCCGCCTTGGAGACGACCTTCTGTGCGACCACCAGGACGTCGCCGGTACGCAGGCCGCCGGCGCGCTCGATCGCCTCACCGAGGAGCGCCGCGAGGTCGTCGCCCTCCCGTACCTCGGGGATCCCCTCGAGGGGGAGCACGCTGATCTCGCTCAATTGAGGCCGACGAGGCGGATGCCGGCGTGCACCTTGTAGCGGCGGTTGACGTTCAGCAGCACGGCCGTCATCCCCTCAAGCGCCCGCGCGTTCGCCAGCGGGCCCGCGTCGATCGCGCGGCCCCTGATCAGCCGTGAGGCGAGCTCGAGCGAGAGCTGCTTCGCCCGCTCGTCGTCGCCGCAGACGAGGACGTCCTCGTCCGGCGGGTTCGGCGAGGTCAGGTGGATGGCGGCCAGCGACTGGAGCCCCGCGGCCACCGGTGCGTCGACGGCGTCCTGGATCGCCTCGGCCAGCGAGCGCGACTCACGCCCGGGAAGCACGCCGTTCTCCGTGAACGTCAGGTCGCTGGCGACGCAGAGCAGCGGCGTCGTGCCGAGCACGGGCGCGAGCGCGCGGGCGGTCTCCAGCGCCGCGTTCGAGCGGACGGAGAGGACGACGAGGTCGGCGTCGGCCGCGGCATCCGCGTTCGCCGCGCCCTCGACGCCGAGCACGGCGGCGATCTCCCTGGCGCGGGAGGCGTCCCGCGAGCCGATGACGACCTCTCGTCCGAGCGCATTGAGACGCTCGGCCAAGGCACGGCCGAAGGAGCCGGTGCCGCCCATGATCGCGATCCTCATCGGAGCGCGGCCGCAGCCTCGAGCGCTGTCTCCGCGACCCGGCGGCGCGCGGCGGCGTCGCTCATCAGCGTTTCCGTGACGAGGGGACGGACGTCGAGCTCGACCTCCCCGTCGGCCTTGTCGTAGACCAGCGCGTCGATCAACCCCTTGTAACAACTTGCAACGTGGGCGGGGCCCGCGCCGCCGGCGAGCCGGCGCATCATCCGATCGGCGGGCCCCTTGACGGCGCGACCGCCGATCAGCGGGCTGACGGCGACGGCCGGGACGTGCCGCTCGGCGATCGCCGTCCGGATCGGCTCGACGGCGAGGATCGGCCCGATGCTGACGAACGGGTTGCTCGGCGCGATCACGATCAGGTCGGCGTCTCCCAGCACTTCGAGCACGCCTGGCGCCGGCCCGGCGGTCTCGGCGCCCTCGAAGCGCACGCCGTGCACCTCGGGCTCGTGGCGCTCCCGCACGAACCACTCCTGGAACGGGAGCTCGCCGTTCTCGACCTGGATCCAGGTCCGAAGCCGGTCGTCCGTCGCCGTCAGGATCCGGGCACGGATCCCCAGCGCCCGCGCGAAGCGCTCCGTGACGGCCGACAGCGGCTCGCCGCGCTCGAGTGCCTGCGCACGCGCGAGGTGCAGGCCGAGGTCCTTGTCGCCGAGCTGGAACCAGCCCTCGGCGCCCAGCTCGCGCGCGACGCCGAGCGCGGCCCAGGTCTCGCCGGCCCGTCCCCAGCCGCGCTCCTCGTCGGCGACGCCGCCCAGCGTGTAGAGCAGCGTGTCGACGTCCGGCGAGACGTGGAGGCCGAACACCTCGAGGTCGTCGCCGACGTTCGCGATCACGGTCACCCCGGCAGGATCGACCGCGTCGAGCAGCCCCTGGACGAAGCGCGCCCCGCCGACGCCGCCGCTCAGGACGGCGACGTTCACCGGGCGAGCCGTTCGAGCTCGTCCACGGTGTCGACGTCTCGGGCGAGCCCGGGGACGCCGAACTCGACTGCATCGAGCCCGAGCTCCTCCGCGTGGGCGATGAAGCGAGCCGCGCTGCCGCGCCCGTAGAGCGGCGCGAAGATCCCCGGCCGTGAGAGAGCCAACGCGTTGGTCGTCCCGTCCGGTGCCGGCGTGATCGCAATCCCGTCCGCGGGCATCGCCCCGAGGAGGGCGAGGAGGTCGCGCGCCTGCGCCTCGGGGAGGTCGGCGTTGACGACGACGACCGGCCACTCCGGCACCGCCTCGAGCCCCGCGGCGACCGCGAAGCCCTGGCCGTGGCCGGGATCGTCCACGACGTCGATGCCGTGCTCCGCAGCCAGGGCGCGGGCACATTCGGCATCCGTCTCGGTGACGAGGATCGTCGGCCCGACGGCCACGGCAGCGGTGAGCACGTTGGCGAGCATCCGGTGGGCAAGCTCTCCGCGCGACTTCTCGTCGAGCGGTTCGAGGCGGCGTTTGGCGGACGCGGCGCGGAACGGCACGACGACGCTGGCCACGACCGAGAGACTATCGCCATGCCCGCGGCTCGCGAACCGGACAACGCCGACTACGCGGCCAAGCTCGATGCACTCGCCACGATGCTCGAGCTGGCGGGCGCGAACACCTACAGCGTCCGCGCCTACCGACGCGCTGCCGAGCTCGTGCGCGATTCCCCCGTCCAGCTCGGCGATCTCGTCCGTTCGGGACGGGTCAGGGACCTGCGCGGCGTCGGGCCGTCGATCGAGGCGAGGCTGCGCGAATTGGTCGAGACCGGGGAGCTACACGAGCTCCAGGAGCTCGAGGAGCGGATCTCGCCGGACCTCGTCGGCGTCGGCCGGATGCTCGGTCTGAGCGCCAAACGGTCGATCGAGATCGGCGAGGCGCTCGGCGTGCGGACGTTCGACGAGCTGCGGGCGGCGGCGGACGCCGGACGTCTGCGCGAGGTGCCGGGAATCGGGCCGAAGAAGGAGGAGCAGCTTCGGGCGGCGATTGCGCGCGGGGTCTCGGCCGAACGGCCGACTCGCGCGGTGCTCCTGAACCGCGGCCTCGCGCTGACGCGAGAGATCGCGCAGGCAATGGGCGGGGAGCCGGCCGGCGATCCACGCCGGTCCCGGGACCGTTGCGAGCACCTCGCCATCGTCGTCGCGTCCGAGGATGCCGCTGACGCGATCCGTCGGTTCGAGCGGCTACCGCAGATCGTTGCGCTCGTCGAGACCGACGAGGAGCGGGCTCTCGGGGTCACGGTGGACGGCGTCGCGGTCGAGCTCGTCGTCGCGACCCCCGGGAGGGCCGGGACCGCGCTCGTCCGGGCAACCGGGTCGGCGGAGTACGTCGGGGCGCTCGAGCCGCTACCGGACGCTCGGTCCGAACCGGAGGTGTACGAGCGGCTGGGGATCCCTTGGTGTCCACCCGAGCTGCGCGAGCGGCCGTTCCGCGGCGAGCCGCCGGCGCTCGTCGAGCTCTCGGATCTCCGCGGCGACCTGCACTGCCACACCACCTGGTCGGACGGCCGTGGGACGGTCGAGGAGATGGGCCGGACGGCGCAGGAGCTCGGCTACGAGTACCTGGCGATCTGCGACCACACCGTCTCGGTCACGGTCGTTCCGGGCCTGACTGCGGACGCCGTGCGGGAGCAGGCCGAGGAGATCGCCGTCGCCAACGAGGTGCTGGCGCCGTTCCGGATCCTGCGCGGGATCGAGTGCGACATCCGCGCCGACGGCGAGCTCGACCTTCCGGACGACGTGCTCGCCGAGCTCGACTGGGTGATGGCGAGCATCCATGCCGGGCAGCGAGGCTCGAAGGAGCAGCTGACCGAGCGGACGCTGTCGGCGGTCTACAACCCGCACGTCTCGGCGATCAGCCATCCGACCGGACGGCTGATCGACCGGCGGCCGCCGAACGCGGTCGATCTCGACAGGCTGTTCGAGGCCTGTCTGGAGACCGGCACGGCGCTGGAGACGAACGGCCTCCCGGACCGGCTCGACCTCCGCGACGAGCACATCCGCCGAGCGATCGAGGCCGGCGTCCCGATCGTCGCCTCGACGGACGCCCACTCCACGCGTGGCCTCGGCAACATCGTGCTCGCGCTCGGCACCGCGCGACGCGGCGGAGCTACCGCGGCGGACATCGTCAACACGCGCCCGCTGGATCAGATCCTGGCGTCGAAGAAGCCTGGCGGACTCAGGAGTTCACCGTAAAGCGCACGACCTTCTTGATGGTCGGTGTGTCGTAAAGCGCCGCCGACATCCTGATCGCCAGGCGCTTGCCCGCCGCCGTCGCAGGCACCGGGAACTTCACCCAGATCTCACCCTCCTGGAACCAGTACTCCGACGCCCGCTCACCCGAGAGCCGGCAGGGCGAGCACCCTTCGACCGTTTCGATTGGCACGGTTTCACCGTCGATCGTCACGGCAACGTCCAAGGCCGGGTTGTCGTCCTCATCGACATCGCGCTGTTTGATCTTCTCGGCGGAGTCGCGACGCGTTAAGCCGATCCTGAGCGTGAAAGGCCTCCCGGCGCGCGGCGCAGTGGGGGCGGCAACAAGCTTTCCGAAGTCCAGACTCGCAACATTCTGGACAGGAACCGCGGTCAGGCCGTCCCACGTACAACCTCGCATGTTGTCCTCGGGCCAACCGTCGTGGTCCGGGTGGTTTCGCTCGTAGTCGTTGAAGCAGGCGACCAGCGCCTTCTTCTTCGTCGCGGTCTGGGTCGGAAAACAGTCAGAAACCGTGGTGTCGTTGAGGCTCCGGCCCTCGAGGTCGCGCCAGTACCGAAGGCAGTCCGCTGACTCCTCGAACGTGGCGCGCGCGCCCACCGATTCGACGCCCGCTTCGACCGGGTCGTCCCACAGCGCAAACGGGAAGCCCGCCATCAAGCCGAGAGCGAGGGGGAGCCAGAGGAACCAGACGACCACCGCAGTGATCCCCAGCCCGAGCAGAACCTTCTTGCGGCGGCTCACTCCTCCCCGAGTTTCTCACGGCACCGGGGCCGCGCCAACACGCCGGGATCCGACCCCAGGCGAGCTAGCCGGCCCGCGAGCCCGGCCCCGACCTGATCCACTCACGCAGGTCGAACCAGTGGGTCGCGCGGAGCGCTTCGGCGATCCGCTCGTCCGTGTGCTCGGGGTTGAAGACGTTGTGGTCGAGGTCGGCGCAGATCTCGATCCCGTCGAGAGAAACGTCGCCGAAGCTCACGAGCGCCTCACTGGGCAACTGCGCCTCGGCGACCGAGTAGTGCTTGAAATGCAGATCGGGCGCGAGCTCGAGCAACGTGGGCCAGTCGGGACAGCTGCGCGCCGTCATTTCGCCGCCGACGGTACCCGAACCGTCTGCCGGACCAGCTCCGCGAGTGCGCGGATGAAGGCCGGATCGTCGTTCAGCGAGTCGATCCGGTCGAGCTCGAGACCCAGTTCGGCCGCGCGCTCTCGCGCCTCGACGTCCAAGTCCCACAGGATCTCCAGGTGGTCGGACACGAAGCCGACGGGCGCGACCAGCACGTCGCGGACACCCCTCGAGTGGAGGTCGTCGAGCTCCTCCAGGATGTCCGGCCCGAGCCACGGCTCTCCGGTCTCGCTCGCGCTCTGGAACGCGAACGACCAGCGCTCGAGCCCGGCGCGCTCGGCGATCAGCCGGGAGGTCTCGAGCAGCTGGTCGCGGTAGGGATCTTCGGCGGCGAGGATCCGCTCCGGCAGCGAGTGCGCGGTGAAGACGACATGAGCGTGCGTTCTGCGGACCCGGTCGGCCAGGACGTCGAGGTACGGCCCGTGGTCGTACCAGCTGTAGACGAAGCGGAGCTCGGTGCCGGCAGCGAGCGCCGCCTCCAGGCGGTCGCGGTACCCGGCGATCGAAAGCGCCGAGTAGTGCGGCGCGAGCACGACGCCGACGATCAGGTCGGCCCCGCCCTCCTCGGCGGCCCGAACGGCCTCGGCGATCCGAGGGCGCGAGTGCTTCATCCCAACGTGGACAGGGAGCCGGAGCTCGCGCTCCAGCGCCGCCCGCTGGCGCTCGGTGATCTCCGCGAGCGGCGAGCTGCCGCCGATGCGTCGGTAGCGCTCCATCAGCTCCTCGACCGCCTCGTCCGAGACCGGGCGGCCCTCGCGGATGTCCTCGAGGTATGGGCGGACGCCGCCGATCCCGTCGGGCGAGCCATAGGCCATGAGAACGACGGCGGTGCTCACGCCGGAACGGCGGCGGTGCGCTCGTGCACGAGCTCACGGAGCCGCCCGAGCACGGCCGGGTCGGTCGCGGGCAAGACTCCGTGACCCAGGTTGAAGATGTGCCCCGGACGGCCGCCGGCCGCGCGCAGGACGGCATCGGTGCCCGCCTCGACCCGCTCCCAGGGCCCGAGCAGGACCGCGGGATCGAGGTTCCCCTGCACGCCCCGATCGTGCCCGACGCGCTCCCAGCCCTGGTCGAGCGGCACGCGCCAGTCGAGCCCGATCACGTCCCCGCCGGCCGCCGCCATCGACTCGAGCAGATGCGCAGTCCCCGTCCCGAAGTGGATCGTCGGCACGGCGAGGCCGCCGAGGATCCGTTCGGAGTACGGCGCCACGAACTCCTCGTAGTCGTCGGCCGAGAGAGCGCCCACCCAGCTGTCGAAGAGCTGGACGACGTCCGCGCCGGCCTCCACCTTCGCCCGGACGTAGCGCAGGAACGTCTCGCTCAGGCGCGCCATCAGCTCGTGCCAGACCTGGGACGAGCCGTACATGCACCGTTTTGTCCTCACGAAGTCGCGCGTCGGCCTGCCTTCGATCAGGTACCCGGCGACGGTGAAGGGGCCGCCGCAGAAGCCGATCAGCGCCTTCTCGCCGGGAAGCGCCTCCCGCACCAGCGAGACGGCCTCGAGCACGAACGGCAGCGACTCCTCGGCCTCCGGAACTCGGAGCCGCCGCACGTCCTCGAGCGACTCGATCGGCCGCTCCACGACCGGGCCGACGCCCTCGACGAGCTCGACGTCGACGCCCATCCCGAGGACGGGCAGCATGATGTCGGCGAACATCACCGCCGCATCGACGCCGTGCACCTCGACCGGCTCCAGGGTGACCTCCGCGCACAGCTCGGGCTGACGGCAGACCTCGAACAGCGAGAACTGCTTCCGGATCTCCCGGTAGCGGGGCAGCGTGCGGCCGGCCTGCCGCATGAACCAGACCGGCGTGCGGTCGACCGGCTCGCGGCGCGCGGCGCGCACGAGCAGCGGGCGCACCCCCGTCGTGGAGGGTGTAGAAACGGACACGGCGGGCCAGTCTAGGCACAAGACCATGCGCAAACTCCGAGTTGGAATCGACGTCTCGCCGCTCGAGCTGACCGGCGCCGGGACGGCGCGCTACCTGCGCAAGCTGCTCGAGGCGCTCGAGCGCGAACCGGGGCTCGAGCTGCGGCGTCACCGCTTCCCCGGATCGTCCCGGGCGGCCAAGGTCGCCCGCGACACTACGTGGTACCTGGGCGCACTGCCGCTGGCGGCCCGCTCGGACGATGTCTTGCACGTCCCCGGGCACCGCGGCCCGCTGCTGTCGCCCGCGCCGCTCGTCGTCACGATCCACGACCTGGCCGTCCTCCGGCACCCGGACGCCTTCAACCGCTGGACCCGGACGTACAGCCGCACCTTCCTCCCCCGCCTTGCGCGCACGGCGACGCGCGTCATCGCCGTCTCGGAGTTCACGGCACGGGAGGCGGTCGAACTGCTCGGGGTCGAGGAGGAGCGCGTGCGCGTCATCCCCCACGGCGTCGAGGCGCCGTTCGAGCCGGACGGCCCGGCCCAGCAGGGCGACTACGTGCTCGCGGTCGGCACGCTCGAGCCGCGCAAGAACCTGCCACGGGTCGTCCTCGCCGCGAAGCGCGCCGGAGTCGACCTTCAGATCGTCGGCGCGCCGGGCTGGGGCGAGGTCGAGGTCGAGTCGGCGGGCTTTGTCTCCGACGACGAGCTCGCGCGCCTCTACCGCGGCGCGGCGTGTCTCGTCTACCCGTCTGTGTACGAAGGCTTCGGCCTGCCGGTGCTGGAGGCGATGGCCTGCGGGACGCCGGTCGTGACGAGCAGGAACTCGGCGCTCGCCGAGCTCGCCGGCGAAGCGGCCGTCCTTGTCGACCCGCTCGACGTCGAGGCGATCGCTGCGGGGATCGCGGAGGCGGCGAGGCGGCGCGACGAGCTGCGCGCCGCAGGGCTCCGGCGGGCGGAGTCCTTCACGTGGGAGTCCGCAGCCCACGCAACGGCCGGGGTCTATCGCGAGGCCGCGGCCTAACCGCCACGGCCACTGTTCACCCAGGTGCCAGGCACCGGACGTGGCCCCGGCAGAGAGGCCGGAGGCGCGAACGCCTGAACC